>JAEEGI010000589.1_pt1 | contig 105006 bp, 82 predicted proteins | sample 8958751 | NCBI WGS metagenome assembly JAEEGI01 (sample SAMN16246545, study PRJNA631951) | gut metagenome | biome: gut microbiome; feature: rumen; material: KS-attached | host: Bos | place: Iran: Karaj | collected 2018-10
GCCAAGGCGCCCGCTCTGGCAGACGACAAAGACTACCAGGCTTTCCTGAAACTGAACGACTTCTGGCTGCTCCCCTACGCCGTATTCTGCTGCCTGAGAGACGAAAACAAGACGGTGGACTGGCGCAAATGGGGCAAAAACGCAAAGTACACCCGCAAGAAGGCCGATGCCTACGCCGCCGCCCATCCTGGCGAAGTAGCATTCTGGTGCTGGCTGCAATATCTTCTGGATGCCCAGCTGAAGGATGCCGTGGCCTATGCCCACAGCCACCGGGTGGCCATCAAGGGCGACCTTCCGATAGGCGTGAGTCCCGTGAGCGCCGACGCCTGGACCAATCCCGACCTGTTCAACCTGGATATGCAGGCGGGCGCACCGCCGGATGCCTTCAGCGCCGACGGCCAAAACTGGGGCTTTCCCACCTACAACTGGGATAAAATGGCCCAGGACGGCTTTGCCTGGTGGCGGGCCCGTCTGGAAAAGATGAGCGAATACTTTGACGCTTACCGAATTGACCACATTCTGGGATTCTTCCGCATCTGGGAAATCCCCGCCAAGTATAAGAGCGGCCTTATGGGGCACTTTGCCCCCGCCCTGCCCTACAGCGCAGAAGAGCTGAAACAGAAGGGTTTTGATGTATCCACCGGCGCCTATGTGACTCCCGGCGAAAGCGAGACCGACGTGCTGTTTGTAGAGGATCCCCGCAAGAAAAACTTCTGGCATCCACGCATCAGTGCCCAGTTCACCGCCTCCTACGACAAGTTGGAGCCCTGGCAGAAAGACAGCTTCAACGCTCTCTACAACGACTTTTTCTACCATCGCCACGAAGAGTTCTGGCGCGAGAGCGCTATGAAAAAACTCCCCAGCCTGATCCGCTCTACCGCTATGCTCAGTTGCGGCGAAGATCTGGGTATGATACCCGGCTGCGTCGCCTCCGTGATGGAAGAGCTCAATATCCTGAGCCTGGAAATCCAGCGTATGCCCAAGGACCCGAAAGAGGATTTTGCCGACCCTGCCCGCTACCCTTACTATTGCGTCTGCGCCACCGGCACTCACGACACATCTCCCCTGAGGGCCTGGTGGGAAGAGGACCGCGCCCTCACGCAGAAATATTTCAACACAATGATGCACTGCGAGGGCGACGCCCCCTATTTCTGCGAGAGCTGGGCGGCCGAGATGATTATCCGCGCCCACCTGTGCTCCCCCGCAATGCTGGCTATACTGCCGCTCCAGGACTGGTTGGCCACCGACGCCGAAATGCGTTACCAGGGCGACCCCGCAGACGAGCGCATCAACATCCCCGCCAACCCTCGTCACTACTGGCGCTGGCGTATGCACAAGACTGTGGAACAGTTAGTTGCAGACAAAACCCTCTGTGACCGCATTAAAACGATGATTTTTGATGCGGCCCGCGGTGTTTAAGCCTCATTATTTGGATATTACAAATATTTGATTTAGCTTTGTTAGCTTTTTTCGCCATAAAATGAAAAATCGTAACTTAAGCAATAAGCAACTTTTCAATTTGAACTTCGGCTATTTCGGGGTTCAGATTGCATATGCACTGCAAAGCGCCAACATTTCGCGCATATTCGCCACCCTGGGCGCAGACCCGCATCAGCTGAGTTTCTTCTGGATTCTCCCGCCGCTGATGGGTATGATAGTCCAGCCGCTGATTGGCAAGTGGAGCGACCGCACCTGGTGCCGTATGGGCCGCCGTAAACCTTATCTGCTGGTGGGCGCCATCATAGCCGTGCTGGTTATGGCTTTCCTGCCCAACGCCGGCAGCCTACACTTCTCCACCAGGGTCTTCCTGGGCCTGAATATGGCTATGTGGTTCGGCCTGTTCTCCCTTATCTTCCTGGACACCAGCATCAATGTGGCAATGCAGCCCTTCAAGATGATGGTGGGCGACCTGGTCAACGAGCAGCAAAAGGCCAAGGCCTATTCCATCCAGAGTTTCTTGTGCAACGCCGGCAGCCTGGTGGGCTATCTGCTCCCCATATTCCTGACCTGGATAGGCCTCGCCAACCAGGCACCGGAAGGTGTCGTGCCGCCCAGCGTAGTGATTTCGTTCTATGCCGGCGCCGTGATACTGATTCTGTGCGTGCTTTATACCTTCCTGAACGTGAAGGAGATGCCGCCGGCAGAGTATGCCGAATTCCACGGCATAGACACCGAGAAGACCGCCGGCAAGAAAGAGGGCCTGATTGCACTGCTGTTCAAGGCTCCCAAGGTATTCTGGACGGTGGGTCTGGTGCAGTTCTTCTGCTGGGCCGCCTTCCTGTATATGTGGACCTACACCAACGGCACCCTGGCTTTTAACTGCTGGGGCGGCGCCACCGACACCGCATCGGCCGCCTACCAGGCCGCCGGCAACTGGGTCGGCGTGGTGTTCGCCGTGCAGGCCGTGGGCTCCATCCTCTGGGCGCTGATGCTCCCCCGCTTCAAGAATCTCAAGACGGCCTACATCGTGAGCCTTCTGATTGGCGCCGTGGGCTTTATTGCAGCGGCGTTTATCCACGACAAATATCTGGCCTGCGCCGCCTACTTCCTGATTGGCGCAGCCTGGGCAGCTATGCTGGCCCTGCCGTTCACCTTGCTGACCAACGCCCTTGAGGGCAACCCTTATATGGGTTCTTACCTGGGCCTTTTCAACGGCACCATCTGCCTGCCGCAGATTGTGGCTGCCGCCACCGGAGGCCTGGTGCTCAAGGCAGTGGGCGGGGCGCAGAGCTCTATGCTGATTATGGCGGGTATCTACCTGATTCTGGGCGCCGCAGCAGTGCTGCTTGTCAAAGTGAAATCTAATACCAACCAATAATAAGTTTAAACCAACTATCATCTGATGAAAAGATTTTTAACCGCAGTTGCTGCCATCCTTCTTGTAGGAGGATTGTTCAGCACTTCTGCATCCGCCCAGGGCGGATACCAGGTTAAAGGAGTCGTGGTAGATGCCATCGGCCCGGTTTACGGCGCCACTGTTATGGAGAAAAACACCACCAACGGTGTCTCCACAGGCATGGACGGCGACTTTGTCCTCAATGTCAGCGATGAGAATGCAGAGGTGGAAATCAGTTGCATCGGCTACTCCACCCAGACTTTCCCCGCAAACGCGGTTCCCGCAACCATCACTTTGGCAGAGGATAACGAATTCCTTGACGAGGTTGTCGTCATCGGATACGGCTCCCAAAAGAAGAAAGAGGTCACCGGTAGTGTCGCTTCCATTAAAAGCGAAGAATTTAACGCCGGCGTAAAAACAAACCCCATGGGTCTGCTCCAGGGCAAAGTGGCCGGCCTTAATGTCATCAAAACCACTTCCGACCCTACAAGCACCGGATATAACATCCAGATCCGAGGCTTCTCTACTCTTGACAAAGGAACCGGAACCAGCCCTCTGTTCATTGTGGACGGTGTTCCGGTAAGCAGCATCGATAATATCTCGCCCGACGAAATATCTTCGATGGACGTTCTCAAGGACGGTTCGGCTGCCGCCATCTACGGTACTCGCGGTACCAACGGTGTGATTATCATTACCACCAAACGTGGTGATGCATTCTCCGACATAGCCACCACCCGTGTCGAGTATTCGGGCTACGCTTCGGCATCTGTCCGCAATGCAAAGACCGGTATGGCCACAGCAGAAGAGTTCCGCAATCTGGCTACCCTGTCCGGTGGTTTGGCAACGCCGAACATCTACACGGGGCCCAATGGCGAAACCTACAACACCGACTGGCTCTCAGAAGTTTGCCGCCCTGCCGCCATTGCCCACAACCACAACCTCGCCATCGTAGGTTCTTCGGGCAAGTTCAACTACCGCGCATCCATCAATTACAAGAATGCAGAAGGTATTGCAAAAACCACCAACCGCAATGAATTGATGGCAAAACTCGCTGCCGGACAGAAAGCTCTTGACGGCTGGCTCGACCTGCAGTATGACCTGAGCTACATGCGCTATCGCAACGATTATTTCTGCGGCGATTTTAAAAATGCCGCCCTGCTGAACCCCACATACCCCGTATATGACGAGTCCACTGCCAACGGTTATTTCTGGCGTTCAGAAGAAACCGGATTCGTCAATCCTGTAGAGAACATGAACCAGAAGGAGTCTTATGCAACCGGCAACTATTTCCGCGGCAGCATAAAGGCCACAGTCAATATCAAGCCTGTCACCGGCCTCAAGGTCAGCGGTTTTGCCGCAATAGAAGAGGGTGATAACAATGGCTACTGGTATAACGGTGTCGTCAACACCGATGCTTCCGGCAGCGAAAAGGCCGGCCGCAGCGGCAGCACCTCCCTCAACAAATTGTTTGAGTTGACTGCCGACTGGACCCGCAACTTCAACGGCCACAACATCGCTTTGGTTGCAGGCGTGTCATACCAGAATTTCTTCTACGATTCCGACAACATGGCCAACAAGGGTTTCGCAGCTCCGGCCGTTATGAAGTATTTCAAGATGGGCGATGGCGATGCCAGCAAGAAATATATGGAGATGGGGTCCGACAGAAATTCCCACACTCTGATTGCCCAGTTCGCCCGAGCCAACTACAATTATAAAGAGAAATACCTGCTTTCTGCATCGCTCCGTCGCGAGGGTTCTTCCCGATTCGGCATCAACCACAAGTGGGGCTTGTTCCCCGCAGTGAGTGCCGGTTGGCGCATCAGCGGCGAGGACTTCATGAAAAAGGCCTCCTGGGTAGACGATCTGAAGCTGCGTGCCGGTTTTGGTGTCACAGGTAACGACCTGGGCAGCGACCTGCGCAGTGTAGAGCTCCTGTCCAACGGCGGAACTTTCTGGTACAACGGCGCATATGTATACACTTATACCGTAAGCCAGAACGTCAACCCCGACATCCGTTGGGAAAAGAAATATGAGTATAATGTCGGTGTCGACTTCTCCCTGTTCAAGGAGCGCCTCTACGGTAGTTTGGATTTTTACTATCGACACACCACCGACCTTCTTTGGGACTACGAAGTTCCGACGCCGCCTTATCAGTACACAACCCTGCTGGCCAATGCCGGCAAGATGGACAGCTACGGCGCCGAACTCTCTCTCAGTTATGTGGCAATAAAGAGGGGTGACTTCCAGTGGACCACAACCCCGACCCTGTCGTTCAACCGCAACAAAATCACCTCGTTGTCCGACCCCAGTCTGGGCTTCAACTATACTGAAACCACTTCCGGCGGTGTGGGTGAGAACGGTATCATGAACACCAACACCCAGATTCTTGTCGAAGGCGAAGCCGTGGGCAGCTTCTATGGCTATAAGTTCTTCGGTATCAACCCGAGCACCGGCATGTGGACATATCTGATGCCCGACCAGGGAGACGGCCAGAACCGTTATTGCGACGAAAGTACCGCAGTAGAAGGAGACCGTCAGGTAATCGGCAGCGCCCAGCCCATATTCACCTATGGCTGGAACAACACGATCCGTTACAAGAATTGGGATTTCACCATGTTTCTGCGTGGTGTCGTGGGTAACAAAATACTTAATGTAACCCGCTGGGCATACGGTCCCATGAGCGCCAACAACAAGAACGTCTTTATGAAGGATGTCGCCGGTGCCTCCACCACCCTGACACAGAAGGCACAGTTCTCCGACTTCTATCTGGAAGACGGCACTTACATGAAGCTGGACAATCTTACAATAGGATATACCTTCCCTATTAAGGACAACCGCTTTATCCAGTCAGCACGTGCTTATGTAACCGGCCAGAACCTGTATACCCTGACATCCTACAGCGGACAGGATCCTGAAGTCAACACCACCTCCGTATGGGACGGCGGCATAGACTACTGCTCTTTCTATCCTCCGGTTGCAACCATACTTTTCGGTGTCAACTTGAGCCTGTTCTAATCTTTAAATCGGAGAAATCATGAAAAAGATACTTATTTCGATTGTAACCGTACTGGCACTCTCGCTGATAACCTCATGCGACAAGATGCTGGAAGAGATAAACTATGGCAACCCCACCACGGCAGACCTGATGACCAACGAAGCCAACGTACCCCTGCTCGTAGGACAGTGCTATGCAGAGGTGAAGTGGCTGCACGACCACTGGGGATACTGGGGCGTCGTCACGCTCACGGCAGACGAAGGTCTCTGCCCTACCCGCATGCCCGACAAGGACTGGGCCGACGGCGGTTATTGGCGTAACCTCAACACCCACAACTGGAACGAAATGGGCGGAGCTTTCCGCAACATCTGGAACACCACCATTGCCGGTGCTGTACTTTGCAACAAACTGCTCAAGACTCTTGACGATTACAAATCGTCGATGTCAGAGCAGGTCTATGCCCAGTATACCGGTGAATTGGAAGTGATGCGCAGCTATTACTACTACATGCTGTTCGACTGCTTTGGACGCATCCCTTATCTCGAGGAGTTCGTTGACAAGGCCAGCGACCCGCTGATGGAGCCGTATGACGTTTGGTCCCACCTCGTAAACTGCCTCGAAAAGAACGCGCCGAACCTCCCTGCCGTTACAGATGACGCCAGCCGCGCACTCAACTACGGCCGCGCCACCCAGGGTCTCGCTTATGCCTTGCTGGCCCGCCTGTACCTGAATGCAGAATCATTTGACTGCACTCCGGCCAATATCAAGCTCAGCAATCCTTATTCGACCCCCATCAATTCCGCCGCAGATTTCTACACCAACTGCGTACGCTGCTGTGACGCTATTATCAATGCGGGCTCCTACTCCATCGAACCCGATTACTTCACCAATTTCAAAATCGACAATTCTTCTTCAAAGGAGAACATCTTTGTGATTGTAGAGAATGGCGAAGCCAACATCGATGAGCGCAGTGGCGGCGACGGTATGATGCTCAACAAGCTTCGTATCGCACTGCTCACTCTTAACTACAATCATCAAAAGACCTACAAGATGCTGGAAACCCCCTGGAACGGGTTCTGTGCTCGACCGTCCTTTATCGACCGTTTTGCCGCCACCGATGTCCGCGGCCCCGGCAACGAAGGACAGGGTACCAACGACACCAAGCAGTGGGGCTGGTTCCTGGGGCCTATCTATGATGCTTCCGGCAATCTTTGCAAGGATAAGGACGAGGAAGAATCCGATGCTATTATTGTTAAGGATGTAACCTCTCTGACAGAAGCCTCCGACCTCGAAGGCGCCCGCAACATCAAATATGAGATAGACAAGGCTGGAAAGTATAAATACAGCGAGAATGACTTTGTGCTTTTCCGCTATGCAGATGTTCTCTGGATGAAAGAAGAGGCTATTCTCCGTGGCGGGGCAGGTGCTTCCGGATGGGGTTCTGCCGATTTCCAGACACTCCGTAAACGTGCCTTTGCATATGATGCCGATGGCGCTGCGGCCTACTCGGCAGCATATCCTGACGTATTGACACTCGATGGCATACTTGACGAGCGTGGCCGCGAATTTGCATGGGAGAACATGCGTCGCCGCGACCTTATCCGTTTCGGCAAGTTCAACAAAGCAGATTATGTCCAGTTCATTACTGCCACAGACGATTACCGCAAATGGTTCCCGATTCCTTACAAGGTGTTGGAGAAATCTGTTCGTGACGAGAACGGCAATCCTGTATGGACTCAGAACCCCGGTTATCCGACAAGTTTCTAAAGACAATAACAATATAATATTTATCAACCAATCAACATTTTAACAATCATTATGAAGAAAGTATTATTACTTGCTCTTGCCATTGTTTCTCTCTTTGCAGTATCCTGCAACAAGAATAATGGTGACATTGACTGGGACAAAGTGACCGTCAATGGTTTCTATGTAGCGGGCCCCGCTACCGGTTCCGATGAAATCAAGCCCGAATGCGTTATGGTTGCCGGCGTCAACGAAGCAGTTGAAGGCAAACCCGTTCGCGACGGTATGTTCGAGAAGTACATCGTACTCGAAGCTGACAAAGAGTTCTACCTGCTTTACAACGACGGAGGCAATAAGAGCCGCTATGGTGCCAATCTGGCCGAGTTCGTTACTCCTGAGGAAGAAGCTTATGGCGATAACCCCGCTTCTGTACTGAAAGGCGCTATGGTAAAGGGGGACAAAGCTCCCGCAATGAAAGTTTCCAAGACCGGTCTTTATCACATCGTACTCGATATCAACAAAACCGGCGATCTCGATGCAGCCGGCGGTGCTCAGATCCTCCTGCTCGACGCAAGCGATTTTGGTGTTCGCGGCGGCATGAACGGCTGGGGCTTCACCTCTTCTGATCCCAAACCGACCTTCTCAAACGACGGTACTACTTTCACCTTCAAGGATCAGGAACTTGCTAAGAACGGCGAGTTCAAGTTCTCTACCGGTAACTACTGGAAAGTCACTCTTGACGACGCCGGCAAGGTTAAAGCAGAAGTTTCTCTCGGTGAGACCGGTTCCGGACTGGGTCTGGCCAATCGTGAGGGCAGGGGCGACAACAACATCGTTGTTGACAAGGGTGGCAAATATGACATCACCCTCACCTTCAAACTCGCTCAAGGCGGTTTTGACAAGAACTTCACCTACACCGTTACCCTCACCGAAGAATCCAAAGCACCCGAGACAATGTATATGAACGGTGCACAGTGGGGTGGCGATAGCTGGGACTGGAACGCAGAGACTATCGTTGAGCTCGTTCCCGTTTGGGGCGCACCCGGCTACTTCTGGTGCACCCGCTGGTTCGATGCATCCAAGGGCTTCAAATTCTGCTCCCAGAAGGCATGGAACGGCGACTTCACCGGTGATGGCACAAAGGGTTACACCGTTAACGACGGCAACTGCTGGGTTGCAGAGAATGGTTTCTACACTGTATTGGTTAACGGTAACGAAAATACGGTTGAAATTACCCCCGCTGTTGTTTGCGGTATGGGTGGCACCGTATTCACCGGTGGCTGGGACTTCAACGATGCCGAGCAGTTTGTAGCACAAGGCGACAAAATGGTCATCACAACATCCGGTGCCGGCGAACTCCGTATCGGTTCCAAGGTTATGCCTTCAGCTCCCATCGAGGGTGTAACAGGCGACTTTGGCTGGATTGACTGGTGGAAGACAGAGTTCATTTTCTACGAAGACGGCAAGATTGCCTACCGCGGTGCAGGTGGAGACCAGGCTCGCGTACAGATCGAAGCCGGCAAGAAGATTACTCTCGACTTCAACGCAGGTACTGCAACTGTAGAATAATCTGTTCTTACACATTTTTTGGCCTGCAAGCCCCTGATACGGACTTGCAGGTCCCATTTAAAAACAGCCCTATGAAGCGCTTATTCCTTTTTCTGGCCTTTGTGTCGCTCTTGGCAGCCGCTTGCGATAAACAACCGCAGCCAATTCCCGATGACATTGTCATTCCTTCCTACTCATCCGGCGAAAAGCATGGCAATATCACATACCAGCTGCTTATTTACAGCTTTGCCGACAGCGACGGCGACGGGATAGGCGACTTCAACGGCATTAAATCCAAACTTGACTATCTTGACGCTCTCGGCGTATCTGCAATCTGGCTCTCTCCTGCACATCCGGCCGACTCATATCACGGCTACGATGTCACTGACTACGCCGCCGTCAATCCCAAATACGGCACCGAGGCCGATTTCAAGGCTTTAATCGATGCTGCACACGCCAAGGGTATAAAAATATATATGGACTATGTCCTGAACCATACCGGCAAGGGCCACCCCTGGCTTGCAGAGGCCCTTTCGGGCGCCGACAGTCCTTACCGCAACTGGTATCTGATAAGCGAAAAGCCCGCCTCCGAGTGGAGTTCTTTCCCTATGCTTTCGGGCTACTCATACAATAAAGACGAGTGGCACGCCACCACCAGCGGCTCGCCGCGTCTTACAATCTCCAGCACCACAGAGAGTGTCACCGGAAGCGGAAACGCCAGCTGGAACCTGTGGACCTGGGCGCCGGGACAGGACGGTAAGGAGGTTAAGCTGACCGACGGCGGAAACGGCTCATATTACACCGTTATGAACGTCAGCGGCAAGACAGGATTTCTTGTCAGAAAGAATTCAACCTGGAACGCCGGCTCCAAATTTGGCGCTGCTCAGCAGGACTTTACGGCTACAGAAGGCGTGCCCGTCAACCTTATGGCAGAGGGCAGCGATATTTATTTTTCAGGAAACGGACGGTATCGCTTTGACCTTACCAATGTCAACACCAGCACCGTTTATTTTATGGGTGCCTTTGGCAGCTGGATGCCCGACCTCAACTACGGCGCGGCCGCCACGGCAGAGACATCCGCCCCGTTTATAGCCCTGGCCGAAACCGTGGACAAATGGATTGCCCTGGGCATCGACGGCCTCAGGCTAGATGCCGTCAAGCACATCTACGGCGGTATGAATTCCTTCAACAACGCCGCCAACGTCGCTTTCCTTGGCAAATGGTACGACCGCTGCAACGCCTCCTACCGCAAAACGCATAACGAAGATTTCTATATGGTGGCAGAGTGCTGGATGGATGCCGCAAGCGTTGCACCCTACTACAAAGCCCTTCCCGCAAATTTTGAATTCGACTTCTGGGAGCGGCTGAAATGGGTTCTGAACCAGCGCACCGGCTGCTACTTCTGCAAGGATCTGATGAGCTACAGAAAGCTGTATAACGCCAACCGCAGCAATGCCATAGCCGCCACCAAACTCACCAACCACGACGAGACCCGCGCCGCCACCGTCCTTGGGCGTGATATATCCAAGATGAAACAGGCCGCGGCATTCTTGCTTACCGCCGAAGGCGAGCCGTATATCTACCAGGGCGAAGAGCTAGGCTACTGGGGCAAGGACGGAGACGAGGGCGGCCGAGACGAGCTGGTGCGCACCCCCATTGTTTGGGACAAGGCTGCAACTGCCGCCACCGGCGATCTGGGAGGCCACCTCGACTACGATTTGTTAAAGGACGGCATTTCTGTGGAGAAACAGAAAACCGACAAAGAGTCGCTGCTGGTGACCTATTTCAATTGGACCCGGGCGCGCAACACCTGCAAAGCCCTCTCCGACGGCAAGATGTCGGCCCACGCCAAATACAACGACAGCAACACTCTTGACGGCAGCATCGCCGTCTGGTATATGACCGCATCCAACGGCGAAAAGGCCCTTGTGCTGCACAATGTCGGCTCTTCCGAAAAGACTCTGGACCTGCCTTCAGACAAGCTGGACAAGCAGGTCGTTTCGCTGGGCAGCGTGTCGGTGTCCGGCAGCACCGTGACCCTTGGCGCATCTTCCTCTGTAGTATTCCTTCAATAACCGATAATATCCCTACCTATGAAAAAGATAATCATCCTGATGGCGGCCGTCGCCGCAATAGCAGCCTGCTGCCCCAAAGAGAAGCCGGCCGTGCACCCCGAGTGGAGCTACAACTCCGTAATGTACGAAGTAAACGTGCGCCAATATTCCCCCGAGAGCTCGTTTGCGGGCGTCCAGGCACAGTTGCCCCGCCTCAAGGAGCTGGGCGTGGACATTCTCTGGCTGATGCCTATGTATGAAATAGGTGTGGAGGGGCGCAAGGGCACCCTGGGCTCTTATTATGCCATCAGCGATTACTGCAAGGTAAATCCCGAGTTCGGCACTATGGAAGACTTTGACCGTCTGCTGGCCGCAGCGCACGAGCAGGGCTTCAAGGTGATCCTGGACTGGGTTGCCAACCAGACGGCCCCCGACCACATCTGGATGACCACCAAACCCGCCGATTTCTACGAGCGCGACTCTCTGGGCAACGCCATCTGGGAATATGACTGGACCGACACCCGCAGCCTCAACTATGAGTGCCGCGAGGTATGGGCCGCCCAGGAAGAATGTATGCGTTTCTGGCTGGACAAGGGCGTGGACGGCTTCCGCTGCGACGCCGCCGGTGAAATGCCCGCCGAATTCTGGCAGGGCGCAATGCCGGGTATGAATGCCGACTATCCCGAAGCATACTTCCTGGCAGAGGCAGAGCGCACCAACCTGGCCGACGCCGACAGCACCTTCGACGCCACATACGCCTGGGAGCTGCACCATCTGCTTAACGAAATCGCCGCCGGGCAAAAGACCTTTGACGAACTGCGCGCCTATCTGGAGCGCGATGCGGCCAATTATCCCGAATCGGCCTTCCGCCTGACCTTCACCAGCAACCACGATGAAAACTCGTGGAACGGCACCGAATTCGAGCGTATGGGCGACTGTGCAAAAGCCGGCGCCGTGCTCTGCTTCACCCTGCCCAAAAGCCAGCCGCTGGTTTATTCCGGCCAGGAAATCGGTCTTAGCCGCCGCCTGCAATTCTTCGAGAAGGATCCCATAGAAGACTGGAGTGCCAACGAATTCACCGAATTCTACAAGAAACTCATCAGTCTCAAGCATAACAATCCCGCACTGGATGCCGGCGAACGCGGCGGCAAATATGCCGAGATTCCCGCTCCCGACGGAGCATTCGCCTTCTGCCGCACCAAATGCGGCAACAAGGTGGTAACAGCCGTCAACTTCGGCACCGAACCCGCCGAGATTACCCTGCCCCTGAAAGGCACCTTCACCGAACTCTTCTCCGGCGAAAAAGTCCGCGGCCGCCAAACCCTCACCCTCCCCGCCGGCGGGTATGCCATTTATTTCCGTTAATTGTTCAAAAACTTGTTGATAATTTGGAAATTAGTTGTATATTTGCAGCCCGCAAAAAATGCGCGGATTTATACAACTAATTCATTTACACCAAATTATCTACAATGCCTGGATTAATTGGAAAGAAAGTCGGAATGACTTCCGTATTCGATGCTAACGGTATCAACGTACCGTGCACCGTAATTGAGGCTGGTCCGTGTGTTGTTACGCAAATTCGTACAGTAGAGAAAGATGGTTATGCCGCTGTACAGCTTGCCTATGACGAAATTTCAGAGAAACACACCAGCAAGGCTCTTAAGGGCCATTTTGAAAAGGCAGGAACCACTCCCAAGCGCAAATTGGTGGAATTCAAGTCCTTCGACATTGATTCCCTCAAATTGGGAGACACTATCACCGTCGCAGATCTCGCATCTGTAGAATGGGTCGACGTTACCGGCACCTCTAAAGGTAAAGGTTTCCAGGGCGTAGTTAAGCGCCCCGGATTCGCCGGTGTTGGCGGACAGACTCACGGTCAGCACAACAGACTTCGCAAGCCCGGTTCACTGGGTGCATCGTCTTGGCCTAGCCGTGTCTTCCCCGGTATGAGAATGGGTGGTCATATGGGATGTGACCGCGTTAAGGTTCTCAACCTTCAGGTTGTCAAAGTTATTCCTGAAAACAATCTTATCGTAGTTAAAGGTTCTATTCCCGGAGCCAAGGGGTCTTATGTAACATTGGAGGCTTAACGTATGAAACTGTCAGTTTATAAAATCGACGGAACCGCTTCTGGAAAAGAAGTCGTTCTTGATGACGCAATCTTTGGCATCGAGCCCAACGATCACGCTATCTATCTTGACGTTAAGCAGTACCTTGCAAATCAGCGTCAGGGCACACACAAGAGCAAAGACCGCAGCGAAATCGCACACAGCACCAAGAAGATGGGTCGCCAGAAAGGCGGCGGTGGCGCACGCCACGGTTCCATCAAGGCCGGTATCTATGTAGGTGGTGGCCGTATCTTTGGTCCCCAGCCCCGCGATTATCGTTTCAAACTCAACAAAAAGCTCAAACAGCTGGCACGCAACTCTGCCTTCACCTATAAGGCACAGGAAGAAGCCATCACTATGGTTGAGCCTTTTGCAATGGATGCACCCAAGACCAAAGACTTCATCAAGATTCTTGATGCACTCAAGGCTAACGGCCGCAAGACCCTGGTCATCCTTCCCGAGAATTCGAACAATATTTTCTTATCGTCTCGCAACCTTCCTGAGGTGAAAGTCATCACCGTTGACGAAATCAACACCTACACCATTATGAATGCAAATCATCTGGTGATGGTTGACGGCGTCCAGGATATCATTGCAGAAAGACAAAAATAATCCAAAGCAATGGGTATACTGATTAAGCCAATCGTAACCGAGAAAATGACGGCTCAAGGCGATAAGTTGAACCGTTACGGTTTTATAGTTGACCGCAATGCCAATAAGGTAGAAATCAAACAGGCGGTCGAGCAGACTTACAATGTTTCTGTATTGAGTGTCAATACTGCAAACTATCACGGCAAAGCTAAAAGCCGTTACACCAAAGCCGGTTTGCTGACCGGTCGCACCAATCACTATAAGAAAGCTTATGTGACTTTGGCAAAGGATGACAAGATAGATTTCTACGCTAACGTTTAATTGATCTGAAGCTATGGCAGTACGTAAATTCAAACCGGCAACTCCGGGTCAAAGAAATAAGGTGATCAGCACCTTCGAAGAAATCACTTGCACAACTCCCGAGAAGTCCCTGTTGAAGCCCCTCCGCAAATCCGGCGGCCGCAACAACCAGGGTAAGATGACTATGCGCTATCTTGGCGGCGGTCACAAGCAGATGTACCGCGTCATCGACTTCCTCCGCGACAAGGATAAATACACAGCAACCGTCAAGACCATCGAATACGATCCCAACCGCACTGCACGCATTGCGCTGGTAGTTTATGAAGATGGTGAAAAACGTTACATCATCGCTCCTAACGGCATCAAAGTCGGACAGAAAATCGCTTCCGGCAGCGGTGTCGCCCCTGAAATAGGTAACACTCTTCCGTTGGCAGAAATTCCTCTCGGAACTCTGGTTCACTGCATCGAGCTCCGTCCCGGCTGCGGCGCCGCTATGGCACGTTCCGCCGGCACTTACGCTCAGCTTACCGCACGCGAAGGCAACCACGCTATCCTCCGTCTCCCTTCGGGTGAGACCCGTATGGTGCTGGTAACCTGCCGCGCAACCGTAGGCACAGTGTCCAACACAGATCACAACCTGGAGTCTCACGGAAAGGCAGGCCGCGTACGCTGGATGGGTCGCCGTCCTCGCAACCGCGGTGTCGTTATGAACCCTGTAGATCACCCGATGGGTGGTGGTGAAGGCCGTGCATCCGGTGGTCACCCTCGTTCTCGCAAGGGTCTCATCGCCAAGGGTTACAAGACTCGCAATCCTAAGAAGACTTCCAACAAGTTCATCATCGAAAGGAAAAAGAAATAATAACGGAATAAATTAGGAAATTATGAGTCGTTCACTTAGAAAAGGTCCGTACATTCAGGAGGCACTCGAGAAGAGAGTCATCGCTATGAATGAAGGGACAATGAAAAAAGAAGTAATCAAGACCTGGTCGCGTTCCAGCATGATTTCTCCTGATTTTGTAGGTCACACGATCGCAGTGCACAACGGAAACAAATTTATTCCGGTATACGTCACTGAGAATATGGTTGGCCACAAACTCGGCGAGTTTGCTCCGACACGTACATTCAGGGGTCACAGTGGTAATCGTTAATAAATAATTACTATGGGAGCTCGAAAAAGAGAAATGGCCGAAAGGCTTAAAGAAATAAAGAGTCGTACAGCTATCGCTAAGCTGAACGATGTTCCCACCTCGCCCCGCAAGATGCGTCTGGTAGCAGACATCATCCGCGGCAAGGAGGTCAACAACGCTTTGGATATCCTTAAGTATTCAAAGAAGGAGCCCGCAACAAGGCTCAGTAAGCTCGTGCGCAGCGCCATCGCCAACTGGGAAGCCAAGAACGAGGACAACCGCAAAGAGCTGGAAAACGGCAATGTTTGCATTCAGACCATTATGGTAGACGAAGGTCGCACCTTGAAGCGCATCCGTCCCTGCCCTCAGGGCCGTGCCGGTCGCATCCGCAAGCGCAGCAACCACGTTACTATCGTACTCGGTACCAAAAATCAACCCGCTAAGGAGGAGGCATAATTATGGGACAGAAAACTAATCCTATCAGCAACCGTATAGGTATCACCCGTGGTTGGGACTCCAACTGGTGCGGTAACTACCCCGAGCGCATCAAAGACGATGCTAAGATCCGCGAGTATCTTGACGCACGTCTGCAGAAGGCTTCTGTAAGCCGCATCATCATCGAGCGCACTATGAAGGTCATCACCATCAGCATCCACACTGCACGTCCCGGTATCATCGTGGGCAAGAACGGCCAGGAGCTGGAGACCCTCAAGGGCGAGGTGAAGAAGATCTGCGGAAAGGACGTCCAGATCAATATCTACGAGGTTAAGCGTCCCGAAGCTGACGCCAACATCGTTGCCAACAACATCGCACGCCAGATCGAAGGCCGCGTATCATATCGCCGCGCCATCAAGATGGCTGTCGCTTCTACAATGCGCGCCGGCGCAGAGGGCATCAAGGTGCTCATCAGCGGCCGCGTAGGTGGAGCCGAGATGGCCCGCAACGAACTCTACAAAGAGGGTCGTACCCCTCTGCACACTTTCCGTGCAGACATCGACTACGCTCTTGCAGAGGCTCACACCAAAGTCGGTGTGCTTGGTATCAAGGTTTGGATCTGCAACGGTGAGGTCTATGGCAAACGTGACCTCAGCCCCAACGCAGGCGTAGCTGCTGCCAACAATGCAGGTGAGCGCCGCGGTGGCGAGCGTCGTGGCGGTCGTCGTGACGACCGTCGCGGTGGCGAACGTGGCGAGCGCCGTGGTGGCGAGCGCCGTGGCCGTCGCAACGACGCCGAGTAAACAGACCGTTTAACTCAAGCTGAAAAGCTGACTCCTGCTGGGGTCAGCTTTTTTGTTTGCGCCTTCGCTGCCGCAGAAGCCCTCGCTAGGCTTCGAAAAAGCTTCGCTCCGGGCCAGGGAGAACATAGAACCCCTGTTCCCTGCGCGAAGCTTTTTCTACGCTGTATCGCTCGTGCTTCTGAGGAAACGAGAACTTCGGCAACAAAAAAACCCGCCACACAGGCGGGTTTTTTACGGTAAGAACCGTGAGCGATTACTCGGCGGGGGTCTCTGCGGGAGCTGCAACTTCGCCACCCTCTGCGGGGATGGTGATCACGTTGTCAGCGGGGAGAGCGGGCTCGCCTTCGGTTGCGGGAGCGGTCTGGATCTGATTCTCGATGCTGGAAGCAGCACCCTTGCTAGCCTTGGGGGTGAAGAATGTAGCTGCTACGCAAAGCACCAGAACGATAGCTGCCAGCACCCAGGTGGTCTTCTCCAGGAAGTCTGCAGTCTGACGAACGCCAAAAGTGGTGTTGCCTGCGGCAAAGTTGGCTGCGAGGCCGCCGCCCTTGGAATTCTGGACAAGCACGATGAGGGTGAGAAGCACGCTTGCTACCACGATAATTACCGAAATGGTGATGTAAAGAGCTTGCATATTGATGTTAATTATTTGTTTCTTTTCTATTTAGGGGGTGCAAAGTAAGTTAATTTTTTGCGATTAAGCAAAATAACTTTACCACTGCGCCACCGAGGCATTGAATATGTCCTCTACGAGGGTCTCGATAATCTGGTCGCACAGGCTTGACTCCACCTCGTCCAGCGTCAGGTCGGCGTCATAGTCCTGATATGCGGCAAACGATTTCTTCTCGAAATTCTCTTCCGGATGCTTTACATTCTCGAAAGTGGCCTTGCAGGTCACAGTCAGGCGGTTCTGCGCCGGCGTCTCGTCTTTGGCGATACCCTGAGCCTTGACGTCATACGACTCCACGGTGACCACCAGCACCAGGTCGCCGTCCATTTCTACCTGCTCCAGGCTGGTAAGCTTCTTGAACTTGTCCTTGAGCGCCTCGCTGAGGTCGTTGGCCAGAGCGGGGTTCACCTTCATCGAATTATTGAGCACCGGCTCTATGGTGATGGTGTGCACGTCGGGGCGGATGGATGTCCCGGAGAATGAATAAATGCCGCAGCCGGTCAGGCTCAAAGCCATAGCGACGGCGATTATCGCTGATTTTATATATTGTTTCATAGTCCCAGCGCCTTTATTTTACGATAGAGCGTACGCTCTGATATTCCAAGTTCGGCCGCCGCCAGCTTGCGGTTGCCGTGATATTTTTCCAGAGCCTTGGCTATCAGCTCAGAATTGTTGTCCACGATAGAAAGGGTAGCGCCCTCCTGCTCGTGATGAACCTCCTGCGCCGCCTGCTCTTCCACATCGTAGGTGTGGTCCTCCACCTCGCGGGGCTCGGTCACCAGCAGGCCGCCGTCGGGCGACACATACCTGTTTGCCGGAATACCCTTGTCGGGCATCGCCTCCAGCCGCTCTTTTAGCGCCTCTATCTCCTGCTTGAGCTGCATTATCATCTTGAAGATGATGTCGCGGTCGCTCATATAATCTGCCGCAGCGCTTCCGGCCAGCGCCGGCAGAGACACGTTAAGGTCGTTCTGCAGATATTTTGCCAAAGTGTGACTGTCTATCGTGCGCTCCGTCTCCATCACCGAAATGCGCTCTGCCACACTCTTGAGCTCACGCACGTTGCCCGGCCAGCCATAACTTTCCAGCCGCTCCACGGCGTCGGGGGTGAGCCGCACCGCCGGCATCATATACCTTGAAGCGAAGTCCAGGGCGAACTTGCGGAAAAGCATATGGATATCGCCCTTGCGGTCGCGCAGGGCCGGCATCCGGATGGGCACCGTGTTAAGGCGGAAATAGAGATCTTCGCGGAAACGCCCCGCCTCTATGGCGCGGCGAAGATCGATGTTGGTGGCGGCCACCACCCGCACATTGGTCTTCTGCACCTTGGAAGAGCCTACCTTGATAAATTCACCCGACTGGAGCACGCGCAGCAGGCGGGCCTGGGTGGGCAGCGGCAGCTCGGCCACCTCGTCCAGGAACAGGGTGCCGCCGTCGGCCTCTTCAAAATAACCCTTGCGAGTCTCGGTGGCGCCTGTAAAGGCCCCTTTTTCGTGACCGAACAGCTCGGAATCTATGGTCCCTTCCGGTATTGCGCCGCAGTTTATCGACAGGTATACATTGTGCTTGCGGGGGCTGTTGAAATGGATAATCTGGGGTATGAACTCCTTGCCCACGCCGCTCTCGCCGGTTACCAGCACCGACAGGTCGGTCTTGGCCACCTGCAGGGCAATGCTTATGGCATTGTCCAGCGCGGCCGAATCTCCTATAATGCCGAATCTCTGTTTTATCGCCTCGTGATTCATAGCTGCGAATTTACAATTTTTTCTTCACTTGTTTTTTATAATTGCTATATTTGCCCCAAATACGGCTATTGAAATTAACAATCAAATAAATCCAACAAAAAATGAAAAAAACATTAGTTTTTGTAATGGCCTTGATGGCACTTGTTTCCTGCAACAAGGTTGCCAAAATGGCTGAACTTGCCGACCTTGTAAAGGTTGAATGCAACCCCGAGGTTCTGGAAGTTATCGCTGACAACATCGACGCTGATGTCACTGTCACTTTCCCCGAGAAATATTTCCACAAAAAAGCCATCCTTGAGGTGACTCCCGTTATGAAGTTTGACGGCCAGGAAGTTGCCGGCGAGCCTTTCGTTTATCAGGGCGAGAAGGTTATGGACAACTTCAAGACTGTTGCCAACGGCGGTGCAAGCATCACCGAGCACGTACATTTCCCTTATGTAAAGGGTATGGAGAAATCCGAGCTCGTAGGCCGCGCAGTAGTTAAGTATAAAAAGAAATCCTGGGCATTCCCCGAGGACATCAAGATTGCAGACGGTGCCAACACCACCTACAAGCTTGCCCGCAGCACCGGTGCTTACGCTCCCGCAGCTGACGCTTACCAGGAAATCGTCCCCGAAGAGGTTGAGGCTCAGATCCTCTATCTCATCAACAGCGCAAACGTACGTTCCAACCAGCTTACTTCCGAGTCCATCAAGGAATACAAGACCGGCGTCAAGGACGTGATGAACGACAGCCGCCGCACCATCACCGGCACCGACATCATTGCCTATGCATCTCCCGATGGTCCCGAGAAGCGCAACAACACCCTTTCCAACGAGCGTATGCGCTCTGCAAACCAGGCTTTCAAGCAGGTTTCCAAGAAACTCACCACCGGCGGCGTTTCCACCCAGAGCATCGGTGAGGACTGGGAAGGCTTCCAGGAGTTGGTCAACAACTCCAACATCGAAGACAAGGACCTCATTCTCCGCGTCCTCTCTATGTACAGCGACCCCGACGTCCGCGAGCGTGAAATCAAGAATATGTCCAGCGTATACGGCACCCTTGCAAAGGACGTTCTCCCCGAACTGCGCCGTGCACGTTTTGTGACCAACGTAGAGTTCCAGAACTACACACCCGAAGAGCTGATGCAGCTTGTAGAGGAGAACATCAACGTGCTGGACGAGGAGGCTCTGCTGCGCAGCGCTACCCTAACCGACAGCGATGCCGCCAAACTGGACATCTACCGTCACGCCATCAACAAATATGACAGTGACCGCGCTAAACTCAACACCGCCTGTATCTATATGGATCAGGGCAAGGAAGAGAAGGCAGAAGCTATCCTCAAGAAAGTCACTGACAAGAACATCGAGGGCCTCAACAACCTCCGCGGCGTGCTTGCTCTTCGCGACGGCGATGTAAGGAAGGCTGCCGAATTCTTTGCAAAGGACGGCGACAATGCCAGCAAGGCCAACCTCGGTACTCTGGACATCCTCGAAGGCAACTACGCAGCTGCTGCCAAGAAACTTGCCGGCACCGGTGACGTTAACGAGCCTCTGGCTTACATCCTGAACGGTGACCTGACCAAGGCTGCCAGCCTGCTGAAGGACGATACCACCGAGCTTGGCGCTTACCTGCGCGCAGTGATTGCCGCACGCCAGGGCAAAGCCGCTGCTGCAAAGGCAGAACTTGCAAAAATCAAACAGTCTGCAGAACTTATCAAGAAGGCTGCTGACGATATCGAATTTGCCAAGATTAAATAAAGTTTAAAACTATAACCTGCAGAAAAGGTCAACTTTTTAAGTTGGCCTTTTTTGTTGGCCACAACGCTCCCTGCACACATTATTTCATAGTTAAAAAAAATAAGATACCTTTGCCAATCCTATGTTGAGACACGTATTCACATACGAGCAGCCGTTCAGCCTTGAGGCTGGCGGTTCGCTGGACGGCCTTTCTATCTGTTACCACACTTCTTGCGAGCAGAAAGGCGACCGTCCGGTGGTGTGGATATGCCACGCCCTCACCGCAAACTCCAACCCCGAGGAGTGGTGGGACACCCTGGTGGGCAAGGGGCTGCTGTTCGACACCGACAAGTATTACATAGTTTGCGCCAACATCATTGGCAGCTGCTATGGCACCACCGGCCCCACAACCTACCCCAAGGCGCCGCTGGGCAACTTTCCGCTGATAACCATCCGCGACCTGACCCACGCTCACGAACTCCTGTGCGAGCACCTGGGCATAGAGCAGATTGACTTTCTGGTGGGCGGCAGCAACGGCGGTTTCCAGAGCGTGGAGTGGGCAGCCGGCAACCCCGGCCGTATCAAAAACCTCTGCCTGATAGCCACCAGCGCCATTGTGAGCCCCTGGTGCACAGCCACCCTGGAGGCGCAGCGTATGGCCATCAAGGCCGACCCTACCTTTGACCAAAGCAAGGACGCGCGCGGAGGCCTCGACGGACTGGCGGCGGCACGCAGTATGGCGCTGACCACCTACCGCAACTACGAGGGCTACTGCCGGACTCAGTCCGAATCCAACCCCGACTTTATGACGGCCCATCGCGCCGTGTCGTATCAGCAGTATCAGGGGCAGAAACTCTGCGCCCGCTTTGACGCTTATTCCTATTATAATCTCACGCTGGGCGTCGACACCCACAACATCGGCCGCGGCCGCGGCGGGGTGGAAAAGGCGCTGGCTGGCATCACCGCCAAAACCCTTTGCATAGGCATTGACAGCGACATCCTGTTCCCCGTGAAGGAGAGCGTGCGTATGGCCGACGGCATCCCCGGGGCCGCATTGGAGGTCATCTCCTCTGACTTTGGCCACGACGGATTCCTGTTGGAACACGAACAAATCTCAAATTGCATTAAGAAACATTTTGACATATTCTGAATCTATGAAAACGTTCAAGGTAGCAGTAGTAGGCGCCACCGGTCTGGTGGGCAGCAAGATGATTGAAGTTCTGGGCGAGGTCAACTTTCCCGTGAGCGAATTGGTTCCGTGCGCATCCGAGCGCTCGGTGGGCAAAAAAGTCTCTTTCGGCGGCAAAGAGTGGACGGTTGTTTCCCTGGCCGACGGCGTTGCAGCCAAACCCGACATCGCCATCTTCTCTGCCGGAGCGGGCGTGAGCAAAGAGTGGGCCCCCAAGTTTGCCGAAGCCGGCTGCCGCGTGGTGGACAACTCGTCCCAGTGGCGTATGGACCCCACCAAAAAGCTGGTGGTTCCCGAAATCAACGGAGGTGTGCTCACCAAAGACGATATGATTATCGCCAACCCCAACTGCTCCACCATACAAATGGTGCTGGCGCTGGCTCCGCTTCACGAGCGTTATAAAATCAAAAGAGTGGTTGTATCCACCTACCAGAGCGTTACCGGCAGCGGTATGAAGGGTATCCACCAGATGCTGCGCGAGCGCGGAGAGCAGGCCCAGGACCTTCCCAACGCATATCCTTACCAGATAGACCGCAACGTAATCCCCCACATTGACGTGTTCCTGGACAACGGCTACACAAAAGAGGAGATGAAGATGACCAACGAGACGGTCAAGATCTTTGGCGACGAGGGCATCAAGGTCACCGCCACCACCGTGCGTGTTCCCGTTACCGGAGGCCACAGCGAGGCGGTAAATGTCGAGTTCGAGAAAGACTACGACCTGGACGACGTCAAGGCCATTTTCCGCGACGGCAAGGCACCCGGATGCGTGCTCAAAGACGACCCGTCTAAAAACGAGTATCCTATGCCGCTGTATGCATTTGGCCGCAACGAGGTGTTCGTGGGGCGTCTGCGCCGCGATTTTTCAGCCCCCAACTGCCTGAATATGTGGGTAGTTGCCGACAATCTGCGCATTGGTGCCGCCACCAACGCAGTGCACATTGCACAGTACCTCGCAGCACATATTTTATAAAAGTTTTCCTTTCGGGGTGTTTCATATTTGCCAAATTACTCTTAACTTTGTAGGAATTATGGCCTGAAGTGGCCTGTGACCGAAAAAATTAAGAGAAAAGCAATATGAAATTATCATCTCTGCGTGCACCGCTGATGATGCTTGCAATGCTTTTTGCATTTGCCGGCAACTTCGCCGCAAAGGCGCAACAGCTTCAGGGGCGCACAGTCACTGTAACCGTTACTGACAACCAGGGTCCGGTGCCCGGCGCTAACGTACGCGTCGTGGACAAGACCATCGGCGGCTCTACAGATGCCGACGGTACCATCGTCCTCACCAGGGTCCCCGCAGGTTCAGTAGTGGAAGTTTCGTTTGTGGGTTATGTCACAAAAAAGGTTTCCATCGGAAACAAGGCTAAAATCAACGTGTACCTCGAAGAGGACAAGCAGAAGCTTGATGCGGCCGTTGCGGTGGCCTACGGACACCAGAAAAAGATTACGGTGACCGGCGCCATCGAGACCGTGACAAACGAGGAACTCATTGAGACACAGGTCCCCAACTTTGCCAACGCCCTTGCAGGCCGTATGGCTGGTCTTACCACCATCCAGGAGAGCGGCCAGCCCGGTCGTGACGACGTGACCGTTTACCTCCGCGGCCAGGGTACAGCTTCCGACAACACCCCGCTGCTGCTCATCGACGGTGTGCCCAGTGACGGTCAGGCCGACAAGCTCGGTATGCTGGACGTGAACGAGGTGGCCAGCGTAACCATCCTCAAGGATGCCGCCTCCACCGCCATCTTCGGTACCCGCGGCGCCAACGGTGTCATCCTGATCACCACCCGCCGAGGCGATGCCGGCAAGACGGTGCTCGACGCACAGGTCACCACCAGCGTGCAGTCCCTGCACTTCCCCTGGACAAGGGTGAATTCGTGGGAGCACGCCGCACTGCGCAACCAGGCCCGCTACAACGACGGCCAGGGCCCCGACTTCACAGACTATCAGATTGCTAAATTCCGCGAGCAGAGCGGCGACCCGTTCTTCCCCAACAGAAATATGTACAAGGAAGCCATCGCCAAGTTTGCCCCTATGGAGCGTGTCAACCTCAACATCTCCGGCGGTAGCAAGAAAACCAGATACTTCTCCAGCGCCAACATCATCTATCAGGACGGTAACACCAAGATCCTCCCCAGAAAGACGCTGGGCTACAACGCGCAGTTCAATATGATGCGCTACACTCTGCGTAACAACTTTGACTTCAACCTCAACGAGAGGCTGATGGTATCCCTCACCCTCTCTATCTATTATCAGCGCACCAACCAGCCTGCCGGCGGTACAGGTGTGTTTGACACCGCAATGGAGACGCCTCCCACCAACCCCGGTCCTCTTACCATGGCCGGCTTCCTGGATTCGGAAGGCAATGAGGTCCCCGCAGGAGTGGTGGTTGCCCGTCAGAACTCCAATTCGACTTCTGCGTGGGCCATTGTGAACCGTTCCGGTTACTACAGAAACACCAGCTTCAGCCTCCTGTCCCAGGCAACTGTAACCTACGATTTCAGTAAGCTCATCAAGGGTTTGACAATGTCCGCCAATGTTGCCTACAACGACTTTATGGCTTCCGGACAGGGCGGTACGCTGCAGGGCTACGACGCCTATTCTTATTATCAGGCCAGGAACCCGGGCGAGAAATCATACTACATCGCCACCGTCCGCAACGCCAACGAGACATTCAAGCTCAGCGAGCGCGGCGTTGCCGGTAACCAGATGCTCCAGCTGCACTTCCGCATGAACTACGACCAGCAGTTCGGCGACCACGCCATCGGAGCTATGGTCTTCGCCCAGAGCGAGACCAAGATGAGCAACGTGATGCACAAGCTCAACGCCGTGCGCACTTCGCTCCCCTATAAGTTTGCAGGTATTTCCGGCCGTGTGACCTGGAACTACAAAACCAAATATCTGGCAGAGTTCGACGCCGGCTACAACGGCTCCGAGCAGTTCCACCCCAAGAAGCGTTTCGGTTTCTTCCCCGCATTCTCTGCAGGTTGGGTTGTGACCAACGAAGACTTTATGAAAAACGTCCGCTGGCTGGATGTGCTCAAGTTCCGCGCATCCATAGGTCTTGTGGGTAACGACAAGCTGGGCAGCGAACGCTTTATGTATTATACCACGGTAAGTAAAAATGCCGGCGGTGTTTCCGGCACCCTGGACAAGGGCGGCGGAGTCGCCATTGACTATCTGGGCAACCCCGACGTATCCTGGGAGACCGTGCTCAAGCAGAACTATGCGGTAGACTTCGCCTTCCTCAAGAATTTCACCGGTAAGGTGGATGTCTTCTTCGAGAGGTGCAACAACCGTTTGTATCTCCCCGCTTCTATGCCGGTTGCCAGCGGTATCCCCGCCAGCAACATCCCCAGGCAGAACCTTGGTAAAACAGAAAACCACGGTTTCGAGATTGAGGGCCACTGGCGCAAGGAATTCACCCGCAAGTTCAAGATGAGCGCCGGCGGACAGTTCTCTTATGCCCGCGCCAAGGTCATCTACTGCGACGAGGTGCTTCTGGACGAGAGCTACAAATACCGCAAGCGCACCGAAGGCTTTATGCCCGGCCAGCTTTGGGGTCTTGCTATCGACTACGAAAACACTTTGAACCACAACGGTTACATCAACACAGAGGAAGAGCTTGAAAGGGCCACCGAGATGTACGACATCGGAACTCCCCGTCTGGGTGACTTTATGTATGTCGACGCCAACGAAGACGGCCACATAGACGACCGCGACCTGGTGCCTATCAAGAAGAGCTCCGTGCCCACCATCACCTACGGTTTCAACATCGGCGTGCAGTACCGCCGCTTCAGCATATCCGCACAGTTCAACGGTATGGCAGATGTGTCGGCCTATCGTATGGGCCTCGGTGTTTCAGAGCTTGGCAACGCCGGTACCTTCACCGACTACCACCTCCGCGCCTGGACCAAAGAGCGTTTTGCCAACGGAGAGAAAATCGAATATCCGGCACTCTCGACCCGCTCCAACACTTCTTTGAGGGCCAACGACTTCTTTATCAACAACCGTGCTTATATGCGACTCAAGAACGTGCAGCTCTCCTATTCCATTCCGCAGAACAAACTGTTCAGGACCCTGGGTATAACCAACGGTATGGTGAGCCTGTACGGCAACAACGTGTTCATTATAGACGCCCAGAGAGTTAAGGCTGTGGATGCCGAGACCAGCGGCAGCTCTATCTCCTACCCTTTGACCAGGACTTACACCCTGCAGCTTGACATCAAATTCTAAACGGATCGCACTATGAAAAAGATATACATTCTCTCTTTGGTGACAATGGCGCTGCTTTTGGGCGGTTGCCAGAAGATATCCGACTGGATGGAGAAGCAGGACACCGGCGACCTGCAGTTCGAAGACATCTGGCAAGATGTTAACTACGTCGAAGGATGGCTCAACAACAACCTGGGCGGATACCCCGGACTGGGCTGGGTATTTGGAGGAGAACCTCTATGGAGCTTTACTGACGAAGGCTGGAGTTCTCTGGACGGCACAGGCGGATCGTCTTACAGGGTTTATTCCGGTAACTTCTCCTCCACCGCCGGCTGGCCCGGAGCCCGCAACCTCTACGGCCCTATGCTGGCGCGTATCCGCAACCTGAATATGTTCCTGCATTATATTGTGCTGCCCGAAACTCCCGTGCAGAACGAGGCCAGCCGCAGGCGTATGCTTGCCGATGCCTATGTGGCCCGCGCATATTACATGTTTGAACTCTTCAAAGAGTACGGACCGCTCTATCTCTATAATGAAGACGGTGTCGATCCCGCAGACGGCAATCCTGAATATCTGCGCTATGTCACCGAACTCACCGATAAATACACCGATCTCCGCAGGGTTCCCGCAGAAGACTATGTCCGCTGGATCATAGCCGACTGCGACCGCGGCCTTGCAATAGACGATCTTCCCTGGCGCGCCAATGCCGGCAACCAGGCCACCCGTATGACCAAGTCCCTTGCCTGGTGCATCAAGGCCACCTCTCTTATGTGGCTGGCCAGCCCCCTGTTCAACAACGGCAAGGACTATTGGGAAGAGGCATATCAGATGAACAAGCGCACCCTGGAGCTGCTTCGCGAGCACGGGTTCGAGCTTTATACCACCTGCTCCAATACGCAGGTGTACGGCACCGGTGATGCAAACGCATACCGCGAGTATTACTGCAACACCAACCTTTCCTGGGCTGCACCAAGCCCCACCGACCGTGAGACTATTTTCGCTTATGGCGGCGCTTCCGGCGGCCCTACTAACAATTATGTGGGTTCAAGGCACACCGACATCGCCCATGCAGGCACCTGCCCTACACAGGAGATGGTGGACGCCTATGAAACAAAAGACGGTGTTCCGGTGCTTGATCTGGCCAATCCTTATGCCGACCAATATCATCTTCAACCCAATTTCAACCCGGAGAACACGATGTACGACGAGCAACACCCGTACGACAACCGCGATCCCCGCTTTGACGAGTGCATTATGCACCACGGCTCGCCCTACACTTGGGACAAGCAGTACATTCTGGATATATCCTCCGGCGGACTCAACTACCGCAGTCTGCTGCCTACCGATATCTCCCAGACCAGAACCGGCTATTACTACTGCAAGACCGTTCCGCCGAATGTTTCGCTCAACTCACACCCCGGCGGCAGGGCTCCTATGCAGTATAAGCTCTCCGAGATGATTCTGAACTTTGCAGAGTGCGCCCTTAACGCAGGCCACCTGCAGGACGCTATGGACGCCGTTAACGAAATCCGCGAAAGGGTCAATATGCCGCCGCTTCCCGCAGAGCTGGTGAACAACCCCGAAAAGCTCAGGCTGCGCGTTTATAATGAGCGACGCGTAGAGCTCGCCTTTGAAGAGGCCCGCTACAATGACCTCCGCCGCCGCTGCCGTCCCGAAGAGGAGATTCCCGGAATCAAGTATTTCTCTGCAATGGACGTTACTTATGCAGGCGACTGGTCAGCAGCTACCCATGTGAGGGTTCCCCTGAGAGAGGAGATCCGTCACGGCTTCGAGCCTCAGTGCAAGTTGTCTCCCCTGCCCAAGGGGGAGGTGTCTAACCTCAAGGTTATTACCGGGGTAGATTTCCAGAACTATGGTTGGGACTAGTCGTTTATTATTCGTAAAAAACCACATCTATGTGCATAAGAAATAAAATAACTCTTGTTCTTCTGCTTCTGGCCGCCTGGTTCACCACGGCGACAGCCCAGAACGAGTCGCTGATTATCAGTCTTAAGGGCAGGGTTCTGGACGAATTCGGCAACCCCATTTACAACGCACTGCTGGTCAGTGAAAATGAGGCCAACCAGTACATCACCAACCCGGACGGCTCCTACGACTTCCAGATCAGGGACCACAGTAACTATGTCACCGTCACCTATCCCGGTTTCCACAACAAGGTGGTAACCATAGGCGAGATTCTGGACGGCAACGAGGATATCGTGCTCAAGAGCGATGCCCAGTTTGAAGACGAACAGGTAGATCTGGTTTTCCAGAAGATGCGCAAGAACCTGCTCACCGGCAGCGTCTCTTACGTCAAGAGTCGTGAGCTTCAGAAGACTCCGACCTACCGCCTGCAGGAATCCTATATGGGCCGCATCGTGGGTCTGGGCAGCCTGGAACGCGACGCTAATCCCTCTATGTTCGACGAGTCCATCTGGTGGAACATCCGAGGCGACCACTCTCCCAGCAGTGCAAGCACTCCGGTGCTTATGGTGGACGGTATCCGCTATGAGGGCTACGACGGCCACATCTTCACCTACTTCAATCCCCGCGAGGTGGAGTCTGTCACTATTATTCGTGACGCCGCCACCAATGCCCTTTACGGCATTCTGGGCGGTGACGGCATCATAAGCATCACCACCCGCCGCGGACAGCAGGGCGAGCCGCGTATCACCGTTGCCTACGACCACGGCTGGAGGACTATGGACACCAAGAGGTATTATCCTCACACCGCATACGAGCACGCCTTGCTGCGCAACGAGTCCTGCATCAACGACGGCCTTAGCCCCGTGTTCAACGCACAGGCTCTGGAATACTACAAAGACGGCACCTGGCCCAGCCACGACTACTACAACGAGTATCTGAAGCGCTATCAGACAGAGGACAAGCTCTACCTCTCCATCGGTGGCGGTAGCGAATACGTGCAGTATATGTGCAACTTCCAGTGGATGCACACCGGCCCGCTCTTCAACCAGCCGGAATACAAGATGACCTACAAGATGAATCCCGGTAGCGCAGACTACTTCCACGTGGCTTCCAACCTGGACTCCAAGCTGAATTACTTCATCTCCGCAACGTTTACCCTGCGCGGCGACTTCAAGATAGAGAACGGCCTTGGCAGTTGTAACCACGACCGTATGAGGGTGCGCTACGAGGATATGATCAAACACGTTATGGTGGCAGCGCCCACAATCACCAGTCTCTATGCACCCGAAGGTGCGACGGTAGAGGGCAAGGATATTTCTTATATGCCTCTCTTCAGTGAGAACAGTGAAATGGGTGGACAGATCTGGGGCCTCGGCTACAAAGTGAACCCCTATGCAGAGTTGACACACGGCGGCAAGACCACCAAATACGCCACTTTCGTCCATATGGACGCCAAGGTCAACCTGGATCTTGATATGGTTACTCCCGGTCTTGGCGGACAGCTCGGCTTCTCTTTCAAGGGCGGCGGAGACAAGGATATCGACTGGACCATCAGCTACACGGCGTACCGTGCCAACGACCCCGGCAACTCCGGCTTCAAGCAGTACGGTCCCGAGTGGGATACCAACGGTTACTCCAAATACTATTCGTTCTGCTACAGCTATGAATACTTTGGCAAGGTGACCTACCAGCGCCAGTTCGGCGACCATTACGTTCAGGCCGTGGCAATGGGTAACCACCGTGAGCTCACCACCCGCGACATCGGCGGCGGCAGCTACCAGACCATCCCCTACCGCAGCGAGGTATTCGGCATCAACGCCCTCTATTCCTATAAGGACAAATACATCATCAACGGCACACTGGGCTATTCCGGAAGCGACGAGTTCCCTATGAACCACAGGTTCTTCTTTACCCCCGGCGTAGGTTTGGGCTGGGTCGTTACCAAAGAGAATTTCCTGAAGGACAACGGCATCCTCACTTACCTGAAGCTGCGCGGCAGCTACGGCCGCGCCGCCCGCGAAAGGGTATCATCCTGGCGTTTTGCCTACAAGGATGACGTTACCTCCAGCACCTGGGACCAGGGCCGTATGGGTAACCCCACCCTCTCTCCCGAATATGTAAAAGGAATGGACGCCGGTCTTGACCTGACCTTGTTCAACTGCCTGAGTTTCAGCGGCAGCATCTTCAAGGAGAAGATGGACAACGCCTATATTGACGCCACCACCTATGTGCCTACCTTCCAGGGTATATCACTGGGCAACTACCCCGGTTCCAACACCGGCCGCTTCGAAAATCACGGCTATGAGCTGAGCGTGGATTTCCGCAAGCAGATCACCAAGAACTTCTCCCTGTGGGCAGGCGCCTCCACCTGGTATAACAACAACACCGTTATAGCAATTGGCGAGCGTCCCAAGAACACCGAATACGGCACCACCGACGCTTATTCCCAGAAGTACTATACAGAGGGCTTCCCCAAAGGGACCTTCTCTGGCTACGAGATTGACTACGAAGGCTCCACTACCGGCAACGGTCTGTTCAACTCGCAGGAAGAGATTGACGCCTGCGGCGTGGACTACAGCCAGCTCGGCACCGTCCGCCCCGGCGACTTCCGCTACATAGACCGCACCGGCGACGGTATCATCAACTACAAGGACGCCGTCAACTACAAGTACTCCACCACTCCCCGCCAGTTCTTCAATGCACATCTGGGCTTCCAGCTCGGAAGGTTTGAGGTCAGCGCCCTTCTCTATGGCGTGAGCAAGTACTACAGGCCCATCGGCGACGCCTTCTTCCTGGGTTATCTGAACGACGGTTTCTACTGCGACCTGCATGACAACCGCTGGACCGCAGAGCGCTATGCAAACGGCGAAACCATCACCGGCCCGGCGCTTTCAATGACCACCACGGTGAGCAACGTGACCAATATGTACAATGTTGTGGACGGATCGTTCCTCAAGCTGAAGAACGTAGAAATCGCCTACACTCTTCCCGAGAAGATCTCCAGGAAGGTGTACGCACAGGACATCCGCATAGCCCTTCAGGGCCAGAACCTGCACACCTGGGACAAGATGCCCACCAAACTCATAGACCCCGAAACGGGTTATCTGGGATTATGGCAGCCTATGCGCGTATATAATATCGCTCTCAACGTAACATTCTAAAGGGAAATATTATGAAAAAGATATACAACCTGTTTATACTTGCCTTTGCGGCACTCGTAATATCACCCTCCTGCAGCCAGTTGCTGGAACCCGAGCCCTACGGACTGGTAGATCTGGACCTAGTGTGGACCAAATATAACTACACCTCCGACCTGGTGGCCACCATAGGTAAGGGTGCCAACTACGAAAGCGGCTTCCCCTATGCTGCCTACAGCGACGAAGCCCAGGCTGTTGTGGACCGCACTCCCGGCGGCTATTACAGCTGGTACAATGTCGATTTCAACGCGGCAACCTACATCTTCAGCGGCAACTGGGGCGGTATTTACAACAACCTGCGCACTATCGCCTTCTTCCTGACAAACGAGCACAAGATAAGCTTCTCCAATGTCACCGACCTTGAGAGGGAATTCTGGGACGTCAAGGCCCACTTCTACCGCGCCTGGCACTACTTTACCCTTATGAAGCGCTACGGCAAGGGCGTCATCTTCACAGAGGTGTATGACATCAACGAGAAGTTCTCTGGTGTGAAGCTCAACAATGTAGAGCAGATAGCCGACTTCATCATCCAGGAGCTTGACCTTTGCCTGGATGCAACAGAAGACGAGTCTTCTCCCTACACTTTCAGATGGACCACTCCTAGCTTCGGCGCCATCAACCGTGGTTTTGCGTGGGTGCTGAAGGCCCGCACCGCTATGTATGCCGCAAGCCCGCTCTATTATGAAGAGGGCAGCAAATACACCTGGGAATACGCCTATCAGATCAACAAGCAGGCAGTTGAGGCGCTCGCCGCCCACGGCTACAAGCTGTTTGACCGCGCCCCCGAAGACAACTACGCCTATGGCGTATACGACTACTACCATCTCTTTGACAACGATGCTTCCCGCAGTATAGACAAAGAGACCATTCTTGGTAACGGCGGACGCCTGTCAATGTGGTCCAACTACGGCCTGCCCACCACCAGGGGTCAGGTATCCTGCGGCATATGCCCCACTCAGGAGCTTGTGGACTGCTACGAAACCACCGACGGCGAGCCCATCCTGGATCTTGAGAGACCTTATCTTGATGCCGCTCACCTGCAGCCCAATTACAACAAGAACAACCACCTGTACGACCCGCAGAACCCCTACGCCAACCGCGATCCCCGTTTCTACGGCACAATCTACTACAACGGCGCACCCCGCTATTGGAGCAACCCCGATTCCCTCAGGGTTTGGACCTATGTCGGCGGAAACTGCGGTATCTCAGACGAGCCTACTTCTGTGTTCTACACCCGTACCGGATACTATGTGAGAAAATACAACCGCGACAAATCCAGCGAGCGCGAGGGCAACCAGGACGGCCGCGCACACAACGCACGTCTGGCAGAAATGTACCTGAACCTCGCCGAATGTGCCTGCGAAGCGGGTCATCTTGAAGAGGCCAGCGACTACACCAGCCTCGTGCGCGAGCGCGTGGGTATGCCCGCCCTTCCCAACGGCCTTACCCAGGATCAGCTTAGGCTTCGCATCCGCAACGAACGCCGCGTGGAGTTTGCCTTTGAGGGCACCTTCCGCTTCGACGACGTCCGCCGCTGGAAAATTATAGACCAGACAGAAGAGCACGTGACCGGTATGCGCATCATTAAAGATGATGCAACCAACAAGTTTACTTACACCCGCTTCAGCTTTGGCACCCGCACCAACAAGGGCGACGACAAATACCTGCTCTGCCCTCTTCCCGAAGACGAAGTGGAGAAGATGAAGATGAACACCAGCCCCACCGACGACCCCGAAGCCGGTGACGACTGGCAGAATCCCGGCTGGTAACAGTTTTTCTTTAAACATAAAACAAGCGCTGCAGACCGTTCTGTGGCGCTTTTTTATTTTACCGTCAAAAATATTCTAAAAATTTTGGTACTTTGTGATACAAGGTATTAAAATATTTATATATCTTTGCATCAGAAAATAATTTACAAACCATAATAGCAATGAAAAAGACTATTTCGGCTGCAATCGGCAGCACCAACTTTGTGATAGACGAGGATGCTTATTCCCGTCTGGAATCCTACCTGGCTGCTTTCAGGGCTCACCTGACCCCCGGCCCGGACAACAGCGAGGTTATGAACGACCTTGAAAACCGCATCGCCGAGCTTCTGAGCGCCTCTGCCGCAGGCGAAGGCCGCGCCGTAAGCGTAGAAATGATAGAGGATGTCATCGGTCGCATAGGAATGCCTGACGGCTCCCAGTTTGTTGGCGGCAGCCAGCCTTCCGGCAGCAACCCCGGCGAGCCGGTCGTACACAAATTCTACCGCGATATGGACCATCGCTCCATCGGCGGTGTGTGCAGCGGCATCGCTGCCTACTTCAATCTGGACATCACTCTTGTGCGGGTGCTTTTCGTGGCACTGTTCCTTTGCGCAAGCTGTGGCTTCTGGATTTATGTTGTGCTCTGGATCATTGCCCCCAAGGCAATCACCCCCACCCAGAAGTGCGAGCTTCGCGGCTGGGAGCCGACCTACGAGAATCTCTCCAAATTCACCACCAGCAAATAATTGCCAATTATGGAAAATATTTCTGAAAACGTGCGCTCTCAGATGCGCAAAGGGGTGCTTGAATACTGCATCCTGAGCCTGTTGGCAAAGGAGGACGCCTATGCCACCAGCATCATCTCCCGCCTCAAGGAGGTCAATATGATAGTTGTGGAGGGAACCCTTTATCCGCTGCTCATCCGGCAGAAAAACCAGGGACTGCTGGCCTACCGCTGGGAAGAGTCGCCGCAGGGTCCGCCGCGCAAGTACTATTCCATCACCGACAAGGGCCGCGAGCAGCTGGCACAGATGGACGAGGCCTGGAATGACATTATCGCAACCATAGAGAAAATCAAAAACTAGCGCTATGAAAAAGACACAGCAAGTCAATATCGGAGGCTATGCATTCAGTATTGACGACGAATCATACAAGATTATTGACCAGTATTTGGAGAGCCTCAAACGCTACTACAGCGCCAATTCCGAGGGGAAAGAGATTGTGGAGGATATCGAGGAGAGGCTGGGAGAGCTGCTTGCAGAGCGTTGCGGCACCGACGGCGTGATTGGCGCGGCCGATGCCAACTATGCAATCGGCATCCTGGGCACACCCTACGCCATTGACGGCGAAGGTGCAGGAACACAGAGCACCAGGCGCGCCGCTACCCGCAAGCGGCTGTACCGCAACCCCGAAGGGAGAATTATCGGCGGCGTATGCAGCGGTCTGGCAACCTACCTCAACTGGGATGTCTCCCTTATCAGGCTGATTGTGGTGCTGCTGGCCATCGGCCTTCTGGTATGGGGCGAAGCTATTTTCCTGATACCACTGCTGTACGCTGTATGCTGGATTGCCATGCCAAATGCCGACACGGTGCAGAAGCAATGCGAACTGCGCGGAGATGAGATTTCCGCCGCCGGCATCGGGCAGCAATACGCATATGCCCGTCCGGCCGACCAGGCACCCGCAGGCCGCACCGCCGGCCGTGTTCTGGGCGTGATTCTGGGCATCTTCCTGTTTATGACCGGCCTCAGCTGCCTGGCGGGCGGGGCATTTATGTTCTCGCTGCCGTCGCTGGCCGGCCTCATCCCCGAAGTGGCAGAAGAATGGGCAGAGGTTGCCTCCGAAATCGGCATAGAAAACCTCAAGTCGCTGGGCATCTCCACCTGGATTGTAGCAGCTGTGGCATACGCCATCCCCTGCATCCTGGCCATTTACTACGGCATCCTGCTCACCTTCAACCTGAAGAGCCCCAAATGGCGTCCCGGTATGATTCTGCTCATACTCTGGGCCATCGCCGTCGTCGCCCTGTGCGTGCTGGTGGGCATTGACATCATTAAACTGATTCCTAGCTGGAGCTGATTATGAAACGATCTTTTTTTGATAAACTATTATTGGTGATTGCCTGGGGCGGACTCGTCGTAGGTGTTCTGGTAAGCATCGCTTACAGCTATTCCATCTGGGATTCCGGACGAGAGATGTGCTTTCCCCAAGCTGCTTTTTTCCTGACAGCCGGCGTCGGCGCCTCGGTCCTTGGCTGGGCCGTCCTAAAGGAGATTGTCTCAATCTCCGACCGGCTCAGAAGGCTGGAGAATAAATCATGACTGCTCCCAATGGGGTAAAAAGCGGCCCCATTAGGATCAAAAATCGCCGAATTTGCTCCCAATGGAAGAATTATGACTCCATTGGGAGCATTTCGTTTCTGAGCGTCCCGGTAGGGAAGAAAAAGAAAAATGCCGTATATTTGTAACGATAATACGGCTCCGAAATGAAAAATATCCGAGATTTCTGCATCATTGCCCATATCGACCACGGTAAAAGCACCTTGGCCGACCGTATGCTGGAGCAGACCAAGACTCTTGACCAGCGCGAAATGGAAAATCAGGTGCTGGACTCTATGGATCTGGAGAAGGAGAAGGGCATCACCATCAAGAGCCACGCCATCCAGATGGACTATGAGAAGGACGGCGAGAAATACACCCTGAACCTGATTGACACCCCCGGCCACGTCGATTTCTCTTACGAGGTGTCCCGCGCCATCGCTTCCTGCGAAGGGGCGCTGCTGGTGGTGGACGCCACCCAGGGCATCCAGGCGCAGACAATCTCGAACCTCTATCTGGCTATCGACCACAATCTGGAAATCATCCCCGTCATCAACAAGATCGATATGGATGCGGCTCAACCCGAAGTGGTGCGCGACCAGATCGTGGACCTGCTGGGATGCGATCCCGACGACGTGCTGCTGGTGAGCGCCAAGACCGGCGAGGGAGTGAAAGAGGTTCTGGACGCGATTGTGGACAAGATACCAGCCCCGACGGGCGATCCCGACGCGCCACTGCAGGCGTTGATATTCGACAGCGTATTCAATCCTTTCCGGGGCATCATCGCATACTTTAAAGTTGTAAACGGCAGCATCTCCACCGGTGACAAGGTCAAGTTTTTCAATACCGGCAGCGAATATGTCGCCGATGAGGTCGGTGTGCTCAAGATGAAGCTTGTGCCGCGCAAGACCATCGAGTGCGGCAGCGTGGGCTATATCATCTCCGGCATCAAAAACGCCGTGGAGGTGAAGGTGGGTGACACCATCACCCATATCGAACGGCCTTGCGACAAGGCTATCGCCGGTTTCGAGGAGGTCAAGCCGATGCTCTTCGCGGGCGTTTATCCCGTGGAGGCTGACGAATACGAACAGCTGCGCGCTTCGCTGGAGAAACTGCAGCTGAACGACGCCTCGCTGGTGTTTGAGCCGGAAAGTTCGCTGGCGCTGGGCTTCGGCTTCCGCTGCGGATTCCTGGGGCTGCTGCATATGGAAATCGTGCAGGAGCGCCTGTTCCGCGAGTTCGACATGGACGTCATCACCACTGTGCCGAACGTATCGTATAACGTCTATACCACTCAGCGCGAGGTCGTTCAGGTGCACAACCCGTCAGGGCTGCCGGCCGTGAACATCATTGATCATATCGACGAGCCTTACATCCGCGCCCAGATTATCTCCCGCAGCGACTTTTTCGGGCCTATAATGAAGCTTTGCCTGGACAAGCGCGGCACCCTGATAAGCCAGCATTTCATCACCGCCGACCGCGTGGAACTCAACTACGACATGCCGCTGGCGGAGATTGTCTTTGACTTCTACGACCGCTTGAAATCTATATCAAAGGGCTATGCGTCGTTTGACTATCACGTGATAGACTACAAACAGGCCGACCTGGTCAAGTTGGACATCCTGCTTAATGGCGAGCAGGTCGATGCCCTTTCCAGCCTGATTCACCGCGATCATGCCTACGAGTTCGGCCGCCGCATCTGCGAGAAACTCAAGGATCTGATTCCGCGCCAGCAGTTTGACATCGCCATCCAGGCTGCCATCGGCGCCAAGATTATCGCACGCGAGACGGTGAAGCAGGTAAGAAAAGATGTCACCGCCAAATGTTATGGCGGCGACATCACCCGTAAGCGCAAACTGCTTGAAAAACAGAAGCAGGGCAAGAAGCGCATGCGTCAGGTCGGCAACGTCGAAGTGCCCCAAAGCGCATTCATGGCCGTGCTGAAACTGTAAGTAGAACAGAATCTCCAAATCATATCTGTCCGCCGCAGCCTATTTGTGCTATGAAATTCAAAGAATTGAAAAGATCTTTATGGAAACGGCACGGCTTATGGCGTTATAATCCCCTTCATGTCACTACATCTCTGCTGTTTTTCCATAACGGCCGCTTCCTTTGCAAACTTAGGGGACTTGAATATCAGGATTGGAACATAGAGGAACAGGAAGATGGCAGCTGGCGACTATTCTTCAAGGAGCGAAATGAGATAACTGAGACTATGTCCTTCGCCTCTGAAGATGAGGCTTGCAATGCTTTTTTGCACGAAATAGATTATTAATGACACCAAAAATCGTTATTTTTGTGTGATGTATCCGCCCCGGCGCGGCCGGCGGAGAAAAACCAACCGACAAATAAGCAAAACCAATCCTATATGAACAGACTCGCAACAATGAATCTCGCGGCGGACAACATCCGTATCCTGGCCGCATCTATGGTAGAAAAAGCTAATTCGGGCCACCCCGGCGGAGCTATGGGCGGCGCCGATTTTATCAACGTACTCTTCACCGAGTTCCTGGTCTATGACCCCGAGAACCCCCGCTGGGAGAGCCGTGACCGCTTTTTCCTGGATCCCGGACATATGTCCCCGATGCTCTATTCCACCCTTGCCCTCACCGGCAAATTCACCCTCAAGGAGCTGGCCAATTTCCGCCAGTGGGGCAGCCCGACTCCCGGTCACCCCGAGGTTTGCGTAGAGCGCGGCATCGAGAATACCTCCGGCCCTCTGGGCCAAGGCCACACCTTTGCAGTGGGTGCAGCCATCGCCGCCAAGTTCCTGGCAGCACGCCTGGGCAATGAGGTTATGAACCAGACCATCTACGCCTACATCTCCGACGGCGGTATCCAGGAAGAGATTTCGCAGGGTGCAGGCCGTCTGGCCGGCCACCTGAAGCTGGACAACCTGATTATGTTCTACGACAGCAACGACATCCAGCTCTCTACCGAGGTCAAGGCCGTGGACAGCGAGGATGTTGCCAAGAAATATCAGGCCTGGGGCTGGAAAGTCTTCGAAATCAACGGTAACGACGTGCAGCAGATACGCCGCGCCCTGAAGAAGGCTCAGGCCGTGAAGGACGCCCCCACCCTCATCATAGGCCACACCGTGATGGGCAAAGGCGCACGCAAGGCCGACGGCAGCAGCTACGAGAATTGCTGCGCAACCCACGGCGCACCCCTGGGCGGCGACGCATACATCAATACCATCAAGAATCTGGGCGGCGACCCGGAGAACCCGTTCAAGGTATTCCCCAACGTCCGCAGGCTTTACAACCGCCGCAAGAAAGAGCTCAAGGCCATCGTGGCAGAGCGCAAGGCTATAAAGGAAAAATGGGCAAAGGCCAACCCCGACAAGGCTGCCAAGCTGGAGAAATGGTTCAGCGGCGCGGCTCCCGAGGTCAACTGGGCTGCAATCCAGCAGAAAGCCGGCGCAGCCACCCGCGCAGCCAGCAGCACCGTGCTGGGCGCCCTTGCAGAGCAGGTAGAGAATATGGTGGTATCTTCTGCCGACCTCTCTAACAGCGACAAGACCGACGGCTTCCTGAAGAAGACCCACGCCTTCACCGCCGGGGACTTCTCCGGCGCCTTCCTGCAGGCAGGCGTTGCCGAGCTCACAATGGCTTGCTGCTGCATAGGTATGGCGCTGCACGGCGGCGTAATCCCCGCCTGCGGCACCTTCTTCGTGTTCAGCGACTATATGAAACCCGCCCTGCGTATGGCGGCTCTGATGGAGACTCCCGTGAAGTTCATATGGACCCACGACGCATTCCGCGTGGGCGAAGACGGCCCTACCCACGAGCCCGTGGAGCAGGAGGCACAGGTGCGCCTTATGGAGAAACTCAAAAACCATCACGGCAAGAACTCCACCCTGGTGCTGCGTCCCGCAGACGTAGAGGAGACCACCGTGGCCTGGAGGCTCGCTATGGAAAACACCGAGACCCCGACCTGCCTGATCCTCTCCCGCCAGAACATCGCCAACCTGCCCGAAGGCAACGACTATAGCCAGGTGGCCAAAGGAGCATACGTGGTGGCCGGCAGCGACCAGCGCTACGATGTAGTTATGGTAGCCTCCGGCAGTGAGGTTTCAACCCTGGTTGCAGGCGCCGAGCTGCTGCGCAAAGACGGCGTGAAGGTGCGCATTGTATCGGCTCCTTCTGAGGGCCTGTTCCGCAGCCAGACCAAGGCATACCAGCAGAGCGTGATCCCCGCTGGCAAGAAGGTATTCGGCCTCACCGCCGGCCTGCCCGTGAACCTGCTGGGTCTGGTAGGTGCCAATGGCAAGGTATTTGGACTTGAGAGCTTTGGCTTCTCCGCTCCCTACAAGGTGCTTGACGAAAAACTCGGATTCACCGCAGACAACGTTTACAAGCAAGTAAAAGAGATGCTTAAATAGCACGTGACCGACGACGGCCAGATACTCCGGCAATTCAAGGCCGGCCAGAGAGAAGAGGCGTTCAACCAAATAGTGAAAAACTACGGTGAACGCCTCTATTGGCATATACGCCGCATCGTAATGGTGCACGAAGACGCCGACGACCTGCTGCAGAACACCTTTGTAAAGGCTTGGAACGGCCTGGAGAGGTTCCGTGGCGAGAGCGGCCTCTACACCTGGCTGTACCGCATCGCCACCAACGAGACGCTCTCGTTTTTGGGCGGCAAGCGCGTCACGGCCGATGTTTCCCTGTCGGAAGATCCGGCCCGCACGGCATCACTGGCGACCACCGATCGCGGATTTGACGGCGACAAACTGCAGCGGCTGCTGCAGCAAGCCATCGCACTCCTGCCGCCAAAGCAGCGGATAGTCTTCTGCGAAAGATACTACAACGAAACCCCATACGAAGACATTTCCAAGGCGATGGGCACCAGTGTCGGGGCCCTAAAGGCCTCATATCACCACGCCTACGGCAAGGTCCTGGAATACGTCAAAGAAAGAATCGATATTGACTATTAAACTTTTCATATCCTATTGCGTCTAAAAGATTGAATATGTTTGAAAAAGACGACATACTGCAGCGCGAAGAGCTCAAGAAGGCTCCGCTTTCGGTTCCGGAGGGTTATTTTGATTCTCTGCCGGAAAGGGTTATGCAGCGCATCGCCGCCGGCGACAAGCAGCCCGCACGCCGCGTTCCGCTGCGCAAATGGTGGATGGCCGCAGCTGCCGCCTGCGCCGTCGCAATTGCCGCGCTGGCCATCCGGCTCTCAACAGCACCCACCACAGAGCAGACCGCCTACGAAGACGATGCGGAATATATTGAACTGATGGATATTGACGAGCGCAGCCTGGCAGAATATGGCTCTGAAGAAGAGCAGGACGACATTTCTCAAGACGCAATTATTGAATACCTCGCCTATAACGGCCTCAGCGGCGCATACCTGTATGAGCAGCTGGCCGAGGCGGAATAAAACACCACGAATATGAAAAGACTTTTGACAATCTGCCTGCTGGCAGCCATCAGCCTGGGTGCATTTGCCCAGGATAAAGAGTGCAAAAAAGCACAGATGCACGAAAAGTTCCAGGCCGACAAGGTGGCCTTCCTCTCCCAGAAAATGGACTTGACCGTGAAAGAAGCAGAAGCGTTCTGGCCCATCTACAACGAATACAGCAAGGCTTCCGACGAGGTCCACAAGGCTGTTATGGATGCTGTGGGCAAAATTCACAAGGCCGAGGAGCTCTCCGACGCAGAAGCATCAGCCGCTATAGACGCCCTGCTGGCAGCACAGAAAAAAGAGAACGAACTCCAGTCGCAGTACACCGAAAAGTTCAAGAAGGTGCTGCCAGTAAAGAAAGTAGCCGCTTTCTTTGCCGCCGAGGATGCCTTCCGCAAACATCTGTTCCGTCAGTTCAAAGACAAGAGGCACCCGATGAAGCCTGGCGACAAACGTCCCTTTGAGGGCCGCAGAAAACCCGCTCAAAAAGAGACTACAGATAAAACCCAGAAGTAAGTTCACGATAACGCTCGTCGCCGATGACGAGCGTTTCTGTTTCCAGACGGGAGGGGGCGGCGGGAGAGAATTCCAGCATAAGGCGCTTGGGCAGAGCGCCTTTCTTTGTCTTGACAAAGCACTGGCGGGTGAGGAACCACCCGAAGAGAGTCGCCTCCAGAATCATTTTCTTACCCTGGTCAAAGGGAAGAATCAGTGACAGGCGGCCGCGCTCGGAGAGAAGTTTGGCGGCGGCGAAAAGCAAATCGCGGCGGCTCAAAGTATCCGTGCTGCGGGCGGCGTCGCGCTCGGCGCTGCGGGAAGAAGGACTGCCGTCGTAATAAGGCGGATTGCAGAAGATGATATCGTAGCTTGCCGGAGCGGCCTCATCGGCAAAATCCTGCAGGGAAATCTGCCTGGCAGAAAGATTATCCGCCCAGGGCGAAACCGCGAAATTGTCGCACGAATCGGCCACGGCGCCAGGCTCGATGTCGATAGCGTCGATGCGGAAATCAGAAACGCCCGCCTCGGCCAGACGCTGCGCCGCCATAAGCGCCAGTATACCGCTGCCGCTGCCGGCATCCAGCAGTCGCTCCGCACCAGAAACATCCATCCAGGAGCCAAAAAGGACCGAATCCGCGCCAATTTTCATTGCGCAGCGGTAATCCTTCAGCGAGAACTTTTTGAGGCGGAAAACGGCCATTAAATGAACTGTCCGTCGCGCATCTCAAGGGTGCGGTCGCTCATTGCGGCCAGGTCCTTGTCGTGGGTGACGATGACTATGGTGATGCCGTATTTGTCGCGCAGGGTAAAGAACATATTATGCAGCTCTGCGCGGGTTTTGCTGTCCAGGTTGCCGCTGGGTTCGTCGGCAAACAGTATGGACGGCGAATTGATGAGGGCGCGGGCCACCGCCACCCTCTGCTGCTCGCCTCCGGAAAGTTCCGAGGGCTTGTGGGTCTTGCGCTCAGCAATTCCCAGATCTTCGAAAAGACCGTTTGCCCGCTCTTTGACCGCCCTGGTGAGGTTGTCACCGATCATTGCCGGCAGCAGCACGTTTTCCATAGCGGTAAACTCGGGCAGCAGGTGATGGAACTGGAACACAAAGCCTATCTTACGGTTGCGGAAGGCGGCCAGCTGCTTCTCGCCCAGGGCAAAGATATCGGTGCCGTCAATCAGCACCTTGCCTGCGTCGGGGCGTGAAAGTGAACCCAGTATGGACAGCAGGGTACTCTTGCCGGCGCCGCTGGCTCCGACAATGCTCACCACCTCGCGGTCCGAGGCAGAAAAATCGATACCCTTAAGAACCTTAAGGGTACCGAACGATTTTTCTATGCCTGTAGCTTGTATCAAAGCTGTAACTGTATCAAGAAGATTATTCCTCTTCTTTCTGAGACTCTTCGTATTCTTTGAGGAGCTTCTCCTGAACATCCATAGGTACCTGCTGGTACTCGATGAAGGTCATTGTGAAGGTTCCACGACCGGAAGTGATGGAGCTCAGGGTGGTGGAATAGCGGTAGAGTTCTGCCAGAGGCACGCGTGCACGGAGTACCTGGAAGCCCTTCTCGGCGCCCATACCCTCGATGATACCGCGGCGGTTCTGGATATCGCTCATAACGTCACCGGTGCAGTCGCCGGGAACCATAATCTCAACCATATAGATAGGCTCCAGAAGCTTGGGACCTGCCTTCTTGAAGGCATCCTTGAAGGCGTTGCGGCCGGCGATGATGAAGGCTATTTCTTTGGAATCTACCGGGTGCATCTTACCGTCGTAGATGTAAACGCGGATGTCGCGGGCGTAGGAACCGGTCAGAGGGCCTTCTTCCAGTTTCTGCATGATACCTTTCTTGATGGCGGGCATAAAGCCGGCATCGATGGCACCACCCACAACGCAGTTTACAAACTCGAACTTGCCGCCCCAGTCCAGATCGGCCTCTTCTTTGCCCTTGATGGTGAGCTGAGTGTCCTTGCCGTCGATTTTGAAGCGGCCAGTGGGCTCAACACCCTCTACGATGGGCTCGATGAGCATAACAACGCGGCCGTACTGACCTGCACCGCCGGATTGTTTCTTGTGGGTGTACTCTGCGGTAGCCACCTTGGTGATGGTCTCGCGGTACGGGATCTTGGGTGCGAAGAACTCGACGTCGATCTTATAGTCGTTGTTCAGATGCCACTTGAGGATATTGATGTGCTGCTCGCCCATACCGTTGATGATGGTCTGGCGGAGCTCCTTGCTGTATTCTACGCGCATTGTAGGATCCTCTGCAGCGGCGCGGTTCAGGGCCTCGCCCAGCTTCTCGTCATCCTTCTCGTCCAGGGCGCGGATGGCTGCACGGTATTTTGCCGGCGGGAACTCGATGGGAGGGAATGCGGTGTCATAACCGGGAGCGTTCAGGGTCTGGTTGGTCTTGACAGCTTTCAGCTTCACTGTACAACCCATATCGCCGGCTACCAGCTCGGTAACTTTCTCTTTCTTCTTACCTGCAACGGCATAGAGCGTGGTGATGCGCTCTTTGCTGCCATTGTCCATGTTCACGAAATCCTGACCCTCGGAGATCTTGCCGCTTACTACCTTGAAATAGGTAACGTCGCCAAGATGCTGCTCCAGAGCGGTCTTGTATACGAACAGGGAGGTCTTGCCTGCTGCATCCTCCTTGGGGGCGGGAGCCACCTCGGTGAGGAATTCGAGCATACGCTTAACGCCCATATCCTTCTTGCCGCTGATGCAGAACACGGGGTAGAACTCGCCTTTCACGAAGCCGGCGTTCAGACCTGCGTGGAGCTCCTCTTCTGAGAGCTCGCCTGCCTCAAAGAATTTCTCCATCAGAGCTTCGTCGCTCTCGGCTGCCATCTCAACAACTGCAGAATGCATATCCTCTGCCTTGCCTACAAGGTCTGCGGGGATGTCGCACTCCTCGGTCTTGCCATCCTCACCGGAGAATTTGTACATCTTCATCTTGAGGACGTCCACAACGGCGTTGAACTCCATACCGGGGTTAACGGGGAACTGTACGGGCACGGCCTTGGCACCAAATGCCTGGTGCAGGCTGTCCAGAGTGTTGTCCCAGTTGGCCTTCTCGGTCTCGAGCTGGTTGACAGCGATGATCATCGGTTTCTTGTACTGCTCAACGTAACGGCCGTGGATTTCGGTACCAACCTCAACGCCAGCGCCGGCGTTGACTACCATAATTGCACTGTCGCACACGTTCAGGCCAAGGATTGCACCCTCGATGAAGTCATCGGCGCCGGCAGCGTCAATGAAATTGAGCTTGTGATCCTGGAACTCTGCGTAGAACGGAGTGGAATAGATAGAGCGCTGGAAAATCTGCTCTACCTCGGTGTTGTCGGAAACTGTGTTTTTACCTTCGATTGTCCCCCTGCGGTCGATGACTTTGCCTTCGAACATAATGGTCTCGGCAAGGGTGGTTTTGCCGCAGCGGGTACCGCCAAGCAGGACGACGTTGCGAATTTTGTCTGTGGAGTAATTTTTCATTTTATAATGTTGTTTTTACTTAATTCTTTTAAGTATGACGGGCTTATTAGGGGCGCAAAGTTAAGAAATTATATTCATTTCATCAATAAGCCTTCCGCAACCGCCAAATTTATCTATGATGAACAGCACGTAACGGATGTCCACACATATACAACGCTGTAAATCAGGCTCAAAGATAATGTCGCCCGACATCGACTCCCAGTTGCCGTCAAAGGCCAGGCCAATCAGGTTGCCCTCGCCGTCCAGCACCGGGCTGCCGCTGTTGCCGCCGGTGATGTCGCCGGTCATAATGAAGCAGGCGGGCATAGTGCCGTCGGGCCTTGCATATTGGCCAAAGTCGCCGGCCTTGTACAGATCCTTGAGGCGGGAAGGAACCACAAACTCCCAGTTGTCGGGATCTTCCTTTTCCATAACGCCCTTGAGGGTGGTGTAATAGTCATAAACCACACCGTCCTTGGGAGAATATGATTTCACGGTGCCGTAGGTCAGGCGCATAGTGAAGTTTGCGTCGGGATACATTGCCTTGCCCTTGTTCATCTCCATCTGGCCGCCGATATAGGCCTTGTGGCCCTGCTGCAGCTGCTTGGAAACCTTGCCGGCGCCGCCGGTCAAACCCATATAGAGACCCATAACGGACTCGAACATCTTGGCTGCGGGGTCAGCGGCAAGCGTCTCGGCTGCATTTTCCCCGGCGAGGACGGCGTCCAGCTTCTCGCGGGAAGCGAACACAGACTTGTCAAACAGGTCGTCTACAAACGCCTTGACGTCACCGCCAAAGTCGCTTTCTATGGTCTTGAAGAATTCGGGGTGAAATTCCGCAGCTACGCTGTCGCGGTAAATCTCTATCATACGCTTGGTTACCTTGCGGTCGGTAGAGGGAGAATAGTCTTTGTAGAAACGGTCTATGTAGGGCATCGCCTGTGACATATCGGCGGCGAAAGAGGCCGCCGAGCTGGCGATGTTCATAAGCTCTATATTGGCCAGGGTCTCGCGCAGATATGTGCTTGTACGCAGTATGGGAGCGCGCTCTGCCACAGCCTGATTGATGTCGTCCAGCGCGATGCCGTACTTTTTCTGGCGGTTTTTCTTTTCATTTACCCACTTCACGAAGGCCTGCTCTTCTTCTGCCCGGCGCTGCTCCACACCCAGTTTGGCAAAGGCCTCATTCATACCCATCCACTTTTTCCAGGCGTTGGTGCTGCCGCTGTATTTGCTGGCATACTGAATCTTGACTGCCGGATCGGCCAGCATATCCTCCAGAAGGATTTTCTGGCGCTCGCCGCGGCAATAGATGCCGATGGCGTTGGATATATCCCTCTGCTGGGCCACCTCGCTGCTGGTCATAAAGCGGTTGGTGCGGCCCGGATAACCCATAATCATAGAAAAATCGCCGTCCTGAACCCCCTTGAGCGATACATTCAGCTTCTTCTTGGGGACGAAAGGCACATTCTCTTCAGAGTATTCTGCGGGGTTGCCATCTTTGTCGGCATAGATGCGGAACACAGAGAAGTCGCAGGTGTGGCGGGGCCACATCCAGTTGTCGGTGTCGGCGCCGAATTTGCCTATCGAAGACGGCGGGGCGCCCACGAAACGGATATCTTTATAAATCTTATAGCCAATCAGATAGTAGGTATTTCCGCCAAAGAAAGACACCACCGAGGCGCGGATGTTTTCGTCGGTCGCCTTAAGCGCCTTGGTCAGTTTGTCAGAAATCTCCTTGAAGGCCTTGTCGTATTCCTCGCCTTCTGCGCAGCCCTTGGTGGCTTTCTCTATCTGCGCGGTCACATCCTTGAAACTCTGCAGGAAAGTCACTGTGAGACCCTCCACTGGGAGCTCTTCGCCAAAACTCATTGCCCAGTAACCGTCGTTCAGATAGTCGTGATCTACGCTGCTGAGGCTCTGAATAGCGCCGTAGCCGCAGTGGTGGTTGGTGAGCACCAGACCTTTGTCAGAGACGACCTCGCCGGTGCAGCCGTTGCCAAAAATCACCACGGCGTCTTTCAGAGACGTCTTGTTGATACTGTAAATCTCGTCTGCAGAGAGGCGGCAGCCCATCTTCTGCATAGTTTTGATATTCATCTTCTCCAGGAGCGGCAGCAGCCACATTCCTTCGTCGGCAGCGGCGCCAATTGTAAGGAAAGCCGCCAGGAAAATTGCAAATAACTTTTTCATTTTTAGAATATTGATGATATGGCGGTAGTGACAATCACTATCGGCGCCACGTATTTTATTATAAAAAACAGCACGGAGGCCAGCGTGCGGGGCACGCGGATGGTTCCGCCGGCCGTGATTTCGTCTGTGAATGTCTTTTTCCCGATGACCCAGCCCACACAAATCACGGCCAGCAGGCCGCCCAGGGTCATAAGTATATTGGAAGAAACATAGTCAAACTGGTCAAAGATGTTCTTTCCGCCAATGGTGATGCCCCTCAGCGCCCCCTGCGACAGGGAGCAGATGCTGCCGGTGAACAGCAGTATGGCGGCGGTGATGGCGCTGGCAGTCTTGCGGCGGGCCTTGCCCATATCCATAATGGTGGATGTCATAACCTCGAACAGCGACACCGCCGATGATATGGCGGCCAGAAACAGCGTCACAAAGAAAAGTATGGCGCACAGGCCACCCAGGGGCATCTGGGTAAAGATTTGCGGAAGCGTCACGAACACCAGGCCGGCCCCCTCGCTGGGGTTGATGCCAAAGGCGAACACCGCCGGCATTATGGCGCAGCCCGCCAGCAGCGCAAAGAAAGTGTCGCTGACGGTGATTATCGCGGCATTTTTGGTCAGGTTGCTGGATTTGGGCGTGTAGGCGCCGTAGGTCACCATCATACAGGCGCCCAGGCTCAGGGAGAAAAAGCTCTGCCCCAGCGCCGCCAGCAGCGAGTCAAAGTTGAACTGCGAGAAATCGGGCTTGAAAAGATAGTCCAGACCCGCCCCGGCGCCCGGCAGGGTGACGCTGCGGATGCCTATGAGCACAATCAGCACAAACAGCAGCGGCATCATAAGCTTGCTGGTCTTTTCTATGCCTTTCTGCACCCCAAGGTTGATAATACCTATGGTAAGCAAAATGAATATCAGGCTGTAGACTATCGGGGAGACGTTGCTGCCCACAAAGCCGGAGAACACCGCCGCGCTGTCTATCTGCGCCCCGCGGTGGAATCCCGGAGCGATGGACATCACCAGATAGCGGATGGTCCAGCCGCCCACCACCACATAGAACGACATTATCATAAAGCAGGTCAGCATTCCCAGAATGCCGGCCACGCCCCAGCCTTTGCGGCCGGTGACCTTGACATACGCCCCGCGGGGACTGCCGCCGCCACGGCGACCAATCACCATCTCGCTGAGCAGTATCGGGGTGCAAAGCAGCAGTGTAATAATCAGATACACAAGGATAAAGGCCGCGCCGCCGTTCTGCCCCACAAGGTAGGGGAAACGCCACAGATTGCCCAGCCCGATGGCGCTGCCAATCGCGGCGGCAATCATACCGAAGTTGCTCGAGAACGCGTCTTTATTCTTCTTTTCTGTCATAGACTGCAAATTCGTAGGTCAGTCCGCTTGCCTGGTCGGTTACGGGGGCGGTCCTGGAAGCCAGACTCCACTCCTTTGATGTAAATTCCGGGAAGAAGGTGTCGGCATCCTCTACCACAGTGTGGACGTGAGTCACATACAGCCTGTCGGCCAGCGATATAGCCTGCGCATAAAGCCGGCCTCCCCCCATTATGAAGATTTCCTCTCCGGTGGCCATTTCCAGAGCCTGTTTCAGCGACTGTGCCACCTCAAAACCATCCCCCACCTCAAGGGTGCTGCTCACCACAATGTTGCGGCGGTTCTTGAGCGGACGGCAGCCTATGGACTCCCACGTGCGGCGGCCCATAATCACAGTGTGATTCAGCGTTGTCCGCTTGAAATATTTGAGGTCGGCGCTGATGTGCCAGGGCATGTCTCCGGCACGGCCTATGGCCAGGTTGTCGCTGACCGCCACAATAATGTTTATCATAGCTACACCGCCACGGGGGCCTTTATTGCGGGCCACGGGTCGTAGCCACAGAGGGTAAAATCTTCGTATTTGAAGTCAAAAATACTTTTGACGTCTGGGTTTATCTTCATTGTGGGCAGCGGGCGGGGCTCGCGTTCAAGCTGGGTCTCCACCTGCTCAAAGTGATTCTTATAGATGTGCACATCGCCAAAAGTGTGCACAAAATCGCCCGGCGTGTAGCCGCACACCTGCGCCATCATCATAGTCAGAAGTGCATAGGAGGCGATGTTGAACGGTACGCCCAGGAACACGTCGGCGCTGCGCTGATACAGCTGGCAGCTCAGGCGCCCTTCGGCTACATAAAACTGGAACAGGCTGTGGCACGGCGGCAGGGCCATCTTGTCCACCTCGGCCACATTCCAGGCAGAAATAATGTGCCGGCGGCTGTCGGGGTTGTGTTTAAGCGACTCCACCACACCCGCTAGTTGGTCTATATGCCCGCCGTCGGGCGTAGGCCAACTGCGCCACTGGTGGCCGTAGACGGGCCCCAGGTCTCCGTTTTCGTCTGCCCACTCGTCCCAGATATGAACATTGTTGTCCAGCAGATAGCCGATATTGGTATTGCCCGATATAAACCACAGCAACTCGTGGATAATGCCCTTGGTAAACACCTTCTTGGTGGTGAGCAGGGGGAAACCATCCTGCAGGTTGAAACGCATCTGGTAGCCGAACACGCTCTGGGTGCCGACACCGGTGCGGTCGCTTTTCATCACGCCGTTCGCGCGTATATGGCGAAGCAAATCTAAGTACTGTTTCATCGGGACAACGGTTGTTCCTACAAATATAATGGTTTTCGTTAATAAATGTCAGCGATTATGGGCAGATGGTCGCTGGCACCGGCGTTATATCGCGGCCCTACGTTGGTGCGGCGGGGTTTTTCTCCCATAAAAGATTTGTCGTCTTCCAGCAGGAATGCGGGCTTGAAGATCTCTGCCGGGCCTATTTTCTGCGCCGCAGCCGGACTGGCCAGCATCTGGTCTATCATTTCCCACTTGCCCTTGAAGCGGATGGTGCCGCCTTTCTTGGGGGTGATGTTCTTCAGGCCGCCCTCGGTGGTGAGCCGCATCACCGACGGCTCGTTGGGCGTGGCGTTGAAATCGCCCATCAGCAGCACCGCGGCGGCGCTGTCGGAGCAGTGCAGCGAATCCATCTTGTGCAGCAGCGCGGTGCACACCGCCTGCCGCCTGGCCTCCGACGCCTTTGCCCCCGAATACTTGCTGGGCCAGTGGTTTACAAAAACGTGCAGGGTGTCGGGCAGCGCCACCTTGGCATAAAGGATCTCGCGGGTGGCGAATTCCTTTATGGTGATAAATTCGAAGTCCAGCAGGCGCACCCGCTCCGGATCGAAGAGCAGCGCCACGTCTATCCCGCGGGGGTCGGGGCTCTCGCGGTGGACGCTCCGGTATCTCTTCGCGGCCAGCGGCGAATCCTCCACCAGGGCCTTCAGCACCTTGGCGTTCTCTACCTCGCACAGCCCCACAATGGCCGGCATCCGCCCGTCGAAACGCTCTGCCGAGGCTATTATGGTCTTGGCTATCAGATTGCGCTTGGCCTCGTACTTCCGCTTTGTCCAGTGGTGCTCGCCGCCGGGCGTGAAGGCCTCGTCGGCCGTGACCGGGTCGTCGGCGGGGTCAAAATAATTCTCGAGGTTCCAACAAAAAATCTGGGCCTGGAGCCCGGCAGCCGCAACGAAAAGGGCCGCCACAACAGCACATATCTTCTTCATACGGCCAAGTTAGCCATATTTTTGGTATATTTGTGGTTCATTTGCATAAAGTAAAGCAGTATGTCACTCAAATGCGGTATCGTAGGACTGCCAAATGTGGGCAAGTCAACCCTTTTCAACTGTATCAGCTCTTCCAAGGCGCAGAGCGCAAATTTCCCGTTCTGCACCATCGAGCCCAACATCGGCAGCTGCAACGTGCCCGATGACCGGCTCCAGGTGCTGGAAAATCTGGTACATCCGCGCCGCGTGGTGCCCGCCACCGTAGAGATAGTGGACATCGCCGGCCTGGTAAAAGGCGCCAGCCGGGGCGAGGGCCTGGGCAACCAGTTCCTGGCCAACATCCGCGAGACCGACGCCATACTGCACGTGCTCCGCTGCTTTGACGACGACAACATAACCCACGTGGACGGCAGCGTGGACCCCGTCCGCGACAAGGATGTGGTGGACCTGGAGCTCCAGATCAAGGACCTGGAGACCGTCACCAGCCGAATGGAAAAGGTCCGCAAGCAGGCCAGCGTGGGCGGCGACAAAACCGCCAAGAAGGCGCTGGAGATGCTTGAGAAATATAAAGCTGTGCTGGAGCAGGGCCGCAACGCCCGCGAGGTCATCCCCGAGAATCCCGACGAAGAGAAGCTGGCAAAAGAGTTCTGCCTGCTTACCTGCAAGCCGGTGCTCTATGTCTGCAATGTAGACGAGAATTCCGCAGCAACGGGCAATCAGTACACCGCAGCGGTGGCCGAGGCCATCAAGAACGAGGATGCCGGGATGATGGTCATCGCCGCCAAGATAGAGAGCGAAATTGCAGAGCTGGAGACCTACGACGAGCGGCAGATGTTCCTCTCAGAGATAGGGCTGGAGCGCAGCGGCGTAGAGCGCCTGATCCAGGCTGCATACGACCTGCTGGGCCTGCAGACCTATTTCACCGTGGGCGAGCCGGAAGTGCGCGCCTGGACCATCCGCAAGGGAGACAAGGCACCCCGCGCCGCGGGTGTCATCCACACCGACTTCGAGCGAGGCTTTATCCGCGCCGAGGTCATCAAATACGACGATTTTGTCTCGCTGGGCAGCGAGGCCGCCTGCCGCGCCGCCGGCAAGCTTGGCAGCGAGGGCAAGGAATATGTGGTGCAGGACGGCGACATAATGCACTTCCTTTTCAACGTATAATCAAACTAAACTATCGATATGTACAGAACTAACACTTGTGGTGAATTACGCATCTCGGATGTCGGCAAAACCGTGACTCTGGCCGGCTGGGTACAGCGCATCCGCAAAATGGGCGGAATGAGCTTCATTGACCTGCGCGACCGCTACGGCATCACTCAGCTGGTGGTGGACGACGCCTCCAGCGACGCAGTCAAGGAAAACCTTGGCAAGCTGGGCCGCGAGGCGGTGATCCAGGCCGTAGGCAAGGTGGCCGAGCGCCAGAGCAAAAACGCCAAAATCGACACCGGCGACATTGAGATCATCCTCTCCGAAATCAACATCCTGAACCTCTCGGCAACCCCGCCGTTTACAATAGAGGACAACAGCGACGGCGGCGAGGAACTCCGCGCGAAATACCGCTATCTGGACCTGAGGCGCGGTCCGCTGAAAAATGCCCTTATGCTTCGCCACAAGCTGGCCCACGAAGTGCGCAACTATCTTGATGCACAGGGCTTTATGGAGATTGAGACGCCCTACCTGATCAAGTCTACGCCAGAAGGCGCCCGCGACTTTGTGGTGCCCAGCCGTATGAACCCCGGCGAGTTCTACGCACTGCCCCAGAGCCCCCAGACCTTCAAGCAGCTGCTTATGGTGGCGGGCTACGACCGCTACTTCCAGATTGTGCGCTGCTTCCGCGACGAGGACCTGCGCGCCGACCGCCAGCCGGAGTTCACACAGATTGACTGCGAGATGAGCTTCGTGGAGCAGGAAGACGTTCTGAACACCTTCGAAGGTATGATGCGCACCCTGTTCAAGAATGTGGTGGGCGTAGAAATCGCCAACCCCATTCCCCGCATCAGCTGGTACGACGCTATGGACCGCTTTGGCAGCGACAAGCCCGATATCCGCTTCGGGATGGAGATTCACGAGATTTCCCCGCTGGTTCAGGGCCACGGATTCAGCGTGTTTGACAGCGTAGAATACGTGGGCGCCATTGCCGTTCCCGGCGCCGCCGAATATACCCGCAAGCAGACCGACGAACTCACCGAGTGGGTAAAACGCCCCCAGGTGGGCGCCAAGGGCCTGGTTTACATCAAGCTGAACCCCGACGGCAGCATCAAGAGTTCCGTGGATAAATTCTATACCCCCGAGCAGCTGCAGGCCGTTGCCAGCGCTATGGGCGCTAAAACCGGCGACCTTATTCTGGTGCTCTGCGGGGCCAAGCGCAAGACACAGACTATGCTGGGCGTGCTCCGTATAGAAATGGGCAACCGTCTGGGCCTTCGCAAGCCTACCGAGTTCGCACCCCTCTGGGTTGTGGACTTCCCTTTGCTTGAGTGGAGCGAAGAGGACGGCCGCTTCTATGCGATGCACCACCCCTTCACTGCACCCAAGCCCGAACATATGGAGCTGTTCTACAGCGACAGGAAAGAAGATCTTGAGAAGGTTTGCGCCAATGCCTACGACTTTGTGCTCAACGGCACCGAGCTGGGCGGCGGCAGCATCCGTATCCATCAGGCCGACGTGCAGCAGCGTATGTTCCAGGTTCTGGGCATCAGCAAAGAAGACGCCGACTATAAGTTCGGCTTCATAATCAACGCCTTCAAGTTCGGCGCACCGCCTCACGGTGGCCTCGCATTCGGCTTTGACCGCGTCTGCGCCCTGTTTGGCGGCCAGGAGACCATCCGCGACTTCATTGCCTTCCCCAAGAACAATATGGGCCGCGACGTGATGATTGACTCCCCTAGCCGGATAGATCAGGTCCAGATGGACGAATTGTTCCTTTCCAGCACCGCCCCCGAACCCAAAGAATAAATGAAAGAGCGTATCCTGGAGGTTTTAGGCGGCGTGATCCACCCCGCCGAAGGTCGTGACATCGTCTCCCTGGGGATGGTGGAAAATGTCCACGCCAATGCATCTTCCATCAAGTTCACCCTGGTTTTCCCCCGACGGGACCCTCTCTCTGGCAGCATTAAAAATGCCTGCAAAGAGGTTCTGGAAGCAGCTTTCCCCGGCTACGACATTTCCATACTGGAGCTGGTGCGCGCGGGCAAAAAGCCAGAGAAAGTGGCAATGAATCCCGACCTGGAGAACCTCGCAAATGTGGGCAGCGTTATTGCCGTTGCCAGCGGCAAGGGCGGCGTGGGCAAATCTATGGTGGCGGTGAACCTGGCCATAACCCTGGCCCGCAAGGGCTACAAGGTGGGCGTGGCCGACGCCGACATCTACGGCCCCTCAATCCCCAAGATGACCGGCACCGAAAATGTCCAGCCCGAGGCTGAGATTGACGGCGAAAAACAGACGCTGATTCCGGTGGAAAAATACGGCGTCAAGTGGATGTCCATCGGCTACTTTGCCCGGCCGGAACAGGCGCTGGTGTGGCGCGGCCCCTTGGCCTCCAACGCCCTGAAACAGATGATATTGCAGGTTGCGTGGGGAGAGCTGGACTATCTGCTGATAGACCTGCCGCCCGGCACCGGCGACATCCAGATTTCGCTGGTGAACGACGTGCCGCTGGACGGCGTGTTCGTGGTCACCACCCCGCAGAAAGTGGCCCTGGCCGATGTGGAAAAGAGCATAGATATGTTCATTAACCCCAAGGTCAACAAGCACATCTTCGGCATAATAGAGAATATGTCCTGGTTCACGCCCGAAGAATATCCCGACCACAAGTATTATATATTCGGCCATGGCGGCGCAGAGGCTCTGGCAGATAAGTACAACCTGCCTTTGCTGGCGCAGATTCCCCTGGTGGCTTCGATAAGCAGCGACGGCGATTCCGGAACCCCCGCCGCACTGCACGACGGGCCTGTTTTTGACGCACTTAGCGAAATTTTTTGATATTTTTGGAATAACTCCTATATTTGCAGTCCCAAACTACTGAGATATGGTGTAATGGTAGCACTAGAGATTCTGGCTCTCTCAGTTCGGGTTCGAGTCCTGATATCTCAACAAAGAAAACGAGGGTATGCACCCTCGTTTTTTTGTTGAGATCTACTATTATTGGGGCTACGCCCCAAACCCTGGCGCTCCAGCCTTGCTAACCCACAAGCCTACCCGGCCCGGCTTCCGCTATCGGCTGCTGCCGATTATTATCCACAACAATGTTCTTCAGCTGCGCAGGGCGTCTACGGGGGCGAGGCGGGAGGCCTGGGCGGCGGGGAGGACGCCGCTGGCAAGGCCCAGCACCACCGCCATTGCAAAACCAAGAATGGCGTTGGCGGCAGAGAGACGCACGGTGAGCACTCCAGAAGGGATTAATGCCAGCGCGCCCCAGGCCAGCAGCAGCCCCATGGCGGCGCCCATAAGCGACAGCGACACCGCCTCCAGCATAAACTCCAGCAAAATGCGCCTGCGCTTTGCCCCCAGAGCCTTTTTAAGGCCGATTATAAAGGTCCTCTCCTTGACGGAGACTAACATTATATTCACTATTCCGAAGCCTCCTATAAGCAGCGAAAACAGTGCTATCGCAAGCCCTCCGGCAGAGATTTTCCGGGTCAGGGAAACCGTTTCACGACACAGGTCCTCCATTGTGTTCAGGGCAAAATTGTCTTCCTGCGAGGCCCGCAGGCCGCGGCTTGCGCGAAGGGTGCGCCTCGCATTCTCCATAGCCGCTTCCCTACCCTCTGCCCCGGGCCCTATGGCAATCATCGTCTCCAGATTGTCCCGGCCCGCAAGCCCTCTTGCAACGGCATACGGCACCACCAGTGCATAGTCGGTCGCATACAGGTTTATCACATTCTTGCCTTCGTAAGAGAGCACTCCGGTAACGGTCATATTGCGGCCGTCTATCCTCACAGTGCGGCCACAGGCGTTGTCCTGGCCGAACAGCTCCTGAGCCACTTTGGAGCCTATTATCACCTTGCTGCCGGCCCCCGAAAGCTCTGCCGCAGAAAAGTCGCGGCCGCTGCTCACCCGGGAATATACAAGATGCTGCCAGGCGCCGGAAACCCCCAGCAACTTGCAGTCCCGCAGCATTTTACCATCACAGACAATGTCCGCCTGGGCCTCTGCGGCAAAGGCGGTCCACCCGGCGGACGTGCCGCTAAGCGCCATATAATCTTCCCACCGCGGCTGAGGACGGGCAGCATAGCGGCTCCAGTCGCCGCCCCCCGTCACGGGAAACCGCTCCACCATAATCATATCGCTGCCAAAATGGTCAAAACCAGCTACAACGGAATGCGAAAAGGCATCCACCAGCGAAAACGAAACGGTAACTACAAAGATTCCTACACTGACCCCGACAAGGGAGAGAAAAGTGCGCAGCGCGTCACTTTTGTTTTTGAGAAACAATTCCATCTTCTTTTCCTCCATTTAATTTGTTTTTGATTTGTCTGATAGTATCAAAAGCGTCAAGCGGGGAAATGGAATTGATATCTATGCTTTCTATAATGTGTTTAATGTCAAGAAGCAGCGGGTCGTCCATCTGGAAAAAGCTCAGCTGCAGGGGATTGCCCGCAACCTTGCTCTCCAGCGAACGGAGTTTGTGCTCTGCCGCCACCAGCACCTGGTCGGGCATTCCGGCCATACGGGCCACGTGTATGCCAAAACTGCTGGCCACGCCTCCGGGGCACAACTTGCGCAGGAATATGACCCTGCCGTCCACCTCTTTTGTGGAAATATGAAAATTGTGCACCCTGGGCAGCGTGTCGGCCATCTCGTTAAGTTCGTGATAATGAGTGGCAAACAGCGTCTTTGGCGCCAGCGGCGACTTGTGCAGATATTCCACAATGGCCCAGGCTATGGACATTCCGTCGTAGGTGCTGGTGCCGCGGCCAATCTCGTCCATAAGCAGCAGCGACCTCTGGGAAATATTGTTCAGGATGGTGGCGCTCTCTGTCATCTCTACCATAAAGGTGGATTCGCCCCGGGAAATATTGTCCGATGCGCCCACGCGGGTAAAGAGCTTGTCCACAACACCTATGCGGGCGCTGTCGGCCGGCACGTAACTGCCAATCTGCGCCATAAGCACAATCAGGGCCGTCTGTCGCAGCAGCGCCGACTTACCAGCCATATTGGGGCCAGTGAGAATTATGATCTGCTGCTTGTCGTTGCTCAGGAACACGTCGTTTGCAATATATTGCTCGCCCTCCGGCAGCATTGCCTCAATCACCGGGTGGCGGCCCTTCTTGATGTCTATTTCCAGAGATTTGTCCACCTCGGCGCGGTGGTATCCATATTTACGGGCGGTAAAGGCAAACGATGCCAGGCAGTCCAACTCGCTCACTGCCACTGCATTCTGCTGAATGGCGGGAATGTTTTGCTGCAGCTGCTGCACCAAATCTGAATATATAGACGATTCTATGGCGATAATCTGGTCCTGCGCCACCAGTATCTTCTCTTCGTATTCTTTAAGTTCTGCAGTGATGTAGCGCTCGGCCCCGACCAGGGTCTGCTTGCGGATCCACTCGGGCGGCACCAGGTCCTTGAAGGTGTTGCGGACCTCCAGGTAATAGCCAAACACATTGTTATAGCTGACCTTGAGCGACGATATGCCGGTGACATCCCTCTCCCGCTGCTGTATTTCCAGCAGGATATCCTTGCTGTGCTGCAGTATGTTGCGATAGTCGTCCAGGCGGGCGTCCACCCCGGCGCAAATCACATCGCCCTTGCCTATCTGCTGCGCAGTGTCGGCCTTTATGGTAGAAGCTATGTGTCTGGAGAGCTCCTCCAGCGGATTCAGGCGGCGGGTAAGGGCTTTTATGGCACTCAGGCGGCCGGCGGAGTTGATAATTTCGCCAATCTGCTCCAGGCCGCGGCCCAGCTGCAGCACCTCGCGCGGCAAAATCTTGCCGGCGGCGGCCCTGGAAACTATTCTCTCCAGGTCTCCAACCTGAGCGATACTCTCACGGATGGCCTCGCACGCCGGGCCGTCTTCGTATAGCGCAGTCACGGCATCGCTGCGGGCCTTGATGGCTTTGATATCCTTGAGCGGCATTGCCACCCATTCGCGCATCCGGCGGCTGCCCATTGGCGAACTGCAGTTGTCCAGAATGTCTATGAGCGAGCTCCCGCCGGGCGACATTGGCCTTAGCAGCTCCAGCGCCCTGCCGGTAAAACGGTCTATCCACATAAACTCTCCGCGGTCTATTCGGCCCAGAGAGCGGATGTGCGATATCTCTTTGTGTTCAGTAATATCCAAATAAGCCAGGATGGCGCCGGCTGCGGTGATGGCCAGCGGCATATCCTCCACCCCAAAACCCTTCAGGGAATCGGTTTCAAAGCGGTTCAGGAGTTTTTTATATGCGGTGGTGTATACAAAGGCCCAGCTGTCCAGGGCGGTGATGAAACTCTGGTCGGCAAAGCGGGCCTTGAAACCGTCTTCAAACCCTTTTTGCAGCAGAATCTCCTTGGGGGTATAGTCGGCCAGCAGCAGGTCCACGAAATCCAGGCTGCCCTGCGCCACCTTGAAAGCCCCGGTGGAGATGTCCAAAAGCGCTATTCCGGCCTGGTCTTTCTCAAAAAATACAGAACACAGCCAGTTGTTCTTGGAAGACTCCAGCAGCGACTCATTATAGTTTAGGCCGGGGGTAACCAGCTCTGTGACACCGCGTTTCACCAACTTTTTGGTGAGCTTGGGGTCCTCCAGCTGGTCGCAGATAGCCACCCTGTAGCCGGCCGCCACCATCTTGGGCAGATAAATGTCCACGGCGTGATGCGGCACCCCTGCCATATTGGTAAAATTGCCGCCGCCGCAAGACTTGCGCGTAAGCACCAGCCCCAGCACCTTGCTGGCAACAGTGGCGTCGTCGCCGTAAGTCTCGTAAAAATCGCCAACACGATAGAACAAAATGCTGCCGGGGTACTGCGATTTGATCTCGTAGTACTGCAGCATCATAGGGGATGTCTTGTCGGCCGCCATAGGTTTACAAATGTAGCCAAAAAACGATTATCTTTGTATCTGTCTATGAAAGTAAAACCCAAAAAGAGCCTCGGCCAGCACTTTCTGGCCAACCGTGAAATAGCCCGCCGCATCTCTGATGCGCTGCTGGTGGCAGACGGCACGGTTATGAACGTGCTGGAGGTGGGCTGCGGCACCGGTGCGCTCACACAGCACCTGCTGCAGCGCAGCGACTTTCTGCTCAAGGGTATAGAAATAGACGGCGAATCCATCGCATACCTGCGGGAAAACCTTCCGGCCATTATGCCCCGGCTCTACGAAGCGGATTTTCTAAAAAGCGACCTCCGAAAGATATTCCCCGAAGGCGACTTTTGCGTGATAGGCAATTTCCCTTACAACATATCTTCGCAGATCTTTTTCAAGATACTCGAATATAAAGATGATGTGCCGCAGGTGGTGGGTATGCTTCAGAAAGAGGTGGCGGAGCGGCTCTCCAGCGGCCCCGGCAACAAAAGCTATGGCATTCTCTCGGTGCTGCTGCAGGCCTGGTACGATATAGAATATCTGTTCACGGTGGGAGAAAACGAATTCATTCCGCCGCCAAAAGTTAAATCTGCGGTGATACGGCTGCGCCGCAACGGCCGCACAGAGCTGGGCTGCGACGAGTCCCGCTTCAAGCAGATAGTAAAAGCGGCCTTCAACCAGCGGCGGAAAACCTTGCGCAACAGCCTGAAAGCCATAGGGGTAGATGTTCCGGAGCGTTATGCCGGGCTCAGGCCTGAACAGATGGGTGTGGAAGACTTTATTGATCTTACCAAAATGATATAAAAAAAAAGACCGGCCTTTAAAGCCGGTCTCTTTTGTTTATCTGTTTAACGATTAGTCGTCAACAACGCAGATAGAAACACGGTTCTTCTCTGCAGGATTAGCGAACGGACGCTCGCGGCTACCCTTGAAGTCGGTAGTGATGCGGTCCTCGCTGATACCCTTCTCCATAAGAGCCTTCTTGACAGAGTTGGAGCGGTTCTCGGACAGCTTCCAGTTGTGAGCGTCTGTACCAGTCTCAACGTCGCAGTAAGAAGTAATGGAAATCTTGGTGTTGGGGTTCTCGTTAAGTACGCGAACGATGTTGTCGATCTTGTAAACTTCGCTCTCGCGGATGTTGTACTTGTCGAGGTTGAACCAGATGTTCTCTACGAAGGTCTCGAACTCAGGTTCGGGTTCCGGTTCGGGTTCGGGCTCAACAACGGGTTCCGGTTCCGGTTCGGGTTCGGGCTCAGCAACGGGCACGGGTACGGGAACGGGTGCGGGAACGGGTTTCTTGCCAAGGCGGATCTTGAGGCCGAGGAGGGCCTGATACTGCCAGTCAAAGTCGGGTTTGAAGCTACCGGGCTTGCTGTTGAACTGGTCGCTGAGTGCGTTGCAAACAACCTCAAGACCAAGAGCTACGCGATAACCCAGCTGGAAGTCAGCACCGATACCGGCGCGGCCAACGGGGGTGAGAAGCTTGTTGTCCCATTTTTTTGCAAGAGATACGGGATGCTCGGGCTCAAGGGCGATAGCCTCGTCGTTCTTGAAACCGTAGGCAGCACCACCACCAATGAACAGGTAGGGGTTGAACACCCTGTCAGCTTTGTATGAACCAAGGTTAGCAAGATTCAAAAGGAAATCGATGCCACCCTGTGCATAGTTGAATTTATAAAGGAGAGCGTCACCCTGATTATAGGGGAGAGCACCTTTACCCTGCCAACCATTGAAGTTGATGCGGGCACTTACGGGAGCAGAGAACTGCCAGCCGATGTTAAGAGCTGCTGCAGGAGAAACGAGTTTCATAAACTGAGTCTCACCAACAGTGTGAGCTGCGCCACCCTGAAGCTGGAGGTACCAGTAAGGATTGAACTCATCTTTGTTCTGTGCGTTCATCACAAAAGTGATAAGCAGCAAAGCAACAATTGAAAATAATTTCTTCATGATGTATTAAACTGTTAATAATGTTAAGTGTTTCTACAATAGTGCACACTAGCGCTTTGCGAAGATACGCAACATTGAGAAATATTCCAAAAAAAAATGGGGTGACCTAATGGCCACCCCAAATTTCTATTTAGAATAAACGATTATTCGTTGTCGAAGATTACTGACCAAGTCGGGTGAGCATCGGTAGTGGGCTCAATCTCGGGACCATGACCCTCATTGACGTGAGCTGCAGGAGAATCAGCAGTCTTGTGGATGAGAATCTTGCCTTCGCCAGTAAGGTATGCAAGGCCAGCGATTTCCTGAGTAACCTTGTATGTGGTCCTCTTGTCAAACTGCAGGTCAGTACCCATGTTGCACCAGTAGAACCAACCGGAATTCTCACCATAGAGCAGGCGGTTACCGAAGGAAGTATCTGCAAGAGAGTGCCACTTAGGAGCATTCAGGGAACCTGAAGAGAAGACGTCGGTACCGTAGGTTCTCTGTGCATAAGGAGTAACGTGCTGCGCGAATCCGAAAGGATCCCAGAATACAAGCAACTCGTTGGTGCCGGTCTCGCGGATGGAGAACAGAACTCTGTCAGAGCACCAGTCAGCCGTGTGGGTAAAGAGCTCGATTTCATCTTCAATCTCGATATAGAACGGGCAGGTGAAGCGAACGATGTAAGCCTTAACCACCTTCTCGGAACCGTTGGCGAGGGTAACCTTGATGTCCACAACATAATCTCTTGACTGCTCACCCATTGCGAACGGCTTCGTGAGTTTGATATCCTGATTTGCGTAAGAATCACCCATACCAGCGTCTCTGAGGATAATCTCAGCACCATCTTGCTTCTGGCTGTTAGGGAAGTTGATTGCCATTGACATCTTTGCAATGTTCGGCTGAGCTGCCAGGTAAGAGCCGTACTCGCGGATGTGCTCCTTGATAGAGGACTGAGGTTTCCAGATGCCGTCTACCTCTTTGCCCTTAACGGTAACGATAGAGTCAACATACGGGAACTTAGATGTATCAAAGGCATCGTCTTTGCGGTTAGGCTGAGCATACTTAGTTGCAGGATCCGGAGTGATATCGGTTTCGGTAAGAACGCCTGTACCGCGTACGAAACGAGCGATATTATCAGGATCAGTCTCAGGTGCCTCGTTGAAGAGGATATAGTTGTCGTTCAGGATAGGCTCGGTTGCAGTCCAGTCTATAACAACATTCCACTTGATGGTGTAGCATACAACAGGGTACTCAGATTTGCTGGGAGTGAAGGTATAAGTCACGGAACCAGGGCCAAGAGCAACCTGATTGGACAGACTTACGTTGAACATATCGGCAGCTGTACGCTGGAATGATGCAGAGAAACCAGCGGGAGCGGATGAAGTCTGAATAGGTTCGGCTGTGTAAATAGCGTTGAAGCCTTCCATATCCATATCGAGAGCATCGTCCCACTCGTGTTCGCGGCCTTCCTGAGGACGAGGATCCTGGCTCTGGAGAGGAGCGGGGGTCTTGCCTGTATAAGTAAGTGTCAGGTAGTCAATGTCACCAAGGTCGAAGGTAACGTTCTTGGTTGTATTGCTGTCGGGAACAATGAGGAGAATATAGTGACCGATGAATTCGTCATACATTACCCTGTTGTTATTATTGTCCCACCATAAAGGAGAAGCTTTAGCTACTGCTGAATTGTAATAAGTGCCAAGCGCCTCGTTCTTTATAGAAGCATCAGCAACTATGATGGCAACTTTACCGATAGCCTCTTCTGCGTCTTCCTTAACGGTAACCTTACCGTCTGCGGTAACATTCACCTTATCCCAAGCACCATAGTTGTTTTCAGTTTCGCCGGAAGGGCTTCCGCCTGCATCTGACCAAGCTCCACCATAGTCGTGGTAAGCCTCTGCATTTGCAGCCTGGAATACATAGTAGTCATATTTAACCTCGAAACCGAGATCTTCAAGACGACCGTAATAAAGGTCAGCAAAACGCATATGTGATGCAACATCATAGGTTTGGCCAACTACAAGGTAGTCATTTGCGTTATTTGCATTAGGTGTGCCAGATGCAAAGTACATTCCCCAGTTGGGAGCAATAGGCCAGGAAGAAGCGGGAGAGTACATCTCGGACTGACCACGACGATATGCGGTCCACACAGGATATACATAATCAAGTTTAACATTGGTGTAGTCAGAAACAACTGCTTCTGCACCCTGCCCGTTCTTAGAAGCCTCGAGGGCTACTATAGTCTTATAGTTGAGACCGTTCATCTCCTGCCAACGCTGCATCGCGTCAATAGCAGCGGTCTCACCATTTGTATAAGCGTTCACATACGGGTTAGCATTGTATATGTAATTCAAAAGGCCCATAGCATCACGCTCTCCTCTCGGCTTGTTGGGGATAGAGCCATAGCCATCAAAAGCATCCCAATAGTACCACGCCAAAGCCTGCTTGGTCATGAGCATTTTAAGGAACCACTCTGTGGGCTGATCTGCCCAATACTTGAAATAGTCAATATAACCTGTTGCATTCAGCTGATCTTTACCGGCCTTCTTAACCTCAAGTTTAGTAACAGCGTGATTGGCTTTGTCTCCGTCTGCCTTGGTGCTAACGGTGAGTGTGCGGTCAATCATTCTGTATTGATATCCGCTAAGGTCAGCGCTTGCGGGATTTACGCGATACTTAATATTGAGAGCGCTAACTGGCGGCTGGCGAGTGAGCCAAGTACCTTCTTTGCTAACATTGTCCAAACGTTTGCCAAGGTCTGCGATAGCATCATCTACTGCAGCTTTGAGGTCAGCATAAACGGCCTCCCACTGAAGGTTGTCCCCTTGCTCAGCTAAGCGCCAGTTGTAACCGAACTCACCGGAATTGATATCCCAGCTTGCGCTATAACCAGTCGCACTCTTCTGACCGGTAGCTCCCAGATAGGAGCTGTATAGTGCACACCAGAAATACACCTCCCAACCTGCAGGAGAGAGTGTTTCAAAAGCTTTGTCGGGCCAGTTCCATTCTTTAAGACGGGGGTTGTTTCCAGCGTTGCCGGTCAAAAGACGGAATGTCTCCCAAGCAGACGGAAGGATAGCATAAACCTGTGCCATAGGCATACCCAGAGTGGCATCCCAGAGTTCGGGGATAACCGCCAGGCTGTTGAGGCCAGTGGAGAGGTTAATTTCAACGATACCCTCGTCAGCGCCTTCTACATTGTGGAAGGTGATGATCTGTTTGTCCTCGTCCCAAACAGCGGTAACAACGTCGTCAGAGAGCCAGAGAGCCTCCTGAGGAGTCTCAGCGCCGGTCTCGCCGTCAACCTTGATCCAGTGTTTGTAGTTTGCAGACTCTTTGTCTACGCAAGGATAGTAGTAGTCACCGTTGCGGCCTTTGTCGCCCTTATCTCCCTTAAGAGATGCGAGCCACTCAGCTTCGGTGCCAGTGAAACCAGCTTCCTTGGCAAGTTCGTAAGCGGATTTGCCGTCTTTACCGGGATCTCCGGTGAGACCCTTTTCACCCTTCTCGCCACGAGCGGGTTTGCCAGAATTCTGCCAACCTTTACCATCGCCGGCATCATAGAACCAATTGCCTGTAGCGTCGTCGATTTTCCAAGTTGTACCGTCCTTACCATCATTACCGTCTTTACCGTCCTTACCGTTAGTAACGTCAAAAGTGTCGCCGTTGCTAAGGGTAACTCTGGTACCGCCGGTGATGGGAGATACGTCAGTGATTACGTATCCGTCCTTAATGAGCTTGTCGAGGTCAGAAACCTGCTTGGAGAGGCCGTCAACCTTGTCCTGAAGCTCCTTGATGTCGGACTCGTAGTCTTTCGTACAAGCGATCAGAGCACTTACAGCCACCAGGCAGGTAACTGCAAGTCTAAAAAACATTTTACGTTTCATTTTGTTAAACATTATTTTAAATGGATTATAAAATATTTATAATTCTATTTAAGTGTTTGCGCACTACGCACAAAATATTGGTCAAATATAGATATAAAATACTTAACCACAAAATTTTTTGCGGAATTATGCGTTCTGTTTGTTAAAAAAATGTCAATATTTTAATAAAATTTAGCCCGATAGTCCTTTACGTCAGTGTCTTGTGATATGATTTGAGTAAGGTTCTGCAAGAGAGAATATGCCTTCTGAGCGTTCCTGGAGTTGGCATCTGCCTCGGTATAATACTCCCCGGAGGTGGCATTGTTCACCTGGAAATAGTATGCTCCTATTGAGCCTTTCACGGGGCCTACCACTTTTTCTGCAGGTGCAGAAGCCACTGCGCCCAACAGGCAAGGCTCGGTGCTCATATCCATAGTGGTGAAGCTTATACCGTCCTTGTGGTTCACTGTGGTGCCGAATTTCTCTGCCAGGGCCTCCAGCGACTCGCTGCCGCTGACCTGGGCCTTGCAATCTGCCAGTACCTTCTCTACCTTCTTCTGGTTGATAAGCTGGGTGAGGATTTCATCCTTTACATCTTCCAGCGGCACCCGACCCTCTTTGCGGGCCTTGGTGACTGCCGCCACAAAGTAATACTTATTGTCTACAGTAATTACGTCAGAAACACTGCCTTCTTTGGTCTTGCGGTCAAACACCCAGTGCACCACGCCGCGGGCATTTTCGCACTGCCCTATGCGCTTAGTGTCTATGGTGACTCTTTCCATAGGAATGACGGGCAGGCCCTCTTCCTTTACAATGGCGGCAAACTTCTCGTATTTGCCGTCGCTGCGGTCTGCAAGGTCAGCGGCTTTCATATTGTAGTCACGATAGGTATTGTCGCTGGGATTGATGTTCTTGCGCAGGAAAGCGAGTTTAACCTTCTGTTTGGGCTTGGTGGCCTGTTCAAGCCTGAGCACGGCCAGCATCTGGTGCTGGGTAAGATCCAGCAGGCGGGTCTCGCCCGGCTTCATCTCAAACGCCTCGTTGAAGACATCCATACCGTTTGACGCCAGGGTTTCCATTGTAACCCATCCGGTGGGCATCATCTCGGCGCTGGCGCCATCTTTGCGGACTGCTGCAAGCAGGGAGTCTGCCTTGGCTCGGTCTGTATTGGGCATCATTGCAAATGAAAGGCTCACCGAGTCGGGCAGGGTCTTGCGCTCTGCCACGCGCACAGCCATAAAGGCCTCTGCGGTGGAATCTATGGGGCTGGCTGCTGCAGCGCTGCCAAATGCGTACTCTGCAAAAGCGGGAGTGCGGCGCTCTATCTCTTCGCGGCTGTAGTAAGTGTCGTCCCAGCGGCGGTCAGAGTTGAGGGCAACGAAGTTCTTGAGATTGTCGGTCTCTTTGAACTGCTCGTAGAGCTCATCAAAGCCGGCCTTGATCTCGTCAATGTCTTCCTGACTGGGAACCACTTCGTAAACCACGTATTCGATGTCGCGGTTGGCGGGCTGGACAAATATGTCCTTGCGGTCGTTATAATATTTGTTGACCTCTGCTGCAGAAATCTTGATGGTGGAGTCCACACCAAAGTTGATTGGAACCATAATCCAGTCAATATCTTTGGTCACATTGCCGTCTGCAATGGCGCGCTCAAGCTCGGGAGCGCTCAGGGTATTACTGTTGCGCAGCGCAGACACGTACTTGCTGTACATCTGGTTTGCGTATACCTGCTCTTTAAGATAATCCCAATATCTGCGGGGAGTGCCGGTCTCGTCCATATCCATCTGGGCTACGAACTCCTTTACTGCGGCGGGGCTGAAGCGCCCGTCCTCTCCTGCAAACATACGCTGCTGGGCAATAACCGGAGAAGGGTTCTCGCCCTGGAGCAGGTCTACCATCTCAGCATCCTCTACGCTGAAGCCTGCATCTTTGATCTTGGGGAAGAACACTTTCTGATTGAAGAGCTGGTTCCAGGTCATTTCGCGAACCTGGTTCTGTGTCTCTTCGGTGTTGCTGCCACCGGTGAGAGCCTGCATCAGCGCCGTGTTCTGCTCTACGGCTGTGAAATATTCGCGGTAGCTGATGGGCTTGCCATTCATCTGTCCCACGTTGTTCTCTTTGGATATACTTTGCAGGGTGGACCCGAGGGTGTTGGGGTCAATGATAAACGACAGCAGAGCCACCGCTATCAGGATAGAAATAAGAATACCGAGTTTAACACGGATTTTCTCCAATACGGCCATATCTTTACAATAGTATTTTGGTTAATCTGTTTTTAAGCGCGCAAAATTACAAAAAATTATTTAATGCGCGGCAAGGGGCCCACAAAATTCACAGTATCAATGTAAAATTTGGTGGAATCGCTCACTACCCGGCCATAAGAATCAAACGGCCTCAGAATGGTAGACTTGTTGGCCCGCTGGTCGCTGCGCAGTCCGTAACCCTGCAGCTTGCCCTTGGGCGAGGTCATCACCACATAGCAGTCGGTGTATATCTGTTCCTGCTTCTTGTCCCACCAGACGGTGTCGGTGATGATACGTTCCCCTTTTATGTGATTCAGGATATTGACGTTGCCAAAGGCCATCCACTCTTCACTTCGGTCGCGCATCGTGTGCTGCGCACCGGCAGATACAAGCTGGGACTCCAGCAGTCCGTCACTATTATATATATATACTTCGAATCCTTCGCTGTAAACCTCCTTGGTAATGGGGATGGAGTCTTTTTCATATTTATAGGTGTCCATCGCCCGGCAGCGCATCTGCATTGTGAGATCCGCCTTTTCATATTCCATAGCCTTCATACCGCGCACGCTCTGCACGGGCGTGGTTTCGTAGTCTATGGACGGGGTTGCCGCATCGTCGTTGCAGGCGACGGCCAGCAGAAGGGATAAAAATAACGGTAGAGACAGGGATATCCCCGCCTCTACGCGTCTTGCTATGAAATGCTTCTTTCTCGTTATTATCTTGTTCTAACGGTTGTGCTTTCGCGCAGCGAGCCGCAAGTTACGGTGTAAGCCTTGCCCTCGGTGAGGTCGTACATAAATGCGTCTGCCTTGTTGGGGAAGTATGCCGCATACTGGCCGGCCAGGGCGTTGGCCTCTGCACGGAGCGAAGGATCTACAGATGCCGCACGGTTCACGTAGTCGTAGGCAACCCAGAAGTGAGCGTGAGACTCAACCTCGTTTCCGCCGCAGCGGACGGTGCCCCAGATGGTACCGATAAGCAGGTAAGCCTTGCCCTTGTATTCGTCGGAGAGTTCGGCGGCCTTCTTGGCGGCGGCAATCGCAGCTGCGTTGTTGCCGGCCTTTTTATAATTATAGGAGCCGAGCTCGAGATAGTAGTTTGCAAGCTGGGTGTTGTCTCCGTCGCTGGTGCTGATGGCCTCGTTCAGGTATTTGACTGCATTGGCTGCATCATCCTTGCGGGCATAGAGCTTATAGAGCAGGTATGCGGAGCCGGAAGAAGGATCCTTTGCATAGAGACCCTGAACTGCATTCAGGTAGAGGTCGCTGTCCAGGCAGTCGGCTGCGCTGAGCATCTTGACTACGCTGCGCAGGGTCTCCTCATCGTCGGGATTGGCCTCGTAGCGAGGGGTGAGCAGAGCCAGCATATTATCGCAGCTTGCGATACCGCTGTTCATAAACAGTGTCTCGACATCCTTCTGAGCCTTGCGCAGCTTGGGATCATCCTTTGCTGCCAATGCGGCATTGATGTTTTCGGTGATGGCGGTGTAGTCTGCCATAACCTGCTCTGCATCCATGTTGCCGGCGGTATAGAGAGAAGCCGCTGTTTCCATCATCTTTACGTAAACCAGGTCGATTGCCTTGTTTCCGGTGTTGTCAAAGATCTCCTTCATCTGGTCGTAAACCTTCTGGGGATTGTCTTCGTCCACCTTGAAGTTGACCATATCGATGGCTTTGTTGTTATAGGCCGATACCTTGTTCTTGGGGAATGTGGCAACGCGCTGGTCATAGAGTTTCATCAGAGTGTCGATGTAACCCTTGCGGTCTTCAGCTTTCTTGTTTTTGCCGTATGCCCAGCGCATCAGCTTCTGGCCATCAATAAGCAGGTTCTGGCTGGCGGTCACGGGGCAAATCGAATAAGCCTTGCGCCAGGGGCCGATAGCCTCGGCATTGTTGCCCTGCTTCATATATTCGGTGTAGTATGAAAGATACTTTACACACTCTGCGCTGTCAGGGCCAAATCTGCCTTGTGCGAATGCGGATACTGTGAGTACTGCCGCAAACATAATTGTCAAAATCCTTTTCATAGTGTAAAGTTATTAATTTGTGTTCTATTTATATAATGTCTTGTGGAACCACGTGTCAAACAAATTGACACCTACATTCAGTTTCACATAATTCTCTTTTACCAAATTCTTTGCCAAAGTGCCAGTTTGCCCGATATCTACGCTGAAAGCGATGGATGTAAGACGGGTGTCGGCACTCAGGCTGATGGGGAAACTTGCACCGAAGGTGATGCCCGTAGAGTTGATGGGAACACCGTTTACGGCGATATAACCCTGATTGTGATATACCCCGGCGCGATAGGTCATACGGCGCAGATAGTGACGGAAATCATATCTGGCGGGTGTGATTTCTCCGCCCAGGCGGAAACTCTGCGCGCGGCGGGTGACCACGTCTATGCCGGGAGCATTGTCAAACACGGTCTTGCTCCAGTTCTGCATAGTGTAGTCAAAGCCGAACATCCACTTGTCGGTTTTGCGCAGGGTGAATCCGGCGCCTATTTCTGCCGGTATCTTATAATCTATAGGCTTGGTGATGTTAGACACGGTGTCCTGAGCCGTGCTGGTGGAGGCCAGCACCACATCAGAGAAGTCGCCGCCCATTGCCCCGCCTATAAGATATGTGGCGCCTATGGTCAAAGGCATATCCTTGGCCAGATTCACGGTGTATTGCAGGCCGGCCTTGCCGCCAAAGCCGCGGGAGACGCTGCTCCAGGTGCGGGAGATCTGGCGGAAATGGCTGTTGGTGGCAAAGTTGGTGGAAGACGCATGCCTGGTGTTGCCCAGATAGTATATTCCGTCTATGCCTATGCTAAGGTTGTCTATGATTTTCCATCCGGCACCTATCACCAACTGATAAATGCCGCCCTTGCCGGCTTTCTGATATTGGACGTCGCCCATCTGCAGCACCACCTCGTCTGCATACTCGCGGGAAACGAATTTGTAGCCGGTGGCGGCATAGGGCATAATGCCCGCCTTTACGGCCACCCTGTTTCCAAGGGGCACCGATGCCACGATGTGATGGATGTTGAACATATTGTTTGCAGACCTCAACTTGCCGCTGTCGGTGTTCTCTATGCTGGTGGCGGCATCTGCAGTATATAATATGTTCTTCTGGGTTACGCCAAAGTCCAGCATAAACGCGCGGCTCTCGCGGGCGGTGACCGCCGCGGGGTTGACCCAGTTTATGACAGCGTTGTTGCGGTCGCCTATGGCAATGCCGCCCATAGCCATTGAGTTCTGGTTGCCGAGGGTTTCCAGATTGCCTACCCCGTACATAGAATAGGGAGAGAAGGCGTCAAAGGCGACGTCGCCGGACTGCGCCGATACCTTTGCCGGCAGCAGCGCCAGCAGCAGGAGCGCAAACAATGAATATATGATCTTCTTTCCAGTCATATTTATGCCAGTGCAATGTGTGCCAGGCCGTCCAGTACCAGATTCTCCTCTACACGGACATTCCCTTCCAGGCCGGGCGCGAATATCTTGGCGTCTCCGCCTGTGAGTATCACTTTACGCTGCGGATGGGCGCGCATATAGCCCTCGATTTCAAATTTGATGCCCAGAATATTGCCTGCGGCCAGGGCGGTGTCCAAATTGTAGCCTATCGTGGAGATGGTGTTTATGTCGCCTGCGGCCAGCACGGTCTGCGGCTCCACAAGGGGTATCTTGCGCGTGAAGTGGCTCAGGGCGCGGTAGCGCGTATTCAGCCCCAGAGATATGGAACCTCCCACATAGTGGCCCTTGTCTATGAATTCTACCGTAGTGGCGGTGCCGAAATCAAAAAGGAGGATATCCTCCTGCGGCATAAGGATGCACGCCTGGTAAATGGCGGCCATACGGTCGGCGCCCATCCCGTCCGGCATATTGTCCAGATAGCTGTATGCAGCGTCGCCCGCATTTATGCGCTCTCTCACAAAATCTATATTGAAATCAATAAAACGGCTGCAGAGAGCCTTGAGGGTCTGCTTCAGGTGCGGGTCAGAATCCCTCACCGAGCTGAGCACTATGGTTTCGAACCTCTCGCGGATGATTTCGTTAAGGTTTGAAGCATCTTCTACCTTCTGCAAAGATTTGAGTTGCAGGCCGTCGTAGCGTGCAATCTTGCAGGATGTATTGCCGATGTCTATAACCAGATTCATCTGAAAAAGCGGTTTAAGATTGCAAATTTAGCATTTCTTGCAATAATTCCACTGCTTTTTTGACACTTCTGACTTTTTCGCATTTGACAAACAGTGAATTAGGACGCTGTACAAGTTGATATTTGTGCTGCGCACGCTGTATATATTCCAGTATCTGGCCAAAGGTGCGGCTGTTGTAATAAGATGAACTCTGATTGGATACAAAATAGGCCAGCATATTGCCCCCCTTGAGTATTATCTTCTCAAATCCGAGTTCTATGGCCACCTGGCGCAGGCGCACAATATTTATCAGTTCGTCCAGCTCGGGCGGCACGGGGCCGAAACGATCGGTCATCTCCGCCACAAAACCGTCTATCAGCGCAGAACTCTTCATATTGTCCAACTCTCGGTAGAGACGCATCTTCTCTTTAGGCACGTTTATATAATCGTCCGGGATGAAAGCCTCTATGTCGGTGTCGATATAACAGTCTGATACCCAGCCTCCCGAAATCACGCCTCCGGCGTCGGGGGTTATTTCGTCAGCATCCAGTTCGCCGCGAAGCTCGCTCATTGCCTCTGACAGTATCTTCTGATATGTTTCAAAACCCATCTCCGCAATGAAGCCGCTCTGCTCTGCTCCCAGCAGGTTTCCGGCGCCGCGGATGTCCAGATCCTGCATTGCTATGTTGAAGCCGCTGCCCAGGTCGCTGAATGTCTCTATCGCATTCAGGCGGCTGCGGGCTTCGTCAGAGAGAATGGCCTGCGAGGGAACTATCAGGTAGCAATATGCCTTCACGTTGCTGCGCCCTACCCTGCCGCGAAGCTGGTGCAGGTCGCTGAGGCCAAAATATTGGGCGCGGTTTATGAGCATAGTGTTGGCGTTGGGTATGTCCACGCCGTTTTCCATAATGGTGGTGGAAACCAGTATATCGTAGTCGCCGTCTATAAAGTCCAGGATTTTCTTTTCCAGCTCCACCGGCTCCATCTGGCCGTGGGCAACACAGATGCGCGCCTTGGGACATATCAGCCTTATCTGGTCGGCCACCGCGTCTATATCCTCTACCCTGTTGTGTATGAAATATACCTGCCCGCGCCTCTCCAGCTCGGTTTCTATAATCTCCTTAATGACGTCGGGGTCAAAGTCTATTATCTCCGTGTGTATAGGGATACGGTTGGGCGGAGGAGTGGATATTATGGAGATGTCCCTTGCCCCGAGCAGCGAGAACTGCAGCGTGCGCGGGATAGGCGTTGCGGTGAGCGTGAGGGTATCCACGTTTTTCTTGAGCATACGCATCTTTTCCTTGGCGCTTACGCCAAACTTCTGCTCCTCGTCTATCACCAGCAGACCCAGGTCCTTGAATATTATTTCCTTGCCCAGGATGCGGTGGGTGCCTATCAGTATATCTATCTTGCCTTCGCGGAGCCTCTGGGCTATTTCACGGACCTCCTTGGCGGTTTTCAGACGGCTGATAAACTCTATGTTGCAGGGGAAGTCGTTCAGACGGCTGCGGAAGGTATGATAGTGCTGCAGCGCCAATATGGTGGTGGGCACCAGCACCGCCACCTGCTTGCCGTTTGCAACCGCCTTGAAAGCGGCGCGGATGGCCACCTCGGTTTTGCCGAATCCCACGTCGCCGCATATCAGACGGTCCATAGGATGATTGTCCTCCATATCCTTCTTGACATCCTCTACCGCCTTGTGCTGGTCGGGAGTGTCTTCATACATAAAGGAGGATTCCAGCTCCTGCTGCAGATAGTCGTCAGGGGCAAAGGCAAAACCCGGCACCGAATATCTCTCGCTGTAGAGTTTTATGAGGTCGGCGGCTATATCCTTGACCTTGCTCTTGGTGTTGTTCTTGAGTTTTTCCCAGCTCTTGCTGCCCAGCTTGTATATTTTGGGAGGGGCGCCGTCGGCGCTCTTGTAGCGGCTGATGCGGTGGATGCCGTGAATAGAGACGAATATAACATCACCGTCTTTGTAGGTGAGTTTTATGGCCTCCTGCATCTTGCCGTTTATGTCGGTGCGCACCAGGCCGCCAAAACGGCCCACACCGTGGTCTATATGCACCACATAGTCGCCTATATTGAACGACATCAAATCGTTCAGGGTCAGCCGCTCGCTGCTGGTGACCTCGCGCTTGGTCACTATCTTGTGGTAGCGCTCAAATATCTGGTGGTCGGTGTACCAGCACTGCTTTTCGGTGTTGCTTATGTAACCTTCGTGCAGTGAGATGGATATGAATTCTACATTGGCCCCTACTCCCGTCTCTTCAAGAATTTGTTTCAGACGGACCGTCTGATTCAGCTGCGGAGAAAGTATATGCACCCTGTAGCCGTTTTCTTCCCTGTTGGTAATATCCCGGCACAGAATCTCAAAGTTCTTGTTGAACGCGGGTTGGGGAATTACATCAGAAGCGTTTTCCCTGTTGTAGGTTATATCTTCGCAAAAGTCCCAGAAAAGAGTACTTTCCGGCAGTTGCTCGGTAAAATCAACATACTCCTCTTCGCCGTGGTTTTCGAACAGGTTGGGATAAATATCCACCTGCTGAACCTTTTCTATGGTGCGCTGGGAATCAGCGTCAAAGCGGGAAATCTGCTCTACCTCGTCTCCAAAAAAGTCTATGCGGTAGGGATAGTTGTCGGCATAGGAAAAAATGTCTATTATGGATCCGCGCAGCGCAAATTCGCCCGGCATTGAGACAAAATCCACCTTTTTGAAAGCTGCTTCAAAAAGGACTTCCTTCACAAAGTCGTGGCTTAATGAATCTCCTTTTTTTATGGATATCACACTGCCGGCCGTCTGGCTTTTGCGCAGCACCTTCTCTGCCAGCGAATCTTTATAGGAGACAATGATCAGGGGTTTGTTCAAGCTGTTCAGCTGCTTGTTTAAAAGTCCCTTGCCTATAGTGGTGCTGCCTTTGCCTATAATCTGCTCAAGATTGGCCGGCAGGGCGGTGGCGGTGAAATTGTCCACCGCCTTTATGGCGGCGGTGCGCTGCACCTTGCTGGTGGCGCTTTTTACCGACTGTGCCGATTTGCCGTCTGTGGCAGAAGGGAGATAATACAGACATTCGTCGGTGAAGAAGTTGTCGAGGTCACTGGTAAAAAACAGTGCCTCTTTCTTTGTATTAAAGCATACTAAATTGAGTGTTGGAGCGTCAAACTGCGATACCGCATTGGCCAGGAATACTGCTTTGCAGGATACTCCGCCGTTAAGGTTATCGAATTTCAATCGCTTCATAGAATGCCTTTATCTGTTCTCTGTTGAATTGAGGTGCGAAATTATCAAATATTTTATCTTCCGACTCCCTTATTTCTTTCATAATAGGGCGAACCTTATCCAGATCCACATATTTGTGACCGTCATTGAAATTCAGGGAGAATATATCCGCCTTTCGCCTAAGACTCCTCTCACAGGCGGCGGAAAAATTGTTGTTGCCGCTGCCCAGCATATCCTCAGGAATAATATCTCCCGCACCCACTTTCATAGGGACAATCTGCGCTGCCGGCGGATATCCCAGGGCACACCAGAATACACATTCGGAGGTATCTTCTCCAGGATTTACTCCCTGAACAATGGTTACACCCACAGATGACCTTCTGGGAATGAAATCTCGGTCCACAAAAAGATGACAGCCGCTGCTTATTGCATCCAGACCGAACTGTGACTGCCAGTAACTTCTTGAAAGGCCGTCCATTATAAATCTTACATCTATTTTTTCTCCTGAGGACAGTATGTCTTTTATAAGTTTAGATGCATTGTCGTATCTCACATATCCCTGACCTTTGTTTTCAGCGCCCGAAAAAGAGTAGTTTGTACGGATTATATATCCTTCAGGAGCTTCATTTACATCAAACTTGAGCCAACCGTAATTATTGACTTCGTAGTATGCGGCACCGCCGGCGGCATCTATCACTCCAAAATTGGTTTCAAGCCCATAAGGAGCCTGCAATCCATCCAGCAGTTTTTCAAAATCTTCCAGAGTTCTGCAGGTGGCCAGTGCCTTATACATCACTATTCCCTCTTTATCCATCATAGATTCGGGGGTTTCATCCCCTTCCTGCCGGATATTATAGGAAACTGTATTCATTATGGAAAAACCGGCACTGTTCACTCCGCTCCAGGCCTCTGCGGGAGATTCCTTACTGTTTGAAAGATATATGAAACTGTATTTTATATCGCCGCCTGCAGGAATATAAACCACCCGGTTGTGGTTGGTGCCGCTGTCGCGGTTTTTCCAGATTATGGGACGTCCGTCGGCAGTAACCTTTCCGGAAAAAATGGCGCTGGTGCAGCAGTCGCCGTTCTGCGGTAAAAGCAGGGCAGATAATATCAGTATAAATGAAAGTAAACGCTTCATTTAGAAAAGGGTATTGTCGGGAGCCAGACGGCTGAGTCCGAGATGTGTGTAGGCCAGATCGGTGGCTTCACGGCCGCGCGGAGTGCGGCGTATGAATCCTTCCTTTATAAGGAAAGGCTCATAAACCTCTTCAAAGGTGCCCTGGTCTTCACTGATAGCAGTTGCAATGGTGCTTGCACCAACCGGTCCACCCTTGAATTTTTCAATAATGGTGGTCAGTATCTTATTATCAATAGCGTCCAGGCCGCGCTTGTCTATATTGAGGGCGTTGAGGGCGTATTTTGTGATATTCAGGTCTATCTCTCCATTGCCCTTCACCTGGGCAAAGTCGCGCACTCGGCGAAGCAGATTGTTTGCAATACGTGGTGTGCCGCGGCTGCGCATAGCTATCTCTACTGCTGCATCATCTTCTATTCCTATATTAAGTATGGATGCACTGCGCTTTATGATGCCTGCAAGAGTTTTATAATCGTAGTATTCAAGGTGCTCCTGAATGCCGAAACGGGCGCGGAGAGGCGAGGTCAGCAAACCGCTGCGGGTGGTGGCGCCTATAAGTGTAAAAGGACTCAGCGAAATCTGCACGCTGCGGGCTCCGGGGCCTTTGTCTATCATTATGTCTATCACATAATCTTCCATTGCAGAGTAGAGATACTCCTCCACAACAGGACTCAGGCGGTGTATTTCATCTATGAAAAGGACATCACCCGGTTCAAGGCTGGTCAGAAGGCCTGCAAGATCTCCGGGCTTGTCCAGCACCGGGCCGGAGGTTATTTTCATATTAACCCCAAGCTCGTTGGCCACTATATGAGCCAAGGTGGTTTTTCCAAGGCCGGGAGGGCCGTGAAACAGAATATGGTCCAGCGACTCGCCGCGGATTATGGCCGCCTGGACATAAATCTTAAGCTTCTCTATTATATCTGCCTGCCCTCCAAAATCGTCAAACTGACCCGGACGTATTTTGTTTTCAAAGTCGGTGTCCTTGGATGCGAATTCTTCGCGTGGCTTGTATGAAACTTTTTCACTCATAAAACAAAATTAAAAAGAAATATTTGAAATTCTTTTTTGGGTCTGATATCTGTCTGTTGAAAGTGTTGATAAATTTTTTTATTGCGGTTTCAGGTGCGTAGAGAAGCTTTTTTTCTGAATTATTTTGTTAGTTGAGGTGTTGATAAAAAATGATAAGTTGTAGATAAAACAACTTATTGTTGATTACCTACAACTTATCAGAAGTTTTCAACAGTAGTTAATATTGTTATTAACAATACTACTCACTGAGTTTAGCTGAGAGGAATTCGCGGTTAAGGCGTGCAATGTGGGCAACTGTGATGCCTTTAGGGCATTCCAGCTCGCAGGCACGGGTATTTGTGCAGCTGCCGAATCCCAGAGCATCCATAGTATCCACCATAGCCTTTGCGCGGCGAGCACCCTCTATCTTGCCTTGAGGGAGCAGAGCCAGTGAACTTACGCGGGCTGCCACAAACAGCATTGCAGAGCCGTTTTTGCAAGTTGCTGCGCAGGCACCGCAACCTATGCAGGCAGCGGCATCCATACTCTTTTCTGCATTCTCCTTCTTGATAGGGATTGCGTTGGCGTCGGGAACACCGCCGGTATTCACAGAAATGAAGCCGCCGGCCTGGAGAATCTTGTCGTATGCGCGGCGATCCACCACCAGGTCTTTGATGATGGGGAAACCGCTGCTGCGCCAAGGTTCAATGGTGATGGTGCTGCCGTCTTTGAATTTGCGCATATAAAGCTGACAGGTAGTGACACCGCTCTCAGGACCGTGTGCACGGCCGTTGATATAAAGCGAGCAGGCACCGCAGATGCCTTCGCGGCAGTCGTGGTCAAAGCTGACGGGACCGCTGTGGCCTTTGCAACCCTTGTCGAAAGCTACGGGATTAATCTTTTCATTTACAAGCTGCTCGTTGAGAATATCCATCATCTCGAGAAAAGATGTGTCGGGGCTGATGCCGTCGATTTTATAGGTCTCGAAATGACCTTTAGCCTTGGCGTTCTCCTGACGCCATATTTTAAGTGTAAATTTCATAATCTCTTAGTCTTTATAGTTGCGGGTTGCGACTTTGCAATATTTGAATTCCAGAGGCTCCTTGTGGAGTGAAGGCTCTTCTTCGCCCTTGTATTCCCAGGCAGCGACATACATAAAGTTTTCGTCGTCACGCTTGGTTTCACCCTCTTCTGTCTGCATTTCCTCGCGGAAATGACCGCCGCAGGATTCGCGTCTGTTAAGAGCGTCATAGGCCATAAGCTGACCTATTTCCAGGAAGTCTGCCACGCGCAGAGCCTTCTCCAGCTCCTGGTTGAAGTGCTCGTTGTCGCCGGCTACATATACATTGCTCCAGAACTCTTTCTTAAGGTCGCTGATAAGGCCGATGGCCTTCTTCAAACCGGCCTCGTTGCGGGCCATACCTACGTATTCCCACATAATGTGACCGAGCTCTTTATGGATGCTGTCCACGGTGCGTTTACCCTTGATGGAAAGGAGCTTGTTGATGCGCTCTTTGATTTTAGCCTCAGCCTCTTCAAACTCGGGAGCGTTGGTGTCGGTCTTGGGCTCTTTGAACTTGGATGCCAGATAATCACCGATGGTGTAAGGGAGAATGAAATAACCGTCGGCCAGACCCTGCATAAGTGCCGATGCACCCAGACGGTTTCCGCCGTGGTCGCTGAAGTTTGCCTCGCCTATTGCGTACAGGCCGGGAATTGTGGTCTGGAGATTATAGTCAACCCAGAGACCGCCCATTGTGTAGTGGATGGCGGGGAATATCATCATAGGCTCCTTGTACGGGTCAACATCGTTGATCTCTTCGTACATCTGGAAAAGGTTGCCGTATTTCTCTTCGATATACTTGCGGCCCTTCTGCTCCATACAGGTCTTGAAATCCAGGAACACTGCAAGACCCTGCTCGTTTACGCCGAAACCTGCGTCGCAGCGCTCTTTGGCAGCACGGGAAGCCACGTCGCGGGGAACCAGGTTACCGAAAGCGGGATAGCGGCGCTCCAGATAGTAGTCGCGGTCTTCCTCTGCAATGTCGCTGGGCTTTTTGGTGCCCTTGCGGATAGCCTGTACATCTTCAAGTTTCTTGGGAACCCAGATGCGGCCGTCGTTACGCAGGGACTCTGACATAAGGGTAAGTTTACTCTGCTGGTCGCCGTGAACGGGGATGCAGGTCGGGTGGATCTGTGCGAAGCAGGGATTTGCGAAATATGCACCCTTCTTGTAGCACTGCCAGGCGGCGCTGCCGTTGGAGTTCATAGCGTTGGTAGAGAGGAAATAGGTATTTCCGTATCCGCCGCTGGCCACAACCACAGCGTGGGCGCCGAAGCGCTGGATTTCGCCGGTGGTAAGGTCGCGGGCAATGATACCTTTGGCCTCGCCGTTAATCAGCACCAGGTCCAGCATTTCGTGGCGGGGATAACTCTTGACAGTACCTTTTGCCACCTGACGGTTAAGGGCTGCATAAGCACCCAGCAGAAGCTGCTGACCGGTTTGTCCGCGGGCGTAGAAAGTACGGGATACCTGTGCGCCACCGAAAGAACGGTTGTCCAGCAGTCCGCCATAGTCGCGTGCAAAGGGAACACCCTGGGCCACGCACTGGTCTATGATGTTGTTGCTGACCTCTGCCAGACGATATACATTGGCTTCGCGGCTGCGGTAGTCACCACCCTTGATGGTGTCGTAGAACAGACGGTAAACCGAGTCATTGTCGTTCTGGTAGTTCTTTGCCGCATTGATACCGCCCTGCGCTGCAATGGAGTGTGCGCGGCGGGGGGAATCGCTGATGCAGAAGATTTTAACATTGTAGCCAAGTTCACCGAGAGTGGCAGCTGCGCTGGCTCCGGCAAGACCTGTGCCGATTACGATGATTTCCATCTTCTTCTTGTTGGCGGGGCTCACGACTCTGATATGAGCCTTGTGGTTGGTCCATTTCTCGGCCAACGGTCCTTCAGGAACTTTGGAAATTAGTTCTGTCATTAGAGTATAATGTGTTAGTTATTAAGATTCTTACGAAACTATAATCAAAACACAAAGATAATCGAAAAAGTTATACCTTTACACACCCAAATCACAATTAAATGGAGTTTTTTGCTACAGCCGCAAATATTGCCACACATATAGAGGATTCCAAGAAGGGAGAAAAGACCATTCTGCTGCTCCACGGCTATCTTGAGACTATGTACATCTGGGAAGAAATGTTCAAAGATCTGAGCCGTGACTATCGAGTGATAAGAATAGATTTGCCGGGCCACGGCCTCACCTGCACGGCCCCTGTAAACACAATGGACCTTATGGCCACCGTGGCCAAAGGAGTGTTGGATGTCTGCGGAGTGAAAACCGCCACCGTAGTGGGCCATTCAATGGGTGGATTCGTAGCCTTAAAGTGCTGCGAACTCTTTCCCGACCGTTTTGAAAAACTGGTGCTGCTCAATTCCTATCCTTATGCAGAAACCGACGAATCCAGGGCCATCCGCGCCCGAGAGCAGGCCGTGATAAACTCCGAACATCTGGCCACCCTTGCAGAGCTTTCAATTCCAAAAATGTTTCATCCGGACAATCTCCGCTCTATGGACGAGAAGATAAGGGAGACTGTGGAACTATGCGAAACCCACGATCCCGCCGGAATCATAGCCTGCGTAAAGGGAATCATCCAGAAAGAGGATTCCAGCGCCTGGCTGGCCTCCTGCACCATTCCGGTGCTCTCTGTATGCGGCGATTCCGACGCCCTTGTTACAGAAGAAATCCGGGCCAAAATGGCCGCCGACTGTCCCAATGTAAAGCAGGTTATTCTGCCCAAATGCGGCCACAACGTCTTTCTGGAATGCCCCGAAAAGACGCTGGAACTGATACGGGAATTCGTTTAGATTTACCAGAGGAAATTATTGAAAGGATAGCGTCCGGCGTGGATTTCTGCCACCATCTTGTACAGGTCGCTGCGCATCTTATCTATCCCAATTCGCTCTTTTGCGCTGATGAATATGCAGGGTGTGTGCTCCTTTGCCATCCAGCTGTTTTTGATTTCCTCTATGGTGAGGTTGCGGTCAGTTTTCTCGTCTATTGAAAACTCGTCGTAACTCTCCGGCACATAAGAATCTATCTTGTTGAATACCAGATAGACAGGCTTGTCGCCGGCGCCGATATCCTTAAGGGTCTTGTTCACCACCGCCAGTTGGTCGGCAAAATTGGGATGGGAAATGTCCACCACGTGCATCAATATGTCGGCCTCGCGCACCTCGTCCAGGGTGCTTTTGAAAGCCTCGATGAGTTGCGTGGGGAGTTTGCGGATAAAGCCTACGGTGTCGCTCAGCAAAAACGGAACATTTTCCAGCACCACCTTGCGCACAGTGGTGTCCAGGGTGGCGAACAGTTTATTCTCTGCGAAAACCTCGCTTTTGGCCAGCAGATTCATAATGGTGCTCTTGCCCACGTTGGTATAGCCCACCAGCGAAATGCGCACCATCTGGCCGCGGTTACCCCTCTGGGAGGCCATCTGCCGGTCAATTTTCTTGAGTTGTTCCTTAAGGCGGGAGATGCGTTCCAACACTATGCGCCGGTCTGTCTCCAACTGGCTCTCACCGGGACCGCGCATATTGATACCGCCCCTCTGGCGCTCGAGGTGGGTCCACATACCGGTCAGCCTGGGGAGCAGATACTGGTATTGTGCCAGCTCTACCTGGGTTTTGGCATAGGCGGTCCGGGCCCGCTGCGCAAATATGTCCAGGATCAGGCCGGTGCGGTCAATCACGCTGCAGTGAGCCTCCTTTTCTATGTTGCGCATCTGGGTGGGGCTTAGCTCGTCGTCAAAAATCACGTAGTCGATATTGTTTTCCTCTACGAAATTTTTGATTTCATCAAGCTTGCCGCTGCCAAAGTAGGTGCCGGAATATGGATGGTCCAGCCGCTGGGTGAACCGCTTCACAACCTGGATGTCGGCGGTTTCTGCCAGGAACACCAGTTCGTCCAGATATTCTTCGCTCTGACGGATCTGGTCTTTGTCTCGGATGATTGTTGCGGCTACGGCAGTTTCCATATTTGGGTTAAAAAAAGGTGGCCTGAAGCGACCACCTTTTTATGATGTTTTGACAAATTTTATTTAAGCTGGAAGATAACGGGGAAGGTGTAGGTAACCTTTACCGGGCGGTCACGCTGCTTTCCGGGAGTCCATTTAGGCGAACTCGAAACGACCCTCACGGCCTCTTTGTCAAGAGAAGGGTCCACGCCGCGGAGCACTTTCACGCCGCTGACGCTGCCGTCTGTGTTGACGGTGAACTGCAGGGTAACACGGCCCTGGATGCCGTTTTCCTTTGCGATGTCGGGATAGGCAAGGTGCTGGTTGACCCACTTGGAGAAGGCGTTGGCGTCACCACCCTGGAACATCGGCTTCTGCTCTACCAATGCAAACGGGATGGCCTCTTCCTCTACCGACTCTTCACCGACCTCGTATCCATAGTCATTCATATCCACACCAAGGTCCTCGCTGTCCTCGAAAGAGAACATCTCTTCGTCTACCTTGATATCATCGTCCACGATATCGATGGCATCTGAAAGGATGGGGATTGTGGGCATTTTGGGGCGCACAACGTTCTCCTCTTCGGTGATGGGGATAATTTCTTCTTCTGCCGCAATAACGTCATTTGCAGAAAGTTCTGCTTTCTTTATGTTGCCGGATTTCCATTCAAAAGCCAGCAGTGTAATGAGCAGGGCGGCAATGAGACCTATCTCCAGGAACATCGGTGAGCTCTTGGCAAGGTCGGCCTTGGGTGATTTCTTGACTTCCATAGCTTGTTATTCTTTAACTCTCAAAATTATAAAGAATAAATTGATTTGTCAAAAATTTGTTTACAATTATTTTACCAAACCCATTTCCTTGAGCACGGAATTGGTCTTGTTCACAGCCTCTGCGCTCTTCTCGAATGCCTCTTTTTCCTCTGCGCTGAGCTTGAGCTCGATGACCTTCTCTACACCGTTCTTGCCAATAACTGCGGGAACGCCAATGCAGATATCCTTCTTGCCATATTCGCCGTCGAGGGCTACGCAGCAAGGGAATACCTTCTTCTGGTCCAGAACCATAGCCTTGACCATAGTGGCTGCAGCTGCACCGGGAGCATACCAGGCGCTGGTGCCCAGGAGCTTGGTGAGGGTTGCGCCGCCCACCATAGTGTCAGCCACGATCTTGTCGGCAACTTCTTTGGAAACGAGATCCTTGACCTTGAGGCCCTTGTAGGTTGCACGGTCAATCAGGGGGATCATAGTGGTGTCACCGTGACCGCCGATAACCATACCGCCGACATCGCTGGCAGCTGCGCCCAGAGCCTGGCTGATGTAGTAAGTGAAACGGCTGCTGTCCAGCTGGCCGCCCATACCAATGACGCGGTTCTTGGGGAGACCGGAGGTCTTGTAGGTGAGGTAGGTCATAGTGTCCATAGGGTTTGCAATCATCAGGAAGATTGCGTTGGGAGAGTACTCTAAAGCGCTCTTTACAACGGAATTCACGATGCCTGCGTTAACGCCGATGAGCTCTTCGCGGGTCATACCGGGCTTGCGGGGGATACCGGAAGTCACCACAATGACGTCGCTGTTTGCTGTAGCTTTGTAGTCGTTGGTAACGCCTTTGATGCGGGTGTCAAAGCCATAAAGCTTTGCGGTCTGCATCATATCCATAGCTTTACCTTCGGAGAGTCCTTCTTTGATGTCAATCAGGACGAGATCGGACACACAACCGGTGTGAGCGACTGCGTTGGCAACGGTTGCACCCACGTTGCCGGCGCCGATAACTGTTACTTTTGCCATTTCAATAAGTTTTTAGATGTTTATTTAATTTGATACTTTTGCCAAAATTCATTAAGCACGCAAAGTTAGCAAATGATTTCTTTTTTTAAAGAAAACACAAGTTTTGATATTAAAAGTAAAAACAAAATCAAAACGTGGTTAAGAAGTGTTGCCGCCGGCTACGGCTATGCCATAGGCGACCTCAACTATATTTTCTGTGACGACGAGTATCTGCTTTCCATAAACCGGCAGTATCTGGGACACGACTATTACACCGACATCATCACTTTCGATTCCCGCGAGGATCCCGCGTCGCTGTGCATAGACGGCGACATTTTCATAAGCGTGGACACCGTCAGGGCCAACGGCGCCCAATACGGCGAAGGGTTTGAGCGCGAAATGATGCGGGTGGTGGCCCACGGCCTGCTGCATCTGGTGGGAGAGGACGATACCACACGGGCAAAACAGGCAAAAATGCGTGCGGCAGAGAATGCCGCCCTTGAGCAATGGGATACGATTACGAAGTCATAGTCGTAGGGGCCGGCCACGCCGGATGCGAAGCCGCCTGTGCCGCCGCCGGTATGGGGGCGCGCACGCTGCTGGTCACAATGGATATGCGAAATATTGCACAGATGTCCTGTAATCCGGCGGTGGGCGGTATTGCCAAAGGCCAGATAGTGCGGGAAATAGACGCTTTGGGCGGCTATTCCGGCATTGTGACCGACCGCAGCACGCTGCAGTTCAGGATGCTGAACAAGAGCAAGGGCCCCGCAATGTGGAGCCCGCGGGCGCAGTGCGACAAAACCCAATATACGCTGGAGTGGCGGCGGATTCTGGAGTCCACCCCCAATCTGGATATGTGGCAGGATACAGTGGCTTCGCTGGAGTTTGACGGCGGCCGCGTGACCGGAGTCACCACCAAGATGGGGACGACATTCACCGCCGGCGCGGTAATTATCACCGCCGGCACTTTCCTTGGCGGCAAACTGTTCATCGGGCAGCAGACCAGCGAAGGCGGCCGCATTGGAGAGCTGGCCAGCTATCACATCGCCGACCAGCTGCGCGACGCCGGCATTGCGGTGGGCCGTATGAAAACCGGCACCCCGCCCCGCATAGACACCCGCAGCATAGACCTCTCTGCTCTGGAGGTGCAGGAGGGCGATGCCGTCCCCGCCCGCTTTTCGTTTGGCCGGGAGCCCTCTGCCATTCAGGCCGGCCGGCCGCAGAAGGTCTGCTATATAGTCCATACAAACGAGAGGGTGCACGATATCCTGCGCAGCGCCTTTGACCAGAGCCCGCTGTTTACCGGCAAAATCACCGGCATAGGGCCGCGCTACTGCCCTTCCATAGAGGACAAGCTGCGCACGTTTGCCGGCAAAACCTCGCACCAGCTGTTCCTGGAGCCCGAAGGCCTGGATACCTGCGAATATTATCTGCAGGGATTCTCATCATCGCTGCCCACCGACACCCAGATTGCGGCGCTGCGGCAGATAAAGGGCTTTGAAAACATAAAGATTTTCCGCCCGGCCTACGCCGTGGAATATGACTATTTTGACCCGACGCAGCTCAAGGCCTCGCTGGAGAGCCGCGTGGTGGAGGGGCTTTTCCTGGCGGGTCAGGTCAACGGCACCACCGGATACGAAGAGGCTGCGGCACAGGGCCTTATGGCAGGTATCAACGCCGTGCTCAAGTTGCGCGGCCGCGAGCCGTTTGTGCTGATGAGAGACGAGGCGTATATAGGCGTGCTGATAGACGACCTCATCACCAAAGGGGTGGACGAACCCTACCGTATGTTCACCTCCCGCGCCGAATACCGCATCCTGCTGCGGCAGGACAACGCAGACCGCCGCCTGACGGGCAAGGGCTATGAGCTGGGATTGATTTCCCAGGAGAGATATGCAGCTATGCTGGCCAAATACGAAGAGGTGGAGCGCTGCCGCACCGCCCTGGAAGAGACCCCGCTCACTCCGGCCCAGGTCAACGGTTATCTGGAGAGTGTCGGGAGCGCACCCATAGAGAATCGCAAGCGCATCAGCGAGCTGCTGTCCCGCCCCGGCGTGTCGCTGCAGGGCCTTTTGGCCTGCTCTTCGGAAAATCTGCTGCCGGGTGCCGATAGCGCGGAGATTCTGGAAGATGTGGAAATAGCCGTCAAGTATCAGGGCTATATAGACCGCGAGAGGCGTCTGGCCGACAAGATTCTGCGGCTGGAGAATATTAAGATTCCGGAAGATTTTGATTTCAGCCAGGTGCAGAGCCTCAGCACCGAGTGCCGCATCAAACTGGCACGCTACAAGCCCGCCACCATAGCGCAGGCATCCCGCATCAGCGGAGTCTCCCCCGCCGACATCTCTGTGCTGCTGGTGTATTTCGGGAGATAGCGCTGCCCGGAGCGAGAAAAAATAAGTTCGCGAAGGGAACACGTGCGAAGAGTCACGGGGCCCGTAGCGAAGCTTATTTTTTCGATATGCGGAGGGCAGAAACCGCCCTCGCTATGCTACGCAAAGCTTTTTCTGCGCTGTATCGCTCGGGCAGATATCAGCCGGATGCATCTGCCCGGAGCTTTACTCGAACGCCTTTTCCATCAAATCGGAGTACTTCTTTGTGATGTTTGCGCGCTTGAGTTTGAGCGTTTGTGAAAGCATTCCGTTGTCAAGACCCCAGACGTCGTCTATAAACTGCTCCTTCTTGATCTGCTCGTGAGCGGCAAGGCTCTCGTTTACAGTTGCGACCTCTTTATGAAGAGCGGCCAGGAGTTTCTCGTTGGCAAGCATACTCTGGTTGTCGGTGACCTTGATCTTCTCTTCCTTGGCCAGTTCGCGCAGGGCGGCAAAGTCGGGGATAATTATGGCAGACGCATATTTATGGTTCTCGCCGAACACTATGCACTGCGATATCAACTCTGACTCCCTAAGCTTGGTCTCTATGGCCTGAGGGGCGATGTACTTGCCGTTGTTCAGCTTGAACATCTCCTTTTTGCGGTCGGTGATCTTCAGGAATTTTCCATCCACCAGATATCCGATGTCGCCGGTGTGCAGCCAGCCGTCCTCGTCAATAATCTCCTTGGTGAGATCGGGAGTCTTGTAATAGCCCATCATCACGTGCGGGCCGCGGGTCAGGATCTCGCCCTCTTCTGTAAACTTGACCTCGGTGCCGTCAATGGGCTGGCCCACGGTGCCGATAATCACCAGTTTGTCCACAGGATTGTTCACCGCGATCACGGGAGAAGTCTCGGTCATACCGTAGCCTTCGCACAGCTGGAAGCCGGCAGCGGTGAAGCAGCGGACAATCTTCTCCTGTATTGAGCTGCCTCCGCTCACCACAATCATATGGTGGCCGCCCAGGGCGTCGCGCCATTTCTTGTAAATGAGAGAGTCGTAGATATTGTGGCGAAGTTTGTACAGCGGAGCGTTGTTGTAGCTGTCAAACTTGTTGGCAAAGTTCCAGGCCTTGCGATAGAGCCATTTCTTGAAGCCCTTGAGCTGCTTGCCGGCAGTCTCGAACTTGTCGTACATCATCTCCAGCACGCGGGGCACGCCGCAGAAAAAGTCGGCGTGGCAGCTGGCCAGGTCGGCGGCAATGGTGCTCAGGTTCTCTGCATAATAGATGCGGATACCGCGCTCCAGGTTGTCGTAGATCATTGTGCGCTCGTATGCGTGACACAGCGGCAGGAAACTTACGGCGATGTGATGATAGTCCATCACGTGGCGCACAGAATGGGCGTGGGCGTCAAACACCAGGTTGCGGTGGGAGAGCATAACCCCCTTGGGACGGCCGGTGGTGCCGGAAGTGTACACGATGGATACACACTCGTCTTCTTTGATGGTCTTTTTGTTCTCTTCCAGAACCGGATCCCACTTCTCTTTCTGTTCGTCGCCCTTGGCGCAGAGCTGCTTCAGGCAGTAGACCTCGTCGCTGTCGTCTATCAGGATGACTTTGATTTTCCGGTCGATCTCCTCTGTGACGGGGGCAATTTTGTCGTAGAGTTTCGTGTTGTCTATAAAGATGACCTCCGCATCGGAATGGTCAAATATATACAGATAGTCATCGTGAGCCAGGGTGGCGTATAACGGCACGTGAATCATCCCGGCCAGTGCGGTACCCAGGTCTATGAAGTTCCATTCGGGACGGTTGGCGCTGATGCTTATGACCTTTGTCCCCTTGCCGTAACCTTCGGCCAGCAGGCCGCGGGCAACGGACCAGGTGTTATTTACGAATTGGTCGGTGCTGACTTTGTGCCACTCGCCTTTGATGCTTCGTGCAACGACGTCTTCCCTGTAGGGGAGCTCATTTTTCACGAAGTCGATAAAATCGAATAACCGTTTGATTTCCATTCGGATAAGTTTGTTAGCGGGCCAAAGGTACAAAAAAGTATGTAAAGTCGTCTACGGGGCAAAAATTAAGCCCGCGAACCGGGCGGCTGGCGGGCTTAACACATCACATTTAATTTTCAATGTTTAGACTGATTCCTTGTACTCTTCAGCTTTTAACAATGTATCAAATTCCGACGGATCGGAGAACTTGATCTTAATAATCCAGCCCTCGTCATACGGGCTGGCGTTTACTAACTCGGGCGCGCTCTCAAGGGCTTCGTTGAACTCCACAACCTCTCCGCTTACGGGCATATAAGCCTCCGCCACTGTCTTGACCGCCTCGATGTCACCAAATTTCTCTCCCGCCGACAACATCTCACCCACCGTGGGAACATCCAGAAAAACGATGTCTCCCAGCTCGTTCTGCGCAAAATCCGTGATGCCTACGTATGCGACATCCCCCTCGATGCGGGCCCACTCGTGATCTTTGGTGTAAAATAAATCTTCAGGTACTAGCATAGTAATCCTTAATCGGGTACAAATTTAGGAAAACTCCTTGGGATTTACAATATTTTCAAACAATTTTTAATTAAATTTTCAAGACTGATTTCCGGCGTGGCCGTAAGGACCTTATCCAGAGCCTTTTCTACGTTGGGCTTGGCAAAGCCAAGAAGCACCAGCGCGTTGAAGGCTTCGGCGCGGACTTCGCTTTTGACGGTGGTGAATCCCGCCAGCGGCTTGCTGTCCCCTTTGACAATCTTGTCGCGCAGCTCCAGGATGATGCGCTCTGCCGTTTTGGCGCCGATGCCCTTTATGGATTTGATCCTGGCCACATCGCCGCCGATAATTGCGTTTTGCAGCTCATCGCTGCTCAGGGAGCTGAGCATCATCCGGGCAGTGCCGGGCCCCACGCCGTTCACAGAAATCAGCAGGGTGAACAGCCCCCGCTCTTCTTTGGTGGCAAAGCCGTATAGCGCCTCTTCGTCTTCGCGAAGCAGATGGTATAGATACAGCTTGACTGTCTCGCCGCCCCGGTGCTCTATCTGGGAGAACGTACCCAGTGAAATCAGTATTTTGTAGCCTACGCCGCCCGCCTCCAGAATGGCCTCGGCGGGATTGAGCTCGGCAAGTGTGCCCTGTATATATTCGTACATATATTCTAAAAATGATTATTTTTGCAGTTTGTAAAGATACGAAAATTAGTTGGATTAATGAGTTTTTCGGCACGGATAAGGGCAGATTTTCCGATTCTCCGCCGCACGGTAGAGGGCCGGCCGCTTGTCTATTTTGACAACGCCGCCACAAGCCAGCGTCCGGAGGCGGTTGTGGAAATGCAGCAGCGGCTGTGCCGGGAGCATAATGCCAACATCCACCGCGCGGTGCACACGCTCAGCTACGAGGCCACCGAGGCCTATGAGGCGGGGCGCAAGGCGGCGCAGCGGTTTTTGAATGCCGCATCGCCAGACGAGATTGTGATGACCTCCGGCGCCACGATGTCCATCAACCTGGTGGCCAATTGCCTGGCGTGGGGCGGCTTTATAGGCCGTGGCGACGCCATTCTGCTCACCGAGGCGGAGCATCACTCCAACATCGTCCCCTGGCAGATGGTTTGCCAGCGCACCGGCGCGCACCTGGAGGTGGTTCCGGTTGATGCCGGCGCAGAGGATAACACCGGCAGCGTGGATATGGAGGCCTACCGTGCTGCTCTGCGCCGCGGAGTGAAAATGGTGGCCATAACTCACGTATCCAATATTCTGGGTGCCGTGAATCCCGTGGCGGAGATGGTGGCCGAGGCGCACACGCTGGGCATACCGGTGCTGATAGACGGCGCCCAGGGCATCGTGCATCGCCGGGTAGACGTGCGGGCTTTGGACTGCGATTTTTACGTATTCTCCGGCCACAAGATATATGCCCCCACCGGCATCGGCGTGCTATATGGCAAGCGCGAGTGGCTGGAAAAACTCCCGCCGTTTATGGGCGGCGGCGATATGGTGGGCCGCGTAAGCTTTGAAGGGACCACCTATGCCGATATCCCGCTCAAGTTCGAGGCCGGCACTGCCAATTTCGTGGCGGGCGCCTGCCTGGCCCCGGCGCTGGAATATGCCTCCAGGGTGGCTGCTAACCCGCAGGCGGCAGAGCACGAGAAGACTCTGGTGGCTGCTATGAACAGGGCTCTGGCGTCTGTAGATGGCATTTTTATGGCCGCGGCCGACGCGCCCGACAGGGTGCCGCTGTGGTCCTTTACAATAGAGGGCGTGCATCCGCTGGATGCCGCAATGCTTATGGACAAGATGGGGGTGGCGCTGCGCAGCGGACATATGTGCGCGGAGCCCATCGTGGACCGCATAGGCGGCGGCAGTATGCTGCGTGCCAGCCTGATGCCCTATAACACTGTAGAAGAGGTGGAGATTTTTGAGCGGGCGCTGCAGCGTACTGTTAAGATTTTGAGGAAATGAAAACGATAGAAGAGGTTCAGAAAGATATAATTGAAGAGTTTGCGGTCTTTGACGAGTGGCTCGACAAATACGAGTACCTCATTGACCTGGGGCGCGATATCGCCTTGATAGACGAGGCGGACAAGACCGACGCCAACCTGATTGACGGCTGCCAGTCGCGCGTGTGGCTCACCAGCAGCCGCGACACCGAGGGCCGGCTGCATTTCAGGGCTGATAGCGACGCCATCATCACCAAGGGAATCATCTCCTTGCTGATCAGGGTGTTCGAGGGGCAGTTGCCGAAGGATATTCTGGCTGCGGACCTGCATTTTATAGACGAAATCGGCCTCCGGGAGAACCTCTCCCCCACCCGCGCAGGCGGTCTGGCGGCAATGATAAAACGCATCCGCGCCATTGCGGCTGCAAGCGGGGAGGGCTGAACTATGTCAAAGACTGCACTTGAGGCAAACATAGTGATGGCGCTTCGCCAGGTCTACGACCCGGAGATTCCGGTGAATGTATACGACCTGGGCTTGATATATGAGATTGCGGTGGACGACGACCACAAGGTGAACATCAAAATGACCCTCACCGCCCCCAACTGTCCCATTGCGGACGTGGTGGTAGAGAGTGTGGCAGAGGCGGTTCGCGATGTGCCGGGCGTGGTGGATGTGGCCATAGAGCTGGTGTTCGAGCCGGAGTGGAACAAGGATATGATGAGCGAAGAGGCTCGCATAGAACTGGGGCTGGAATGATTTATTTGCTGCTCGGCTCCAACCTGGGTGACCGCGAGGCTTATTTGAATGCTGCCTGCGGGATACTGGAAGATGCCTTGAAGGTGTCTTTGAAACGCACGGCGGTGTTGGAGACAGAGGCGGTGGGCTTTGACGGACCGGCGTTTTTAAATATGGCGGTGGCGTTTGAGGCGCCGGAAGGGTTGACGCCGATACGGCTTTTGAACCTCTGCCAGAGGGTAGAGGCGGCGCTGGGGAGGCCGCGCCATAAACCGGCCTTCGATGCCGACGGGCGGCGGATTTATTCCAACCGCACCATCGACATAGATATTTTGAAATACGACGGTCTGGTGCGCAGCACAAAAAGGCTTACGCTGCCCCACCCGCAGATATACAGCCGGCCCTTTGCGGCGGCGCTGCTTGAAGAATTGGAAGGAAATAATAATTAACAATCGATACAATGACACAAGAAGAGGTTTTCAGAAATTTGACCGCGCATTGCAAGGAATATGGTTTCATTTTCCAGTCAAGCGAGATTTATGACGGTCTGGCAGCCGTTTATGACTACGGCCAGCTGGGCGTGGAGCTCAAGAACAACATCAAGACATATTGGTGGGACGCTATGGTCCGCCTGCACGACAACATCGTGGGCATTGACAGCGCCATCTTTATGCACCCCAAGATCTGGGAGGCCAGCGGCCACGTGGCAGCGTTTAACGACCCCCTGATCGACAACAAGGATTCCAAGAAGCGCTATCGCGCCGACGTCCTCATAGAGGATTATCTGGCCAAGCTGGAAGAGAAGATGAACAAGGAGGTCGAGAAGGGCCGCCGCAAATTCGGCGACGCCTTTGACGAGGCCCAGTTCCGCGCCACCAACCCCAACGTGCTGCGCAGCAAGGCAAAATGGGACGAGGTTCACACCCGTATGGTCAAGGCTCTGGATGCCAACGACCTTGAGGAGATGCGCCAGATCATCATAGACTGCGACATCGTATGTCCCATTTCCGGCACCAAGAACTGGACCGAGGTGCGCAAGTTCAACCTTATGTTCTCTACCCAGCTGGGTAATGTGGACGGCGGCGTGGGCACCATATACCTGCGTCCCGAGACCGCCCAGGGTATCTTCGTGAACTTCCTGAATGTTCAGAAGACCGGCCGTATGAAGATTCCTTTCGGCATCGCGCAGATAGGCAAGGCGTTCCGCAACGAGATTGTGGCCCGTCAGTTCATTTTCCGTATGCGCGAGTTCGAGCAGATGGAGATGCAGTTCTTCATCAAGCCCGGCACCGAGATGGAGTGGTTTGCAAAATGGAAAGAGACCCGTCTTGCCTGGCACAAGGCTATGGGCCTGGGCGACAATAAATACCGCTTCCACGATCACGACAAGCTGGCGCACTATGCAAATGCCGCCACCGACATCGAGTTTGAATTCCCGTTCGGCTTCAAGGAGCTGGAGGGTATCCACAGCCGCACCGACTTTGACCTGGGCAATCACCAGCGTATGAGCGGCCGCAAGATGCAGTATTTCGACCCCGAGACCAACGAGAGCTATGTTCCTTACGTGATAGAGACCTCTATCGGCGTGGACCGCACCGTTCTGGCCGTTCTCTCCAGTGCATATCACGAAGAGGAGCTTGAGGGCGGCGAGAAGCGCGTGGTTCTCTCCCTGCCTCCGGCACTGGCTCCCGTCAAGGCTGCCATCTTGCCGCTGGTCAAGAAGGATGGTCTGCCCGAGAAGGCCCGCGAGATTCTTCACTCACTCCGCGTGGACTACAACTGCCAGTACGACGAGAAGGATTCCATAGGCCGCCGCTATCGCCGTCAGGATGCCATCGGCACCCCGATTTGCGTCACCGTGGACCACGACACCCTCACCGACAATACAGTCACTGTCCGCTACCGCGACACGATGACCCAGGACCGCGTTCCCGTAGAGAACCTCCACAAGATCATCGCCGACCAGGTTAACATCAACAACCTGCTGCGCAAGAACATCGAGTAGGGTTTCGGGCAGAGGCCTTCGCCTGAATAGCCCTCGCTATGCTACGAAAAAGCTTCGCTCCGGGCCAGGGAGAACATAGAACCCCTGTTCCCTACGCGAAGCTTTTTCTGCGCTGTATCGCTCGGGCTTCTGCCGGAGCTTACTTCTTTGCGATGTTGGTGCGCATTTCGGTGTCGGCCTGGATGTTCTTGAACTTGTAGTAGTCCATAATGCCCAGATTGCCGTTGCGGAATGCCTCTGCCATTGCCAGGGGCACCTCTGCCTCGGCCTCGATGACCTTGGCGCGGGCCTCCTGGGCCTTTGCCTTCATCTCCTGCTCCTGGGCCACCGCCATTGCGCGGCGCTCTTCGGCGCGGGCCTGTGCGATGTTCTTGTCTGCATTTGCCTGGTCCATCTGCAGCACGGCGCCGATGTTCTTTCCGACATCCACGTCTGCGATATCGATAGAGAGAATCTCAAATGCGGTACCTGCATCCAGACCCTTGCTGAGCACCACCTTGGAGATGCTGTCGGGATTCTCCAGCACCTCTTTGTGGGAGGCTGCGCTACCGATGCTGGACACGATGCCTTCGCCCACGCGGGCCAGCACGGTCTCTTCGCCGGCGCCGCCCACCAGCTGGTGGATGTTGGTGCGCACGGTCACGCGGGCCTTGGCTATCAGCTGGATACCGTCCTTGGCCACAGCCGATACGGGCGGGGTGTTGATAACCTTGGGATTTACCGACATCTGCACGGCCTCAAACACGTCGCGGCCAGCCAGGTCAATGGCGGCAGCCTTCTTGAAATCGAGGGCGATGTTGGCCTTGTCGGCGCTGATGAGGGCGTTTACAACCCTGCCGACGTGGCCCTTGGCCAGATAGTGGGCCTCAAGTTCGTTGGCGTTGAGTTTAAGGCCGGCCTTGGTGCCGGCAATCATAGCCTGGACAATGGTTCCCGGAGGGACCTTGCGCCAGCGCATCAGGATAAGCTGGATCAGTGAAACCCTGGCGCCGGAAATCAAAGCCTGGAACCAAAGGGTCACGGGGAAAAGCCACAATAACAGGAGCAGCAGGACAAAACCGACTGCTATCCACACGAAAGTCATTGGTGTCATATTCAGTTAGATTTTTTTGATAAATATTTTCTCTCCTTCAATGGCGCTGACCTCAACCGCGCAGCCGGGATCCACAAAGCCGTCGGAAGAGTTTACCTCGGCCTTGGTGCCGTCTTCGAAACGGACCATACCCATAGGGGCCAGGCGGGTCACTGTGGTTCCCTTGCTGCCAATGGCGATGTTGCTCTGACCGGCGTTTACATCAACCTTGGAGTCTATTTTGGTGTTGAGGGTGGCCTTTTTCCAGGTGGAGGCGCGCATTACCCACACTATCAGCGCCGCAGCCAGCAAAATGCAGACGATGGTGACAATGATGCCGGCGGTGTTGCCCAGGCGGGTGAATGCCAGCCAGCAGGCGGCGCCCAGCGAGCAAATGCCCAGGATGCCGGTCACGGCAAAGCCGGGAATCAGCAGGGTTTCAACAAGCAGGAGCAGCAGCCCCACTACAATAAGAATTATTATCGGTCCCATATATTACTATTTAATAGGTTCTATGACTATGCCCTCAGCTCCGGCGGCAAGGGCGGCGTTGCGCAGCTTCTCTGCCGAGGTCTTGTCCAGCGGCGCCACGAAGTATATCACGCGGCCGTTTTCGCTGCTGCGGGCAATATCCATTGTGCTGCCCTCGCGTATCACGGTGAGAATCTCGGCAGGGATGCCGTCGGGATACTCGCGCAGCACCAGACGGTATTTCTGGCTGTCCTTGCGCTTGGCCTCAAGCGTGCGGGCGTTCTTGACATTTACGTTGGCCCCGTCGTCAAAGGCCACGATGGCGGCAGAGGAGAAGCCCTTCTTCTTGACGGTGGTCAGGGCTTTGTTGGCCTCGGCCCAAGTGTAGAACAGGCCCACGCGGTATACATATTTGCTGCCCAGGCGCTTCTCAAATGCGGGGCTGAGTCCCTTGAGGCGGGTGGCGTCCATCCTGTTGGCATTGGTGGCCAGCTGAATCTGATATACCAGCCCATCGGGCAGAGTATAATCGGTGATGAGTTCCGAAACGTCCAGAACTTTGAAGTTGAGGTCCACCTTGGATTCGGGCTGGGCAAAGTCAAAATCGGGCATCTGGCCCAGCGTGCGCTGCATAAAAGTGTACTGCGGAGCTGTGATGGGAGCGTCGGTCTCGGAGAGGGTCTCTTCCAGGAACTGCTGCTCGAACTCCTCCGGATTGATTTCCTCGCCCCTTACCAGAAAGTCCATCTCCACGACCTGGATCTCTGAAGAGAGGTCGCTGAGCCGGGTCTGAAGGTTGAAAATCTCGCTCTCTGCAGCCTTAATGCCCCTTGATATGTCCTTGCGGTCGTCTTCGTCGCTCTCTGCATAGGCGGCGCGGCTGGCCGCGATGGCGCTTTGCAGCACCTTGATGGAATCTTTCACGGCAGAATATCTTCCCACAAGGGCAAAGTAGCGCGCAAAGGAATCCTCGTCGTACATAGTGTGCGAGAACAGGCTCTCGTCTATGTCAAGATTGATGTTGGGTCTTGGACGCAAGGCGGCCAGACGGCGGGCGTCCTCTACCGATTCTATGGAGGTCTTGACGGGGGTCGGGTCGTATCTGAGCAGATATATCACTACGCTGTCTTCAGAGCAGGCGCGGTTGGATGCAAACAGCGAGAAGTTGCCGTCGGGCGTGTTGCAGAACAGCAGGTCGTCGTAGGGCGAGGAATAGGGGAAGCCCAGATTCTCCGCCACGCCCCATTCCTGGCGGGTTTCGTCCCATTCGCTCACAAACAGGTCGTAGCCGCCCATACCGTAGAGGCCCTTGGAAGAGAAGTACAGTTTCTTGCCGTCTTCGCTGAGCACGGGGTAGATTTCGTCGTCGGCAGAGTTGATGCCGTCGCCCATATCTGTAAGCGGCCCCCAGGCACCGCTTTCCTGGCGGACGGACCAGTTGAGGTCATAGGTGCCCCACTGTCCCCTGGTGGGGATGACAACCTTGTCCATATCTTCTGTATAGATAAAGGCCTCTCCGTCGGGACCCTTTTTCCACGATTTGTCGGGGAAGTGGCTGTAGTACAGGAAAAACCGGTTGCGGGGCACGGTTACGCTGGAAATAACAGTAGGCCTGGACGCATAGTTGAGCATATTGAGGCCGTTTTCGCACCAGGTGATCTTCTCCGAAAGAATAATCCTTTCGGTGGAATCCTGGGTGCGCTCCAGCGCACGGGCGTAGTCGTGCCGGGCCGATTCAAAGTCATAGCCGGCCAGCGCCCTGTCGCCGCTGCTTATCAGGGATTTGGTGTTCTGGCCCGCCGCATTTGTCGCAAAAACGGGCAGCAGCAACGCCAGGATAAAGATTTTGAAAATATGTTTCATCGCCTTTTTTCTGAAGAAAGCAAAAACAAAAATACGAAATACTTCACATATTGAGAAAAAATACTAATTTTGCAGACTATTTTTCGCGAAATATCGAAATATCAAAATATTAAATAAGCAATAATTATGCAAAGTAAAGGAGCCATTCGTTTAGTGGCAATTCTCATCGGCCTGGCTTGCGCTTTCCAGCTGTCGTTCACGCTGGTCACCGCACTCCAGGAGCGCAAAGCCGCAAAATATGCGCAGAAAGTAGTGGAGCTGGAGCAGACAAAGCCTGAGTTCCAGGCGGTTTCTGAGCTTAACCGCGCATTTTATCTGGACAGCGTAAACACTGCGGCAAACAACAGGTACATCGACTCCATATCCACCGAGAAAGTTTATCTCGGCTACACATACAAGGATGTTAAGGAGAAAGAGATTAACTTGGGTCTGGACCTCAAGGGCGGTATGAACGTGATGCTGCAGTTGGATCTGGCGGAGCTGGTGCGCAACTGCGCCCGCGAGAAAACCTCCGACAAGTTCAACCAGGCACTCAAGCTTGCCCGTGAGCGTGCAGAGGAAACCCACACCGACTTCATCACCCTTTTTGCAGACGCTTGGAAAGAGGTTGCCGACGGTCAGAGGCTTTCGTTCGACATCGACCTGGAGAAATTCAGCAACGAGGTAGAGAACAAATCCAAGATCACCGACGAGCAAATCATCGACCTTCTCCGCAAAGAGGCTGAGAGCGCCATCAACAACTCCTATACAGTTGTAGAGCGCCGTGTCAACCAGTTTGGTGTGGCTCAGCCCAACATCCAGAAGATTGCCCGCACCGGCCGCATCCTCGTGGAGCTTCCCGGTGTTAAGGAGCCCGAGCGTGTCCGCAAGCTCCTCCAGGGTACCGCCGCATTGGAATTCTGGACCACCTACACCGCATCCGAGATTATGCCTTTCCTTCAGGAGGTCAACCGCGACGAAGCTGCCAAAGTGGCCGCTACCGAGCCCGAGACCGAGGTTGAAGAGGCTGCTGCCGAGGCTGAGCCCCAGGTTGCAGAGGCCGTTTCTGCAGAGCAGGACAGCCTGCTGACCAACCTTGCAGCAGAGAATGCAGAGCAGGACCAGAACGAGCAGCTGGAGGCCTACAGAAAGGCCAATCCGCTGTTTGGCCGTCTGCAGCAGATGGGTGGCAACAACGCCTGCCTGGGTCTGATTCACTATCGTGACACCGCAGATGTGATGCGTATGCTGCGCAACACTAGCGTTGCTTTCCCCAACGACTTTGTTCCGGCTCTCACCTTCAAGCCCAGCTCTTATGCAGCCAACGACCAGTATTTCGAGCTGGTTGCCCTCAAGAGCAGCGCCGGCAAGGGTGCAGCCCTGGACGGCGGCGTGATCACATCCGCCCGCGTCAACTACAGCCAGATTTCCGGTGCCGCCGAGGTTTCTATGACTATGAACACCACCGGCAGCTCCCGCTGGGAGGTCATCACCGAGCAGAATATCGGCAAGCAGATCGCCATCGTAATGGACGGTCTGGTTTACTCATATCCTAACGTACAGAACAAGATCAGCGGCGGTAGCAGCCAGATCACCGGCCACTTCACCCGCGAAGAGGCTGAAGACCTTGCAACCGTGCTCAAGAGCGGTAAGCTCTCCACTCCCGCCCGCATCGTGCAGGAGCAGGTGGTTGGTCCTTCCCTGGGTAGCCAGTCCATCAAGAACGGTATGATTTCGTTCGCACTCGCCTTCCTGCTCGTGCTGCTTTATATGTTGATATGGTATCGCCGCGCAGGTTTTGCAGCCGACATCGCACTGCTTTGCAACGTGCTGTTCCTGTTCGGCGCCCTGGTATCCTTCGGTGCCGTCCTCACCCTCCCCGGTATCGCCGGTCTGGTGTTGACAATGGGTATGGCCGTGGATGCCAACGTGATTATCTACGAGCGTGTCAAAGAGGAGCTTCGCGCAGGCAAGTCGCTGCGCCTGGCCATCAGTGACGGTTACAAGAATGCATATTCCGCAATCATCGACGGTCAGCTGACCACCCTGATTACCGGTGTTATCCTTTACTTCTTCGGCAGCGGCCCCGTTAAGGGTTTTGCAGCCGTTCTGGTAATCGGTATCATCACCTCTGTATTCACCTCCATCTTTATCCCTCGTCTGATATTCGAGGCAAGGCTTGCCCGCAACAAAGACATCAGCTTTGACTCTCCCGCAACCCGCAACTTCCTCAAGAACACCCACGTGGACTTCATCAAGCTGCGCAAGATATCCTACATCGTGTCCGGTATCCTTTGCGCTATCGCTCTGATAAGCATCTTCACCAAGGGCTTCAGCTACGGTGTTGATTTCAGCGGTGGCCGTACATATGTGGTTCGTTTTGACCAGCCCACCACAGCCGAGGCCGTACGTGCCGCAACAATGCAGGAGTTTGGCGAGGCTGCCGAGGTTAAGCAGTTTGGCGGTGCATCCCAGATGCGTATCACCACTAAATATAAAGTGGACGACCGTAGCCAGGCTACTGACAAGGAAATCGAAGGCAAGATCTACAATGCACTGAAGGGCTTCTTTGCAAACGACATGTCTCAGGAAGAGTTCACCTCTACCCTGAACAACCCCAACGGTATCATCTCCTCCGACCGCGTGGATGCCTCCATCGCAAGTGAGATGCAGAGAGATGCCGTAATTGCAGTTATCCTTGCCCTCATCGCCATCTTCGGCTACATCGCAATCCGGTTCACCAACTGGACCTGGGGTGTCGGCGGCGTGGCTTCCCTGGTACACAACGCCCTGATTATGATTGGCTTCTTCTCGCTGTTCAGCGGAATCCTGCCCTTCACCCTGGACGTTGACCAGACCTTCATCGCAGCCATCCTGACCATCATCGGTTACTCCATCAACGATAACGTGGTTATCTTTGACCGTATCCGTGAATACAAGGCCCTGTATCCCAAGCGTTCTCTCAAGGACAACGTGAACGACGCCGTGAACGCAACCTTGAGCCGTACGTTGAACACCTCTATCACCACCCTCATCGTGCTGCTCGCCATCGCAATCTTCGGCGGCGAGTCCATCCGCGGTTTCGCAGTGGCTCTGACCCTGGGTGTGATTGTAGGTACCTACGCTTCTATCTTCATCGGTACGCCCATTATGTACGACCTCAACCGCAAGCGCGAGGCCAAGGCCGCCGAGAAGGCAGTAGCAAAGAAATAATTCCCCGTCCGGGTTTAGATAACAAGGGCCGGCATTTCCGCCGGCCCTTTTATTTTTCCAATTATACAATCGTTGCGACGAATATGTTTGGCACCCGCTTGATTATCAGCGGGTTTCGTTGAGTGCTCGTCTCAATCTCCATTTTATTTCGAGAATGAGACGAGGGGTAATCGCTAATAACATAAAGCTCAGCAAATTAGCAACAGCTCCACGTCGCAACGATTTCAGGTAGTTGCTTTTCGGGAATTTCGTCCGCCACGCGCACCGTGGTGTGCCTTAGATGCAGGTCTTGAGGGGGAAGGCGTGCGCGAACCCCTGATATCGGCCTTATGAGCACCCCTCTTTCCGTTGTACTTCGGGACCGACCGCTTTTGCGGAATCGGACGTGTTTACGGTACGGGATCGTAGCCGCTGCCGCCCCAGGGGTTGCAGCGGAGGATGCGCCAGGCGCCCAGAAGGCCGCCTTTGATGATGCCGTACTTTTCTATGGCCTCGTAGGTGTAGGTGCTGCAGGTGGGGGTAAAGCGGCAGCTGCGGCCCATAAAGGGCGACAACAGGAGCTTATACAGCTTGATGAGCATCAGGAACGGCCAGTTGACAACGCGCCGCACCGCCCTCATAAATGGGGGCAGGGTTTCTGTGGCTAAAAAGCGGGACACGCGGCGTGCCTCGCCTTCGCCCTCGTGGTGGTGCTTGCCCTTGGGGCGCCCGCCGCGAGCATCGCTATGAGAGTCTGGCGTCATTGCTGCCGGCTTTTGGTGAGGAGCTCCTTTACGGCAGCCTCAACCACGGGAAATTCACAGATATCCTTGGCGATATATACAAACAGATAGTCTCCGCAGAAACCGCCCAGGCATTCGGCCTGATTCAGGCGGATGGCCTCGCGGATGCGCCGCTTGAGCAGGTTGCGCTTTACGGCCCGTTTAAAGCTCTTTTTGGGCACGGCCACGGCATAACGCGACACCTCTGCACCACCCGGCATCCAATAGGCTTTGAGCGGGAATTTGAACAACGGAGAACCTTTGGCGGACAAATTTGCAATTGTCTCGCGCTGCCTCAGGCGTTGTTCTTTGGGAAACGAAAACATAACCGGCCCGCAGGGGGGAGATTACAGTTTGCTGCAGTAGAGGTTCAGCGCCTGGGCAATTGAAGGAGCCTCGGGCGTGGGTGCCATAATCTCCACATTGAGACCGGCATCCCTGGCGGCCTTGGCGGTGTTCACGCCAAAGGTGGCCAGCAAGAGATTCTCCTGCTTGAACTCGGGGAAATTCTCCAGCAGCGAGCGCACGTCGCAGGGGCTGTAGCACACCAGCGCGCTGTAAGAAGACAGGTCCAGATGCTTGATGTCGCTAACCACGGTGTTCATAAACACGGCGCTGCCGTATTTGAGGCCGGCGGTCTCAAAGGCCTTGGCCATATCGGGACGCAGTCCGTCGGTGCAGGCAATCAGAAACTTTTCGTTTTTATGCTTTGCACCAATCGCGTTCAGTACAGACAGGGGCTTTCCGTCGCCAAAGAAAATCTTGCGTTTGCGGTAGACGATATATTTCTGAAGATACAGGGCAATCTGCTGATTCTGGCAGAAATACTTCATATCCTCCGGCACTGTGACGCGGGTCTCTTCGCAGATATGGAAGAAGGAATCTATCAGGCTGCGGGAGGTGAAAACTATTGCGGTGTAGTCCAGAATATTTACGTGCTGTCCCCTGAAACTGCGGGTGGAAACGGGGTTTACTGTAAAAAACGGGCAGAAATCGAACGAGAGGCGATACTTTGTCTCAAGCTCTGCGTATGGCGAATTGTTCTTGGGGGCCGGTTGGGCAACCAGGATTTTCTTTCCTCTTAAATCAATCATATTCTAGTCAGTGCACAAATAATTAGCACAAGGGGTAGAATTTCGAGCGTGCAAAGGTACAAAAACCAAAATAAAATAGAACAATTATTTTCTTTAAAAATCTTGAAACTCCTCACAGAGAGCAAAATAAACAAGATTAAAAGTGTAACGCCAAGTATTATGGCGCTTGCCGCATAGGGCAAATCAAAGGGCAGCCTGCCCGCCAGGAGCACCAGCAAGGCAACAGTTGTGAACACAATCACATAAACCCGGTCACAAATCTGCAGCGTGCGCATCATCTCCGGACAGCGTTTTAGCCAGCCAGTCAGCAACATAAGACCAATGTGCAGCACCGCAAAACCGGCCAGCAGGGCCAGTATAAAAATGAAATTAAGCTGCGAAATGTTCAAAAAATAGAACGCCAGCGCCAGCAGCGGCAGACACAGCAGCGCGGTGTTGTTTATGGCGTATGTCAGGTTCTTGTTTGCCATTGTGTCTTCCAGCGCCAGCCGGTTGAACAGTGAGCGCCAGGAGAGCAGTATGGCAATGAAAGAGTTCTCTACAAAAATCAGGAAGTAGAGCAGGCACAGCAGCAGGGCGTAGGTCGTAAGGGCGGGATGGCTCTCCATCACGGTGGACGGGAAGCTGTCGCCTATGACCGTCATCAGCTCGCTGGACTGCCAGCAGTCGCTGCCTATCGCCTGCAAAAGAGAAAACATATCCCGAAATTAATTGCCCCGCTTTGCTTTATAGCCCGCCGCCAGCAGAATCTCCACCACGCGGTCGCGCATATCGCCCTGAATCAAAATCTCGCCGTCCTTGGCGCTGCCGCCCACGCCGCATTTGGTTTTGAGCGTTTTGGAGAGCGCCACCAGATCTTCTTCGCGGCCCACGAAGCCCTTCACGACCGTGACCTGCTTGCCGCCGCGGTTGCGCCTGTCAATGGCCACGACCAGCTTTTGGCGCGCAGGCTCCAGCGTTTCGGCCTCCTGCACCAGATCGTCTTTGGTGACATATTTGAAGTTGGGATCTGTCGAATACACGACGCCCAGGCGGTCTTTCCAGTCGTTTGCCATATTCAAAGCGCTTACTCGGCTGCAAAGTTAAAAACTAATTGCTAAATTTGTGGGATTATACGCTTATCGATATGGAGAAAAAATTGTTCGACAGAATCAAGAATATCGTGGCCATCGCGATTCTTGCTATCTCGTCTTTTGTATATCTCTCTACCATAGAACAGACGGCCAGTTTCTGGGACTGCGGAGAGTTCATAGCATCGTCCTATAAGCTGGAGGTGGGTCACCCCCCGGGAAACCCTATGTTCCAGCTGGTTGCGCGCTTTTTCACCATCTTTACCGACAGTGCCCACGCGGCCGCGGCGGTGAACTGCTGCAGCGCGATGTGCAGTGCCTTCACCATCTTTTTCCTGTTTCTGACCATCGTCCATTTTGGCCGCAGGATACAGGAAAAACGGCTCAAACCCCTCACCACCGGCAGTGCCATAGCCATACTTGGGGCCGGGGCGGCCGGGGCGCTGGCCTACTGCTTCTCCGACACCTTCTGGTTCTCTGCCGTGGAGGGCGAGGTATACGCAATGTCGTCGCTGGTCACTGCCATAGTGTTCTGGGCCATCCTCAAGTGGGAAGAGCATTACGGTGAGCCCTATAACGACCGCTGGATAGTGTTCATAGCCCTAATCCTGGGCCTTAGCATAGGCATCCACCTGCTCAGCTTGCTGGTGATTCCGGTGATAGTGTTCGTGTGGTACTACCGCAGCCACGAGGGCGAGAAGATGACCATCTGGAAAGGTCTGCTGATGCTGGCGATATCCGGCCTGGTGCTGGCGCTGATACTGTTCCTGATCATCCCCGGCGTTCCCAAGCTGATTGCCACCGTGGACCGCTGGTTCGTGAACGGGCTGGGCGCGCCGTTCAACCTGGGCGCCGCCATTTTCAGCCTGCTGATATTCGCGCTGTGCTTTTTGCTGCTGGCGGTTTTCCGCAAGAAAAACAAGCCGGTGGCTCATACCGCCCTGCTGTGCCTGACCTGCATATTGATAGGCTATTCTGTGTTTGCCGTGATAGTGATCCGTGCAAATGCAAACCCTCCCACAAACGAGTATTCCCCCGACAACCCTTACACGCTGGTGCGCTACATCAACCGCGAGCAGTACGGCAGCAAGCCGGTGATTTACGGCGAGAGCTACAAGTCTGTATACGACATCAAAGAAGATGAATACTGGACCCAGCTGGACGGCAAATACTATAAAACACCCAAGCCACTGGCTGCCGACTATCCCGCCGGAGCCAAGATGCTGTTCCCGCGACTGTGGAGCACCCAGTCGTCTATGCACGAGCAGTTCTACGACGCCTACACCAACGGCGACTTCCGCGTCAAAGCGGTGCGTATGGCAGACGGCTCGATGCGCAAGACGCAGATGCCCAAACAGCGGGACAACCTGCGCTACTTCTTTGACTACCAGCTGAACTATATGTACTTCCGCTATTTCTTCTGGAACTTTGTGGGCCGCCAGAACGACCTTCAGGGCACCACTCCGGGAGACCCCTGCTGCGGCAACTGGGAGAGCGGAATCAAATTCCTGGACAAAATCCGCCTGGGAGACCAGAGCGTAGCCCCCGACTATATTGCGAAGAACAAGGCCAAGAATCACTACTTCTTCCTGCCCTTGATTCTGGGCCTGATAGGCTTGTTTTTCCAGCTGCGTCACGACGGACGCAACGGCTGGGTCACCTTCCTGCTGTTTATCCTCACCGGCATCGCCATCATCATATACCTGAACCAGCCGCCGTACCAGCCGCGCGAGCGCGACTACGCCTATGCCGGCTCGTTCTATGTGTTTGCCATCTGGATTGGCCTGGCGGTGATGTCGCTCAAGGACGCCTTTGACAGCCTGCTTGCCGGCAGCAAGAACGGCGCATCCGAGCCCAAGGGCATCATATCCGCTTCGGTGGCCTCTGCCCTGGCTGTGGCTGTGGCTGTCCTGATGGGTTGCCAGAACTGGGACGACCACGACCGCAGCGGCCGCTACACCTCTATAGAAGAGGCCTACAACTACCTGAACAGTTGCGGCAAGGATGCTATACTGATAACCCACGGCGACAACGACACCTTCCCCCTGTGGTATGCGCAGGAGGTGGAGAGCATCCGCCCCGACATCCGCATTATGAACACCTCGCTGCTGGGTATGGACTGGTACATAGACCAGATGAAGTGCCGCAGCAACCAGTCGGCCCCGCTGCCCATCTCGCTGCCAAGAAAGGACTATCTCTACGGCACCAACGACTTTATCCGGGTGGTGGACGCCGTGGACGGCCCCGTTTCGGCTCAGGATGTGATATCCATCTTCACCAATCCCAAATACCGCAACGGCAACGTCGGCTTCATAGCCACCCACACCATAGTGGTGCCGGTGGACAAGGAGGCAGCCGTGGCCAACGGGCTGGTGCTGGAAAAGGACAGAGACAAGATGGAGGACTATCTGGTGCTCAAGATACCCGAGAGTGCCACCACAATTACCAAAACCGACCTTATCCTGCTGGATATACTGGCCAACTACAAATGGGACCGCCCCATCTATTTCGTGTCCCAGAACGGCGACTGCACGTTTGAGATTGCCAAGTGGCTGCAGTTTGACGGCTATGCCTACCAGATTGTTCCGATAGACTGCCCGCAGGGCTCTTCCGCCAAGCAGATGAATACCGACAAGATGGTGGATCTGGTGATGAACGGCTACCGCTTTGACAGCCAGAAGGACACCACCATCAACTATGACTATTTCAACCTCTACGCCTTCAGCAGTGTGACTCCGGTGCGCGGCATCTTCAACCAGGTGGCCATCAAACTCCTGGAAGAGGACCGCACAGAAGAGGCCGAGGCCGTGCTGGACCGCTGCTACGAGGTTACCCCCGAAAAGAATATGCCATATGACATTGCCCTGATTCGCGGCAGCAACGAATATGAGGTGCTCTCCAGCATCAACTGCTACCTGGAGCTGGACAAGTTTGAAAAGGCGCAGAAACTCGCCCGCGCTTATATGGACGAGTCGCTGAAGTCGATGGTATATTCAATGCAGGAGTTCCACGGGGCGATGCTAGACGAGGAAACGCTGGACCGCGAGATACAATACGCGTCTTACCTGGCCAATATGTTCCGTGCCCACGGCCATCAGGAAGAGTACGACTGGATAAACGAAAGCATTAAGGCCCTCACCGAGTGAATGTAAGGGAAAAAGTTAGCTTGCTGCCCCACACCCCCGGGGTTTACCGCTTTTTTGACAGCAGCGGTACGGTGATTTATGTGGGCAAGGCAAAGGACCTGCACCGCC
>JAEEGI010000590.1_pt1 | contig 105004 bp, 87 predicted proteins | sample 8958751 | NCBI WGS metagenome assembly JAEEGI01 (sample SAMN16246545, study PRJNA631951) | gut metagenome | biome: gut microbiome; feature: rumen; material: KS-attached | host: Bos | place: Iran: Karaj | collected 2018-10
GGGCTTACGATATCGGTTACGGCGGACTTGACCACGTTCTCGCTACAGGTGAGGATGTCAACGTTCTCGTACTCGATACAGAGGTTTACTCCAACACAGGCGGACAGGCTTCCAAGTCCACACCTCAAGGTGCTGTTGCTCAGTTCGCTGCAGGCGGTAAGCACGTTAAGAAGAAGGATCTCGGTATGATGGCTATGAGCTACGGCTACGTATACGTTGCTCAGGTTGCTATGGGATCTGACAAGAACCAGCTCATCAAGGCATTCACAGAAGCAGAAGCTTACCAGGGACCTTCCCTCGTTATCTGCTATGCTCCTTGTATCAACCACGGTATCAAGGGCGGACTCAGGGTTGCTCAGAACAGAGAGAAGCAGGCTGTAGAGTGCGGTTACTGGCACCTCTTCAGATTCAACCCTGCACTCGCTGCAGACGGCAAGAATCCTTTCACTCTTGACTCCAAGGAGCCTACAGCAGACTTCTTCGACTTCCTCAAGGCAGAAGTACGTTACAACTCACTCTACAAGAAGTATGATGCAGAAGTTGTTGACGGCCTCTTCCAGAGATGCTATCAGGATTCCAGAGACCGTTATGCTTCTTATGTTAAGAAGGCAAACGAAGCTTAATCGTTAAGTTATTAACCGATTAATCCGGGGGCTGTCCCAGAGATGGGACAGCCTCTTTTTTTTGTCCTCAAAAAAGGAAAGTTTGCCCTAACTGGTGCCCATTCGGAGTGTTAATCCATGCTATAATTAGCAAAGCAAATTAAGGAAGTGGACAAGGCTTACAGTATGAAAAGCAACAAAGGCAGCGAAGATTACTCAAGACTTCTGATCAACGACAGTCTTTTGCCCGATATATTCCTCGTCAGATATGCCCAGGAGTTAAGCAGGAATGCCCTGCTCGTATATCTCTGGATCAACATGACAGGCAATAAGAACAGCTTTGACGGCAGTACCGTACGCCAGTTCAAGATAATTCCGGACGAAGAGATAGATAAGACTTTGGCAGAGCTCATGGCTTCAGGCCTCATCAACCGCAAGGACAAGACTTACTATTTCGATGACATCAAGGCGCGCGAAGTGGAAGAATATGTCCAGGCGCAGAAGGCAAGAGGCTTAGATCCCGATTCCGGCTTAAGCAGCGATGAGAAGGAGAGGACGACTCTTGCGGAGTCCATCTCAAAGACCTTCTATCAGGGCGAGCTTCCTTATATTTTCTACAGACTTATAGATAAGTGCCTCTACGAGTATAAGTTTGACAGCATCGTATGCTACAAGCTTTTCGAAGAGGGATATGACCAGTCCATTCACAGATCCAATATCCAGATGGAGAACCGTGCCCGCGAATGGTACGAGAAGGGTTATACGGATATCAAGAGCCTCGAGAAACACCTCGAGATCAGCGCACGCTACAAGAAGCTCGTTAAGCTCACGGGAAGCCTCATGCGCAAGAGACTCAACGGTCTTGATCTTGACCGCGTTAAGAGCTGGGCAGAAGATCTCGGTGCCACGGAAGAGCTCGTTACTCTCGCTTTTAAGGAGAACGAATTCAGAAGCAACCTGACACTTAAAAATGTCGGCGATACGCTCACGAAATGGTACGACCAGGGCATCAAGACGGCAGAAGATGCCGCCAGGTTCTGCGAAGAAGAGCATAAAGAGAATAAGCGCAAGGCCACCAGAAGAAAGGCGAATGCAGGCTCTTCCTGGCGCACAGGAGAAGAGGCAGGCATCAGTGCAGGCAAGACGGATGAGCCTGATAAGAAGGCCTCTGAGGATAATCCGGCAGAGGATGACAATGATATCCCTGATGATATCCTCAACATGTTTGGTGATGATTGATTATGAAGACCATTAAAGAACTTATAAGAGAAGGACTTACCGAAGTTGCTGCCACGAGAGATATCAACAGGCAGGAATCCATTAAGCGTGTTTATAAGGAATGCCCTGATCTTAAGGACATAGACGATCAGATTTTGGAAGTCCGCAACAGCAGGTTCATTGCCGTTATAGATAACGACGAGAGGCTGATCAAGCGTTTTGATGTCGCTGAAGAAGAGCTTATGGTAAAGCGCGACAAGATCATTGCAAGGAATAACATCGATCCTGATTTTGATTCAGAGAAGAACATCTGCGACAAGTGCGGTGACACCGGTTTTACCAAGGGTTCTGACGGCACGGTAAAGGTCTGCTCCTGCAGGAAGAAAGAGCTTGAGATGTGCTATGAGCAGAGCGGCATGGCAGATTACTCTTCTTATAAGATGAAGAATTACAGGGACGATTATCTTGGCAATGCCGCTTCGCGCAAGAAGATCAAGAATGAGCTTTTGAAGGTCATGCTGGGTCTTGAAAGCGGCGAAGGCAAGTCCCCTTTGTGCGTTTATTCGGCTCCGCCCCAGACAGGCAAGACTTTCCTTGCCGTAGGCGTCTGCAAGACAGCGATCAATCTCGGCAAGAGCGCATTCTATGCCAAGTGCGAAGAGCTCGCGACGATAGGCACCGATACCTTGGAAGATCTTAAACATATTGATTTTCTGGTCATCGATGATTTTGCTGATGCGGTCACGATGTATAACAACGTGGGATCTATCTTAAATTCCATTCTTGAGACGAGAGCTGCATCAGGTCTTCCCACAGTCCTGGTCACACCGTTCCCCAAGAGCGAGCTTGTAAACAAGTGCGACATGAGGATCAGCGGCAAGCTTCAGTCTGCCAAGCTGATATCTTCGGAAGGAAGGTAAAGATCTTCCGATGAATGTGCGCTGCGGAATCGACATCGTAGATGTCTCAAGGTTCGTAAAGATAATAGGAGACGATAATACGTCTTTTATCAACAAGTGTTTCACCGAAGGTGAGATAAGCTACTGCAATGCTTCAAAGGATATTAACAAGAAGGCCGAGCGCTTCGCTGCCAGGTTTGCTGCCAAGGAAGCAGTCGGCAAGGCTTTAGGCACCGGCCTTATGAGTGAAGGCGTAGGGATGCACGACATAGAAGTTATTAAAGACGAGAAGGGCGCGCCCGCAATCAAGCTTACCGGCGGCGCACTTACACATGCCGGTGATATCGGAATGAGCTCAGTCTCGATAAGCCTGTCACATGACGGCGGGATGGCCATAGCTTACTGCGTGATGCTGTCGGAGAAGTGATATGAAGAGACAGAACAAGCAGGAAAAAGGTTCGGTATTTAAGGGCGCTGACCGCAAGAAAAAGCAGGTCATCGGTGAAGAAGTCGCGCCCAAGGATATAAGGCACCTTGAGCGTACCGTAAAGCTCCCGTTCCTTGCGGATATGGATGAAGGCAAGGAGGAGTACGGCAGTGCCGAAGACATGCAGGAGAAGTGGGGCCTTTCCGAGAAGCAGGCGACATTAAATGTTGTCCGCAAGAGAAGGATCATAAGCCTCGCGATCGCTTTTGCTGCGTTTATCCTTCTTATCGTCGGAGTTTTCTATATACTCCCGAGAGTATTGCCCGGTGTTTTTAAGGGATCCAATATCGAGCTCTTCGTTGAGCCTGTCATCAACCTCGAATATGAGGATCCTTCATACAGAGTCGTTATAGACAGCACGTTATCCCTCATGACCGAGCCCGATCCTGCTTCGACCAGAATCGCGGAAGTGCTTTACAATGAGGCAGTTATTTATTTGGATGACAGCACGAACGGCTACTGCAAGATAAGAACATTAGACGGACTCGAAGGATATGTTACCGCTTCAAGCCTTATCAGCAGCATGGAATCTGTTGAGCCCGACGTCCACCAGTTTAAGCTGATCGTCTCGGATCCTTCGAAAAACATCATGACCCACGCGAGCAACGGTACATTGATCAAGAAGGTAATGATGAATACCGTCCTTTACGGAGATATCAAAAGAGAAGGCGTTTACCAGGTCACTCTCCCGGGCGGCACCACCGGCTGGATCGGATCTTCCGGCGTAATCGAGCTCTCGCCCAGAGCTGAGACTGAAGAGGTTTCCAGCCGTTATTTCGTGAGCTCGGTGCTGACTTTTGTCAACGCGAAATATATCCAGAACGGCATGTCCGTAGACGGCGCGTCTGTTAACGGCGCTGTCTATGTCTGCGCTGAGATCAACGGAATATCCATCCCCAGGACCATGGAAGAGCAGGCACAAGCCGGAATAGAGGTCATCCCTGAGCCTGACGCCGTTACGGGACAGATAATGATAGACCAGATCCAGCCGGGAGACATACTGTTCCTGTCTAGCCCCAACAAGGCTCCGGGAGATACGGAAATATACGAAATGGCGGTCTGTACGGACTACGGAACGCTGTTTATGCTGTCTCCGGCGAGGACCACGGTAAGACTCCGTAACTTCCAATCGGGCGATGATATTTGTCAACGAATCATTACTATTAGAAGATTATTTAGCAGTAAGGCAATGTAGGCCTAAAAACTTGTTGCAACATCAAATAGGTTGTGGTATTATTCTTAGGCATTTGAATTCTAACAGGAGGTGTTTGCATGGCTAAGTGTGAAGTTTGCCAGAAAGATATGTTCTTCGGCAGAAAGATCAGAATCACGCGTTCACAGATTTCCAGACGTGCTCTTACTAAGCAGCAGGCTAACGTACACAGAGTTAAGGTTGTTGTTGACGGCACCCCCAAGACCATGAACGTTTGCACTCGTTGCCTTCGTTCCGGCAAGGTAGAAAGAGCTTAATTAATAGCTTTAACCGGTGATTCAAGAGGTTGTCTCATATGAGGCGACCTCTTTTTTTGGCATATAGGGTCCTTGGTGCGGTACGGCTGTGGTTTTCGAGGGTGGTATAATATGCGTATCCGGATAAGCTCCGGATCTGTTTTATGGTATTTGCACGATAAGCATAGGGGGGATTGCTTATGGTAAGTGGGAATGCTGCTCCGCAGAAGGAGCGTAAGTTTAGTAAACTCAGTCTTGCAGGTTTTATTATTTCCGTTTCATCACTGATTTGTTTTATTTTGCTGATTGTGGCTACATCCCGGTTAAGAAAACAGGGAGTGCTGGTCGGGATTGGAATAGCAGCGGTTTTTGTTGCTTTGGCCCTGTCGTTGATACTTTCCATTTCCGGATTCGCCTCAGCCAGGGAAAACAAAAGAAAAGGCAGTCCTTTTGGACTCAGCGGAATACTGATTTCTTCAATTACATCATGCGTGCTTGTGTGTTTATTGTTATCAAGAGCATGTTTATCCTCGCTGATGACCGTCAGTACGGCAACCAAGGCTGTACCTATAAATACTAACTCAACTGTAATTGACGGAGTTCCCAGAGTTTTCGGGGAAGCAATCTTTCTGCCTTGTACGATTGCTGAATTAAAGCAGAAGGGTTTTGATACTGATTATTCAGTGACTGTACATGAGATCCACATGTGGCCCAAAGATGACAGAGAATTCTTTGCTGAAGGCCCGTATATTAATTGTTATCTTGAATACGATTCTTATGATTACGGCAATAATACTGCATCCGATGATTCTATTGTTGTTGCAATTACATTCCAGGAATATAACCAGGCAGAGCTTGATTTCCATAGTATTTCGTTCGATATGACAGACGAGGATATTTGGAATCAGTTCGGTGTGCCGGCATATGAGGAAGACAGCAAAATGAACGGGCATGCAGCGTATTACATGGGCAATCACGGCCTGATGTACAAATTCAATTACAGGTTTTCAAATCAAAGGTATGAACAAGACGAAGACCGGGATATTTGGGAGATCACGATAGCAACAGAGGAATACATGAAAAATTATGTCATAGACTGATGACCGGTTTTTCTTCATAAACCAAAAACAAAAGTGCCTCAAAAAGATAACTTCTTGAGGCACTTATTTTTGAATCTAAATACTTAAGATTACTTCTTAACTTCGATAACCGACTTGCCGCCCATGTAAGGTCTCAATGCTTCAGGGATCCTGATGGAGCCGTCTTCGTTGAGGTTGTTCTCTAAGAAGGCGATGAGCATTCTCGGAGGAGCAACGCAGGTGTTGTTAAGAGTATGAGCGAGGTATGTGCCCTCGGAGCCTCTGATCCTGATCTTGAGACGTCTTGCCTGAGCGTCGCCCAGGTTAGAGCAGGAACCGACTTCGAAATACTTCTTCTGTCTCGGAGACCATGCTTCAACGTCGCAGGACTTGACCTTGAGGTCAGCCAGGTCGCCGGAGCAGCACTCGAGCGTTCTTACGGGGATGTCGAGTGAACGGAAGTAGTCTACTGTGTTCTGCCAGAGCTTGTTGTACCATGTCATGGAGTCTTCAGGCTTGCAGACAACGATCATCTCCTGCTTTTCGAACTGGTGAATTCTGTATACGCCTCTCTCCTCGATGCCGTGAGCACCGACTTCCTTACGGAAGCAGGGGGAGTAAGATGTGAGTGTCTGGGGGAGCTTGTCCTCGTCTGTGATCGTATCGATGAACTTGCCGATCATGGAGTGCTCGGATGTGCCGATGAGGTAGAGGTCTTCACCCTCGATCTTGTACATCATGTTTTCCATCTCTGCAAAGCTCATAACGCCCGTAACGACGGAAGATCTGATCATGTAAGGCGGAATGTAATATGTGAATCCGCGGTCGATCATGAAGTCTCTTGCGTAGGAAAGGCATGCGGAATGAAGTCTTGCGATGTCGCCCTTAAGATAGTAGAAACCGTTGCCGGATGTCTCTCTTGCCTGGTCGAGCTCGATGCCGTCAAGCTTTTCCATGATATCAACGTGATAGGGAACTTCGAAATCAGGAACGAAGGGCTCGCCGAACTTCTCGATCTCGACGTTCTCGGAATCGTCCTTGCCGATCGGAACGGAAGGATCGATGATGTTAGGGATAACGAGCATGATCTTTCTGATCTCTTCTTCGAGCTCTGTTTCCTTAACTGTGAGAGCCTCAAGCTCTTCAGCCATATCGGTGACCTGCTTCTTGATCTGCTCAGCTTCTTCCTTCTTGCCCTGTGCCATGAGAGCGCCGATCTGCTTGCTGACCTTGTTACGGTTAGCTCTTAAAGCTTCAGCACGTGTCTTGCTCTCGCGGAATTCCTTATCAAGTTCAATGACCTGATCTACCAGGGGAAGCTTCTCATCCTGGAACTTGTTCTTGATGTTCTGCTTTACGATGTCAGGATTGGTACGTAAAAATTTGATATCAAGCATTGTGTCACCTCTTATATATCTCTTGAAAATAAACTACCTAATTGTATGCTTAGAAGCCGTCAGTTTCAATCAGTCTCTACAGACATATCTCCGTCGTATGTGCCGGAAGGATATTTGCACGAAGGATCCCATAAGATAAACTCGTTGATGCCAAGATCCTTGATGGCTTTGATCTGTGAATTGATCTCATAATAGCCGTATTCTATGTAATTGCCCTTGCCGATGTAGGAAGCCGTAAAGGCCTGCAGATAAGGCCTTACATAAGTGAAGCCTTCCTGTTTGTAGATCGGCTGGCACTCGTGAAGAACGCTGAATACCATAAGGTAGGGCTCTTTGTCAGGATACTTGAAGGTGTGGCCTGCAAGCATCGTGCCCAGAGCGTAGTGGGAAGGGTAGACCATCGGACAGCACGAATCTATGCCCGTCATTCCGAGCGTCTCGAAGTCCTGGCCGATTATCGCAGCGTCGCTGGGTGATGTTAACACGATACCGAAAATATCCGCCGATACCGGAACACCGTATGTATCCTGTACCCTGATCCTTGCTTCCTGAAGGAATCTGTTGACGGCTTCAGCCTTGGAAGGATACTGGTTTTCTTCTCCGTAGTAAGGCTTGACCTTGTTTTGGGTAGCGCCTGCGGGGAATCTGACGTAGTCGAACTGGATCTCGTCAACGCCGTAGCCAACTGCTTCTATCGCGATATCGATGAGGTAATCCCAGTTTTCTTCGCAGTAAGGGCTTAAGAACGGGTTGTTACCTTCGTTGCTGAACTTAACGACGTTGTTGTCCGCATCCCGGATAGCTCTTTCGGGGAAGTGCTTAGCGGCTACGCGGTCATTGAAAGATACTATTCTTCCGATGACCCTTATGCCGTTCTCGTGGCACTTGTTGACGACAGCTTCAAGATCGTAAGCGTCCCAGACATAACCGATCTCTCTTGCTGTTGATACATTGGACATGTAAGGGAGGCCGTATTCGTTCTTAAGATCGATTACGATGGCATTGAGTTCGCTGTTATTGCAAAGTTCTATTGCTTTATCGAGTGCGGATCCGGATCCGATATAAAGTGCTTTTACTTCAACGTGTTCAGGAACTATGACCTGGTCTTCGGGAAGTTCGGGAAGAGGACGCCAATAGCTGTCTGCAAGCTCTGATGCTGCCAGCTGCTCCGTGTGATATACGATGGGCTCCGTGGTGGTTATTTCAGAATAGGAAGCCGAAGCAATTACAGGGACGTTGACGGGAGCGTCCGGCTTTTTGGTGTAGTTGATCAGTTTTGTGATTCCCAGGGTGACTAATACTACTGCAAGTATAGCCGATACCGACAACATGATCGTCAGCGTACGTTTGAGCCCGGCTATCTCAAGACTGTCGTTGCCCGAAGTATTATTAACGTTATTATTATTTAGCATAGGACAATTATACAGACCTCACCTGAAAAGGACAAATTATGTGCATTTTTGCTTTTCGTTGCCTAAAAACAGCATAACCTGAAAGCCTTGTCCTGCGAGCATTTGACGGCGCTCTGTGGTAAAATACTATTATAAAAATTTGATTTTTACAAAAGCAGGTTTGATATGATCGTTCGTAATTGTTCAGGCGGAATCGTTTTTACGGGAGACAAGGTCTTGCTGGTCTGCAATGACAAGCAGGAGTGGGGTTTCCCGAAGGGCGCTGTTAAGACCAGCAGCGATCTGAGCCTGTCCGATTTTGCAAAAGAGAGGATCAAGATCGAGTGTGATGTTGATGCCAGGGTCATAGCTCCCTGCGGCAAGACCAATTACGAATTCTATTCGATCACAAGAAGAAAGCCTGTTCACAACAATATCTCATGGTTTGTTATGGAAGCTCAGAGTGATTACTGCAAGGCATATCCGGAGTCGGGTACGGTCGACTGCAGATTTGAAGAGATCACCAATGCTCTCGATGATATCACCTACAGTCAGGATAAGTCCCTTCTTATGATGGCTTACCAGAAGTACAGGGAGAGCATCAAGGATTGAGCTTGAACATCACATTAAGCAAGACTGGAGAATCAAAGATCGAAGTTAAGAAGTCGGTCTTTATCGGCAGGAGCTTTCACATCACTTCCCCTGAAGACGCTGCCCAATACCTTGCCGCAGAGCGCAAGAAATATCCTGATGCCAGACATCTTTGTTATGCATGGGTACTTGGCGGGGACAATGCCAGGCAGAAAACTAGTGACGACGGCGAGCCCCAGGGCACGGCCGGCCAGCCTCTGTTAGAGCTCCTCACATCGAATGGTTTTACCGATACGCTCGTATGCGTAACGAGATATTTCGGAGGCACGCTCCTTGGCACGGGCGGCTTAAGACGCGCTTATTCCGACAGCGGCAGGCAGGCTCTCATAAGCGGTGAGCCCGTGACTTTGATACCTGCGCTAAGGTGGCACGAGAGCTGCTCTTATCCTTTTTTCGAGACCTTATCGCGTAAAGCATCAGCATCCGGCTGGACGGTCGAAAACATCGAATACGGGCAGGATGTTACCTGTGATATTACGGTCCCCGAGGAGAGGGAAGAAGAGTTTGTAAGGTTTTGCCTGGACGCTTCAGGCGGCATGATAGCTCCGGAAGATCCTGAGAAGATCCTTATGAAGGGCGCGAAAATATCTATTTCCTGACTTGTGTTTTGACAAGAAATTGCCCAAAATAAGTGAAGCGTTCAGAATAAAATACAAAGTGAACGCGTGTATAAGGGGATAGCTTCATGGAGAACGAAAACAACGAGCAGCTTACAGAGCTTACAGAGCAGAAAAACAAAGCGCCTGAGAGGTCTGAGAAGGAGAAGAATCTCCGCTTTACCCTGCTCGTTTTATCTCTCGTCCTGGTTGCCGGCGCGATTTTTTCAGGATTCCAGTCGTTTTATATCTTCAAGCTGAATAACGGCGAGGAAGGGATTTTCTCATACACGGCACCCAAGACCAATACCGATCCTACCAGCGCCATCGAATCCATGATCAATTCCGATGATCCTGCGTCTGATGAGCTGCCTGAGCCCTGGTTCGCATTAGAGGATGCGGCTTCTGTTACAGATCCCAACAAGACCAGGATGTCTGTGGTAGACATCGTTAAGGAAGTAAGCCCTGCTACAGTACCGATCAGCGTGATCAGCGTTGATGACGGCAAGGAGACCAAGATCGGTTCGGGCACAGGCTTCATCATTACAAGTGACGGATATATCGTTACGAACCAGCACGTTGTAGTCCTCGCGGACAAGGCTGTCAGCACATATTACGTTGTTGTCGTCCTGCCGGGTGACGATACGCCTGTAAGGGCTGAGATCGTAGGCTCAGACGAGCAGACTGACATCGCGGTGCTTAAGGTCGATACGGATAAAGAGCTTCCCTGCGTTACTCTGGGCGATTCCGATACGCTCCAGTCAGGCGAGCTTGCCATAACTATAGGCAACTCCATGGGTAACTTCGATGACTCCGTAACCGTAGGCGTCATCTCCGCTCCTAAAAGGCAGATCACCAGAAACGGTTATTTGGTAGATGTCATCCAGACTGATGCAGCGATCAACCCCGGCAACAGCGGCGGCCCCCTCATCAATTCATTTGCAGAGGTAGTAGGCATCACTAATTCCAAGATCGTTAATTCGACAACGGAGAACTTAAGCTTTGCCATCCCGGTCAACTCGGTAAAGACGATTATCGAGAGCCTCATTAATTACGGCAAGGTCATCAACAGGCCTTATCTCGGAATATCCGTAAAGTATGTTGCCGATGAGTCTTATTACGGCGCAAAGGGCGGAGTTTATATTGCTGAGGTAGTCGAGGGAGGCCCTGCAGCCAAGGCCGGCATCGAAGAAGGTGACAGGATCATCTCGATGGGCGGTGTTGAAATAGTAGCGACCGGTGATATTATTAAGGTGCGCGACGCGTACGAAGTTGGTGACGCGATCGAGATCGTAGTCGAGCGCGACGGCAGGCAGATCACTCTGACGCTCGTTATCGGCGACAGCGCAGACTTCTAAGTTTTATATTCGAAAAGGATGATATTTATATGAGCGGAAACGGCACAAAGAAAACAGGAACCAAGCTTCTGGCATGGATATTGATCGGAGCGATGCTCCTTACTTTCGTTTTCGCGATCATAATGGTAATTCTCTCGCAGAACCAGTACGCAAGCCTTTTCGGCGGCGGCTGATACTTACGGCACGTCCTTGATCTGATCTAATCCGTCGTTATTAAAGCTCCAGGTGTAATCAGCAGCTTTGCTTGTGAGGAAGTTCTGATAGTTGTTCATCCTGAGGAAGCTGTTTACCCTGTCATACCATTCGGGATTAGGTGATTCCGCGATAAAGTAAATGACATAGAATGTACCCTCGCTCTCGATGATGGTCTTATCGCCGAGAGTTCTTCCTGCGAAAATCCAATCAGCAAGAATATCCTGATACTTGGCCTTGTAGATCTGGCTGTCGTGGATGACTGAGAGCTGTCCTGCGAGGATATAGTCGTTATAAAGGTTCTCGACTTCGTTGCAGCTGTCGGCATCGTCGATGTAATCGTAGATCTCCTGGGCCAGTGCCTGTGTTGCGGCGAGGTCAGGTGTCATGTCTTCGGTAAACTGTGTGTTGACTGTTACGATGTAGCAGTTGCGGAGCTGCTCTGACATTCTTACTCTTGATACGAATACCAGAATGATAGGGAAGCCGTCCTCATCGGGGATGATGGTGGCATCTCCGTCTACTCTCGACTCATCGAAAAGCCATGACCTGAAATCAGGATGCGAGATGTCTTCGTAACGGCAGTTCGGGATAAGTCTCGAATCGGGTTCTGACAATGTGTTTGCTGCGACACCCGAGAAATACTTGGAAGCACAGCTCTCAAACTTGGAAGGGTCGTGATCCATGGCATCAATGATCTCCTGCGCGCGGATCATTGCGGTATCGATAAATGCCTGGTCTCTCTGTTCATAAGTGAGTCTCAAGAGCTTATAGCTTACGAGATCGTAAATGTTTCTGGACTGTGTGTATGCGCTCTCGGCCTGATCATCGGAAGCTGACAGCTGAAGGAGCTTTTCTCCCTCGGCATAATCTTCCGTGAAGTACTTGCGGGCGAGCGTGTTGATGATGACCTGCTCATCTACCTGGCTTCCGAAAACACCCTTGATGTAAGTGTCGAGCGGGACGCCCAGCTCATCAGCCTTGCCCTTGAGCCAGTTGATATAAGCATTGGCGCGGTCATAATGTGCCTTCTCGATCTCATAGCCCTGCGCGGTAGCGTCATCATATAAGATCTCCATCTTCTGGAGGTCCTGGGCAGTAACATATCTGAAGTAATCCCTGTATGTCGCGAAATTATCGTCATCAAGGTAAGGTGAAGAGAGCATCTGCTCCGTGTCGGCAGCGAAAAGGTCTACACCTTCGCTCAAAAGCTCATAGTGGTACATGAAGCTGAATTCGCCGCTTGAGATGTCCCTGCCGTTGATGGTAAGGGGGCTGATGAAGGACTCATCCATGCCTGTATCCAGAGCAAATGAAAGAACAGCGACGATGAGCACTAAGATGACGCCGAGCACAACGAAGAAGAGACCTGCATTGCGTCTGCGCTTGCCCTTGACGATAGCGTCTTCGTTCTTGTCGAGATTGATCTCTGTAGGAATATCTCTTGTAACTGCAGCAGGTTCTTCTGCCTTGGCGCCCTTTTTATCGGGAAGCGAAGGAAGTACGGGAGCCTTAACTGCGTCACCGGACTTACCTGTGAGAAGCTCAGGATCGATCTCAGCCAGATCATTCAGAGTGACGCCCTTATGCTTTTCGGCAACGGGTGTCTCCATGAAATCATTTGTAGGTGTGCCTTCGGAAGACTCCAAGACCTCATTATTTGCAATCTGCCCGTCGACCACAGGTGTACGGGCCGGATTTTTATCGTTATTCTTTTTGTTTTTACCCTTCATTAAGTCAAACCCCACATCAAATATAAATAGGTATAGGTTAAGGACACTTTACCATAAAAGAAGAACCAACATGGTCAAAGTATGCTATTATTAACACGTTTGTAATCTAATAAAAATTTTAGAGGTTATATGCGGGTAAAAGATAGACCGATACTGAAAGAAAAAAGTGGCACTTTAGCGGAATGCTGGCCGCAGTTTCTTTTGGCTTTTTTGTTTCCGACACTAACAGTTCTCGCGGCTTTTGCAGTGACCGGATGTTATCCTTTCGGTGACCGCACGATCCTTACCGTAGACCTCTATCACCAGTACTGCCCCTTCCTTGTAGCGTTCAGGGACAAGGTCTTATCGGGCGGCTCTCTGTTTTACAGCTGGAATGACGGCTTAGGCCAGGAATACTACGCGGCTTATGCGAATTACGCGGCAAGCCCTCTTAATATTTTCGCGCTGCTCTTCGATGCGAAGACCATGCCGGTATTCATCGGACTCGTAACATGCCTGCGCGCGGGACTTTCTTCGCTTTTCATGATGCTCTTCTTATCCGCCAACGATAACAAGAGGATCGACAACATCACGGTTATCTTCAGTTCTTCATACTCGCTCTGCGGATGGTTCATCTCATTTTTCTGGAACATCATGTGGTGCGACGCAGTCGTATTGCTGCCTTTGATCCTGCTCGGATTAAGAAGGCTCATGCTGGAGAAAAAGTGCGGCCTTTATGCGGTTACTCTCGCGATCGCTCTTATCAGCAACTACTATGCGGGATATTTCCTCTGCCTGTTCCTCGTGATCTTCGCGCCCTGCTATTACATCTGCATCTTCTCGCGCGAAAAGAAGAAGGGCGACCCTTCAAGGCTCTGCTTTAAGACTTTCATCGGTTCGGCATTCAGGTTTGCTTTATCGAGCATACTTGCCGCAGGAGCTTCTGCGATACTGACTCTGCCGACATACCTGATCCTCCAGAACTGTTCTGCTACGGGCGATGCCCTGAAGATGGACTATAACCTCCAGAACAAGCTCTTCGATTTCATCGGAAGATTCATGGTAATGGCCAATCCGAACATCAGAGACGGCATGGCCAATGTCTACAGCGGCATCGTTATCATTCTTCTTCTGCCTTTGTTCTTCCTTCTTCCTGCGAAGACAGGCATTAAGCTCAAGCACAAGATCGTATTCGCCATTATGCTCGGCGTCATGTATCTGAGCTTTTCAAACCGCACACTCAATTTCATCTGGCACGGCTTCCATTTCCCGAACCAGATACCTTACAGGGAATCTTTCCTTATGAGCTTCCTTTTGGTGTTTATCGGATTCCTTACGATAAGACGCATCAGGGCACTTGGCACGAAATATGTGACGGGAGCCATTCTGGGCTCGGCCGTTTTCCTTATCTTCTATGAGAAGTTCGGAGCAGGCAACGAGAGTTATATCCAGATGGGCGGCACGCTCCTTTTCCTGATCATTCAGGGCGCGGCGCTTCATACTGTCAGCAACACCAAGGCTAATAAGAGCGAGTTCTTCTGCGAGACACTCCTTACCGTCACAATGATGATCGAGATGTTCGCAGCTTCCCTTACTACGATAGGCCTGGTTGCCGCACATGAAGGCTTTACGAGCTATGCGCCTTATGGCAGGAACCATGAGGAAGTAGCAAGCTATGCGGCAGAGGTTGAGGGAACCGAAGGCCACATGAACTTCGAGCGTTCCGAGCTTTTCCCGAACAACGTCTGTGACCTGCAGTCGCTTTATAACGTTAAGGGTCTGTCGATATTCTCTTCTACGGCAAGAGAGAGCTTTGTTAAATACATGAGAAACTACGGTTTCCACAACAATAACATCAACGGACTGCGCAACGCCGGACTTACCCGCGTTACCGCAACGATCCTCAATGTCAGAAATCTCATTGAGACAGACAAGACCAAGTCTGTACCTGCGCTGTTTGAACAGGAATACCAGGAAGGAAATGTCACTTCATGGGGCAATCCTGATGCTCTCAGCATCGGCTTTATGACCGATACCGCAGTGATTGATTACGCGCCTGATTACGACAAAAACCTTGATGTTTTCGACAAGACGAACCAGTGGGTAAGAAGCATGGGCGCAGATTCCGTATATAAGCCCGTTATCCTCAATGCCGGATTCTCCACGGGAATCTCTACTCAGGATACAGTTGGCCACGTCCTTGTATATACCGACCAGTACAGCAATACAAAGGGCTATGAGATCAATCTCATCGTAAACAGTGCGGACATCGGTTCTGATGTATACATCTATGCAAATGCCAAGAAGGGCGGCACTGTCACTATAACCAGCGGAGACACCAAAAAGACATTCGAGATAAGAAGCTACCAGATCATCTGCCTCGGCATCTATGACGGCACACCGATCGAAGTCACCATCAAGTATCAGGATGTCCCAGGAACTTCGATGTTTGTATACGGATACCAGCTCGACCAGGCAGGCTATCAGAAGATGCTCGAAGTATTGGGTGATGAGCAGTTGGAAGTAACATCTTATGATGATACGTCCATTTCCGGCCACATCGAGGCTAAAGAAGACGGCCTGCTGTTCCTCACGATCCCTTACTCTGAAGGCTGGACGGCTGTGGTCGACGGCAAGGAGGCTGAGATCACGCCTGTACAGGATGCGCTTATGGGCATCAAGCTCACTAAGGGCAGCCACGACATCACGTTGAAGTACACGCCCAAAGCATTTAAGGAAGGTGCTCTCATAAGCATCGTATCTATCTTCCTTATCGTGCTTATCTCTTTTGTTCCTGTTCTCGTAAGAAAGCTTAAGAAGAATAATAAGGCTGCTTTGGCAGTTGCGGCCGGCGTCCCTTCTGAAGGCGGAAATGACGGGCAGACTTCTATTGAGGAGGTCCCTGTAGAAGCGATCCTGCCTGATGATACGAAGCCCGCAGATACGGCTGATAACGTAAGCGATAAGGCTGAAGAGCCTGTTCCGGAAGAGGAAGAAAAGCCTGTTACCGAAGAAGATAAGGGCGATCCGGAGACCGAAGATGATCAAGGCTAAAGGAAAGTTTTCCACTTCCTTGGGAATGGCGTTCTGCTTCCTCGCAGCTGTTTTACTGGCTGTGGCAGCTATGAACATCGGCTTTATGACTGAGCCCGGTAAGATCCTTCCTGTCGCGATCAGCATGCGTTCGGGCGAGACTAATAAGAATATCTTAAGAGGGATCGATCTGGCATTAGATGACATCAGATTGATCAGATCCGGAGAAAGCATCGATACCTGGCGCCTTCTTACATTTGTGCATGCGGATCTGTTCTTTTATCTGGCCTTGATCGTTCCGGAAGCTGTTGCCAAGACAATACTTCTCATCGGTTACTATTTGAGATTTGGCCTTTGCTGCAGCGCAATGTATTATTTCTTGTCAAAGCATATAAAGCTCTCAAGGCTGCCTTCGGCCATGCTCGCTGCCATGTATGCATTCTCATCCCAAATCATCTTCACGGCCCAGTTCCCGTCTGTAATGAACATGGCTGTCATGTTCCCGTTGCTCTTATCTGCCTTTGATTCTTATCTGCAGAAGAGGACCTGGAAGACTTACACGGTTGTCTGTGTCTGTTCATTCGGTCTCGCGTTTACCGGGGGATTTGCGATAATCGCCGGCATACCTGCGATGGCTCTTATCGGTCTTGTAATGTGCATCGGCCTGTATTCAAGATCCGGCAGGGCAGTATCTTCCTGGTTCAAACTCGTGTCAGGACTGTCCGTGGGACTCCTGCTCGATATGGCTTTCCTTGTACCGGGACTTACCGCCATGGAGTCAAAGCTTAACATCGCTGCGAGCTTCTCTGAGTCAAAAGTCACATACACGGTCTATGACCTTTTGCGCGGCACATTATGCCTCCGTTCCGGAAGCATGTACGATAACACGAGCCCCTTGTTTTATATCGGAATACTGACGATAGCCGCAGTAGTGGCATTTGCTCTTAATGACCAGATACCGGTAAGGCTTAAAGCCGCTTCTGCCGTAATAGCAGCAGTGATGCACATTGCCTGCTGTTCTTCCTTTGTAAACGATGCTTTAAGTTTTTTCGGAAGTGCTCCGGTACTTACTTCTGCCAGACTGATCTGCCTTGAAGTACTGATCTTCTTTATGGCGGCAATAGGCCTCAAGAATGCCAAGAGCCTTAAGAAAGGCGGATTAATAGCCGTCTGTCTGGTGCCTCTGGCTTTTCTTATATTGTCGAACAATTCATCTGCCGGGACATCATTTTCGAGCTCGATAACCGTATCCACATTTATCGTGACATTCTTTGAATCTCTTCTTGTATATGCGCTGGCAAGGAACAAGCTCTCATCTGCCGCTAAATACGTCGTGCTTGCCGTGGCCTTTATTCTTGTCGGAGTTAATACCGCCTTCGTAATGTTCAACAATACGATCTCAATCTCATCCGCATCAGAATACTTTAAGGGCAACAGACTGACATATTCTTATGAAAGCATTATTACCGACGGCGAATTTGTTCTGCCCGCGGTATTAGATGACAGCACATATATCGTGGTCCCTGCCGATCTGAGCGTCTATGAGTCAGCGGGTTACGCTTTAGACAGTATTAATTATCTTTCCTATAAGACTACGGGAGACGACCTTTTCGAGAGGACAGACTATGAGCCTGACATCAGGAGCGGAATGCAGTCTGCGGGAATGGATCTTTATGTGATCAAGGAAGGATATAACGAACTGGTAATGATCCCGCTGGATATATCTTCCGGCGACAGAATGTTTGTATACTGCAGCAGCCCTGCAGGCGCTTCGGTCAGGGTAGAAAGCTCTGACGGAATGTCTGAAAGGATATTTGAGGGACCGTTCCTTACCGGGATCGACACGGCTTCAGAAGATGTTGCCATCAACATCTCTTTGACGACGGAAGCGGAGAGGACCTGCAGAATATCTTTGGTCGTCCTCAAAGAATCTGTTTATGAATCAATGAAGACTCTGTCGGGCGAAGTCTCAGGCCCGGCTTTTAAGGTGAATATAAACAGCACCAACAGAGCGCACGGCACCAACACCCTCATCCTGCCTTATGCTTATGACGAAGGCACCAGAGTCAGGGTAAACGGCACAGCCTATGACACTTATGACATCTGCGGCAAGATGGCCTTAACATTTGAATGCGGTGATAGCGAGACTGTTGACGTCAAGATCGGCAAGCAGGCGGAAGGAACGCTTGTTGCCAACATGATAAGCGCCTTTATGGCACTGTGTCTTATCGCCATTCCGCTTATACAAAGGTATAATGATAAGAAGAAAGTAACCGGCGAAGGAAATAATACAAATGCTTAGCAGGAAAATCACAGACGGCACGGAATTCGTTGTTTTTGATATGGAGTGGAACCAGCCGATGCCGGGCAAGGAATATCCCTTTGATGTCAGCAAGCTTACAGGCGAGATCATTGAGATAGGCGCACTGAAATATGTTTATGACAACGGCGAACTGATCTATCAGGACACGTTCTCCACTGATATCGCTCCTGTTAAGTATACGAAGCTTCATTATCACGTTAAGAAAGTTACCCATAAGAAGAATGCCGATCTTTTGAATGGAATTCCTTTTAAGGATGCCTATACGAAGTTTAGAAAATTCTGCGGTGATGCGATCCTGGTAGGGTGGGGGAGCTCTGATCCTTCCATGCTCAAGATGAACCTCGAGTTCTTTGGGCTTGATTCAAAGCTCAATCTGTTCTTCCTGGATCTTCAGCCGATCTTCTCGCTCTTTGCAGGCCTCCAGGGCTCCCAGAGGAGCGTGGAAGCTGCAGTCGATTTCTATAATATAGATAAGAATGAGATATTCCATAGCGCTAATGCCGATGCGCACTATACAGGCGCTGTTTTCGAAGAGATATTCAAGCACAACAAGCCTTCGGAGGTAATATCCGCGATATCGAGCTCTTCTATAGACCCCGATGTCCCGTCAGATTTCAGCTTTGTCGGCCCCGAGTGTCTGGACAGCATAAGCGCATTCGCGACTTCGAAAAACTTTATGAAGGACTGCCCTTTGTGCGGGAAGAAGCTGAATGTTAAGATCAGCAGCTTCCGTATCCGCAAATCACAGTATGCCCTGCTCGAATGCAGGGAGCACGGCGAGCTGTTCTCCAGAACAAGGGTAAAGAAGAATAAGGCAGGCAATTACTATGCTGCTTCTGTATTGAGATTTGCCACGCAGAATGATTATTGGCTCGTAGCCTCAAAGAAGGAAGAGTTTGACAAGTTCGGCGAAAAGGGCGCTCCGGCCCCGAAAACAGAGGAAGAAGAGAAGGAAACATAGATTGTAAACAAAATGTTAACAATCTATGTAAAAAAAGTTAGCAAAATTCGAATTTTCTGTTGAAATTTAAACGGAGATGTCATAAAATAGGCTTAGCTAATAAGGGGTATTGTGCGGGGTATTCCCGCCAAACCTATTTAAATAAGTAACTTTGATACCATAAAGAAGGAAGGTGCTTCTTATGATTAAAAGATTAGTAAAGCAGAAGGACAGCAAGCAGGGCGCAATACTTGTTATTGTCGTACTCATCCTTGCTCTCGCAATGATCTTCATCACTGCGGCAATGATGCTTACACAGGCTACAAGAAGCCGTCTGTATGACAACACCATGCAGAGCCAGGCGCGTCTTACTGTTACATCCGCTTCGGAAGTTTTCCTGGAAGCTCTTATTACACAGGAAATCACCGATGACCAGATCGACAAGATGCTTAAAGACTCACCGTCCCGTCATGACGATGATGCCGATAAGATCATGATGATCGTTGATGGTGTTCCGGGCATGTCCAGAGATCCTGATAACTGCACCTACCTTGACCTTTATTATCCCGATACTGACGATACTGATATCGTTTATGCTGATTTCTCAACGATCATCGGCGACCAGAGAGAGAATGTAAGAATCGTTCTCAGTGTTTCTCACTCTGATCCTCATCCTTCCGGACGTTTTAAGAACCAGATCGATATCGCTGCATCTGTTTCAACATCCCAGCTCCGTTTCGACCAGGGTGTCGGAATGGTAAACCCTGCTCTCGGCCCCGTCGATGATAACACCATTCTCCTTAGAGGCGGCGCTTACGAGCAGACATCAGATGCTATCTTCTTCTCTGATCTCGTTTATTCCGGCGGCACTGCTAAATTAGGCGGTGGTAACTACTATAAGGGCAACATGGTCTTCCTTGACGGTGCATACTTCAGCAGCACGGCTTCAGTAAAGGAAATCAGCGGTGACTTCTACTTCATCGGAAACAGCAACCATGATGCCGGTATTAAGCACGGCGGCAACGACAATATCTGGGGCAGCATCAGTTCCGGCAGTAAGTTTGTCTTCGCAGGAAGAGAAGCTCAGAATGAACCCGGCTCTGACCAGAATGGTAAGGTTAAGGATCTTCTCACAGCCAGCACAAGAAGCTGCTACTTCATCGGTGTAGCCGATAACACAGTTAAGTGCGTAAGCAAGAAAGCTACTTACTATGTAACTAATAATAAATCTCCTGGTGGGACGATCACAGACAAGGTTAACCTTTATAAGTCTTACAACTATACGACTGCCAATCCGTTCCCTTCAAACGTTACTACTCAGGTATTTGCTGAGCTTAACGCTGACGGCAAGACAAGGAAATTGGCTAAGGATTATACTACCATTCAGGATGAGTATTGGGCAGAAGAACTTCCCGGCGGCGGATATACATACCATGTAATCGCTGAGGGAACTAAACTTGACAAAGAATATGAAGTATATGCCAACCCTATTACTAAGACTTATCCGAAGTCTAAGATGGAAAAGGATGGCAGCAACTATAAGTTCAAGTCAGGAACTCAGATCAGTTTGAGCACTCTTTCGTCCAAGGCAAATTCCAGCGGCGTAATTAATCTTACTCCCGGCTACTATCAGTTCACTGCCGGCGAGACCTGCAGCCAGGATCACGCAAGCAATAAGCCTGTTATTGTTGCCATCAATGGTGCAAAGGCTAGTGAATACCGCTTCTACTTTGCTGCCGGCACACACAAGCTTAACAACATTGTATTTGCTATGTATAATGTCCAGACTAACCAGACTCCGGTCATGTTCATACTTGAACCTGGTGCTCATCTCCAGTTAACAACAAGCTCGAACTTCCGTAAATCTGACCGTCTCTGCTCTTCAGGCTTTATCTGCATCAACCGCGGATACACAAACGCAGCTGATCTCGCAAACTACATCAGAACTGCTACTGCAAATTCTGAAGACAAGGTTTGGAGCACTTCTCACACAGGTAAGGACGGAGCTCAGATCAAGTATTCAAAGTACTATGACGGAATCGTTAAGCCCAGCTTCTACATCTTCGGTACAAGCAACACAAGCTTAACAGTAGGTGACTCTGTCATTCTCGAAGCTTACATCGGTCTGTATGGCAACTCTTACTTCAAGCAGAGAAACGATATCGATTCCAGGATTGCCATTTACGGAAGAATCGAAGCAAATGCTTTCCCGAATGGCGATAACCCGACCGGTCACTTCCAGATGCCTTATTGCCCGGCACCCGGTGAGACTAACGAAGAACCGGATGAGAGAGCAGCTAAGACAAAGTTCGAAATCGCTCAGATCATCTACTATTACTGATACGGTTCGGTAAAACAAATCAACTAAGAGGGCTGTCTCAGATGAGACAGCCCTTATTATTTGTATATTTATTACTCTATTTAATATTCTTTGAAAAAGCCGTATTACTCCAATACCAATATACCGGGGAGATAAATAAGATCTTCAGCGATGGAACGCATCGAGTGGATCACGATCTTCGGGTTTACATCTGCATCTACGCCATAAGAGATAATGCTCTCATTGTCGGCTATTATCATCTCGGCCTTGCCAAGCAGAAGCTGCATTTTATCATAGAGCGGATTGGATTTATCAAGCAGCAAGGTACCTTTGTCCACTAAATAGACAGTGATAGTGTTGAAAGATGCCTCGCTCAGGCCTTCCAGAAAAACGGAAAGCATATCTCTTCCGTGATCAGAATCGGAAGAATAGTAATCATGCTTTATTAATACATATTTAGAAGAACTGTTATCAGCAGTTTTTTCCTGCAATACTTCGAGTATTGTATTGCCGGCAAAGTCTTCCATTGCCGGAGCCGGATAATCAAGACTGCTTTTTTGATTGTTGTTCATCAAAATCTCTCCCGTCAGAAGACAAGAAACGCATTGAGCGCTGGATTGAATTCTTGCTTGTTCCCCAAGGCTTATCCGTGTTTCTGTAGTCGAATTTCAGAGTGAAATACTCGACGTCAGAGATAAGCGAATCAAATGTCTGGGTATTGTTGTTATAAAGTGCTTCGACAAAATCAGAAGCTTCATTCTGTGAAAGCTTTGAAGCCTGCCTAAGGAGCATAGCCGTATGAGGCAGGCAGTGGAATTCGGCCTTAAGGAACTTATCCTTAAATGCAGGATCATGTGAGAACATCCAGCAGATGACCTCGATGTAGTGTCCCATAGCATCGTTCATATTTTCGCAGATAGGGCAGGTGTTGATCCTCTTTTCGATCAGATCTGCTACAGAGTTAAGCTTCTGCTTGTAATCTGTGCTTCTGCCTTTTAGGAGTCCTGCCTTGGCCGGGATCGAAGACTTGAGCTTGGGATTAAGGTCTTCGTTGAAGTCCTTAAGATGCGTGTGCATTACAAGTCCTAATCCCAATCTGTTAGTTACAGCCTTATTGAGCTTGCCCATGTGCACGGGACAAAAGCCTGTCTTGTTCGTTATCTTACGTGTGTCCGGTTCCATCAAAGAAGGTCCCAGATAGTATTCGAGATAATTGGTCTCGGCTTTATCGCGGAGCCTGCATAAAGGGCATCCGCATGATTCATTGTAAGCATCATTGACCGGGATCATGTATATCTTTTCCATTAATTATCCTCCTTGGCATCAGGCTTAGGCAGATGCATAAGTCTGTTTGCCCTGACGTTAACGCCGTTCATCGTGATGGAAGTGAATTCCTCGACCGCATTGCCGACACGCTGCTGGCAGGTCTCGAGAACTTTCTGTGCATCGTAACCATAGTAAAGAGCAAGATCAAGGCTGATCATTACTCCGAATGTCTGTTTCTCTGTCTTAAACGAAGTTACCTCCGCAAAACCGGGGACGTCCTTAAGCACAATCTTGATCAGATCGAGGATCGCATCGTCGGAGATAGAATATGAACCAAGCGAAGAGAAGGTAGGTCTTACGACTGTCCTTTCAGAATCCGGGGCCATCGGAATGACACCCCTTTCGCGGTCAAATCTCTGTCTGAGCTTGCTGAACGGATCCGAGAAGTAACCTGAAAACTCGTGCTTGATCTCCATGCTCGGTACAGGGATCGTGTGCATTCCTTCGTTGAGTCTGGTATTGCGTGCCAGACGTCTTTCTTCCTCGGTAGATACATCCTCGATCTTGATGAGCATGGAAGGGCGGTTGAGCCAGAGGTTGTCACAGATCTTATTGAGCATTGAATCGGAAGTGCCCAGCACCATCAATGCTCTGGGCATTGATTCGATCAGCGCGCGGCGCATAACTGCGGATCTGGTCGGATCGACGAAGATGGCCTGTCTGACAGATTCCATCTTCGTGGGAGCTTTTTTAGCTGAAGTACCAGCTACGATACGGCTTCCGTTGATAAGGAGACCGTCATCGATAATGTAGTAGATATTGTTATCACGGGCTACTTTGATGGCACGGGTGCTCTTGCCCGTACCGGAAGCACCAACAAAGGCTATTACTGCAATGTTCGACAACACCTCGCGTGTCAGCTGCTCGCTGGAGAGGATTATGTCGGCACTGAGTTCATAGCCCTGTGATGAATAATCCGAATATTGATTTTGATACTGTGGATTAGACTTGTCGAACCTTTTAAGAGTGCCGCGAAATTCAGACAACAGAGTCTTCCGCGCTACGGGAGCGCTCGTGTCCTGAATCTGTTCGCGTTTTGATTCGTCAAGGTTGTCCAAAGCTTAAGGTCCTTTAACCGTTCCAGTTATGGAAGACTTCCTGGATATCTTCGTTCTCGTCCATCATGTCGAGCATCTTCTCGAGCTGTGCAACAGCATCGGGATCGGTTACTTCTGCTGTCGTCATGGCAACGGGACCGAGTGTTGAGTCAGAGATCACATAGTTCTTGGCTTCAAGAGCATCTCTGACATCGTAATAATCCGCTGTGGAAGTCGAGATGATGTAGAACTCATCGTCACTGTCAAAATCTGAAGCGCCGCAATCGAGTGCGTCACCCATGACCTGTTCTTCATCCTCGTAATCTTCTTTGGAGATCAGGATCGTGCCCTTCTCGGTAAAGAGGAAGGATACGGATCCGTCAACTCCGAGATTACCGCCGTTCTTATCGAAAATATGTCTTAAGTCCGCAGCCGTACGGTTACGGTTATTTGTAAGAGTCTTAACCATGATGGCAACGCCTGCCGGGCCGTAACCTTCATATGTGATCTCTTCGTAATCATCGCCTTCGCCTGCCTCGGCAGCCTTTTTGATGGCGCGGTTGATATTGTCATTAGGCATGTTTGCTGCCTTTGCCTTGGCAACGACAACTTTCAGTCTGGAATTACTGTTGGGGTCAGGACCGCCTGCCTTGACTGCTACAGCGATCTCTTTTGCGAATTTTGTGAAAACCGCACCCTTTGCAGCATCGGATGCTTCTTTCTTTCTTCTGATGTTGCTCCACTTCGAATGACCTGACATTAATTTTCCTCCAAGATGACTTATGTCGTTTTAAATGATTTTAATATTATACCTTATATTATTAGCCTTTTTAGCATCGTATGTGAAGATTCGGTGTAATTTGTCGGTGTAATGTCACCGACATAAGAATGTCAAATATATTTTTTGTGCAGAATGTCTTTTAAACTTGTTTTTTGTCCTTGGCTGTTGTATAGTTCTAACATCTATGCTTGGGTAAATATGCCCGTCTATTGCGTGCGCATTTTCTGAGCATACATTTTCTAACGATTATCGGGAGGGTTCGATGAAGAGATTAGGTGATATTCTGGTCGAGAGCGGCTTCCTAAATGCTACCGAACTTGCAGAAGTGCTCAGCACTCAAAAAGAAACAGGAAAACGTCTTGGTGAAGTAATCGTTGAGAGCGGATTGATGTCGGAATTCGACATCCTGAGAGCGGTATCAAGCCAGTACAACTATCCGATTATTGATTTGGCCGGTATTGATGTAGATCCTAAGGCTACAGCTTTATTGACGCAGAAATTCTGTGAAGAGAACATCGTATTCCCGATAGGTTTTGATAATGACAATCTGGTTGTTGCTATCGATGACCCGATGAATATTACAATCGAAGATGAGTTGCAGTTCCAGACCGGATACCAGATTTCCCTTATGCTCGCAACTCATTCATCTATAGTTGACGCCATCAAAGTTAACTATGGTAAAGAGAGTGCCAACAAGGCCGCAGAAGAACTCGGTGCAAGCTTTGAAGGCGAGAGCCTCGATGAGAATGCCGAGCTTTCCGAAGCTGTTAACAGCGCCCCTGTTGTTAAGCTCGTTAACTCAATGATCGATTACGCTATCCGTTCAGGCTCATCCGATATTCATATCGAGCCTTTGGAGGATCGTGTAAGAGTCCGTATCAGAATCGACGGTGTCATGCAGGAAGTAATGAGTAACCCTATTTCCGCAAAAGACGCCATCACAACCAGAATCAAGATCCTTGGCGGTATGAACATCGCCGAGAAGCGTATCCCTCAGGACGGCCGTATTACAACAGTAATCAATAACGAGCCTGTGGACATGCGTGTATCCATACTTCCTTGCGTTACAGGTGAGAAGACCGTTATCCGTATCCTTGCCAAGAATGACGCAAACCTCAACAGAGCTTATCTTGGTATCAGCGACCGTAACAACGAGATGATCGACAAGATGATCAAGATACCTCAGGGAATCATCCTTATCTCAGGACCTACGGGTTCAGGTAAGACCACCACACTTTACACACTCCTTTCTGAGAAGAATACAGATGAAGTTAATATCATCACCATTGAGGACCCGGTAGAAATTAAGATTCCCGGCTTGAATCAGGTTCAGGTTAACTCCAAAGCGGGCATGACCTTTGCGAGCGGCCTCAGATCCGTCTTGCGTCAGGACCCTGATATCTGCCTCGTCGGTGAGATCCGTGACGGTGAGACAGCCGAGATCGCCATGAGAGCGGCAATTACCGGACACCTCGTTTTCAGTACTATCCATACGAATGACGCTGTATCTTCAATCAACCGTCTTATCGACATGGGTCTTGAGCCTTACATGGTATCTTCAGCCCTGGTCGGCGTTGTATCCCAGCGTCTCGTCCGCCGTATCTGCACTAACTGCAGAGAAGCCTATGATCCTGATGATTATGACAGAGAGTATCTGAGACTTGATCCGGGTCAGAAGATCTACCACGGCAAGGGTTGCACAGAGTGTAACGAGAAGGGATACAAGGGACGTATTGCGATCCATGAGATCGTAATCATTACAAGAGCTATGAAGACCTTGCTCGAGAGAAGAGCAAGTGAAGATGAGATGCGTCAGCTTGCAATCGCAGAGGGCACACAGATGCTCCAGGATTCTGCAAGAGACCTCGTACTTGAAGGTATTACGACGGTCGACGAGCTTAACAGAGTTGCTTACACGATAGACTGATAAGGAGGTTTTTTAACGTGGAAGGATTTAGTTTATCAATCGAATCGATTTTGGCAGAATCGGTAAAAATGGGTGCGTCTGATACTCATATTACTGTAGGTTTGCCGCCGATGATTCGTGTTGACGGTATGTTGATGCCTATGGGCAATCAACCGCTTACAGCAGCAGATACTGAGTATCTTTGCAAGTCGATGATCGACAAGTCAAGACAGCAGTATCTGAACGAGAGAGGTGAGATCGACTTCTCTTACATTGTCGAGAGCTACAGCCGTTTCAGATGTAATGTTTTCAAGCAGCGTGGAACATATGCACTCGCAGCAAGAACTATTACAAATGAAATCCCTACATGTGAACAGCTGGGACTTCCTAATGTCTTTAAGGATCTGGTTATGAAACCGCGTGGACTTATCCTCGTTACAGGCCCTACGGGTTCCGGTAAGTCTACAACACTGGCTGCTATGCTCGGTCACGTAAACATGAGCAAGAAGTGCCACATCCTTACTCTTGAGGAACCTATCGAGTATCTCCATATGCACGGAGAAGCTATGATCAACCAGAGAGAAATTCACGAGGATACGCTTTCATTCGCAAACGCGCTCAGAGCTGCTCTCCGTGAAGACCCGGATATCATCCTCGTCGGAGAGATGCGTGACCTCGATACTATCAGTACCGCTATCACCGCAGCCGAGACAGGACACCTCGTTCTTTCAACACTCCACACCTCATCAGCCGCAGATACAGTAAACCGTATTATCGACGTATATCCGCCGCATCAGCAGGATCAGATCAGAGTTCAGCTTGCTGCTACTCTCAATGCCGTTATCTGTCAGACACTCGTTCAGAGAATCGGCGGAGGCAGATGTGCTGCTTTCGAGATCATGATCTCCAACGATGCTATTAAGAACAATATCCGTGAAGGTAAGACATATCAGATAGACAGTGCTATCGCTACAAGCCTTCAGCAGGGAATGTGCCCTCTTGATTTCTATCTTGCAGAGCTCGTTAAGCGCAACATGATCACAAGAGATACTGCTATCCAGAGATGCAGAGTCCCTGAAGATCTCAAGCGTTTCATCAACAATGCTGGTCAGACGAACAGCCCGCTGTTCGGTGATTTGGAGTTTGCCTGATAATCGGGCGCTTTGATTTAAGTAATCTAAGAAGGAGGGAAATAATAGATGGCTAATTTCAGATATCAAGTTATCGATTCAAACGGTAAAATGTCTGAAGGTATTATCGAAGCTGCATCTATTGGCGAAGCGTCCAGAAAGCTCAAGTCAGACGGTAAGTACATTGCCAGCCTGTCACTGGACAAAGGAAAGGGCATTGCCAATATGGAAATTGGCAGTCCCAAGCTTAAAACTCAGGACCTGGTTATCATTTCCAGACAGCTTGCTTCACTTCTGTCAGCAGGTATCACTGTTGTCAGATCGCTCGATATGCTCTATCAGCAGCTTGAATCTAAAAAGGCGAAGAAATGTATCGGTGAGATCTATGAATCCGTTCAGAGCGGTCGTTCTCTTTCCGAGGCATTTAAGGAACAGAGGGGTGTCATTCCTAACATCATGATCAGTATGATCGCGGCAGGTGAGGAATCCGGCCGACTCGATGAAGTTATGGAAAGACTTGCAGAACACTTCGCTAAGGACGCCAAGCTCAAGAACAAGATCTCTTCAGCAATGGTATACCCTAAGATCCTTGCAGCACTTACTGCAGCAGTCAGTATCGGACTTTTGACCTTCCTGGTACCTAAGATCGGTGTTACAATCGTAGACCTCGGAGGTGAATTGCCTAAGCTGACACAGTTCCTCTTGAACTTCTCACATTCATTAACGACGTTCTGGTACATTTATATCGCCGTTATTGGTCTTATCGTTTACGGCTTCATGCTTTGGAAGAATTCTGAGAAGGGTTCTGAGACATGGTCAAAGATCATGCTTAAGATGCCGGTAGTAGGTAAGGCTACAAGAATGAACGCATCTGCCAGATTTACAAGAACGGTAGCTACACTTCTTAAGTCAGGTATCTCTGTTCTTCAGGCAGTTGAGATCACCGAGAAGTCTCTCGACAACGTAATTCTTCAGAAAAAACTTGCTCAAGCCCGTCTTGAGATCAGAAAAGGTACTTCTTTGTCCAGATCTATCAGAGATATTACCGAGTTCCCGCCGATGATCTACGCAATGGTCTCTATCGGTGAGGAGTCCGGTACTTTGGATTCGATCTTGGAGAAAGCCGCTGACTACTTTGAGGACGAGGCAGATTCAGCAACCGCTAAGATGGTATCCGCGTTAGAGCCTGTCATGATCATCATCATGGCTGTAATCGTCGGTGTCGTTGTAGGCGGTATCGCAATGCCTATCTTCACAATGGCTCAGTGGATCATGTAATCCCGTTAAGTTTGAAAGGAGAAAATAAATGGATTTTTCATTAGGAAAAGGATCAAACGAACTGGTAATCGACTGTTCCAGCTCAGACCTTAAATTAGCTGTCGGGAATTACAACTCCAAGACAGGAACAGTTACTATCGAGAAAATGGGAATCGTTCCCCTCGAAGGTGATGCTATCAATGACGGTGCCGTAGCAGACTCTTTCGGTATCGTAATGGCTTTGAAGCATGCCATCGCAAGACTCGACATCAGAATGAAGAGCTGCATCCTTACAACAGAGGGCGCATTTGTTCACAGCAGAGACTTAGAGCTTCCTGTGGTTAAGGAAGATCAGCTCAAGGATATGGTTAAGTACGAGATTCTCGGTCAGGGCTCCAACAGAGACATGTCCATTGACTATCTTGTTTACGGAAGCACAAAGGATGCTGAGACAAACGCAGACAAGCTCCAGGTAAGAGCTACTGCTATTCCTACAGATGTTATTAAGGATTACCGTGAATTCCTCAAGAACATGGATCTCAACCCCATTGCTCTTGATGTAAACCCCAATGCGGTAAGAAAGCTTTTCGAGAATGGTATTATCAACGGAAATGTAAATATCAAGCAGTCAACAATCCTCTTGATCGAGCTCTCCGGCAAGACAACGACTGTTACTGTTCTTGATAAGGGTTTCCCGGTACTTTCAAGAAGACTCCAGTTTGGTCACAGCAACATCAGACAGGTTGCAGATTCCGTTAAGAAACTTCAGAACGGTAATCAGCAGTCTTCACTCGCAAGAAGACTTAACATCACAACTTCTGAAGCTGATGCCAGCGTACCGATCGAGGATATCGATGTTTGGAACGAGACTGTTGCAGAGACTCCTGCTCTCCAGAGCGCTGTTAATGCTTACTTCAAGAGCCTCGTTGACGCAGTATCCCGTACGGCTCAGTTCTCAATCGCTAAGTATCACATTGATGCCATCAGCACATGCTTCCTTTATGGTTCAGGTGCCGGTTACAAGAAGATAGACAAAGAGCTTGCACGCCAGCTTGGAACTCAGGTCGAGATCCTCAAGGCCCTCAGCACCGTAAACGGTCCTAGGGATTTTGAACTCGGCAAGTTCGTAAATTGTTGTGGCGCTCTGATTCGTCACGATTAAGGAGGGGGACGCTTTATGGCTAAGGCTAGTACAATTAACAAAAGAATAATGGCAAAAAAGGATATGAACTTTTTTGCCGAATTCACAGCCAATGCGGCTAAAGCTGCTAGAATGTTGGGCTACGGCGTTGCTATCGGTTTCCTGGTAGTAGCAGTAGTGCTCGGCTTGATCATAGCTTTCTTCATCAGAAATCAGATCATTAAGGGTCAGATCAATGATATGAAGGAGCTCCTTGCAGGCCCCAACTATGCTTCACTCGAGGCAGAAGCTCAACAGCTTACTGAAGAGCTCAATAAGAAGACAAACTACTTCTTCGCACTTACTCAGATGCGTAAGACAGTAGACCTTATTGATGCGGCTCCGACAGATCTTCCTGAGATCATTGAAAAGTGCATCCCCAGTGATTCTTATGTCTCTACATACACTATTACAAGTTCTCAGCTGACTCTTGAAGGTACTTCGTTCACATACTACAGCCCTATCGATATGGTTAATATGTTGAATCAGAAGAATGTCTTCACAGGAAGACCGGCAATCACTGTTGGCCGTGTAGATCCTGTTGCAACAGGTCTTATGGACACAATGATCGAAGGTGACAAGATCAATGTCATCAACAACTATTACAACTTTGTTATTTCCGGAACATTGGTAACTAATGTTCATATCTCTATCACACGTTACGTAGATGGCGCTGATGATGCAACTTCACTCGGCGGCGTTCAGATTATTGACGTCAGAGCAGGCGAGTCTTACACGATCAGTGAAGGCGTTGCTGAATATGAGTATGCCGGCGTTAAGTATACTCTTACAAGAATCTATGTTGACGGTATCCAGGTCGAAGATTCAAGCTTCGCTACCTACAAGGATGAAAACAGATTCACCGATGTTGCCCGCGGCAATACAGATGTCAAGTTCTACTACACACCTGTTACCGCTGACGCGACTGAAGGCTAAGTGTAAGGGAGGAAATAATAATGGGTAATCTTACAGCAAGAGAAAAGGCCTTTATGTACGCGGTCACTTTGTTGATCATCATTGTTCTTGGTTATTTCTTCGGAATCAGAACACTCAACGATAAGTACGATCAGTACAAGGCAGAATTACAGGAATTGAAAGAAAGACAGGCATATCTCGATATGCTCAGAGCTAACAATGAGAACATGAGAACTGAGATCGACGATCTTAACGAGCAGTGCTCAGAACTCGAGATGTCATTCATTGATAAGCTTGAGACAGAAGTAATCCAGCAGTATGTCCTCAGCACATTCGAAAAGTCAGGCTGCCCTTACCTCGTAGGTATCACAAGCACAGATATCGGTATGGCTACAGTCTCATATCCTGACGGAACAGCATCACCTGACAGCCTTGTCTGCATGCAGGTTGTAGTTGTTTATTCTTCTACCGACGGTTATACAGTTACACAGTACAACCGTACACCTGACTTTACAGGTTCGGATGAAGAAGTTGCAGCAACTCTCGAAGAGTTGATGGGCAAGTTCGGAAAAGATGAGTATGCCGAGAGAACAGGTTATTATGAATTCCTTAAGGCTTTGAAGAAGCTCAATTCTGATAACCCTCAGTGCATCAAGGTAGACACGATCAAAGTTGAAGAAGGCAACGGTGCTATGAAGCTTACAGCCGCAATCAACTTCTACGGTGTAGTTCTCAACAACAGAATTTCTATCGATAACAGAACTGATCCGTACACAAGCTGGTCCGGTCATAAGAATGTTGATACATCCGGCGGATTCATCGGCTTCCCTTACGTCTGCGACTACAAGGACAGCTTATGGTATGGCCTTGAGAACCATAACATCGAAGAAGGCGCAGATAAGCCGTTCGCTCCGTACTGGGCAGTTGCAATCTTCAACGAGCAGCTCAAGACAGCTGGCGATCTCAAGACTCTCTTGGATTTCGACGCTAAGATGGCTGCAGAAGAAGCTGCTCTGGCTACCCCTACACCGGCAGCAACATAAAAAAATAACCAATTGTGGCAGAAATTTGAAAAAAAGTGAAAAAAAGTGTTGCAATTGTTTACAGTACCCTGTATAATCAGGCTACAAACTCAAAAACTTACAGGAGGAATCTAAAATGAAGAAGATTCAGAAGTCAAAGAAGGGTTTCACACTCGTAGAGATGGTTCTTGTTATTGCTATCATCGTTATCCTCGCAGCAGTTCTCGTTCTTGGTATCGGTACATACCTCAACAAGGCTAAGGCAGCTGCAAGCTCAGTTTCTAAGCACAACTCTGATGTTAATGAAGTTGATAAGGAAATCGAAGCTCAGCTCGGCTAATAACATCTCTAACATCTAATTCTAATAAGAATTAAAACTGTTAGCGGAGGACCAAGTCCTCCGCTAATTGTTTGTTAACAAAAAGTTACAAATTTTAACAAATTATGAATTTTACTGTTGAAATTTCCACAGAAGAAAGTATAATACACATATAGAAGTATAAGATTTTCTCACGATTCTGGAGGGCGTTATGCACAGAATATCCAAGAAGACAAATTCTAAGTGTGGTTTTACACTTACTGAAATGATGATAGTTGTTGCCATTATCATTATTATAGCTGCAGTTGTCGGTGTTGGCATTGCAGACTTGATCAAAGCTGCTAACGAATCCAATGATGCTGTTGCAGCTTCCTCCGAATCACTTAAGAAACAGATTAACAGCAGCGAGACAAAGCTGGAAGGTTATAATTTCGGTTAATATATTTCAAGGGTAAATAATTTCAGAGGTACTATATTATGAAGAGACGAATTAAAAGATTAAATCATAAGGGATTTACCCTTGTCGAGACCCTCTTGTCAGCTGTTATTCTCGTTGTCATCTCCACGATGCTTTTCAACGGATTCATAGCTACCATGGGTTTCTCTTATCAGACTTCCGTATATGTAAAGTCCGGTGCTAATAACTACACCGCCTGCATGAATGAAGTTGCTGCATGGAGCCACCTGGAGAACTGCGGCGCTGACGGAAGAGAAGTACGTGGCAAGAATTATTACGCAGCTAACGGAAATTACTCGGATACTTTGGAATTCGATTGCGGATCATGGCCTTATACTTTAGAGGAGCTTAATGTTCAGATCGTAGCTTATACAGATCTTAAGCTCACAGTTCCTAATACAGTTAACGGTTATGAATTCTCACCTAAGAATGAATCATTAGCTGATAACAGAAAAGCAATCGTTTACTATCCTGAGTACTGGCAGGGTTCCAATTCTTCTTCCTTAGGAAAAGTAATCGTAATGTATAACGCTAAGACGAATAAGTATTATTGGGTTGTTGACACAGGCAATAAGAATCTTGCCGGTGCAGAGAAGGTCAGCAATACACCTATACATTCATCCTAATGCTATAAGAACGGGGGACAGCTGTTTATGAATAAATTCAGAAAGAACAGAAAAGGTTTTACCTTAGTCGAAATGATCCTGTCACTAGCAATTATCTGCTTGTTAGGTGGTGTTATTGCCGGTGTATGTGCTGCGATCTCCAATTCATTTGGTACGACATATAATATCGATGACTCAACAGACTACGCCATGTTATATGGTAAGGGCTTTGAGAATTCCTTCCTTGTAAATACACAGGGCGCAGGCGCCACTGGTAATACATGGGAATGGTGGGTAGATTCAGGAAGTGCGATTCCGTATCTTAAGATGAGGACAAATACTCCCAATAAGACGATCAATGTCTTTGAGCCTAAGATGATCGGCAACAAGACCACAGATTCCAAGTGGAAGATCTATATGTTCTACAGATTTAATGATTCTACAGCTACTGTAGATTACAAGATCTTCATCAAGGATAATTACGCCAAGACACCTTATGTCTATGTTTACGAAGACAGCTTCTGGGTACCTCAGTTCGAGAAGCGTGCAGAGTATGCAGGCGTAGGCACTTCAAGAACAGTAAAAGTCAGCGGAAATGCTATGACAGAAGATACATTTAAGAACACATATCATTTCACTGATGACGAGTACAAGACTGTTAAGAAGTTCGTTGATGATCCGGCTAACGCAGGCTTTGGTTCAATCATCAAATACAACTGGGGCTGATATTAAGGATTTAGTAAGTTCAGGGCTGTCTCAAATGAGACAGCCCTTTTTCTTGCAATTGGATATATAACCATAGATTTGATAGAATTACCTAATTAAACATAAGGAAGATAAACGTCATGAAGATAAAAGTCGGTCTTGATATCGGTGGCAGTACGACTAAGATTGTCGGAATGAAGGAAGGTAAGATCATCGCGAGAGCGATCGTTAAAGCTGCAGATCCTGTCACATCTGCATTTGGTGCAGTCGGAAAGCTTATAAACGATAATTCGATCTCAGTAAATGACATTGAGCAGATCAATATAACAGGTGTAGGCTCAGGCTTCCCGCAGGCGCCTATACTCGGGATCAGGACAGTGGCTGTCGAAGAGTTCAAGGCTACAGGTCTTGGCGGTCTTTATCTGTCAGGCTTGGATCATGCCGTTGTAGTCAGCATGGGTACAGGTACGGCTTATCTTGAAGCTACGAAAGATAATGTCAGGCACATTATCGGTTCAGGCGTAGGCGGAGGCACGCTTGTCGGCTTAGGTCTGGCAGTGGCAGGCACATCCGATGCCGTCAAACTCTCTGACATGGCAACAGCCGGAGATGTACTGAAGTGCGACCTTACGATCGGCGACATCACCAGGAACGGTGTCACCGGACTTCCTATGAATGTTACGGCATCTAATTTCGGCAAGGCTGCCGACGATCTCTCCAGGGAAGATAAGATGGCAGGAGTATTTAATCTCGTTTACCAGTCTATCGGTACGGTTGCCGTTATGGCTTCAAGACAGTGCGGATTAAAAGACATAGTCTTTACCGGTCAGTTGACCGATCTTAAGGAGTGCCAGACATATCTGCTTCCTTTCGAAGCTCTTTACGGCGTTAACATGATAATTCCTGAAGATGCGGTTTATGCCACAGCTCTTGGAAGCTGTCTTGCAGAAGGGCAGGATAACAAGTGAGCGAAAAAACTGCAGTAAAAGAACGCGCGTGGGAGCTGGATTTCTTAAGAGGGATCGCCCTTATCCTGATGCTCTTTATGCATTTCTCATGGGATGTCAGATATGAATTCGGCGTTAATGTATTCTCATATCTTGAGAAGGGCTGGTTCTGGTCATTTGGTCATCCGGTCATTGTTGTTCTTTTTGTCGGCGTGTCAGGCATATGCTGCACGTTTTCGCGCAGCAATATCAAAAGAGGATTAAAGCTCCTGGCTGCAGCATTAACGCTTACGCTGGTCACATATCTCATCACGAAGTTTGCAGGCATCAACTGCCTTATCATCTTCAACGTTCTGCATGTTTTGACATGCGGAGTATTCCTTTACGCGCTTATCTCGTTTATTGAGAAGAAGACTAAAGCAAACCCTACGGCGGTAAACGTCATTTTAGGCCTCATAGGTCTATATATCGTTATCTGCGGCTGTGATATTCACTTTATGGATTTTGCTTCGAAGTCTTTGCTGTTCCTGCCCGTAGGTTTTACCATTATGGGAAGCCCTACGCAGGCGGATTATATGCCGCTTTTCCCGTGGCTCGGAGTATTCCTTTTGGGCTGTGTCATCGGAAGGACCTGTTACAAAGAGAAGAAGACTTTGTTTAACCGCGGTGAGACGATGAAGACCATTGCAAGACCTGTCGAATTCATCGGACGTCATTCGCTCATAATCTATCTTGTTCATCAGCCGGTAGTCTACGGGATCTTATATGTGATCTTCCTTCTTATCGGAAATGCAAAATGAAGATAAAGCATAAGCTCAACAGGAAAATAGTATCAAAGATCGTACTGCTCGTAGTCTTAACGGTACTGTTCACGGCTGCGCTTATCTGCAATAACTTTATCCCTAGAGGATTTGCTGACTATTACGGCGAAAAGATATTCCCTGTCATATCGTCTTTTTTCCAGAGTCTTAACATGTTCTTCCAGCATTCCGTATCCGAGAATCTGACCGTGATCCTCGTGCCGTTACTTATCATCGGATTTATAGCATGGCTGGTGATACTCATAAAGAAATTCCTTTCCAGAGGCGCTCTGAAATATCTTTACAAGTCATACAGGAATCTCGTCATAATAGGCCTTATCGCTGCGATCCTTTTCCAGCTGATGCACGGTATCAATTACAGAAGGACAGACGTGGAAGATGAGCTGGATCTCGTTACGACTGAAGAACTCACTTTTGAACAATACTGCGCTGCTTTGAGATGGGCGTATATGGGAATGATCGAAGCCAGAAGCCATCTCGGCGAAGACTATAACGGCGTCGCACACATGCAGAACAGCTTCGAGAATTCCGCAACGTATGCCTGCTCGCTTCTCGATGCTTTCTGTGATGAATATGATATTCCGTTAAGCGAGAACTATCTGCGCGCAAAGCCGGTGTCTCTGAGCCATTACTGGAGCTACACTTATATCGTCGGCATGTACGATCCATTCCTTGGCGAAGCAAATGTTAATACTGATTATATGGGCGTCACTGATTTCCCGCTCACAATTTGTCATGAGCTCTGTCATGCAAAAGGATATGCCAGTGAGACAGACTGCAATCTTCTGGCTGCTTTGGCCTGCTGCTCGTCAACAAGACCGGACTTCAGATATGCAGGTTACTATGAGATCTTCTGGAGCATTTATCCCATCGCTGAAGAGTATGGCGACGCGATAGGGCAGGCTGTTCCGCCTTACTATGCCACATCCGAGATGGACCCCGTTTACAGGGACATGAGAGCATCGGTAATGTACTGGTGCAATATAGATGCCGAGGTAGACGCATTGTATAAGAAGTTCGGAATCGACGTTACCGAAGTGAGCAACAACGCAAATGATGCGTTCCTCAAGTCCAATGGCGAGGAAGGCGTTCAGTCTTATAATGTCCCGGACAGCATCTATGTAAGATTCTATCTGACATATGTCGGAGGAGCCGGAGATGCTTGAGGTAATCCTTAAAGGTCACGACAAGTATTACGGCGTATCTGACGTGGTCAGGATGTTCTGCGGCGTGCCCGAAGAGCAGAAAGACGACGGCAGGGTTATTGCGCCTGAAGGACCTGACATTACACTTATTAACGAGCTTTTGCCTGACGGACGTTCAGTTACTTATTGCGGTGACAAGGCATATGAGTTTAAGGGTGAACTTATAGAGCCCGGCCGTGAGATCAAGAGATCCCTTTACATGGCTCTGTCTGACATCACCTCGAAAACAATGCCCTGGGGCTGCCTGACGGGAATAAGACCTACTCTCGTAGCTTTGGAGGAAAACAGTCCCGAAGACCTTGAAGAGAAGTATTTTGTAAGACCTGATAAAGCAAAGCTCGCATACGAGACATCCAGGGAAGAGCAGAGGATCCTTAAGCTGGTTCCTGAAGACAGCCTGTGCGTTTATGTCGGCATTCCGTTTTGTCCTTCCAGGTGTGAGTACTGTTCATTCGTATCTTCTGACATCTCCTGCCACATGGACAGGCTCGTCAATTACGAAGCTGCCCTCGAGCGTGAGATCAAACTGATAGCTTCTTCTATAAAAAGACCTCTTTCCGCGCTTTATGTCGGAGGCGGTACGCCCACGGTGCTTCAAGATAAAGAATTCGCATCGCTTCTGGACTCAATCTATTCAAATCTTAAGATCAGTCCCGAATGCGAAGTCACTGTAGAAGCCGGAAGACCTGACACTATAACAGACGGCAAGCTTGAAGCGATGAGAGATCACGGCATAACAAGGATATGCATCAATCCGCAGACCATGAGATCTGAGACTCTTTTACGTGTCGGCAGAAAGCATACTGCTGAAGATGTAGTCCGCATTTACCGTCAGGCGTGTGATATGGGATTAGACCTGATCAACATGGACCTTATTGCAGGTCTCCCTTATGAAGATCCTGAAGAGCATATTAAGTCGACCAAAAAGCTGATTGAGCTCGCGCCTGCAAATATTACCGTGCACACTCTCTATAAGAAGAGAAGAGCTGCCATGAGCCGCGAGACGGTAATGGATAAAGATAAGACCCGCGGCACATTGGATGAGTGCGTAGCAGAGAGCTACAGGCTCTTGGAGGATGCGGGATATCATCCGTACTATATGTACCGTCAGAAGGATACGGGTCACGGCCTTGAGAATACAGGTTTTGCGAAGGGCGACACCGGCAATCTTTATAACGTTGCCATGATGAGCGACTGCAGGGATGTGTTGTCATTCGGTGCAGGCGGCATGAGCAAGAGATGCTTTGCGCAGGAAGGCGAGCTTTATAAGCACAGGGTAGAGAGATGCCCGACCATAAAAGATGCTCTTACGTATATCGAAAGAGTAGATGAGATGGCGGAGAAGAAGATCGCGTTTTTCGAGATGAACTAAAGCCTGTTGCCGTAGTTTTCAACCAAACTTGCCACAGTTACTCTTCATGTTTTCCTGAACAGTAAAATATACTGAATTAGTATATATGCGGATATATAGGTATGGGGAGTTAAAATATGAAAAAAGCAATCTGTCTGGTTGTTGTATTATCTGTGCTCTTGGGCACGGCATCCTGCAGCAAAGAAGCATCTGATCCTTCTGTCTCAAATCCGGTGATAGGTCCGGATAATCAGGGATATGTAAGTAAGAACGATTTCCCTGATGTCGTTAATGCTGACAGTCCCTGGTACGATGCGAAAACAACGTCTGTTGAGGGTGTAGGTTCTGTTACAAATTATTTTGCAGATCCTGATTCAGACACATTTATTTTGGAAAGCTTTAACGATGACACGTATTCAACGGAATATGTTGTTTGCAGCATTGAAGGCGATAAGCGCATGACATTGGGATTAAACGAACTCGCAAATGGCGATGACTGGTGTATTGTCTATGACGCGTACTTTAAAGATGGTTCATGGCATCTTCTTGCAGAGTGTCAAAACAGTTATTGGATCTATGATCTGGGAGATAACGGAATAACAAATAAGCAGACGCTCTCTTTCTCATTTTTAAAAGGGCAATACTATATTTGCGAATTGAGGCATATTGATGGCGGGTTCGTTATGTTTTCGGTGAATACCGAGAACGGGCACAGCACACTTGTTGCTTCTTTATTGGATGATAATTTCCAATTGGTCAGTTCGGTCGATACTGTAAATGCCGATAATTTCCCCGGAATAGCTTATGTGATCCAATGCGGCGAAAAGCAGTTTGAGTTCTTTGTTTATGACGACAAAGAGAGAGTCGCGGATTTTGAGACGATGACCTGTTATGAACCGGAGAATAAGGAATGGTGTAAGGGAGTTGAAGACTATTGTTTTGTCGGCGGCGAAGTATATGCCAAATGCTATAACGGAGTAGCCCGTGTCGATTATGAGAATCAGCAGCTGGTCTCTGTCTTTGACTATAACTCCTGTTTTGTGAATAGGAATACTTTGTCAACGGCATATCTTTTATCGGCAGATCCCCAGAAGATCGTTTTCGGCAGCGAAAAGAGTGATATGACGATGTTCGGGTCTTTGGGATCTTCCTTTGAGATCACAACATTGACGAAGGCTGAAACAAATCCCAATGTCGGAAAGACCATACTGACGGCAGCTTCTGTTAAGTCCGGTCATTATATACCTTTTTTTGTGTCAGAGGCTGTTATGAATTTCAATATGACGAGTGAAGACTGCATAATCATGCTCGTCGAAGATTATGACCTCGACAGATATTCCGATGGCGAGATCTACAGTCTTTATGCGAGCGTAAACGCATCTTCGTCGATGTCAGACAGGTTGGCTTTTGATCTTTTGAACGGAGACGGACCGGATATCATTATCGGAGGCTATGACATAGAAATGCTGCATAATGAGGATTACCTTGTTGATCTGAGCGCGTTAAGCGAAGAGATCCTCCGTGAGAATGAAGGCGTTTACTTTGCCAATGTATTTGATGCATGCAAGGAAAACGGTGTTGTGTATGGAATACCGCTGTCTTTTACCCTGGATGCGATCGTGACGAATAAATGCAGCAAGAGCAACGGACAAGGTTTTACTTTCGCAGAATACAAGGACTTCGTCTCAGGTCCTCTTAACGGCGAGGATCCGTTATTTGAACATAACTACGGAGACAAGCTTTCCTGCTTTTCTGCTTTGTTTTCCTGTATGGATGATGAGTTTATCAGGGATGGCAAGATAGATCTTGATAATGAAGCTTTCAGGCAGCTTTGCGTTTATGTCAAAGACCTTCCAGCTTACTATCCGAATGAAGGCCGATCGGTCGGAACCGGTTGTTTCTTCTATGGTATCGAGAAGTATATTATGCTGCGTGACAGTCTGAACGGTCTGGGCGTATACGGCTATCCGTCTTATGACGGAAGAGGACCCTCTGTCAGAATCAATGATTCGCTGTCTGTAACTACAAACTGTAAAGATGTTAAAGCAGCTTCTGAATTCATTAAGATGGCGTTGACACATGATCTTCAGACAGAAGGAATAAAGCAAGACGCAATAATACCGGTTTGCAAGACCGCTTTGGAAGACAGGTTTAAAGTAGAGATAGATCTGTTTAATGAAGAAAGTACTTTCGGAAGCAGACTGGATTATTCGTTAATCGATGAATATGAGGCCATGGTCGAATCAGCTTCAGGCTGCTCTTCTTTTGATCAGGCTGTAGTTATCCTGATCTGCGAAGATCTCCAGGCATATCTGGCAGGAGACAAATCCTTGGATGAAGTGATACCGATTATGGAAGACAGGTGTCAGACATTGTTGGATCAAAGAGGATAAAACAAGGAAAACTATTTCGGAAAACCAGGGGGAGATATCTCGATTAAAGGCTGTTATCAATCAGCCATATGTAGCGATAAGATCCCCGCAGGTCGTTGCAAAGTCCGTCAGATACATTAGATCCAGTTCGTTTCCATAGTAAGATTCTATGTAACTGCCGTTCAGCATGATGATGAATTTGCCGTCTTTGCTGTAGAAAAACGTTCGGATATCGTCCTTAACTAACTCGCCGGCGTCGTAACTGGTCTTATCAATGAGATAGTATGTACCTCGATCTTCCTGTTCATATTTGAAAGGATAAGCATAGTTGTCTGTTGTCCTGTATACCGTAGCATCCAGGTCCTCAATATACAAAGTGCCGTATCGTGTGTCGCTGACAAGGGACTTATCCAGTCCGAATCTTGCGGCTACGGATTCGGCAAATTCCCTGTACTCTGTATCTGTGCTCTCAACGCTTTGGATCTCTCTGGGGAGTGTCCTGAAGAAAGGCCAGTAATACATTATTAATTCGTCATCGAACAGATAATGTTCTTTCCACTCAGTAGTAACTCCGTCGCTGATGTAGCCGGAGCTGGTTGCCAGTGTATTCATGAGAGAATAAACATCATACGGATAGAGCTTGAGGAAATCTTCGATGCTTCCGTCATTTACCGTTTCATCTGTGAAACCGGAGAGCTCCATGTAGAGATCCGTTGACCATTCCAAAGCATCTCCAAGGATGATGGGCTCGTCCACGCAATCTTCGTTTAGGGTATCGATGAATTCCTGATAACCCTCGGGGAACTCGTCGAAAATCTCTACAACAACTGATTTGAATGCAGTAGCGGAGCGGTTCTGGCTGCCTGAATCATAAGCATGATAGGCTATCTCGACCCTTCCAAGATAAGTATGTCCTTTGTACTCTTCAGGACTGAGGAGGTTTTCGCCGGAATACCTGAAGGCATCAGGCACGTCGGCTGTCTCAAGATATGAAACGATATAATCGATCTTCTCTCTGGAGATATCGAGAAAATACGTATTATCGGAATCTTTGTCCTCTGATCTGCAATATCTTATTTCCCGGAAATAAACATCATTCGGAGTATAAGTAGCATTAACAAGATAGACGTCCAGGTATTCCTCTTCAGGATTGCCCGTTACGGAGGTGGAGACAGAATTAACCGGAACAGATTCATCAATATCTGCCGGCGTACTATCAGGAGCTTTCCGGCATCCCGAGAAAACGACAGATGTCAAAAGTAAAAGTGCGACAGTTTGCTTCTTCATAAACACAATCCCCCGGTTTATTCAGATACCATTAATACAGATAACGAGGAATGAATGTTGCATTTATATATAATAAACGGCCGGTTATAATGCCGGCCGCTTTTGATTTATTTTTCTGGTCGAGGTGACAAGACTCGAACTTGCGACCCCATGCTCCCAAAGCACGTACGCTACCAACTGCGCTACACCTCGTTGTCTACGGCGGTAATTATATATGTTTTGGGAATTATCTGCAAATAAGAAGAGCGCCTGATCTTTCAGACGCCCCCTTAATCTATTCCTATTCCTTGCGGTATTCCAGTATGTCACCCGGCTGGCAGTCAAGTGCTTCGCATATCGCTTCGAGCGTTGAGAACCTGATCGCCGATATCTTGCCGTTCTTCATTTTCGAGAGGTTGACGTTGGAGACGCCGACCTTTTCCGATAAGTCATTGAGCGAGATCTTACGGTCTGCCATGACTCTGTCTAATCTTAGAATAATCTGTCCCATGTTATTCCTCCTTAAAGTGTCTCGTCAGACTGGATCTGGAGGGTCTTACCGTAATCAAGGATAGTATGAACTACCCATGCGGTGACAAGTCCTATCGCGCCCAAAGCTGCTCCGGACGTTAAGAATCCGATTGCACTTGCGACGATAAGCACGATGGTTACTCTCTTGATGACCTTGTCCGTAAACGGTGTGTCTTCTTCCATTATGAGATTGAAGACATTGCTCAGCATCTTCATTAATACTGCACCAATAGCGCAGGTGATCGACAGTACCAGGCAAACGGTGCCGTACATTATGCTGAAGGGGTGATCATCAATAGCCTCCTGCAATGCGGGGATATCCGAATGAAGTGAATCGGGATCTCCCAGATTGATGTCGACCCATTTTGCAGCAGCAATATCGTCATCAGTCGATACATATCCCGCATCTACAGCCTTTTGCATCTGGATGTCAAAATCTTTTCCCATAGAGAAACAGGTGACGGATGCGGCAGCACATGCAATCGCGCCGATAAGCAAGATGATGAAAAGGATTTTTGATACAGTCTTTCCGACCTTGCAGCTCTTCTTGATCTTAGCGATCTTTACATTTTCTTCCATAAAACAATCTCCTTATCCTCAGGTTAAAAAACTTTTGGGCCCTTTATTCCTGATGCTTGGATATTACACCGCTAATTTATCTTTGTCAACAACTTTTTAACGATAAACGTTAAATTATTTGCGATTAAGATTGTGAATGAGCTTTGCGGGCAATGATGCTTCCAATTGGCTATAATAGTAATGATCTTCAAATAAAGGAGAAGGCATCTTGATCAAAGTAACCAGCTATAAGAGCGGAAATGAATTTTCCTATGGTCTTGGCGCGACTATCGCCATGGAATACCTTCTCAAGAAGAAGGACGCAGTCAAGGCTGTGATCCTGCATCCTGATTTCAGATCGGAAGAGACTATCGCAAAGATCAATTCGATCTGCGGCAAGGATATTCCTGTATCGGTAGAAGCCAAGCCTTTCAATATTCTGTCTAAGAAAGAGAACTGCTTCGTCATCTGCGTTATCGAGAAGAAGGACGAGCCCATAAAAGACGGCAATCACATGGTGCTCGTTAACCCTTCCAACTGCGGCAACATGGGAACGATCGTGAGGAGCTGCCTGGGATTCGGCGTTAAGGATATCGCGATAGTGGGCCCCAAGGCGGCAGATCCTTTTGATCCGAAGACGATAAGAGCTTCGATGGGCGCGTGCGCGAGTGTCAGGATAGAAGTTTTCGAGGCGTTCGAAGATTATCAGAAGAGATTCCCTTCGAATAATCTGTATCCTTTTATGTTAGACGGCAGCACGATACTGCAGGAGACAAAGATAAATAAGCCCTTCTCGCTCATTATGGGAAATGAGGCGACAGGCCTTGATCCGGCGTTCAAAGATATAGGCCGGCCCATCAGGATAGAGCATTCCGGCGATATTGACAGCCTGAATATTACAATTGCCGCAAGTATAGGGCTTTATGAAGCAACAAAGTCTTGCTAATTAAATACTATCGTGATACAATTCTTCGGTAATTTGAAGATATAACTCTAAAAAGGAGAAAAAGAGATGCCTAATATCAAATCAGCAATCAAGCGTGTAAACGTTTCCGAGAAGAAGGCTGCTGCTAATAAGAGCAAGAAGAGTGCTATCCGCACAACTGTTAAGAAGGCAAAGGCTGATATCGCTAACGGCGAGAATCTTGATGCTACGATCAAGTCTACACAGAAGGCATTGGACAAGGCTGCTGCTAAGGGCCACATGAGCAAGAACGCAGCTTCCAGAACAAAGTCCAGACTTGCTAAGGCTGCTAACGCTGCCAAGGCTTAATTAGTTTATTTAGCGAATAACAACAACCGTCTGTCGGATTATCCGGCGGACGGTTTTATTCTGCATTTTTTTCAGATTTGATGTGCGGATACTGCCGCGACATGACTGCAAGAGGCGAAAGACCTGCTCTATAACAGATATCTGCGTATCTTTTCTTCTATTACTTTTGTGTTCAGAGGCTTCCTGTCCGTTTCCATTGTCAGTATCAGACTTGTCTCATCAAAATCATCGGCGAGTGTGTATTTCGCGATCTTGCTGACGTTGCGGTCTGAATAATCTTCGTTTCCCATCATGCCAAGGTGCTCCCAATAATAGTCTTTTCGAAGCCTGACATTAAGACAGTTGAAGTCAGGCGCAGCGATCAGCACTCCGTGGCTGTAGAGCGGATACTCGTAACGGTAAGGAATGTTGTGCCTAAGCAAAGCATCGGCGATCAGTATCTCGGATTTCGATCTGACGCGTTCGCCCTTTGCCGTGTAATATTCCGGATCGTCTTTTCCAAAGCCGAGTCTGTCATAAGGAGTGTTCTGCCATCGGTTTATGAACTCCTCGTCACTTAAGAATTCAGGAGTTACCAATTGTTTGCGCGCCTCTGACAGCTTTTCAAAGATTTGTTGAGGTGCGGATCCATCGTAACTTTTCAAAAATCCTTCGATAGCTTTCAGCTGTTCCCTGAGTGTTTTTAACAGTCTGGTGTCGTAATCTTTTTGGGCCAGGCTTACGGCGAGGGATCTGTCTTTATTCGTGATATATTTTTCGATTAACGGTTTTGAGTTGTTCCTTAGATAGAACTGATATGCATTCTTCTTTTTTGACACATGAAGACTGCCTTCGGGCGCTTGATCAAGGCGATTCTTGATCTTAGTGATTTCTGTCTCCAGAAAAGCTTTTCGAACCAGTAATTCTTTGATCACAAAATCTGTTTTTGAATCCATATAAAAATCCTCGTTTATCCGTTTGTTATACTGATGCCCCGATTATCCGGATACCCCCAAAATTATGAGATTCTCGAAAACAGGGGCGCATTTGAAGGGTAATTTTGGATTACAAGACTTAGAATACCCCCAAAAGAAAAGAAACACTGAGATGAGGGGGCTTCTTATTATCATTAATCCTGAATCTGAATCAAAATGCACCCCCAAAAATCGAAACCAATCAAAATATGGGGGCAGCTATGTTTTTGCCCTGTTGTTTATTCAGATTATTGGCGGTCCGGGGAACGGTTTCAACCCTTTTACGAAAACTTGAGACTGACTTGCTAAGAACCGACAAAGATTTGTCGGTTTTGAGACTTTGTAACTGAGGAAAGGCTTAAAAACAGATAATTACTTAACGATTACCGGGAGCGATTCCCACTCTTTAGCGGTGTCCCTGCCATAGAGCTTCCAGCCCAGGGAAGCGGCTCTCATATCGAGCTCAAAGATCTTCTTTAAGCTCTCATGTTCCGACCGAAGCTCTAAGCAATCCGAAGGCCTGTTTATGACCGGGAGCCTCGCGCACTTTCCCATGATCTTAAGGCAGTATTTGCCCTCGCTGTTAAAGCCCAGCACTCTGATGTACGGGGGCCTTTTTATCTCCAGATAAGAATTATCCTGGCCTGTCATCATGCTTGCCAGAGCTCTATGTATCCTTGATAACGTATATCTCTTGGTCGATATCCTGCTCTCGAAAACATTAAGGCAATAGTCGTCATCCGAAATAGTGCCGGGCCTGATATCTCCCGCGATATTTCTGAGGTATCCTGTCAGGTCATCGCTCATGTAAGCGATGTCATCCAGGGAAGAAGACGCGTTTGCAGTGAGCATGCAGTCTCTGATGTAATCTACATACTTAGGGAAAGTGAATGTCCCTGAAGAAGCGGCTGAAAGCATCGCGCCTAAAGCTAAGTCAGGCATTCGGCCGTTAAGTTTAGAGGCAATCGCTGACTGGCTGAAGTTATTGGAAGCTTCTTCTGATATAGCCTTGCGGATGGCAGTAGCGCTCGCAAATTCCCCGCTCATGTCTGCTTCGTGATACCCTGAGCCTTCGCGCTTTATCATGATCACGTTGATCCTGCGGAGCTTATCGATCTTTTTGAGAGCCAAGAGGTAATCTAATGCGAGTATGGAGTTAGGGCTCGATAAATCTTTGTCAAAATCACCCGTGATGCCCTTTGACGAAGCGTAATCCTTTATTGCAGACGCTCTTGCCTGAGGGAAGCTGATCCCTGTGGAGATGTATTCATTGAGTTTTGAATTGAATAACTTATCGCTTTCGAAAGGTTCATTTGCAAGAGCCTTAAGAAGACCGGTGTCATCTGTATCGACACCGAAGGCTATATCGGTTACGACTCCCGTGGAGATCAGCTCCGACACCGCGCCTTCGGCAAATCTTGAAGAGGGTGCGCAGGAGAAACTGAAGGGGAGTTCTATCACGACATCTGCGCCGCACAAAAGAGCCTGTCTGGCGCGGACGGCAGGGGGACAGATGGCGGGAAGGCCTCTCTGGGTAAAGAAACCTGACATGACGGGCATGACGATGGCTCTGGGGTCATCAACGATCTCACGGGCCTTCTTTATCAGATACCCGTGACCGTTATGAAAAGGATTAAATTCCGCAATAATTCCTATAACCCGCAATTTAAGTAAACCCTCTGCTTTTGGTATAATCTTTGATTGTAAGATTATATTTCATAAGGCGGAGTTTATGCAACGCAGGCAGATAGCTGGCATCGGTATCGGAAAGTTCGTTACAGTGGCGATTGTAGCCGCTCTGGCTTTGGGCGCCGTGATATTCTATCTGTTCTATACCGGAAGGTTCGGAGGCGGAACAAAGCTTAAGCTCACGAGCCCTGCGCATGTCGGTCACGATTACAGTGACATAGCGGCTGATAACAATATCGTCAGTGATTATCTTTTCGGAAGGACAAAAAAGCTCAATGTCGAAAAGGGCGGCGACGGAGTCCTTGCCGCAACCACTTATACGATCGCGGGAAGACTCGTTACGCAGGAAGCTGAAAACTCCGGAGTATATGAACTCACCGATCAGGCTCTGCTCCTTAAATGCTATGTAAGAGCGGGCGACGGTGCCAATGCGATAGCTCTCAAGAATGAAGTAACCAAGCGTTTCAGGCTGTCTGACGGCGCGTACAGGACATTCGTTTATTCGGATCCCGCAAAGTCTGAAGAGCTGATCACGGTGTCCGCATCTATGGCATGGCTCGATGCGCTGACTGAATATTATGTCTCTTACGGTAATGACGATGACTATAAAGAGGTCTGTCATCTGGCGGGATTGCTTTTCGACAGCGAAGGAAGAGTTATCCCTGAGCAGCTCTCGGTAGCGAAATATGCCGAATCGCTTTATGTAAGTCTTGAAGATACGAGCGGTTTTGAAGAGGGCATGGAAGGCTCTCTTGAGCAGCTCTACGGAACGATCACGGGAGATATCGACGGTGCCGAAGCGCAAAGGGATGAGCTTGAAGCAAATATCGAAGGCGTATTGCTGTCTAATATCAACCTGAGACTTATCAGGGATCTCGAGAACAACAAGATCCTGGCGCAGGGAGCATACGACCGCGCTCTTAAAGCGGTCAAGGGCGGTTTTGCCGGAGCGGGATATTCGTTCTACGCTTATGCGACGAACGGCCAGATGGACAGCGAAGACTATATCTATACCGGTCACAGCACCGGAGCATTCGACATTGCGCAGAGCGTAAAGACGATGCGAAATCTCGCGGAAGTGGGCGAGCTCGACAGCGCGTCTTTTGCAGAGCTTAAGAGCCAGGTCATGAACTACGGCAGGATCTATATCGAGTACGTTATCATGACGGGCAGTTATTCCGGCACGGAGGCCGTGAGCGCATATTCCGACGCCATGATGATAGCTTATTTTGTTGGCGACAAGGACCTTTATGACAAGCTGTCTAATGCGGTCGGCAAGAGGGTCGCCACCAAATCGACGAGCCCTGCTCTCTACATGATCTTCAGGGAAGAGAACGACAGATATGTCTTCTACGCGAGGGAGAATCTGTCTGCCCGCCTCGTTACTTCTTAATTAGTTCTTTTTAATTGAATTAATAGAGGTAAACGAGTATACTTTTGTCGACAAAAAATTCCAAAGGAGACAATATATATGGCATTCATTGATGACATCATGGCCAGAGCTAAGGCTGACAAGAAGACTATCGTACTTCCCGAGTCAATGGACAAGAGAACATTTGAGGCTGCCGAGAAGATCCTTAAGGCTGATATGGCTAACCTCATCATCATCGGAACACCCGACGAGATCGCTAAGAATTCCGAAGGCTTTGACATCACAGGCGCAACGATCGTTGACCCTTTTAACGATCCCAACAAGCAGAAATATATCGACAAGTTCGTTGAGCTCCGCGGCGTAGACACCATGGTAGCTGCAGCAAAGAAGAAGGCTGAGAAGAAGGGCCTCTCCGAAGAAGAGACTGCTGCTGCAATCGCTGACGCTCAGAAGAAGGGCATCACACCCGAGAAGGCTGAAGAGAAGATGAATTCCGACTACATGTACTATGCATGCCTCATGTGCAAGTGCGGTGATGCTGACGGTGCTGTTTCCGGTGCTTGCCACTCCACAGGCAATACGATTCTTCCCGCACTCCAGCTCCTAAAGACAAAGCCCGGCATCTCTTCCGTATCCGGCTTCTTCCTGCTCGACGTTCCTAACTGCGATCTTGGTGAGCATGGTCTCTTCATCTTCGCTGACTGCGCAGTTAACACAGACGTAGATTCTGCTAAGCTCGCTGAGATCGCCAAGCTCTCCGCTGAGTCTTTCGAGCAGTTCATCGGCGCTCCCGCTAAGGTCGCTATGCTCTCATATTCTTCTTACGGTTCAGCTAAGCACGCTGACGTAGATAAGGTATCCAACGCTGTTAAGATCGCTAAGGAAAAGTATCCTGATCTCGTAGTAGACGGTGAGCTCCAGCTCGATGCAGCTCTTGTTGAAGAAGTTGGCCAGCTCAAGGCACCCGGATCACCGGTTGCAGGCCACGCTAACACACTGGTATTCCCTTCGCTCGAAGCAGGCAACATCGGCTACAAGCTCGTTCAGAGACTTGCCAAGGCTCCTGCTTACGGACCGGTTCTCCAGGGCTTAGCTTACCCTGTAAATGACCTCTCCAGAGGCTGCAACGCTGACGATATCGTTGGTACAGTTGCTATTACCGCAGTTCAGGCTCAGGCTGCACAGGCTTAAGAGCTGACCGATATAAGACACTAAAAGACAGGAGAAAAGTCTAATGAAGATTTTAGTTATCAACTGCGGTAGTTCTTCCGCAAAGTTCCAGCTTTTCGACATCGATACAGGCGATGTACTCGCAAAGGGTAATGCCGAGAGAATCGGAATCGACGGTAAGCTCACATATAAGCCCGCAGGCAAGGATGAGTTCGTTTCAACAGAACCCATGCCTGACCACAAGGTCGCTGTCCGCATGATCCTCGACGCACTCGTAGATCCTGAGCACGGCGTAATCTCTGACGTATCCGAGATCGCAGCTGTAGGCCACAGAGTACTCCACGGCGGTAAGTACTACAGTGCTTCCGTTATCGTTGATGACGATGTTAAGAGAGTTATCAGAGAGTGCTTCCCGTTAGGACCTCTGCACAATCCTGCAAACCTCATTGGTATTGAGGCATGCGAGGACGTTCTTCCTGAGGGTACACCTCAAGTTGCAGTATTCGATACGGCATTCCATCAGACAATGCCCCCGAAGGCATATACATATGCACTTCCTTATGAGATTTCCGAGAAGTACGACATCCGCCGTTACGGTTTCCACGGAACATCCCACCGTTATGTAAGCCACAGAGTCGCTGACTTCCTCGGCAAGAAATATGAGGACCTCCGCATCATCACATGCCACCTCGGAAACGGTTCTTCTTTTGCAGCAGTTAAGGACGGCAAGTGCCAGGATACATCAATGGGTCTTACACCTCTTGCAGGTATCTGCATGGGTACAAGAACTGGTGACATTGATCCCGCTATCGTTCCTTTCCTTATGAAAAACGAGAGATACACACCTGACGAGATGGATAATCTCTTGAACAAGCAGTCAGGCGTTCAGGGCGTTTCCGGCGTTTCTTCCGACTTCAGAGATCTCGAGAAGGCTGCTAACGAAGGCAACGAGAGAGCAAGACTTGCACTCGACATGTTCGCATACCAGGGCAAGAAGATCATCGGATCTTATGCAGCTGCTATGGGCGGCGTTGACGTTATCGTATTTACAGCAGGTATCGGCGAGAACACAGACCACATGAGAAAGGCTATGTGTGAAGGCCTTGAGTTCATGGGCGTTGAGTTCGATGCAGATGTTAACGCAGGCTTAAGAGGCAAGGAAGCAATCATCTCCAAGCCTTCTTCAAAGGTTACAGTTTGCGTTATCCCTACCAACGAAGAGCTTGCAATCGCTCAGGAAACTGAGGCTCTCGTAAGATAATTATTCGGGTGATTTAAATATATGAAAGAGGGTGTCTCGATCGAGGCACTCTTTTTTTCTTGTATGATTTTTAATCCGGATCAATAGTTTAGATGCAGATGCTTCTTGAGATCCTTGTCTGCACCGAAGACGGTTACCGTGTCGTCAGCAGCGAAAACAAAATCTGCAGGGAATTCCAGGACAGGCTTGCCGTCTCTTTTGATGGATAAGACGTTCAAGTGGTACTTGTTTCTGATGCCGAGCTCAGCAAGGCTCTTGCCGATCCATTCTTCAGGGACCTTGACCTCGAAGATCGAGAAATCGCCGGGATAATCAAGATAATCGACAACGTCAGCAGAGCAGTAACGGACAGCTGACCATTCAGCGAGCTGCTTCTCGGGGAAGACTACAGAGTCTGCACCGGTGGCCAGAAGGAACTTCTTCTGAACAGATCTTGAAGCTCTTGCTACTATATATTTCGCACCGCATTCTTTGAGAAGTGAGGTGGTCTCCAATGAAGACTGGAAATTGTCGCCTATCGCTACGAAGCAGACATCGAAATTCTCTACTCCCAAAGACTTTACAAATGCCTCGTTCGTGGCATCTCCTATGAGGGAACTTGTGACCATTCCCAAAACGGGTTCCAATCTCTCCTCGGAAGAATCTACCGCGAGGATCTCATCGCCTGCCTTATTGAGCTGGTCGATGAGGTGATAGCCGAATCGTCCGATTCCGATTACGAGTACGCTCTTCATATAATGTTTCCTTTCTGCCGGATCAACCGACCGCTATGTTATCCGCGGGATACTGCCTGTTGCCCATCGACTTTCTGGTGATAGCCGCAAAGACGAGCGTAAGGCCGCCCACACGTCCTGTGTACATCAGGAATATAAGTACATACTTTGATACCGTTGACAGTGTTGAAGTGATGCCCATCGTAAGGCCTACCGTAGCAACTGCCGAAGCGCTCTCGAAAAGTGTCTTCATGAATGCGAGGTCTTCGACCTTGGCAATGATCATGGCACCGAAGATGGTGATGATGAGATCGAGCATGAATACGGCAACGGCACCCGTAACTGCTTCATTAGTGATCCTGCGCTTGAAGATTGCAGGCGATTTCTCGTGCTTAAAGAAGGCGATCATGGTAAAGAAGAGGACTGCAATAGTAGTGATTTTCATACCGCCTGCCGTAGAGCCCGGCGCGCCGCCCGTAAGCATCAGGATGATGGTCATGACAACGCCCGTTCCTGAGAAATTGTTATAGTCTGTCGTATTAAATCCGGCCGTTCTCGGTGTAACTGCCTGGAAGAGCGAAGCCCAGAATCTCTGGTTGGCAGGAAGGTCCTGATATTCTCCGAACCACAGATAGATCACGGGGATCAATACGAGGAAGATCTCCATTACGATGATGATCTTGCTCTGCGTGCTGTATTTGTAAAACTTGAAGCCGTATCTTCTGATGTCCATCCAGGTAAGGAAGCCCAAGCCGCCTGTGAGGATAAGGAGCACAAGTGTGATAACGATAACAGGGTTATCCATATAAGGGACCATGGATGAGAAAGCACCGTGTGAGCCGTTAAGGTCAAAGCCGGCGTTACAGAAGGCGGATACTGATGTGAAGACAGATACCCAAAGGCCCTTTAAGACACCATATTCTTTGATGAAGACCGGTGACATCGCAATAGCTCCGGCAGCCTCGAAAATAACCGTGCCGATGCAGATGAATCTTGTATATTTCATGAGTTCGCCCAGGTTAGGAGCTGAGACTGCTTCCTGCAAAGTAGCTCTCGCGTGAAGACCGATCTTTTTACCGATAAGCTTGGTCAAGATCGTGGTCATCGTGACGACACCCATACCGCCGATCTGGATCAAAGTGAGGATAACGAGCTGACCGAACCATGACCAGCGGCTTGCCGTGTCATAAACGACCAGGCCCGTAACGCTGCTCGCTGATGTTGCCGTGAATAATGCGTCAGTAAAGCCCGTCCATTCACCCGTTCTGGTCGAGAAGGGTAACATAAGAAGGATCGCGCCTATCACGATCATGAAGACGAATCCCAGAAGGATGCTCTGGGAGCCTTTTAGTCTGAAATGCTTTTGTCCGTTTTCACTCATGCGAATATTATAAATCTAACTTTTTATTTTTTAAAAGAAAAATGTCCTATTATTCGACGGCTAATATTTTGCATTACTGATATAATCTCCCTAGACCGGATTTATTAAGGGAGAGATTTGTTTTGTCAGACGATATTTTCAACAGTTCAGACGAGTTTTTCAGGGAGCTTGAGGGCATATACGGCCAGGGGCCTGAAGCTGTGTCCGACCAGGATGCCGACAGCATGCTTGAAGGCCTTAACAAAGAGCAGCGGGACGCGGTAACGCATCTTGACGGACCGCTGCTCATACTTGCCGGCGCAGGCTCGGGCAAGACCAGAGTAATAACATTCCGCATTGCCTACATGATGAAGAAGCACAATGTCGCCCCTTCATCCATTCTTGCCATCACGTTCACCAATAAAGCGGCCAACGAGATGCGCCAGAGAATAGAGACTCTTGTCGGAGACCGTTCCAAGTATATCTGGTGCGGCACTTTTCACAGCATTTTCGCAAGGCTTCTAAGGCGTCACGCCGAGCTTCTGGGATACTCGCAGAATTTTTCCATCATCGACACTGACGACCAGCAAAAGCTCGTTAAGGATTCGATGAAGGAGCTTGATATCTCCGACAGCCAGTTTAAGCCCAGGAGCGTCCAGAGCGAGATCTCGAATGCCAAGAACAAGTTCATCGGTGTTGAGGAGTACGCACTCCAGGCCGGCAAGGATTACTACTACGGCGTTGTCGCGAGAGTCTATAAGAGATATCAGGAGAAGCTCCTTGCCAATAACGCGATGGACTTCGATGATATCCTCATCAATATGGTTAAGCTCTTAGAGCAGAACCCCGATATCTGCGAGCTCTACAGATCCAAGTTCAGATACATCATGGTAGATGAGTACCAGGATACCAATATGCCGCAGTACCGTGCCGTAATGCAGCTCGCTTCAGGCAGCGGCAATATCTGTGTAGTAGGAGATGACGACCAGTCTATCTATTCTTTCAGAGGTGCTGACGTAAGGCTTATCCTGAAGTTTGAGAAGGATTTTCCGGGAGCCAGGGTAATAAAGCTCGAAGAGAATTACCGCTCCACAAAGACGATCCTCGAAGCGGCAAACTGCGTCATCGCGAATAATACCAAGCGTAAGAGCAAGCGCCTGCGTACAGAAGGCGCCGACGGTGAGAAGATAATCGTCATGAATGCAGACACGAGCGCGGGCGAGGCTGACTTTGTCGGAAGGACCATCAAGATGATGGCCGACAAAGGCAAGTTTAAATATTCGGACTGCGCGGTGCTCTACAGAATGAACGCTTTGTCGCGTAACGTGGAGACTACGCTTCATAATCTCGGGATCCCTTTCAGAGTCTATGGCGGCATGAGGTTCTACGACCGTAAAGAGATCAAGGACATCCTCGCTTACTTAAGGCTCATCAATGATACAAAGGACAATATTGCTTTTGAGAGAATAATCAATGTTCCGAGAAGAGGCATCGGCGATGCTACTATCGAGAAGATCAGACAGTATGCGTTAGAGAGCAATGTCAGCATGTTCGAATGCGCCATGCATTCACTTGATTATCCCGAGCTTGCGAGAGTCAGCACGAGAGTTCTTGCCTTTACCGATCTCATTAACGAGATGAGGGACAAGCTTAAAGAGAATGAGATGGATTTCGCGCAGTTCGTAGATTATGTCGAGAACGAATCGGGAATAATCGAAGAGATCACCGCAGAGCGTGAGAAAAAAGGCGACATCATCGACAGAGTAGAGAACCTCAAAGAGCTTTTGTCTGAAGCTGCCGAGTACGATAAGGCGCACCGCGCAGAGCCCGTCGATATGGATACTCTGGAGATCGATGACGGCGACGGACTGCCTGTGGAAGTCGATGAAGATTTCTTTTTCGATACCGCCACCGCAGACACGACAGAAGGAATATTAGGACTTTATCTTGAGAATGCATCGCTCTTTACCGAAGGTGACGAATACAATGATTCTGATGATTTCGTAAAGCTCATGTCGATACACAGCGCCAAGGGCCTTGAGTTCGGAGCGGTATTCATAATAGGTCTTGAGGAAGGCGTTTTCCCGAGCTACAGATCGATCCAGAGCATGGAAGATACCGAGGAAGAGCGAAGGCTCATGTATGTTGCTATCACGAGAGCCAAGAAGAATCTTTTCATCGTGCTTACGAAGCAGAGAATGCTCTTCGGCCAGACGAACTGCAACAGGCCTTCGAGATTCATAAAAGAGATCAATCCCGAGCTGCTCTATCTCATGGGCGCGAACAGGGAGACACCGAAGAATGCTCCGGATGGTGAGACTAACAGGGAGAAGTCCAAAAAATCGATCGCATCTGCCATCAGGTCGCAGTTTACCAATGATAAGGCAAAGCCTGCGGGAGCCCGCGAAGGACAGCTCGGTCCGGACGATCTCATTAAGGGAATGAAGGTCATTCATCCGAGATTCGGTGAGGGCATTATCCTCAAGGTAGAGCCTGTCGGAGGTGACGCTCTCGTTACGATAGATTTCGACGGAATGCGCAAGAATATGCTCGCGAATTCCTCCGGTCTTAAGAAGGCGCCGAACTGACAGTGACGCCTGTGCACGAGGTTTACCAAGAACAGCTGACGCGGTTTGTAGTATAATTATTTATCGTGTTTTAGAAGGAGACTAAGGTATGTCAGATAATCTCAGCTTCCAGGACCTTTATGCCGACAGCGTAGCCAGCATCGGAAAGTCAGATAAGATATCCGAGGCGACAAGAGCCAAGATCAGGATCCTTCAGGATCAGAGAGACAAGCTCCTGAGCGTCAATGCCATGAAGTGTTCCGATTCAAGAGGAAGAGTATTACCTGAAGCCGACGGCGATATCAGGAACTGCTACGAGCGTGACATGGGAAGGATCATTTACTCCCAGGCATTCAGACGCTTAAAGCACAAGACGCAGGTCTTCTTCAATCCCGCTAACGATCACATCTGCTCCAGATTAGAGCACGTCATATATGTTGATTACATCGCTTCTACAATAGGCAGCGCTCTCAATCTCAATGTCGATCTCATCAGGGCTATCGCATTAGGCCACGATGTAGGTCACACGCCTTTCGGCCACAGCGGCGAGAGAGTACTTAATAAAAAGCTCAAGGCCATTGATCCCAAGCTGTATTTCGAGCATGAATCGAACGGCCTCCGCGTGCTCAATATTCTCGAAAAGCACAACGACGACAACGGCCTTAATCTCACATTCGAAGTAAGGGACGGCATCATCTCGCACTGCGGTGAATACTACGATGAGAGAAAGCTCATACCTTGCAGGGATAAGACAGAAGAAGACCTGTCATATCTGATCCCCAAGAAAGACCGCAAGGGCCCTGCCACAATGGAGGGCTGCGTCGTAAGATTTGCAGACAAGATCGCATATGTCGGAAGAGACATCGAAGACGCATTAAGGACAGGTGTCATCGCGAGTGAATTTGATGTGCCCGTTGTAACTGACGGAGTAGGGAGCTCGAATTCAGAGATAATCAATTTCCTCGTGCAGGACGTCATCGAGAACAGCATGGATAAAGGCTGCATCATGATGAGCGATCACGCAGGCGACGCGCTCGAGCACACTCTTAAAGAGAATGTCGCGAAGATCTATACGGCCGGCAAAGTCAAGACTTATGAGAAGTACTGCGATGTCATGCTCGAAGGTCTTTTCGATGCGTTCTATGAAGCAGTACAGAATATTGAGAAGGCAGAAGATTCGAAGTCATCTTCTATAAGACAGTTCGCGGGATTTGTTAAAAACCACCCCGAGTACAAAGCAGGCATCGACACGCCGCTCCCGATCTATGTATCCGATTACATTGCGGGCATGACGGATTCGTTCGCGGTAAGCTGCTTTAACGAGATGTATAAGAGTTAATGGAGACTGATATGGGTAATAAGGAAGAATACGGATTTTTCGCGATGATAGACCGCATGCAGTACATCGGAAGATGGGCACTGATGCGCAACAGCAGAACAGAGAATATCAAGGAGCACAGCTTTGACGTTGCAGTCATAGCGCACTGCCTGACGGTCCTTCACAACAAGTTTGAGAAGGATAATGAAGGAGCAATCCTGCCGGATCCTTACAAGGTCCAGGCGTATGCCCTGTATCACGACTGCACTGAGATCTTAACAGGCGATCTGCCTACGCCGATCAAGTACCGCAATAAGGAGATCACGAAGGCCTACAAGGAAGTCGAGTCAGAGGCTGCAGCAAGCCTTGTCGAGCTCCTTCCCGAAGACGAGGCAATGAGAGCGGAATACATGGATCTTCTGGCTCCCGAGATAACTACTGAAGAAGACAAGCTTATCCACAAGCTCGTTAAAGCTGCCGACAAGATCGCGGCTTACATAAAGTGCCTGAGAGAAGAGAGCACCGGCAACGGTGAGTTCTCTGCCGCAAAGGTCTCCACGGGCAAGATCATCAGAGATATGAATATGCCTGAAGTAGATTACTTCATGGATCACTTCGTTCCTTCCTACGGATATACGCTCGATAAGATCACCGGGAGGGACGCTTAACCGATGTTTAAAAGGCGGCCCGAGTATTTTGCAGTTGCGGCAATAGGCGGTATCATGACGATCGCCGCATCTGTTTTCATGGCCATGAGCCTGAATACCGGCATCAGCGAACCTGACAGAAGATCGATGAAAAAAGCGGACGAGATAGTCGTGCGCGCAGCCGCTCTTACAGGCAGCACGGAAGAAGAGATCAAGATCGCCAAATCCCATGTCGAAGACGGACTTATAAGCTGCGGCGATTACGTTATCTCTGTAATGACTTCGCCCGAATATCTTTTGCAGAATGTATCGGATGAGAAGTTCGCATCCGATCTTTGTTATGTCGTTTACGGCAGTGAAGATCAGGGTGAGATAAATGACATCCTCGAAGATCTCCAAGACCATTCGAGGATCGTTGCCATCAACAAGGCCATCAAGTCTGAAGACTCCGATCTTAAGGCTTCCGGTGATCCTTCAGGCAAGGGCTCGGTTATCTCCGATGTAAGCCTTGCTGCATCGTTTGATGCGCCCGGCCAGTATACCGTGGGCATCAAAGAGACGACAGGTTCTTATACTGCGACCGGTGACGAAGTCAGAACTGACTTTTTCGTAGACGGTTCGCTTTTTTACGGATATCTCAAGTATGACGACAACGCATCCAAGAACGGCTACAGGGAGTTCGTTCTGTCGTGGGATACGGCTGACTGCGCTCCGGGTACGCACGAAGTTTATGCGCTGCTGAGAAGCTCTGACGGAAGAGGAACCGTTATTTCCGGAGGTGAGATCACTATCCCTGAAAAACTCACCATCTCTCCGGGAAGTGTTGCCGAATCTTCTATCCCTGCCGGCAGGGATACTTCGTGGTACATAATCGACTGCGCAGAAGATAACTGCTATATCAATTTCGCAGGGCTCTCTGCGGATATCAGGGTGTCGCTTTACAGCCTTAAGGGCGAGCTCATCGGCACGAATGAGAATCCCGGCATTCCTTATGCGATGCTCAGAGGCGCGAAGCAGAACACCCAGGCGATCTCCGAAGAGACGGGCATCGCGGGGATCTCCAACTGCTATTACATCTGCGTCAGCCGTACGGGCAACAGCCCGGACATCAACGAGGATGTATATTTCACGATGATCCAGGCCAGGGAGTGCGCGTATTTTGACGGCATGTATATGGCGGTCGCAGGAGACAGTAATGCAGATAAGGTCAAGCTCACCGACCTCAACAAAAACACTTATGAGGTAGAGAGGAAGAAGGCCGGGATCATCCCTATCAACGGAGCGCTCTCAGGTCTTAATATCACGGATTACGCTACAGCCGAGACGGTCAATCTCTATCCGAAGTTTGACTATCTCACGCGTGATTATGCTTATTATCTGGAAGGCTCGAAAAGCATTTATTTCAACTGTGCCGCACTTGAAGGATATTCCGCACAGATCACCATAAAGGCAGACAGCAGCGGTCAGTCAAAGACCATCGGGCAGGGAGAGCTTTTTGAGATACCGGCAGGAGAGACTTTGATCACCTGCACGGTCACGAGCTTTGACGGTACATCAGACAGCTATTCATTCTATTTCCTGAACGGCGACGATACAGGCAGTTTTGTAGAGAGTACGCTGTCCAATTTCCCGAAGAGCTACTACAGCGGGCTTTGGCTTTTGCACAATCTTAAGCCTAACTATATCTTTACGGCTTACTACACCGGAGTATCTTTTGATGCTGCGCTCGCTGCAGAAGACAGCAAGGGCAGAAGCCTTCTTCAGAACTCATCTTATCCGGATTATGTAAAGCCCAACAGCCAGGTCTACGATAAGCCTGACTGGATGGCAGCAAAGACCGAAGTCGTAAGCTACTATCTCGATCCGAGAAACTTCTTTACACCGCAAAGGATCTTTGCGTTTGAGATGCTCGGATTCGATCCGTCGGTACACACTGTCGAAGGCGTAAGAGAGATCATCAGAGGATCTTTCATGGATAACGATCCCACTTACGATTACGCCCAGCTGATATACGATGCAGGCAAGAATGCGGGTGTATCACCCTATTTCCTTGCGAGCAGGATCATTCAGGAGATGGGCTATTCGGGAGAATCGGCTCTTTCCAGAGGCGAAGTATCTGGCTTTGAAGGTTATTACAACTTCTATAATATCGGCGCTTATGCTACGACCGAACCAGGCGGAGCCGTGATCAACGGTGCTAAATACGCGCAATGGGGAAGAGACTGGGAAGCTCAGGAGATATCAGACACCGAAGCTTCTTTCCTGCTTCCATGGACTTCTGTTGACAAGGCGATCTCCGGCGGAGCGCTCTGGATCGCGTCCGGATACATCGAGAAGGGACAGAATACTCTTTACTTCCAGAAGTTCGATGTGTTAAATGACGGAACAGAAAGGTACAATCATCAGTATGCACAGAATATAATGATGGCATATTCCGAAGGCCTCAGATATTACAGAAGCTATGACGCCATCGGAATGACAGATGCGGCATTTGAGTTCATCATTCCGGTCTACGATAATATGCCGCAAACATACGGGAGCCTGCCTTCATGAGAAGAGATTCTGACAGAAGAATGAGCAAGACATTAGTCTTAAAGGTCTGCACGGCATTTGCCGCGCTGATTGTTACTGTCATGTTCTGCATGTTGTATCTTCTGCCATCTAAGGTAAAGGCGGATTCCGAGATCATTATTTCCGCTGTCCCGAAGTCCACTGATGTCGGTCCCGGAGATATCATTATCATCAACATCATCGCGAACAGATTTCCGAACATTACCGAGTTTGGTCCTATCGAATTTAATTACGACGAGGACAAGGCTGAGTTCGTATCTTTCGAGCAGGGCAAAGATCTCTCAAACTATGTATTCACCGAGACACAGTCCAACGGCACTCTGTCGGTAACCGGCACGGACCAGAAGATAAATACGACCACGGAAGGAAGCGGCGAAGATGACACTGTTCTCGCATCTTTCTCTTCAGATGAACAGGTCATACTCTTTTCCATAGCGATCAGACTTTCCACTTCAAGCTACGGAGAGATCAACTGCTGGCTCAGCAGCGTGGGCACTTTTGTATCACCGGCTGAGAACATAACTGCAACCGTCGGAAGCGGCATTACGATCCCGATCAGAAGCGCAGGACTCTCGAGCAATGCGACGATCTCTTCCCTGAAGGTAAAAGGCACCTCGATCGCTCCTGATTTTAATCCGAATATCACCGAGTACACCTGTTCTGTCGAGCGTTCTGTAAGAAAGGTCGAGGTAACTGTAATTCCGACAAATCTCTGGGCAGCCATTAACATAAAAGGTACCCAGCAGCTCGAGATCGGAGACAACATAGTTACCGTTGATGTCACGGCTCAGGACGGTATCAGCCACATGCGTTACACGATCCATGTCGTCGTTAAAGAGAGTAATATTCCTGAGAATGCTTCGCTTGTGGATTTTGCGGGAAGCACATATACATTTATGGATTTCCCGGAGAATGTAAATGTCCCTGAAGGATTCATACTTACCACAAGAACGATCAACGGATACAGCGTTCCCGTATATGCCAAGGACGGTGTATCGAGCGTTCTTCTGTATCTGTTTGACGGTACGCAGTCTCCGGGATTCTATTTTTACAACAGCGCCGCAAAGTCGGTAATCAAATACGAGCCCCAGATCACTCTTATTGAGTCTTCGAAAGTGCTTACGGTTACTACGGTTCCTTCTGATGTAGTGATCCCGGATGAGTTCAAGCCGGCCGTCCTTAGGACCGACACGCTGTATCTGTCCGGTTATTCCAACGAGCAGGATTTTATCTGCTATCTTTCTGACGAGAACGGACACGGTGATTTCTACCGCGTAGACCAGATAGACGGTTCGATCGACTTGTACAGATTTGCGGATAAAAAAGCCGAGCTTTTGTACTCTTATCTGTTTGACGTTTTCCTTGTTATTGCTATTATTGAGGCGGTCATAATTACCATTACGGTATATATCGTCCGAAGGCTGGTCTCCGACAGAACAAATCCGAGACCGAAGAGGGTATAAAAGGAATTGATATGGGAATAATAAAGACAATAGTAGTCGGCGGTAAAGATCTTACGGAAAAGCAGGAAAAGATCCGCAAGCTCTTCATGTATCTTGTAAGCGGCGGCATCACTACAGTTGTTAACTGGGTGTGCTATGTCATTTTCGATAAGACTGTAAAGGCTTCAATGCCGATCACGGTCTTCGGCAAAGAGATATCTCTTAAGTTCGTCATCAACCAGATAGTCTGCTGGATCATTGCAGTGCTTGTCGCATACTTCCTTAACAGGATCACGGTGTTCAGATCCAAGGGGAATATCGCAAGAGAGCTCTTATCCTTTGCGGGCGCGAGAGTCATATCTTTCCTGGTGCTTGAGTTAGGTCTTTACTCACTCATGATCTGGGTTTGCGTTGCCATCACCGGTAAGCCCATCGATACGCCGATGACAACGTTCCACATCTTCTCGAAATCATTTGATTTTACATATGAGTACCTCGTCAAGCTGATCAATGCTGTCTTTATCATCATCGCCAACTACGTGATGAGCAAGCTCATGGTCTTCAAGAAGCAGGACATGGTCGATTACAATTCGGAAGAAGAAAAAGAGTCTTCCGGGAAAGAAGAAGCCAATGCCTGAGTCTAAGGTGCCGGAGCTTTTAGAAGGAGCACTTAAATTCGGCATCAAACCCGGACTTGAAAGGATCTCTACTCTTATGAGTCTTTTGGGAGATCCGCAGGATACCTTTAAGTCTGTTCATATCGCGGGCACCAACGGCAAGGGCTCTGTCGCGACTTTTATCTCTTCGATAATGGCAGCTGATGATAAGAAGGTAGGTGTATTCACGTCACCATATCTTGAGCGTTTCTCTGAACGCATCAGGCTTATCGACGGCCGAGAAGGACTGATGAAATATGTCGCTGATGATTCCTACGGCGAGATCGATGATGAGTCGCTCGAAAAGTATTCAGACCAGGTAAAGCAGGCCAGGGACAAGATGGTCTCTGAGGGCCTTGCAGATGAGCCTACCGAGTTCGAACTTATCACGGCTATATGCTTTCTTTATTTCGCTGAAAAAGGCGTCGATGTCGCAGTCCTTGAGACGGGCCTCGGCGGAAGGCTCGATTCGACTAACGTTATCAAAGATCCTCTTGTTACCGTCATTACGGCGATCGGTCTTGATCACTGCGGAGTCTTGGGGAGCACAATATCAGAGATCGCAGGAGAGAAGGCAGGAATCTTTAAGGAAGGATCTCCTGCGGTATGCTTTGATCCTGATCTCATGATCCTTCCCGAAGAGATGAAAAAGGACGTTAAAGATACGTTCCTTTCGTTCGCTTCTGATAAGAATATCGACATCACTTTTGCCGGAAGCAAAGAGGCATATGACAGTGCGGTCTTCACAAAAGACGGCAAGATGGAATTTACATATAACGGCAAAGTTTATTCCACCGACCTTAACGGAAAGCATCAGATAGGAAATGCGATAACAGCCATCGAAGCCTGCACTAAATGCGGCGTATCAGAAGACGCGATTACGGAAGGTATATCGCTTGCCAGATGGAAGTGCAGGGCAGAGATCTTAAGCATCAAGCCTACGGTGATAATTGACGGCGGACACAATCCCCAGGGCGCCACGAGCCTGGGCGAGACTATGAACGAGATGCTCGGAGGTCTATTAAAGGGCAAACCTGTAAGAATTCTCATGGGCGTCATGGCGGATAAAGATGTATCGGGGATCCTTGAAGCTTATAAAACATGCGGTATTAACATTCAAAGTGCCGTCGCCGTAACGCCTGATAATCCGAGGAGCGAACCTGCCGAAATTCTCGCGCGGAAAATTAAACTTGTGTATAATATCACAGAAGATTTGGAGGCCTGCAGTAATGCCGAAGAAGGCACGAAGCTCGCCTATGAAAAATCTGCCGAAGACGGCATGATCCTGCTTGCTACGGGATCGCTTTATCTTACGGGCCAGATAAGAGCTACGTTGAAAGGATTGATTGAATGCACGACTATTTAAGATTATGCATGATGATACAGCCCATCAATGAGTCCAGCCTCATTCTTTTCGACGTGAGCAATGAAGAGAAGGCCCGTATCGTACGCCAGTTCAACAGAGCATTGCAAAATTCCCAGGGTGACGGCACGGACGTTGCCCAGATATTCTTAAAGCCCCTGATCTCACAGTATCAGAAGTGGGGTGATCCCGCACTGATCTTTGGTCTTTGCCTCGCAAGAGAAGGCCAGTTCAAGAGAGCAGAGGGAAGCCTTGCTTTCGCCATCCAGGGCGTGCTCGGTACAGAGCAGTATCTGACGATCGCACAGGAAGCTTTGAGGATGGTTAGAGAGGATATCAAGAATCCTCCGGCAGACCTTCCGCCTGCCGATATCGCAGGCAAGCTCAAGAGTGCCCAGATGACATCAGGCTCTTCGCCCGCGGCAAGAGCAAACTTCCAGGCGCCTATCCTTATGAAGGCACAGAAGACCTCAGAAGCTCCCCAGATGGCATCTTCAAGGGAGAGAAGAGACATCATGATGCGCTCCGGCGGTGTGGCTGACGAGCTCCCCGATGATTCAATAGATATTGAGGATATCAAATCTCCAAGAGAGAGAATGAAAAGTTTAGTCGTCGCAGGCGTCGTAATTCTGTCATTGTTACTAGTGACGTTGTTCGTCATTTTTGGTATTATTCCTCTGATAAAACAGGTCGAGAGCGGCGGAGATGCTCAAGACAGGCTTGAATACCTGTACGGTGAGTTCCGCAAGCAGAGATACGATCCTGAAGTTTCTGCCATCGTAAGCGCTTACGAATCAAGCTTCGGCACGATCTTTGAACAGGCGCAGACACAGGAGACTCCTTCGTCTGAGAGCGAGACAGAAGCAACAACAACTTCAAGTGAGACGGAGCTCACGGCACACTTGGCGGAGACAACTCCTGACGAGACAGCGCCGGATGAGACTACGACTCAAGGAGAAGAAGAATGAACTATATAAGTACAAGAGGATTTGAAGGGAAGTTTACTTCCAGCGAAGCGATCATCAGAGGCATCGCTCCTGACGGCGGTCTCTTTGTACCTGAGACTATACCCCAGCTCACAAAAGAAGATCTTGAGAGAATGCAGACGATGCAGTTCTATGAGCTGTCCGCTTTTGTTCTTTCCAAGTTCCTTACAGACTTTACAGAAGCAGAGCTTCTTGAATATACGAGACAGGCTTATTCCGAAGACAAGTGGGGCGAGAATCCGATCCCGCTCGTTCAGATGAATGAGTATAACGACAGAGAATACATCTTAGAGCTCTGGCACGGACCTACGTGCGCTTTTAAGGATGTTGCTCTCCAGCTCCTGCCTCATCTTATGACGGCTTCCGCAAAGAAGACCGGAACGAACAAGAAAATCTGCATCCTTACGGCTACTTCAGGCGATACAGGCAAAGCTGCGCTCGAAGGCTTCAAGGATCTTCCCGGCACGGAGATCATCGTATTCTATCCGACAGGCGGCGTATCTGAAGCACAGAAGCTCCAGATGACGACAACGGGCGGCTCCAATACACATGTAATCGCAGTTAACGGCTGCTTTGACGATGCCCAGACAGGCGTCAAGAGGATCTTCGGTGACATGGAATTTGCCATTACTCTTGATGAGCATGACGTAATGCTCTCATCTGCAAACTCCATCAACTGGGGAAGATTAGCTCCGCAGATCGCATATTATGTATATTCATATGTAGAACTTTTGAGAAAGGGCAAGATCGATCTTACCGAGTCTTTCAACATCGTTGTCCCGACAGGTAACTTCGGTAATATCCTCGCTGCTTGGTTTGCAAAGCAGATGGGCATCCCTGTGCACAAGCTTATCTGCGCTTCCAACCGCAATAAGGTACTCTGTGACTTCTTCTCAAGCGGCACATATGACCGCAACAGAGAGTTCTATAAGACTACTTCACCTTCTATGGATATCCTTATCTCTTCCAATCTCGAGAGACTCCTCTTTGAGATCACGGACAAGGATCCCGAAAAGGTCACCGGATGGATGACGGATCTTTTCGAGGACGGCAAGTACAGTGTCGATAAGGATACGCTGAAGGCATTGCAGAGACTCTTCGTCGGCGGATTCGCTGATGAGACCGGAGTCTCAAAGACGATACTCGAAGTTTACGACCGCACGGATCACGTTATCGATCCTCACACGGCAGTAGGCTTTAACATCTACGGCAGATATCACACCAGATCAGGCGATGAGAGCAAGACGGTATTCGCTTCCACGGCATCACCGTTCAAGTTCGCACCGGCTGTCATGGACGCTTTAAGAGGAGCAGGTTATTCCGACAATAAGGATATACCCGATATCATCGCCGAACTTGCCGAAGAGAGCGGACTCGAGGTACCTCAGTCCATCGCCGAATTACCGTCGCTCGAAGTAAGGCATAAGGATGTTATCGAGAAGGAACAGATGATGAGCATGGTGCGCAAGATCCTTCTTGATTGATTTGATTTTTAAGGCTTTTCTCTCAGCGGAAAAGCCTTTTTTATAAAAGGGGGCATGATGATATGAAACGTTATCTTGTATTAGAGAACGGCAACGTTTACGAAGGCGAAGCGATGGGTGCTTCGGGCAGCGTCATTTCGGAGATAGTCTTTACTACCGCGATGACTGCTTACTTAGAGACACTTACTGATCCGAGCTACAAAGGCCAGGCAGTAGTCCAGACATTCCCCCTGATAGGCAACTACGGAATAATCACGCCTGACATGGAAAGCTCCAAGGTCAATGTATCAGGCTACATCGTAAGAGAAGCCTGCGAGGTCCCTTCCAACTTCAGATGCGAAAAGGATCTGGATACATTCCTTAAGGAGCAGGGCATTCCCGGACTTAAGGGGATCGACACGAGAGCTCTTACAAAGTGCTTAAGAGAATCAGGCACAATGAACGGCGCGATCTGCGACAGGCCCGATGAGTTCTCCATAGAAGAGATCAAGGCTTACAGGATCAAGGATCCCGTTGAAGAAGTAACGACACCCGAAGAGAAGATCGTATCACCCGAAGGCGAAGTAAAGTTCAAGGTAGCGATGTTCGACTTCGGCATCAAGAGCAATATCGCCAGAGAGCTCGCGAAAAGATCTTGCGAAGTTCATCTCCTTCCCGCTGATACAGATGCAGCAAAGGTAAATGAGCTCGCACCTGACGGCATCTTCCTCTCCAACGGCCCCGGAGATCCGGAAGACAACATAAAGGCAATCGAGACCATGAAGGTCTTAAAAGATTCAGGCATCCCGATCATGGGCATCTGCTTAGGACATCAGATCTTAGCTCTTGCCCACGGCTTTAAGACATCCAAGCTCAAGTACGGACACAGAGGTGCAAACCACCCCGTAAAGAACCTTGAGACAGGCAGAGTCTATATCACATCACAAAACCACGGATACCAGGTATTGAGCGATTCGATAGATCAGACGGTCGCAAAAGAATTCTTTGTTAACGTAAACGACGGAACGAATGAAGGAATCAGATATTTGGGCAAGCCCGCTTACTCGGTACAGTTCCACCCCGAAGCATGCGGAGGACCTAAGGATACGGAATTCCTTTTCGATATGTTCATTAACATGATGGAAGACAGGGGGAACAAATAATATGCCGCTTGATAAAACTATTAGAAAAGTTCTTGTTATCGGATCAGGTCCTATCGTAATCGGCCAGGCTGCCGAGTTCGACTACGCAGGCACACAGGCCTGCAGAGCGCTCCGCGAGGACGGCATCGAGATCGTGCTCCTCAACTCCAATCCTGCTACCATCATGACCGACAAGTCGATGGCAGATAAGATCTACATCGAGCCTTTAACACTTACGACAGTTAAGAGAATAATCGAGACAGAAAGACCTGACTCCATCCTCTCAGGCCTTGGCGGACAGACTGCGCTCACACTGTGCATGCAGCTTGCCAAGGAAGGATTCCTCGAATCACACGGCGTCAAGCTCTTAGGCTCATCACCCGAGTGTATCGACAAGGCGGAAGACCGCCAGATGTTCAAGGATACGATGGAATCGATCGGCCAGCCCTGTATCCCTTCAAAGGTCGTAACGACAGTTGAAGATGCCATGGACTTCGCAAAAGAGATCGGTTACCCGGTTATCGTCAGACCTGCGTTCACATTAGGCGGAACGGGCGGCGGTATCGCAAACGATGAGGCTGAGCTCCACGAGATCGCAAGAAACGGTCTTGCATTGTCTCCTATCACACAGGTGCTTATCGAGAGAGGTATCGCAGGCTGGAAAGAGATCGAGTTCGAGGTCATCAGAGATAAGGACGGCAACGTCATCACGGTCTGCTCGATGGAGAACTTGGATCCTGTCGGAGTACACACAGGTGACTCCATCGTTATCGCTCCTGCGGTAACGCTCTCCGACAAAGAATATCAGATGCTCAGAACTGCTTCACTTAACATCATCGAAGCACTGGGCGTAGAGGGCGGCTGCAACTGCCAGTTCGCGCTCAATCCTAACTCATTCGAGTATGCTGTAATCGAGGTCAACCCGAGAGTCTCAAGATCATCTGCGCTCGCTTCAAAGGCAACAGGTTATCCGATCGCAAAGGTTGCCACAAAGATCGCTATCGGTTACAGACTCCACGAGATCGTAAATGCCGTAACGGGCCATACATATGCTGCTTTCGAGCCTGCATTGGACTACGTGGCAGTCAAGTATCCGAAGTGGCCTTTCGACAAGTTCGTATATGCAAAGAGAAACCTCGGCACACAGATGAAGGCAACGGGCGAAGTCATGGCGATCTCCGATTCATTCGAGAGTGCGCTCATGAAGGCTGTCAGAGGCGCAGAGATCTCTGCTGACACACTCCACCTGAAGAAGATGGAAGAGGTGGCAGACGAAGACTTGATGGAGCGCTGCGTAACGCCTACCGACGAGAGACTTTTCTATGTCGCTGAAGCGATCAGAAGAGGCGTTGAGATCGAGAAGATCAATGCCGAGACCAAGATCGACATGTGGTTCCTCTCAAAGATCAGGAATCTTGTTGAGTTCGAAAAGGAAATCTCCGGAAAAGAGATCTCTTTCGATGAATACGTAAAGGCTAAAAAGTACGGCTTCACTGACAAGGCGATCGCAAGGATCACAGGAAAGCCCGTTACATATGAGCTCAAGCCTACGTTCAAGATGGTTGATACATGCGCGGGCGAGTTTGAAGCGCACACACCTTATTTCTATGCTACATTCAACAGGCCTGAAGAAGGCGGCGAGAATGAAGCTGACTTTGAGAAGGATGGCGACAAGGACAAGCAGACAGTAATCGTATTCGGTTCGGGCCCGATCAGAATCGGTCAGGGCATCGAGTTCGACTATGCAGCAGTTCACTGCGTACACGCGCTTAGGAACTTAGGCTACAGGGTTGTCATCGTAAACAACAACCCCGAGACAGTATCCACAGACTTCGACACGGGCGACAGACTCTATTTCGAGCCTCTTACACCTGAAGACGTAATGAACATCGTTCGTCAGGAAAAGCCGTTCGGCGTAGTCGTAGCATTCGGCGGCCAGACTGCCATCAAGCTCACGAAAACATTGTCCGAGAACAACATCAACATCATCGGCACGTCTGCTGACTCCATCGACATGGCAGAAGACCGTGAGAGATTTGACGAGCTCTTGGAGCGCCTCGGAATCGCAAGACCTAAGGGCTTCTCAGTACTCACACTCGAGGAAGCTTTGAAGGCTGCAAACACACTTGAATATCCTGTACTCTTAAGACCTTCCTACGTTCTTGGCGGTCAGAACATGATCATCGCCTTCAACGACGAAGACGTTAACGAGTACATGAGGATCATCCTCGCACAGGGCATTGAGAACCCCGTCCTCATCGACAAGTATATCCAGGGCAAGGAGATCGAAGTAGACGCTATCTACGACGGTAAGGATGTCCTTATCCCGGGTCTCATGGAGCACGTTGAGCGTGCGGGAATCCACTCCGGTGACTCTATCGCGATGTATCCTGCAAAGCATATCTACGACGATATGTACAAGAAGCTTGCAGATACCACGATCGCTCTCTGCGACGGACTTAAGTCAACAGGTATCGTAAATATCCAATACATCGTTAAGGACAACAGGATCTATGTCATCGAGGTCAACCCGAGAGCTTCGAGAACCGTTCCTTACATGAGCAAGGTAACAGGCATCCCGATGGTAGACGTTGCCATCGAAGTAAGCCTTGGTACTCCTCTTGCAGACATGGACTACGGCACAGGCTTCTACAGACAGTCACCTTATACCGCAGTCAAGGTCCCTGTATTCTCATTCGAGAAACTCACAGACGTTGATACACAGTTAGGACCTGAAATGAAGTCTACCGGTGAGGTATTAGGAGTCGGCAGAAACCTCTCCGAAGCACTCTACAAGGGTCTCGTTGCTGCAGGCTACAAGATGTACAAGCGCGGCGGCGTATTCATCACGGTAAGAAATTCCGACAAGATGGAGATCGTAGAGATTGCGAAGAAGTTCGACATCATGGGCTTCAAGCTCTATGCGACTCACGGCACTGCTGAGGCACTGAGACTTGCGGGAATGGAAGTTTCCGAAGTATCGAAGATCCACGAGTCTGATGAGAACAACACAATGTCTCTGATCGAGAGCGGCAAGATAAATTACATCATCTCAACATCTGCTAAGGGCAGACTCCCTGCAAGAGACTCCGTTAAGCTCAGAAGAAGAGCAGTCATGCTCGGCATCCCCTGCCTTACGGCTGTTGATACCGCAGATGCTCTTGCTGATTCCCTGATGAGCCACTTCTCCGAGATCAACACCGAGCTCGTTGATATCAACAACATGCGTGACAAGAGAAGGAAGATCAACTTCATCAAGATGCAGGGCGCAGGCAACGATTACATCTACATCGACTGCATGGAGAGCATGGTATCTTCACCTGAGTCATTGTCAGTCTACATGAGTGACAGACACTTCGGTGTAGGCGGTGACGGCATCGTATTGATCGCTCCTTCCAAGGTCGCAGACTGCAAGATGATCATGTTCAATCTCGACGGTTCCGAGGGCATGATGTGCGGTAACGCGATAAGATGCGTCGCCAAGTATATGTACGATGAGCGCGGCCACAAGAAGAGACACATGAAGATCGAGACAAAGAGCGGCATCAAGACGTTAGAGCTCATGACTTTAGGCGGTGTCGTAGCAAGAGTTAAGGTCGACATGGGCAAGGCAGAGCTCGTTCCTTCCAAGATTCCCTGCACGCTTCCCGGCGACAAGGCGATCAATGTGCCCGTAAATATAGACGGCGATCAATATAACATTACGGCAGTATCAATGGGTAACCCTCATGCCGTTGTATTCACTGATCTTGTTGATGTACTTGACCTCAACAGCATCGGACCCAAGTTCGAATACTCAACTGATATCTTCCCTGAGAGAGTCAACACCGAGTTCGTCAAAGTCATCGACGAGCATACACTCAAGATGAGAGTATGGGAGAGAGGCTCAGGCGAGACAATGGCCTGTGGTACAGGTGCGTGCGCTACGGTAGTCGCAGCATGCGAGAACGGCTTCTGCAAGAAGGGCGAAGACATCAGGGTAATCCTTAAGGGCGGCGACCTCATCATCAACTACACAGATGATACTGTCTTCATGACAGGTAACTGCGCCAAGGTCTTCGAAGGATCCATGGAGGTCTGATGGAGACCATCAACAGAAGTTTTAAAGCAGCAATTTTCGACATGGACGGACTGATCCTCGATTCAGAGAGGACAGTCCTTTCCTGTTGGGAAAAGATCGGCGAAAAATACGGCTTTAAAGATATCGTGACATATGGTATCAGCGTTATCGGCAAGAATAAGAAGGCTACGACAGATGAGTTCGAGAGAGTCTACGGCGAGCCCGGTGACCGCTACGAAAGAGAATTAAGAGAGATCTATAACGGGCTGGCCCAAAATGGCAAAGTGCCGCTTAAGCCAAATACCATTGAGCTCCTGAGTGCCATGAAGAACGCGGGTATGAAGATAGCCATCGCGTCTTCCTCGACGAGGGAAGAAGTAACAACGCAGATGGAGATGCTCGGAGCGCTTAAGTTTTTCGATACATGTGTATGCGGAGACCAGGTCACGAAGTCAAAGCCCGATCCGGAGATATTCCTCCTTGCCTGCGATGCTTTGGGCGTAAAGCCTGAAGAGGCAGTAGGACTTGAGGATTCTTTCAACGGCGTGAGAGCCTGTAAGGCGTCTGGCCTTTACACGATAATGGTTCCCGACATAATCCAGCCTGACGATGAGATGAAGAGTCTGGCAGACGTTATCCTGCCGTCGCTTAAGGAAGTTCAGGCCTTTTTGAATCTCAGATAACCGTTGTTATACAGATAGTTTAATACGGATGCGCCGATGATTATGACGTATCCGATTATGCTTATCACATCCGGGATCTCGCCTAATATGATGAGGCCCAAAAGGGCAGTAAAGATAACTGTTGAATAATCGTAGATCGATATTTCCTTGGCAGGGCACGCCGAATATGCTGAAGTGATGAAGAGCTGTCCGAAGCACGCTGCCACGCCGGTCATACAGCAGTAGAAAAACTGCATCCATGTTATAGGCTGATATGTGACGATTATGAACGGGATCAGTGCAACGCAAGAGAATGTCGAAAAGAACGCGACTACAACGATGCCTCTTTCACCTTTGACAGTCGCTTTTCTTAAGAATGCATAAGCGATGCCGGCAAAAATGCCACCGATAAGAGCTATTGCCAAGGGGAAGAGATTATCGCCCGAAACGCCCATTTTCCCGAACAGGAAAGACGGTTTTACGACAAATATGGCACCGGCAATAGCGGTGAGAATGCAAGTCCACTGGAATCCGTCAGCAGCTTCTTTGAGGATTATTATCGATGTCAGCATCGCGAAGAAAGGCGAGAGCTTGTTGAGCATCATGGCATCAGACATGTTCGTGGCGGATATCGCGTAGAAGTTGCAGATAACACTTATCGTGCCGAACAGTGCCCTCATGAACACATAAGGGAAGGAAGCTTTCTTGATCTTGAACTTCTCAGGTGACCTGAAAAGGATCGTATAGGACATAATTATCGCGACGAGGTTTCTGAAGAAAGCCTTCTGGAAGACCGGCATCTCTCCTGCGAGGTTAATGAACAACGCCATGCATGCAAATGCGAATGACGATAGCAGAAGATATATGATGCCCCTTTTCCTGGGCGATACCTTTTCCAGCGGCTTAAATGACATGAGCCTTTGACCTCTTGACGGATATTTATCGGATATTATAGCAATGAATGGACGGGTTGCGTGAGATTTAAATGTATTTGATTGACACAAACAACAGCACCCAATACAATGAGTGAGTTGCTAATAAGTATAAATAATAAGAGGTCCGGATATGCTCAGAGTAGGTATTCTCGGCTGCGGTTCGATCGCGGCAAAAGTGGCAGAAAGTTTGAAAGACAGCAAGAAGGTTGCCGTCACTGGCGTAGCCTCCAGAGAAAGAAACAAAGCCAAGAAATTCGCAGCAGCGCACTGTCCTGACGCGAAGGTTTTCGGCGGCTACGAGAAGCTTGCCGCATCTGATGACATCGACCTTATCTATATCGCAACGCCCAACACATATCACTACGAACACGCGATCCTCTGCATCAAGGAATACAAGAACGTTCTTATCGAGAAGCCTTTTGCCATGAGCAAGGCTGAGACTGACAGCATTTTCTTTGAGGCAAAGAACAGAGGCGTATTCGTCGCTGAGGCAATGTGGACGTCCTATCTGCCGCTTCACAAGAAAGCGCTCGAATGGATCGCTGAAGGCAGGATCGGCGCAGTAAAGTATGTTGCCGCAAACCTCGGATACGATATCGAGAATGTCCCGAGATTAAACAGTCCTGTTTTGGGCGGCGGAAGCTATCTTGATCTCGGCGTATATACGACTAACTTCGCGCTCTCATTCATGGGCAATGACATCAGGGTATCCAGAGTATTCGCAAGAATGACATCTTCAGGCATCGACAGGGATACGTCTTACTGCATGGAGTCTGAAGACGGCAGCATTCTCGGCAACTTCTATGTCACCATGTGCGCCAACACCGATAAGGACGCTGTCGTTACGGGTGAGAAGGGCAAGATAAAGTTCAACAATATCAATAACTACCGCAAGATCGCGCTCTATACTGCTGATGATGTTCTCATCGAAGAAGTAATTGACGAAGAGGAATATCTGCACGGCTATGTTTATGAATTCGAAGCTTGCGCTGATGCGATCTCCAAAGGCCTCATCCAGGCTCCTGACATGCCCTGGAGCAAGACTACCAGGATAGCCCAGATAAACGATACTATCCGTTCAATGATGTAAGATGACCGATACTATCTCAAGACAGGAAAAGAACAAGAAGCTCATAAGATTCGTTGTTTTCAACGGCATCATTGCTGCTTTGTATGTCGTGCTGGCTTATATTTTCGCGCCTATCTCTTATGGGATGATACAGGCAAGGATCGCAGAGGCTATGACGATATTCCCGATCTTCTCATGGGGAACGATCCCGGGGGTTACTTTGGGATGCCTTATCGCGAACCTCCTTAATCCCGAGAATCTGGGACCGGTGGATATTATCTTCGGAACGCTTGCCACGCTCATAGCGGGCATACTGTCCTGCCTCATCGGCAAGAAGAACAAGTGGCTCGGACTTTTGTCTCCCATCCTTGTAAACGGACTTATAGTAGGAGGATATCTTCCGTTCCTTCTTATGGATACGGTTACCTGGCAGGCAGTTGCAATCTCCATGCTCTCTGTTGCCGCCGGCGAAGCTATTGTTATGATCGTCTTAGGAATAGGACTCGTTGCTATAATTGATAAAACAGGTTTAAAGAGAAAATTACCATGACACAGTATTTTGACCCCAATCCGACAACACCTTCAGAGCGCAAAGTCATCCCTTACAGAATGAACGGGATCAACTTTGAGTTTTATACGGACACGTCTGTATTCTCCAGAAATGAAGTTGATTTCGGAACCAATCTTCTCATTGATACGCTCGTAAAAGACATCAAGGCGAGAGGCCCCAAGATGGAGCGCTTCGTCGATCTCGGATGCGGCGTGGGAATCGTAGGCATCGTCATCAAGTCATGCTTCATGGCTTTCGATGTAACAGGCGTGGATATCAACTCCAGAGCAGTCGCTCTCGCCAGAGAGAACAGCATGCTCAACGGCGTGAACTGCAGATTCATGTCGAGCGATATCCTTTTCGGAGTAAGAGACGAACACTTCGACATCATTGCCACGAATCCCCCGGTAAGAGCAGGCAAGAAGACCGTGTTCGGCTTCTACGAGCAGGCTTTTGAAGTGCTCAATCCCGGCGGATATCTTTACGTCGTTCTGCAGCGCAAGCAGGGCGCGCCGTCCACGATGGACAAGCTCCAGGAGTTATTCGGCAACTGTGAGACACTGTCGATCGACGGCGGTTACCGCGTAATGAGATCGAGGAAAGAATAAGCCATTTTTGCCGGATATCGGCAATCTGAATTTGATATATAATAAGCGCGAAAAAACTAAAGGAGAAACATTATGTCATCAGCATGTGATACTTGCCCTTCAAAGAACGGCTGCACATCACAAGATTCATGCCCTTCAGCAAACGGCATCCAGAAAGATCCTCTTGCAGCAGGCTCTTCCATCAAGACCGTAATCGGTGTAGCCAGCGGTAAGGGCGGCGTAGGAAAGTCATTCGTAACATCCGTTCTGGCCGTACAGCTCGCCAGAAAAGGCTATAAAGTAGGCATCATGGATGCCGACATCACAGGACCTTCGATCCCGCAGTCCTTTGGACTTACGGAGAACTTAAGAGCGACCGACGACCAGCTTATAGTCCCTGCAGAGACCTTAACGGGCATCAAGGCAGTCAGCGTCAATCTCGTTCTCGAGAACAAGGAAGCTCCGGTAATCTGGAGAGGTCCCGTCTTAAGCTCGCTCTTGAAGCAGTTCTGGGGCCAGACAAACTGGGAGACCTTAGATGTCCTTCTTATCGACATGCCTCCGGGAACAGGCGACGTTCCGCTTACGCTGTTCCAGTCCATGCCTTTGGACGGAATCATTCTCGTAGCTACGAGCCAGGACCTCGTATCCATGATCGTCAACAAGGCGCGCAACATGGCTTCCATGATGAAGGTCCCGGTACTCGGAATGGTCGAAAACATGAGCTACATCAAGTGCCCTCACTGCGGTGATGAGATCAGACTTTACGGCGACGGCTCCACCATCGAGAAGTCTGCTGCTGAGATCGGCGCAAAGGTAACGGATAAGCTCCCGCTCGATCCTGATGTTACGAAGCTTGTCGACAGCGGAAAAGCAGAAGAAGTAAGCGTTGACCTCCTTGCCGGCACGACCGACATGGTAATTGAGTTGATAAACAAGTGAAAAGATATCTGTCGTTAATTCTTGCCATACTGTTCTCTTTTGTCATCTTGTGCTCATGCTCAAAGAAGACGGACGAGACGGGCAACGGGCTGGAGAAATATCTCGGAGATTATTCATACAGCGATCCTGCTATATGCATGGTATACGAGCCCGTTGATGGTGAGGAAGACGGCGACGGCAATCCTCTTTACGGTATCCAGTACCGCAAGATCACAGATCTTGAAGGAGCCCTTGCTTCAGGCAACACGATGCTGATATATTTCTACAGCTCGATGTCTACTGACAGCGGCCCTATTACTGCAGCCGTCGAAGATCTGGCTCAGGCATATAACGGCAAGCTAATAGTGCTGATGCTCGATGCCATGGAGTATCCGGATCTGATGGAGAAATACAAGATCGAAGCGGTGCCTGAATTCGTTTTGAAAAAGCCGGGACAGGCAGATAAGGTTTTCGAGAGTGTATCATATGAGTATTGGACGCTTAATGACGTAATAGATTGGCTTGGCACTAACGGCATAGCATAAGGTGAGTAATATGGGAAATATCGTATCGATCAGCACAATTGGACAGGACAGTCACAGATTCGGCGAGCCTTGCGGTGAGACAGTCATCAGGCTCGGAGGAATCGGCATTCCCTTTGATAAGCCCATTGACGCAAACAGTGACGGCGACGTAGTCTTGCACGCTATCACCAATGCCATATCCGGGTTTACAGGTGTAAATATCCTTGGCGGCGAAGCAGACAAGATCTGCCTCGAGCAGGGCATAAAGGACAGCACGGTCTACCTTAAGAAAGCTCTCGAATACATGAAGGAAGGCAGGATCATTCACTGCTCGGTCACCATCGAGTGCCTCCGCCCGAAGCTCATGCCGCACATCCCGAAGATGAAAGAATCGGTAGGAGAGCTTCTCGGCATACCCGCAGCGTCAGTCGGCATCACGGCCACGACCGGTGAGGGCCTGACGGGATTTGGCCGCGGTGAAGGAATACAGGTATTCTGCATCCTGACTTTCGCAAAAGAGATTTAAATAAATCAGCCCGCTTGCTTAAGCGGGCTTTTTGTTATCAGTCGTGGAAAGGTTCGCTCTCGCCTCTGGATCTTACGATCTCTGAAGCTATCGCGATATCTTCGGGAGTCGTAATCTTAAGGTTCGAATAAAGTCCCTTTGTAAGATAGACATCAAGTCCGTAGGAGGTCGCGAGGGCCGTGTCATCTGTTGCAGTCGTGCCTTCCGCGATGGCTCTCTCATAGCACATCTTTATGTCTTTGTACTTGAAGCCCTGGGGCGTAAGTATCTCATAAAACCTCGATCTGTCGGGAGTATCGATGACTTTGATCTCGCCTCCGGACGTTACTTCAATCTTTTTTAATGTGTTCTTAACGGGCACGGCGGATGCGCAGACATCATGAGCGCCAAGGCCGTCGATGCAAGCTGTTATCTCGTCAGCCGTTACAAGGCAGCGCGCGCCGTCGTGAACAAGAACGAGGTCATCTTCAGATGCGTCAGAGATCATGTTAAGACCAAGTGAAACAGACTCTGTTCTGGTATTTCCGCCGAGTGTGAAAACGATATCAAGATCGGGGAAATACTCCGTGCACATAGCCTTGAGGATATCGATGAGATCAGGTGTCGTGACGAGGATGATCTTATAATCCATATCTGCATAATTATTCCTGCAGACATCGGTAATGGCGCCCAAAGTCCTCAAGATGACGGGGCTCCCTTCGACATTTCTCATGAGCTTGGGCTGGCCTGCGCCCATACGCGTTCCGCTTCCTGCGGCAGGTATCAGAAAATAGCATTTGCGGTTCATAAGACTACCTCCTTGCGGTTAAGAGAACAGTATATCGACAGCTTCCTTAAGATTATCGGCATATATGAATTCAGGTACGGGTTTGCCTGCGAAAACTTCAGCCGAAGCATTGGCAAGCTCCTTCTCAAGAGCATCCTTGGAACTGCCGGGAAGGACAACGGTCGTTATGCCGAGCCTGGCAGAAGCAAGGCATCTTTTTAAGATCCTTGATACGGGTCTGATCTCGCCTGACAAACCGACTTCACCGAGTATCAGGGTATTGGGCTTAACGCTGACGCCTCTTGCAGAAGAGACTGTTGCCATGCATACGGCAAGATCAGTAGCGGGATCTGATACCTTGAGACCTCCGATGACATTTACAAAGCAATCCTTGGATGTGAGACCTAACTGGAGGAGCTTCTCGCAGACAGCGAGGAGCATGAGGACTCTGCCGCGCTCGGGGCCTGATGTCATCCTCTGGGGATTGGGATAAACGCTCTCGGTGCAGAGAGCCTGCACTTCGATGGTGAGCGCGTCATTGCCTTCGAGAGTGGAAGTAAGGACTGATCCGGGGCTGTTCAAGGGCCTTCCTGCGACGAGAAGAGCCTTGGAGCTGTCTACTGGAATGAGCCCTGTCTCGCCCATCTCAAAGAAACATATCTCATTGGATCTTCCGAATCTGTTCTTCGCAGATCTTATGATGCGGTATCCGCCTGTAGCATCGCCCTCAAAGCCCAGCACTGTATCGACCATATGCTCGATCGTCTTAGGACCTGCGATGGAGCCGTCCTTGGCGATATGGCCGACCATGATGATGGTTATATTATTTGTCTTTGCGATCCTGATGAGGCCTGCGGCAACTTCGCGGATCTGCGCTACGCCGCCGGGTGTTCCCGCGACTTGTTCTGAGTAAAGTGTCTGGATGGAATCGATGATCGCGAGGCAGGGCTTGTGTGTCTTAAGCTGCTCTGCGATAGCCTCGAATCTGGTCTCTCCGCAGATCAGGATGTCCCTCTTGATCTTAAGTCTTGAAGCGCGCATGCCGATCTGTGCAGGGGATTCCTCACCTGAGATATAGAGGATCTCACCCTCTGCCTTATATGAATCCGCGAGCTGCATAAGGATCGTGGATTTACCGATGCCGGGTTCGCCCGCGACGAGCGTGACGGAGCCTTCGGTGATGCCGCCGCCAAATAAAGTATCAAGGCTCTCGATGCCGGTCGAATGCCTGATGTAATTCTCTTTACCTGCCTCGCTGAGTCTTACGGTAACTGCAGAATCTGTCCATGAATACTGGTTGGCAGTAAGTGCGGGAGGATCAGTCTTAGCCTTAGCGGGTGCCTTCTCTGAGGGCGCTTCGACGAAGGTATTGAACATGCCGCAAGAGGGGCACTTGCCCATCCAGCCGGATGTCTCGTAACCGCATTCCTTACAGAAAAATGTAGTCTTCTTAGCCATAGTCTTATCCGTCCATATCTTTATTACTTGCATTATAACAAAGGTCTACTCCTATTAATGGGACAAGATGCATATTGAGAAAATATTGAGACCGGTCTCAATATTTAGTGATATCGGTTGCACGGGTGTGCTAATAGTGTTAGCGTTTTCTTATTCCGGCGATTTGATAAGGACACTTTATGCATCACAATTTCCTGTTTGATTTAGACCAGACTTTACTCGATTTCCATGCGTCAGAACGCAAGGCGCTGGAGATCGTTATTACGGCTTCAGGTCTGAAGTTTACCGAAGAAACATATAAACTTTTCAAAGAGAAAAACAAGTCGCTCTGGCTGGAACTTGAGAGGGGATCATTATCAAGGCAAGAACTTTTCAAAAAGCGTTTTGAGTATATTTTCGAGAATTGTGAAGGCGATCACTCTAAGCTTGATCCTTTGAAGATCAATGATGAATTCATCTTCACGATGTCCCGAAACGGTGTGCTTATGGAAGGTGCTCTCGAGTTCATTCAAAGACTAAAAAACGAGATAAAGGATGCACGCATTTTCATTGCTTCAAACGGTGCTACCATCAATGCCGAAGGCAGGATCAAGTCTACCGGTTTAGAGAAATATATTGAGAAGATCTATGTAAGCGAATGGATGGGTGTTGCAAAGCCTTCTCCTGAGTTTTTCGATATGTGCCTTGAAGGAGTCGGTGAGCCGAAAGATACATGCATCATGATCGGTGATTCACTGACGTCTGATATGCTCGGCGCGAAAAAAGCCTCTCTTACTTCTGTGTGGTTTATGCCTCAGGGAGATATCGAAGCTTCGATGAAAGAATACGACATTGATTATTTTGCTTCTTCTTTTGATGAACTTTTCGAAGTGCTGAAGAAATGGTCAGAGGCTTCCTGAAATCCGTAATTCTAATTGAAAAAAATAAGGTGCCCTGCTATTTAAGCAGGACACCTTAAAATTTTGGTTTTGATAACTATTACAGTGTCTTAAAGAACTCGCAAGCCTTCAAAGTATTCTCGTAAGAACCGAAAGCAGTGAGACGGAAGTAGCCTGCGCCGTTCTCGCCGAATCCTTCGCCCGGCGTGCCGACGATGCCGAAGCGTTCGAGGATCATGTCGAAGAACTCCCAGCCGCCCATGTTATCAGGACACTTGAGCCAGATATAAGGTGAGTTTACGCCGCCTGTGAAGTAGATGCCCTTCTCGGTAAATACCTCAGCAAGTGCTGCTGCGTTGCGCTTGTAGTAAGCGATGTTAGCTTTGCAGTCTTCGAGGCCCTGACCGGAGAGGGAAGCTGCAGCGCCTTTCTGTGTGACATAGGATACGCCGTTGAACTTGGTTGCCTGGCGTCTTGCCCAGAACTTTGAGAGCTTGATACCGTCAGATTCCAAAGAGTCGGGAACGATCGTCCAGCCGCATCTTACGCCTGTAAAGCCTGCGAACTTGGAGAATGAAGATACCTCGATGGCGCAGAGATCGGCGCCGGGGATTTCGTAGATCGTGTGGGGCTTGTCCTCTGAGATGAATGCTTCGTATGCGGCATCGAAAATGATCAATGATCCTGTGTTGAGCGCGAAGTCTACCCAGGCCTTAAGGCCTTCGTAGCCGTAAACTGCACCTGTCGGATTGTTGGGTGAGCAGATGTAGATGACGGAAGGCTCAATGTCTGTGTCAGCAGGAGGGAGAGGAAGGAAGTCATTCTCCTTGGAGCCTTCGACAAATGATACCTGTCTGCCGTTCATGAGGTTGGAGTCGACATAGACGGGATATACGGGATCGGGAATGATTACCGGGTTGTCTCCAAGGACGTCAGGGAGATTGCCCAGGTCGCTCTTGGCGCCGTCGGAGACATATACAGTCTCAGGTGCAACATTAACGCCGAGTTCCTTGTAATGATTGGAAATAGCGTTTCTTAAAAACTCATAACCGTATTCCGGCGGATAACCCTTGAATGTGTCCTTGACAGACATCTCTTTTACGGCTTCTTCCATAGCGGAAGTGATCGATTCAGGGAGGGGAAGGGTGACGTCACCGATGCCCATTCTGATGATCTCACGGTCAGGGTTCTCTTCCTGGAACTTTCTGACGCGCTTGGCGATATCAGAGAAGAGGTAGGTTTCTTTTACGTCCAGAAAATGGTTGTTGAGTTTGATATCCATGGTCTTTACCTCGGGTCTTAAGAAATTATGCGAACATTTTAACACGGAGGAAAAACAGCGAAGAAAAAAGTTTTTCGGGCATATGCACAAAAGAATGACTGATACCGCAGGTTTGCACTAAAAAGTTTTTTACATAGCGGTGTATAATGAACTTTGGGTCTAGGGACATTGTGATTTACGGAGATCGAAATGGAGAGCCATTGGAGCGTTTTTTATCCTGAGAAATACTCAAATCCGAAGACAGATTCGGATGAGACTCTTTATATGCGCATGAGGCGCGTATGCCTTGCCAATCCCGCGAGGATCGCGATTGAATACGGAACGACCAAGTTCACGTTTGCTTATTTTCTCGATAAGATCGAAGAAGCTGCCCTGACCTGGAAAAAGCTCGGAGTGCAAAAGGGCGATGTGGTATTGATCGCCATGGGCAACAACCCCATCAACATAATATGTGTCTATGCTCTGGATAAGTTAGGCGCAACGGCGGCTCTGGCTGTCCCGAATCTTGCGACGGAATATTTTGCCGGCTATGCGCAGTGCGTCAAAGCGAAGTTCTGCGTAATGAGCTGCAACCAGTATATGAACTATTCGTCTGTCCTTGACCAGACCGGTATCAAGACTGTCGTTATCGGCAAGTACAGCGGGACAGCGGTGGGACTGACAAAGTTCTCCGTCCGCTTCTATCCGCTTTACAGCTATGATACGCCCAAGCCGAAAAACGTACCCAAAGGAATAAAACTTTTTTACTGGGAAGAGCTTGCTGCCGCACCGAAGGATCCTGCCGAACAGGAAGACCAGGGCTATGACCGCGATAACACCAGGACGGCACTGTATCTGTTCCCGAGCGCCTCGACAGACTGCAAAGCGACCGGGCTGACTGCCAGGAGCATGAATATCTCCGCGAATCTGACAGAGATGGTATTCAAGGCTGACGAGGATATGACGGGCGTTCCCATGAGGACGTTGTGCCTTAATGAGTGCTGCTTTGCGTTCGGATTCGTCGTGGGCATCCATAATGTGTTGTGCTGCGCGCAGACTGTTACGATGTTCACCTGGTATGATTCCGACAAGATCTTTTTCGCGATGCGCAAATACAGACCTGACGTGATCCTCGGATACAGCAGCACGATCGCCTCGATCAACAAAGCGGGCAATACAGGCGTATTAAGGACTGTTAACCGCATCATCGTAGGCGGCGGACTTCTTACGAGCAGCCAGAAGGCAACGCTGTTTGAGAACGCACAGGGTCCCGGAAGAAAACTTGCCGTCTGCTCCATTACGGGCTGCGACGAGATACTGGCTTATGCATACGGACCTTCTGATCTCAACAGCGACAGGCTTATCGGATTCCCGCTGCCGGGAGTCATCATGCGAATAGTAAATAAAGACACCGGTCTCGATGTTCCCGAAGGCGCTGAAGGCGAGATCGCCGTGTGCACACCGATCACTGCATCGGATGATGTAAATCAGCTTCCCGTGGAAAATTACAGGAAACTTTTGGACGGAAGGATCTGGTTCTTTACCGGTATGATCGGCAAGCAGGACGGCAATAAGATGTTCTATCTCGTCGGCAAGAAATCGAGAGAAGTGAGGATCAACAGCTACCCCGTCTATCCTGACCAGGTCGATGAGGCTGTTCAGATGACTGAAGGCGTAGTGGAATCCTGTTCGGTAATCATCGAGAACCCTGAAGGTCCTGTCCTGATCACGGCTGTCGTTCCGGAAGAAGAGTACTTCTACGATAACAACCTGATGGAAGACTTAAGAGACCGGATCAAATCCGAATGCGAGATGACGCTCCATGAAGCGATGAGACCTTCTGAGGTAATATTCTTAGTGTCTTTGCCGAGAGATTCCAAAGGCGGTAAAGACTACGAAGCAGTTAAAGAGAAAGTAACTCTGATGCAGGATGAGGAAACCACAGAGGACGAAGTCCTTGAGTCAGAGGAAACTGAATAAATCCGGAATAAAGGAAAAAGATTAAAGGAGTAAAGGATGAAAAAGATTACGACTAAGTTTTGGGCTCTTTTGTGCACGGCGGCATTGCTTCTGTCAATGACTGCCTGCGGGGCAGGCGGCACTCGCGCCACCATGAACACCGATCATACCGGTGGCGACCGCAAACATGAAGCCGGAGAAGTTTCTGATCCGACAGACCCGACTGATCCTACTGATCCGACAGATCCTACCGATCCTACCGATCCTACGGATCCGCCCGGATACAACGGCGGAACTATCGTTACTTCGGATACGCTCACGTATCCGGATCATGTTGCGACTGTAGAAGAGATCCATCCTTATCACGCGCCGGGAAGTCTTAAGGGGAGTGATGCGACCAACAGGCTTTCTGAGGTCGAGATGGATATTCTTCATCATTCGATCACGAGTTATGCAGACATCGAGATCCTTTTCGAGAATCCTGAGAAATTCGGATTCGAGATCAAGGATATTACATGGGGAGATTTTATATCAATCGACCAGTACGATGAGGAAAAGGCATACTATCAGGACCAGCTTAATAAGCTCCTTGAGATCGATTACAACTCGCTTAATGATGATGACAGACTGTGCTACGACAAGATTGTTTATGACTGCGAAGAGTCGGTTTATTGCTTCTCTTACACCGCGTTCGAATACTACACGATGCTCTTCAATTACCTCACCGGACCTCAGTGTGAGATCCTGTTTGTCATGGATGTTTATTCGTTTGACACGGTACAGGATGCGGAGAATTATATCCTCTTGTGCAAGGATATCGACAGGTATTACGACTGCATGTGCGAATATGAGGAGGCGAGAGCTTCTCTGGGCTTCGCGTCATCTGATAACAGCTACGAGGAGGCCGCGAAATCATTCGATAATCTGGTAGTGCAGAAGGATGACTGCTTCCTCTATCAGTCGTTTGAAGAAAGGCTTGATAACATCAAGGGACTGTCCTCTTCTGATAAGGACAGGCTTATCTCCGAGCATGAGAAGGTCATGAAGGAAGTCGTTTTCCCCGAGTTCCAGGAATGTGCCGACCGCATGAGAGCTCTTAAAGGATCAGGCGGCTGTGATGCGGGCCTTTCTGCTTATAAGGGCGGAGATGCTTATTATGCAGTGCTTACAAGACATTTGACCAATAATGGCACAACCGTCGAGGACAGCATCGCTGCGTTGGATAAGAAGATAAATGACGTTTATGACGAGTACATGACCACAGCATCTTCGGGCTTCGGATGGTATACGGAGTACATGGGACACGATTACACAAAGGGTGATCTCAATGCCAATCTCGATTATCTTTACGATACGGTCAAGGCGGATTTCCCCTCGATTCCTTCCCACAGTTATTACACGATGGAGGTTCCCGAAGAGTTCCAGGAGAACTTCTCGCCGGCAGCTTATCTTGGCTATCATCTCGATAATTTTGACTCAAATCTCCTGATCGTAAATACCGCCGGAGAAGAAAAGGATTTCGGCGTTACGGTCGCTCACGAAGCTTATCCGGGACACATGTTCGAGTCGATCTATACGAGGACCAAATCATCTCATCCGTATATGTATCTGACCGAGTCTACGGGCTATCTCGAAGGCTGGGCTACATATGTCCAATACTACTCGATGAAATATTTTACGGGAAACGGCGTCACTGATGCGATGATCCTCGTTAAGGATGAGGATATGCTTGGCACTCTCGTAAGCACCAGGGTAGACTACGGAATCAATGTTGAGAACTGGTCTTTGAAAGACTGCGTTGACTATTTACAGTCATACGGATTCCCCGTCGACGAAGATTCATTCTCCAGGTTCTATACGCTTCTCGTCACTGACCCGGGATACTACGCGAAGTACGGCATGGGATATCTTTGGACACAGACGATCATGGATAATCTGCATGCAAATCATCCGAACGCAACGGATAAAGATATCCACACAGCTTATCTCAACGCCCTTACCGGAACGTTCGAACAGATCGAGCAATATGCGGACAAACAGTTAAATTAAGGCTGTTGCCACAGAATTACACCAAAGACCCCGCGGGCGGAAAATGCCTGCGGGGCCTTATTTTATTGGGTTTGAGGCGAAAATTACTTTTTGATTAAATTTATTATTATTTATTTGAGAATATAGGCGTTATGTTATAATTATCGTGAATATTTATACGGAGGACGGCTTCATGGCTACCTTAACAAGGCTTGCTAGCACGCTCACAGCGCGCTATTTCCCTTCCGGTTCGCTCACTGACGCATTCTATCTTGATGGAAGGCTTTGCGGTAAGAGAGAGACCAGACAGGCCGATATCACTATCGACAAAGATGAGAGAGGCTTTTTCTTCTCACTTTTCACGCACCCCACGATCGAAGGATTTGAACCCGGTACCATTCCGCCGTTCGAGCCCCAACTCCGCGGTCTTTGCAACGAAGTAAAGAATTCGCACAAAGAGATCGATGCGATGATCGAGAGATTCCTGTCTACTGCAGTTGAAGTTGCAGGAACGACGAAGCTTGTCGATAATGAGACGAGAGATCCTTATTTCACCGGTGTTATCGTAAGAGACTCCGAGGCATTCGCTGTTACTATCGGCGGCGGTCTCGCATTCCTCTACAGAGACGACACCATTTTCCCTCTGACAGATGCAGGCATCCCGATGGAGCCCATCGACGCTTACGGCAACAGAGTAGGTGATTTCCAGTATTACTGCTCGTCCAAGACAGCCAATGCCCTCTGGTCTAATTTCTTTACGCTCGCACCTGACGACTGCGTCATCCTTTGCAACAAGGCTATCTATGATGCACTCGGCCAGAGAGAAATATTGAGGATCCTCACAGACGCTGAAGACCAGTGTGATGCTGCAGGCCTCATCCTTACACAGGCTTCTGCAAGAATGCCCAACACTCCTATGCAGATCTCCATCTCTTTCGTAGAGAGCGTCACAAAAGAGGAGAAGAAGGGCCTGTTCGGCAAGAAGAAAAAGAACAAGGACTTCGAGATCGAGACACATGAGCTCTTAGAGTCCACTGTAGAAGGCGGCGAAGTAGGCGCTGCTGCAAAGGCTATCGCAGATGCAGGCTTTGTAAGCCTCACACCCGATGCTCCTTTGGCAGTTCCCGTCGCTCCTGATTCAACACCTTCCGACGGAAGCTTACAGTTCGGCGACAAGGCAGGACAGCCCGATGCACAGAAGGTTCCTGATGCTGCTCCCGAATTCCCTGTTACAAATGACACACCCGAAGAGGTCTCTGCTGAAGAAGCTATGAAGAAGATCTTCGGTGATATGCAGAAGTCAGCACAGAGCGATTCTGAAGCCGTATCCAAGGCTGAAGCAGCAGCTATCGCTGATTCTCCGTTCGTATTCGAGATCAACAGCTCAAGCACAGAAGCACCTGATCCGGTAGACGTTAAGCCTGCTGAGCCTGATGATGCTCCTGCAATGGAGACTGTCTCAACGATCGAGTTTACACCTGATGCTGATGATTCTCCTACGAAGCCGGTATCTGACATCAATTCTCTCCTGTTCACATCAGCAGGATCCGGAATTCTTGCTAAGGCTATCGCTGAGTCCAACAAGGAGAAAGAGAAGGAAGCTGCAAAGGAGACAACGATCTCCGATCTTAAGGAAGAGCCTGAGATCCCCGTGATCCCGGTAGTTCCCGCAGTTCCCGAAGTCCCGGTTATTCCGGCAGTCGAGGCAGCACCTGTCATTCCCGCAGCTCCGGCAGCTGTTCCGCCTGCACCCGCAGTCGTTAACAAGCCCGAAGAAATCGTTTTCGCGCCCGGCGAAGTAATCGCAGACGCAGGCGTATCCGACAAGCCGGTAGAAGTAGATGACACATTCGATCCTTATGGCAAGACAAGCGCACAGGAGCTCAAGAATACTCCTCCGATCGTTTTCGGCGATGACGGTCTTGCTCCCAAGGAAGAGCCCACACCTTCAGAAGAGGTCTCCTCTATTCCTGTTCCCGAATATGAGATCAATGAAGACAAGCCCGAACTGAAGGAAGAAGATAAGCTTAATGTTGATTTCCCTGAGACAGGCAAGCAGGAAGCAGCAGCTCCCGCTCCCGCAGTCCGGGAGACAGTAGTTGAAGAACCTGTTCCTGTCGTAGCTCAGGATGATATCGTCCTTCCTTTCGGAAGCCCGACGTTCGTTACAGGCGCTGAGGATAGTGCACAGGTCAAGGCTGACGATATTCCCCAGATGCCGCTCTACGATTCGGACAACTACAATAATCCTGTCAACGCAGTAGGCTCAGAGCAGAATATCTCACAGCCTTACAACAATGCGTCCTTCTATGGTGACTATACAGGTGCCGAGGCACAGGCCGAAGTACCGCCTTATCAGCCTTACGGCGCTGAAGCTTTCTCCACGGCAGACCAGAGCAGCTTCGGCACATACGGCAATCAGACTGTTGATATGCAGGGAGGTGTACCTATGGATAACAACGGATATCCCGGTTTCGGCACTGGTGAGAACGGATACGTTCCGGGCTACGATCAGGCGCCTCAGGGTGGCTTTGATGGTTTCTCCGGAACCGGATACGAAGGCGATTCCCAGTTCTATCAGCCTGATGCACCGCAGCAGGATGCTTATACAGATTACGCGGCAGCCCAGCCTCAGGAAGGCGCTTACGGCGAAGAGTTCGTACAGCCCCAGGCTTCCGCTTCATCTTCCGCATCACTGGATGACGAGTGGTTCAACAACATTCTCGGCGTTGACGATAACGGTCAGACATTCGGCGGAGACGCAGGCTACGGATTTAATCCTGCAGGCGATGCACAGCCCGTAATGCCCGATGCACAGCAGCAGGCCCAGTACACTAACCCCGGCCAGACTTCTTACAGACCTTCAGGTTCAGGCCCGAACAATTCCGGCAGACCTACAGGCAGCGGTCCCCGTACAAGCAGTTCTGCAGGCAAGGGCGGCTCAGGCGGCGGAAAGAAGATGAAGCTCAACCGCAACGGTTATATGTTCATCGCATTCCTCGCTATCCTTTTGATCTGCCTTATCATTGTCATCGCATTGATCGCAAGAGGCTGCAGCAAGAAGAAGACAGATCCTACAGATACATCCGTAACTGTTGATACATCAGAATCCACATCCGAGACAACAATGCCTTCGACAGAAGCTACATTGCCGGATCCTTCCGCTCCTATCGGATACTTCTACTTCTCTGATTACACAGGCTACAGAACATGGTGGGATGTATTCTATTATGTTTACAACATCAAGATCGATAACAACAACGACCCGAGAATCGCGAAGATCCTCGAGTACAACAAGCTCGATCCTTCTATATACAAGGGTCCTAACAGCGGAGACCAGCTCCTCCTGCCTCCTCCGGGAGTATTGTCAGGAGCAATCGAGGTAACATGGAATGCAGGCAGCGGCACGACAGGTGAGACGACACAGGCTCCTGCAGAGACCACCTCAGCAGGTGAGATCACAAGTACGATCCACATCACCTGATACCTCAAGCGAAAATCAGATTAGGCAATAGAGACCGCCTGCTGTAGTTTTAACGGCAGGCGGCTCTTTTTTTGGCTAATTAGTCAAGTAAGTTTATTACAAAAAGTAACATTTGAAGTATATAATTCTATTGCTCTTAAAATATACGCGCGAAAAGAGGGTTTTTATCATGCATAAGAAACTGTTTATCCCCGGACCTATCGAGGTTACGCAGGATGTGCTGGAGAAGATGTCCACACCCATGATCGGACACAGGACCAAGGAAATGTCCGCTCTTCAGCAGTCAATCTCCGAAAAGCTCCAGAAGGTAATGATGACTAACAACACTATCGTTTTGTCAACGTCATCAGGCAGTGGTCTTATGGAAGGTGCCGTAAGAAGCTTTACAAAAACCAGAGCAGCCGTTTTCTCAATCGGCGCATTCGGTAAGAGATGGCACAAGATGTGCACATCCAACGGCATCGCAGCTGATCTTTTCGAGTCAGAGCTCGGCCAGCCCACAACTCCCGAGATGATCGAAGAGGCTCTTTCCACAGGCAAGTATGACCTCATCACGATCACACAGAACGAGACATCAACAGGTATCCATAATCCCATGGATAAGCTTGCTGAGGTATATAAGAAGTATCCCGACGTTATCGTATGCGTTGACGCAGTCTCATCAATGGCAGGTGACTATATCCCCGTAGATGAGCTCGGTATCGACGTATGCATCACTTCAACACAGAAGTGCCTGGGTCTGCCTCCGGGAATGGCTATCGCTTCAGTATCCGACAAGGCCATCAAGAAGGCTGAGACTGTAGAGAACAGAGGCCTTTACTTCGACTATCTTGAGCTCGTTAAGTTCGTTAAGGAGAAGCCCTATCAGTATCCTTCAACACCTTCCGAGTCTCATATGTTTGCTTTGGATTACCAGCTCGACAAGATCCTCGCAGAGGGCGTCGAGAACAGATATCAGAAGCACTGCAAGCTCGCTAAGATCGCTCAGGACTGGGCAAGAGAGAATTGCGCTCTTTACTCCAATCCCGAGAACCTTTCTGTTACCGTTACCTGCGTAACAAATACTACAGGCATCGCTACATCAGACCTCATCAAGGCCATGGGCGAGAAGGGTTACCTCATGAGCAACGGTTACGGTCCTTTGAAGGACAAGACCTTCAGAATCGCTCACATGGGTGATCTTACTGAAGAAGAGCTTAAGGCATATCTCAAAGATCTTGAAGAGACGATCGCAGAACTTAAGGCTAAGGCATAATTAATTACGGGGGAATATAAACATGAAGATCCTTATCACAGAGAGCATCGCAGAAGAGAGTGTTCAGTACTTAAGAGACAGAGGCTATGAAGTAGAAGAATACTTAGGCCATTCTCAGGAAGAGATCGAACAGCACATCAAAGGCTTTGACGCTATCATCGTAAGATCAGCTACAAAGATCAACGAGACTCTTTTAGATAACGCAGACTGCCTCAAGGCTGTCGGCAGAGCAGGTACCGGTATCGACAACATCGACGTTAAGGCCTGCACAGAGCACGGAGTTATCGCGCTCAACACACCTACTGCTAACAACATGGCAGCAGGCGAGCTCGCAGTAGGTCATGCTTTCTCCATCTTCCGTAACCTCTGCACAGCTAACGAAGGCGTTCACAACGGCGACTTCAGACGCGGCAACTGGGTAGGAATCGAGCTCGAAGGCAAGACAGCAGGCGTTATCGGATTGGGCCGTATCGGTTCCATCGTTTCCAGAAAGCTCAAGGGCGTAGGAATGAACGTAATCGCTTACGATCCTTATGTACCCCAGGAGAAGTTCGACAAGCTCGGAGTTACAAGATGCAAGACTCTTGACGAGATGCTTCCTCAGTGCGACCTCATCACACTTCATACTCCTAAGACAAAGGAAACATACGGTATCCTTTCCAAGGAGCAGCTCTATAAGTGCAAGAGAGGCGTCAGGATCGTTAATGCGGCAAGAGGCGGTCTCGTAAACGAGCAGGATCTCGCTGATGCTTTGGCTGAAGGCCAGGTCGCAGCAGCTGCTATCGACGTATTCGACAAGGAGCCTTCTTACAACAAGGCACCCGGCGAGCAGGAGTACGATAATGTTCTCCTCCACGCTCCTCACTGCTATATCACTCCTCACCTCGGAGCTTCCACAGTCGAAGCTACTGCAAAGGTTGGTCAGGGCATCGTTGAGCTCATCGACGGCGCTTTGAAGGGTGAGCTCGTTGCAGCCATCAATATGCCACAGTTCTCCGGAAGCATCGACGACATCAAGCCTTACTGCTCACTCGCAGAGAAGATCGGCCGTATGTATTTCCAGGCTGAAGCAACACCTATCACAAAGGTAGAAGTAAGATACAGAGGCGAGCTTGCTGAGAGCTCCGGCACAGGCATCATCACACTTTCACTTATGATGGGTCTTTTGAAGGGTATGGGCAATGATCACGTATCTTACGTAAATGCACAGGAGTGCATGGCTGAGACAGGAATCGAAGTCGTAGAGACAAAGACAGAGTCCATCCAGAAGTACAACAACCTCATCAATGTTAAGTTCTTCACAGAGGACGGCAGAGAGCTTAAGATCAACGGCACAGTTTTCGAGCCCGATACGGAGGTCATCGTATCTTTCTTCGGTTACGAGATGAACTGCCCGCTGTCTTCCACAGTTCTTGCTCTTAAGAACAACGATGTTCCCGGCGTTATCGGAAGGATCGCTACTATCCTTGGTAAGCACAACATCAACATCGTCTCCATGCATTGGGGAAGAAAGAACCAGGACGGTACGGACAACCCGCACGCCCAGGCTTTCGTTGCTGTTGAGCAGCCTGTATCCCAGGAGATCATCGATGAGCTTACAGCAGCTGAGGGCGTCCTCAAAGTATCGCTCTTAGAGCTCGCTTAATAGAAGTTGTAATTCAGAGTTTCAGACCGTAGGGGTTTTTGCCGGTGAGATACCATTATTCGAGAAAAGAAGGTTGGCTGGGAAATCCCTGCGGTCTTGTTTATTTCAAAGATAAGTATCATCTGTTCTTCCAGCTCAATCCGTATCTTCCGAGATACGGCCTGATGCATTGGGGCCACGCTGTATCAGACGACCTCATTACATGGGAAGAATGCCCCGTCGCGATAAGCCCGGAAGATGAGATGAACTGCAATTCCGGCTCTGCAATAACTAATGACGGCAGGATATGGCTCTTTTATAACGCTACGACTCCTGACGGCAGTGAGTCTATAAGAGCGGCCTATTCGGAAGATACGGTCACATTTACAAGAGCGGATAAAAAGCCCCTGGTACAGGCGCCTTACGATTCTTCATATAAGTTCAGGGAGCCGTTTGTATTTAAGTACAGAAAAGAGTTCCGCATGATCGTCGGCGCAGGCAAAGACGGCGTTGCCAAGGTCCTGCAGTATAAGTCGGAAGACCTGGTCAACTGGACTTACATGGGCGAGATCTTATCCGACGGAAGATTCGGAAGCGTCATAGAAGTTCCCCAGATCATCGAAGCAGACGGCAAGTGGATATTCATCATACAAAGCGAAAAGCATGTGCCTACGAAGGTGCTCTTTGCAGTGGGAAAATATAATGGCGAAGAATTCGTTTTCGATGACGACAAAGAGCCGTTTAAGCCGGTCGACATAAGCAATGACTTCTTAAATCCGATCACCTGTGAAGACGAAGAGGGAAGGAAGATCCTCATGGCGTGGATGTTCTCGATGAAGATGAATTCTTCTGTCATCAGCGCGCCCAGGGAACTGGCGGTCACAGGCAAAGGCGAAGTGTGCCTCCTGCCCGTAAAAGAGCTTAAGAACAGGCTTATCAAGGAGAGCAGGTTCGTCAGCTATGCTTCAGGAAGATTAAGAGTCCAGTTCGAAGGCAGAACATTATTCGATAAAGCATACAGGGAATGCCCTGAGATCAGGGTACTCGAAGATGTCGGCACGGTAGAGGTATTCCTCGACGGCGGCAAAGAAATGATCTCGATGTTTGTCTGCTAAAGCCCATGACCAGGATATTAGAGCAGGGACAAGGATATCAGATCCTTTATAAAGAAAGAGGCGAAGACAGCGAGAAGATCGCTCCTTCGGGCTTGTCCGCGCTATACAGGCTCGATGTGCCTGTGCCCGGAATAATCGCAGCGGCAGATTCCGGCAAAAGGATCCGCATATTAGATAAGAAGTATTTTCTCGTATGCCAGGGGAGATTTGATGAGGAAGAAGGCGTGATGGAAGATCTTCTTTTCCACGACTCAAGGAGCAACCGCACATTTCCCGTAAAGCGCATGAGAAAGGGCGTCAAAGAAGCCCGCTTAAGCTATAAGGTCTTATCTTATAACGAAGAAAATGACACGTCATTTGTATCGGTCATGCTCGATACCGGCCGCACTCACCAGATAAGGACACAGTTCGCTTCGAGAAAGCATCCTCTTGCAGGAGACGGCAAATACGGAAGCAGGATCAAGTGTCCCGTGGCACTTGTAATGGCCGAACTCACTTACGATGAAGGTGAGGGCACAAAGCCCTCTTCCGTAAAGACCGATCCCAAAGAAGAACTTCCCTTTATCTGATACGGGATATCCTTTTAATTTCCGGCAGAAGCAGTATTTATGTCCGCAGGTCTTACTTTGTAGACTGTGAGGTCTTCATTCTGGAAGACTACCTGTCCGAGCTGCGAGATGGTATAGGAATTATCGTAAGCGTAATTGAAACGCTCCATGTCACCGATGACGATATATTCGATCTTGTACCTGTTGATTACCGACTGTACTTCTGCAGTATTCTGGCTCTGATATATGATGTCGATATCCCTGTGGCGCGGTGTTATATAGAGCTTCCATACGTCCCTTTCAGGATCGGCAACCAGAATGTCGGAATCTTTATCAACTATTCCGTGATAACGCCAGAGCCATTCGTGAGTCTGCCAGCCGAAGACCGTAGGAAGTCCGGTGTAGGCGGAAACGATGCAGCTGTCGGTATAGCTGTCACCATAAGACTCGCAGATAACAGGGCTGCCCTCTACGCATGAATTGAACCATTCTGCGCAAGCCAGGTAAGGCGAGAGATTGCCCGCGTAATTATCGCTCATACGGAAACTCGTGTAATTCCCGATGTATGCCGTACCGTCTAAAGTCTTATATTTCTTGGGACTGAAGTCATCGCCGCAGCGCTGCTTAAGTGAAGCCATCGTATAGTGAGCGGGGACGAACAACATCAGCGTGAAAAGAAGTGCGACGGCAAAAAGGGCGGTGGAATATTTACCCTTCTTATTTACGAACCAATAGAGCCTGATGATGGCATAGATCATCGTAAGAGACAGGATGATGAACGCTGCGAAAGTAAACTTGAACATCGTGTTCGAACGCAGATATCCGCCTGTGTAGATGTCTCTTACATAGAAGATCTCGGGAGCTGCAAGGAGCATGATCCCGACGATCGTCATGCCGCAGACGAAGATATCGATTACATTGCGCTCAGCGAAAAACTGCTGGACAGGATTTGTGTATTCGTTTTCCCTGCCGATGACTTCAGGCGAATCATTCTTAGCAACTGCCTTTTTCTTTGCCTTGACGGAAGAGATGTATCTGAAGTTCTTTCTGCTGAATACAACGAGCATGAAGAAGACACTGATGATGACGTGTGTTCCCCACAGGATAAAGAGCTGGTAAAGCGGTGAACGGTTCTTGACCGCACCGAGCGAATTGGAGATCATGTCGAAGTTCGTGTTGAATGTAAGCGCCGTGAAAGACGCGAAAGTGAACACAAAACTCATCTGGAAAGATGTTCTCGGAAGTGCCGAAGGGCTTACCACGCAGAACATGAAAGAAGCGATCATGAGCAATGCTTCGAGCGCGAAAAGCCCCACGGGATTCTCGCCCTGCGAAAGGTAGATCAAAAGGATACCGCCCACATTTGCGATGAACACCAGAGCGCCTATGAATGTCGTAAACTTGGGCGATCTTACCGTGTTCAAAAGGAATGATCCCATTGAGAAGAATATGAAGTAGATAAGGAAATCCCAGTAGTTCGTCATCTGGGCGCATCCCAACAAGATGGCACAGAGGGCGAGCTCCAATGTGACGGAGGACTTCAGCTCGGGAAGAAGTCTGCTCTTGCCTTCGCCTGTGCCGAGATTGTCGATCGAATGACGGACAGCGATCTCCTCCTGAGAAGGAAGCTTTACCCTGCTTACCAGTGACAGAATGATCGCAGCGATAAGAAGAACGATCATCATCGAGATGACGTGCGCGTGAAGATCTCCTACCAGGTATGAGTAGAAGGGGAATTCTTCAATCGTATAATCGCCGCCGTTAGTGGTGAGCTCAGGGTTCCAGCCGATGTATCTGGTGCTGTCGGGATAGAAGTAATTATCCGTTCTTCCTACGTCGATGCCCCATTTCCTGAATGTGGAAAGAAGGCTGTTGCCGACGCTTTCCTGATCATAGAAGAAAGAATGTGAGTTGCCCCAGATCGATACTGCAAGACCTGATGCGATACCTGCAACGTATTTGATGAGCTTATTGTCATTAAAGCCCTTTTCGACAGCTGCTTCGACAAGGAATTTGCCGATCGAGAAGCTCATTGCGAAAGGAATCGCGGTGGCAGAGCACATCGCAAGATTGTATCCGATGCCGCTCTTGATACCGGTAAGCTTTACCATGACAGACCAGATGTACTGTCCGAAGTAGTAATAATTGATCGAATAGCCTGAAAGCCACGGGTCTTTTGCAGGGAGCTCGCCGTTCCTTAACATGGACATCATGAAGCCGTAGTCCATGTATTTTTCCTGGCCGTTGATATCAGGCAGGAAGCCTTTGAAATAGCACATCAGGAAGAAGATGATGAGGAACAGGAATTCTTCCGCAACAATGGCTTCGACGAAGCCTTTGGTCTCCAGCTTCTTGATGAGTGTTTTTCTGAATGTCTTAGGAGCATAGCAGCATACACCGACGATAACGGCAGACAGGACGATACAGATGAGATTGATCTTAAATATCTTCAGATGTCCTAATGTCCATAAGACCAGACAGGTGAAGATGAGTCCCATCGGCTGCGAAAGGAAAAATCCGCCGGAGGAAAAATTCTCCCAGAGCCTTATGGCCAGAGGAAGAGTTAAGAGTCCGAATAACAAAAGGACGACAGCCCACCACAAGCAGCAGGATGCGTCGCCGGTACCCATAGTGAATGCACCGAGGATAAAAGTTAAGACGAACGGTACAAACAGCAGCAGAAAACGCATAGGAGACGTAGTCTCAAAAAGCGATGAAACGGATTTGTTCATGACAGAACTCCTTCAAGAGTTTCTTTTGACATCTCATCCTGGGCATTAAGCTCAGTTACCGGAGCGGGATTGGAAGTCCTTATAAGTGATTCCTCATAAGACTTGATGATCTCGGAACTGATCCTTCCTGCCAGAGCTACGACAGAATCCATGTGATTCTCTGGGGTGTCGTTTGTAGCATACTTTGTAAGACCTGTTGAACATACGTAAAGGTTTTCGCAAGGGTTCGTAAGGTCGATCTCAGGATATTGAGCAGTCAAAGCATAGCGCGTTTTTGTAAGGCGCCAGGATTTGATATCGGATTTGCGAAGTGAAGGGTAGAGCTTGCGGAGACCTGCGAAATACTTGAGCATGATCTCGGCATCAGAGTCGATCCAGAGAGCATCCGTGATCGAACAAGAGCCTACGAGATATACTACGAATCCGCCGTAGCCTCTCTCGCCGAAAGCACTTGTGTGATTGATTATCGCCTTAAAGGGAAGATCGGAATCCTTCGGAGGAACCTGATAGAACATCTGTGATATCTCATGCTTCATTACCATCATGGCTGTGATCTTCGCGCTGTAGGTAACGTTCATCAGGATATCCCTGTCATCCATCGCGATGGGAAGTCCGTGACTTACATTGATAAATGTTCTGCATGATCCCGTGAAAACAACATAAGCGCTGTCTATCACGACTCTTGTCGAGTTTGAGAGGATGCAGCTCGTGCGGTACATGCCGCTGCCGAGTCTTGCGATCTCGGCAACAGTGGTCGAATAATAAATGTGACCGCCGTTATCGGTGATCTCCTGCATAAGGCTGGAGATGAGGCATGCAAATCCGCCGTCATAGTAACCGACTTTGCGGTGCGATGCTTTGCCTGACCATGCTGAATCAAACCACTTGATCTTATCTTCGACTCCCATTTCCTTTGATAAGGCAAGGAGGGATTTGTCGCTCTTTCTCAAGTGGTGGGGAAGGAGCTCTAAATACTCTCTTCCGATCCTCGTGTATGCGAGAAGTCCGCCGGGAGAAGCAAGCTCTTCGACGATGGTAACATTGAAGCCGGCCTTTGCCAGCTTCATGCCGCATGTAAGACCCGACAATCCGGATCCTATTATGCAGACAGTTTTGCTCTCATCTAAAAACTCGTTCTCGGGATCTGTCATTCGATCTTCTTAGCCTCAAGATAAAATCTCTTCTCAAAAGCTTCTCCCATGGAGAAAGTCTTTCTCGGGAAGACACCTTCCTTCTCGACTGTGCCGAAGAAAGTGTCCTTGCTGATAGCAGGAACGAGGATGCCCGTATTGCCTGCAGAAGCAAGCTTTCTTACGGAATCCTCACCATGGATGTAATCGCATTCAAGTCCCAAGCTGTCTATCATCATCTGAACAGAACCGACAGCGAGAGTATGCGGCGGATCAGCAAGTGATACCTTAACGTCTTCAGCGCCTTCTGTTACGACAACGAAAGTCTGCTTGCCGTCATCAGCTACATTAAGTTCGATGCCGTTATCCTTGAAATATTCCTTTGCTTTGGCGATGAACTCTTCGCCGCTGCAGTTAAATACGACTCTGTGAATAGGCTCAAAATCAAGGCCCTTGTCGTGGATGTTGACGATCTCGGCAAGCGCATACCTTGCGGGATGGCTGAGCTTTTCTTCATCTGAAAGTTTTTCTCTGATGTTTTCCCAGTGAGCTTTAGCGGAAGCCAGGGAGTGGTTGCCGTCGCCTACGAGGAACAACAGACCGTCGCTGTTTCTTGATTTGAGAGTGGAAAGTCCTGTAACTATTGATTCTGCGATTGCAGATCCGTCAGGAATGAATGTGCCCTTGATGTGGCCTGAACCGAGCATAAGATCTGTGTCATACAAAGGAGCAAGACCTTCAGCTTCGGCCATGTCAAAAGCCTTCTCGATCGTAAGGCCCTCAGGGTCATCGATGAGGATCATGATATGAGGAAGCTCAAGGGGAGAATTTGCCCTGATCCTGACTCTCGGAGGGATCCTTGAGAGGACCGTTCCTTCGGTGGCCCTGCAGATGTTCTTGTTGCCGGGCTCGAAGCTGTAGCCTTCAAGATCGATAGCAGCCATAAGGCCTCTTCTCGAAGGATGAAGCTCGGTGGATCTGTCTGTAAGGATAAAGCCTGTTCCGAGGCCTTTTAATATGCCTTCATCAAGATATTTTCTTGCTGTCTTGGCAATGGATCCGAGCTTTTCTGTCTCTTTGTCAGTTCCTAAGTATACTTCGGGAAGGACGAGATTTAATGTGGACGGAGCATCTCCGACTTCTTTCTCGCAGTTCTCCCAATACTCGGGCTCTGATGTATATTGGTCGCAGGCGATTACTGCCCATTTCTTAAAGTCTGTTCCTTGCTGCGGAATGAGGATATCCGGTACCGCAAAACCGAGATCATTAACGGTTCTCAATTCTTTTACCCCACCTAATCGAATAAAGTGCCTTCCATTCTATCACGGTCTGCCTCTGTTTTGGGGATAAAATAAGGCTTTTTTACATTTTTCGAAGCTTCGAAAAAATGTTCTTGGGGATAATCCTTGTAAACTCGGGAAAAGTCTTCCGGCAAACGCATTTCCGCTTAACTTAAAGTACTTATAATGGTACTATAAATCTATCGAAAAATACCGGAGGCAGACTTATGGCAAACAGTGAATTATCAAAGCTCAAGATTTTGTTCATTTACGATTATTTCAAGAACCGGGTCAGTGCCGAGGGCGGCAAGGAGACGGTCTCAGTGGGTGAGCTTATCTCTTATCTCGAGAAGAAGACCGGCACTACTTTCGAGCGCAAGTCGATATATGCCGACATCAGCAAGATCAATGAATATGTCCAGAAATCCGGTATGACAAATGATTCAAACTGGATCTACACCGAAGGCAAGAAATACAGGAGAAACGACCTTAAAAACGAGATCCTGATCGATGAAGCAAGGCTCATTGTCGATGCGATCAGCACGACTACATTCGTTGATTCCGAGCTCTGCAATAAGATCATCGAGATGTTCCCCACATATTTCCCTGAAGGCTATCAGAACAGGGCGCTTTATCCTCACTATGAGAAGGTAAACAGTAAGAGCATTTTCCTTTTAAACAACATCAGAAGCGGAATCGAATCCAAGAGCGCGCTGAAGATCAGTTACGGATATATGCTCGGAAGCAGCCTTACTGAGAAGACGGATAAGATCGTCTCGCCGATGGCGCTGGACTGGGAGAACAACTGCTATTACCTCATTGCCATCGATAACGAAGAAGCTAAGGATCTTGAAAGAGACCACGCTCTGTCCAAGGCTTTAAGGCGCTACAGGGTAGACCGTATTGCCACCATATCTCTGCTTGGCGGCAAGCAGCCCTACATCAATTACAAAAACGAGAGAATGAAGAATCAGGAGCTCAAGGACTTCATCAACAATTCGCTCTCGGCATACTCGAGCAGCAGGATGATCCAGCTCGGCATTACGATTACCGGCAAGACGAGAAAAGACGTGCTCAAGGCATACGGAGCGTTCACGTCCAAAGTCAACGACAAGGTCAGGATCGCCGATGATACCAAGCTCGACAAGGGAATCCTTAAGATCAGCGTAACGACAGGTCTGGCTCCGACGCTTTATACGGATCTTTTCGAGCTGTCTACCTTTGAGAACGTAAATATCGAGATCGATAATAAGGAAGTGTGCAAAGAATACGCCGAGTACATAAAGAAGGCAGCCAAGGCCGCAAAACTTGCCAAGCTCTGATCCAAACCTGATTGCAAAGAGAAATTAAACGATTTATAATTTCTAAGTTTTATTTTTATTAAGGAGCAGCATCGCCGATGAGACAATTTACTTCAAAAGAACTTCGTAAGACCTGGAAGGAATTCTATATTGAGAGAGGTCATGTTGATGTAGGTGCCGTATCATTAGTATCTGACGGTTCAACAGGAGTTTTATTCAACGTTGCAGGTATGCAGCCCCTGATGCCTTACCTTCTCGGAGAAAAGCACCCTCTGGGAACAAGGCTTTGCAATGTACAGGGATGTGTCCGTACAAACGATATCGATTCAGTAGGCGACAGAAGCCACGTCACATTCTTTGAGATGATGGGCAGCTGGAGCCTTGGAGACTATTTCAAGGAAGAAAGATGCAAGTGGAGTTACGAGCTCCTGACTGACGTTTTCGGCTTCGACAAGGACCACCTCGCTGCAACAGTATTTGCAGGCGACGAGAATGCTCCGAGAGACGAGGAAGGCGCTCAGTTCAGAATCGCTTCCGGCTTCAAGCCTGAGAACATCTACTATCTCGGTGCAGACGACAACTGGTGGGGACTTGAATACGGTCCCTGCGGTCCTGACAGCGAGATGTTTTATATCGCTGATGTTCCTGACTGCGGTCCTGACTGCGGCCCGGGATGCTCATGCGGCAAGTATACGGAGATCGGCAATGACGTTTTCATGCAGTATGAGAAGCACCAGGACGGTCACCTCACACCCTTAAAGCAGAAGAACGTTGATACGGGCTGGGGTCTCGAGAGAATCCTCGCTTTCCTTAACGGAACAAAGGACGTTTACCAGACAGACCTTTTCACAGACGCCATCGCATTCATCGAGAACGCTTCAGGCGTCAAGTACAATTCAGACGAGAAGCTTACAAGGTCCATGAGAGTCCTTGCAGACCATATCCGTACGAGCGTTATGCTCATCGGCGACGCTGCTAAGCTCGTTCCTTCAAATGCAGGCGCAGGCTATGTTTTGAGACGTCTCATCAGACGTGCCGTAAGACATGCAAGAACACTCGGTATGTCCACAGAGCAGATCCTGGGTCTTGCAAAGATCTACATCGACAGCGTTTACGATGACAGCTATCCGCTTCTTACAAAGAACCGTGATTTCATCCTGGGCGAGCTCGACAAGGAGATCGCAAGATTTGAGAGCACACTTGAGAACGGCATCAAGGAATTCAAGAAGATCCTCGCTGAGAAGTCTGCTTCCGGCCAGATCGACGGCGAGTCCGCTTTCTATCTCTACGATACATTCGGATTCCCGATCGAGCTCACAGTCGAGATGGCTTCAGAAGAAGGCCTCACAGTTGATGAAGAGGGCTTCAAGGCTGCTATGGAAGCACAGAAGCAGCGTGCAAGAGAAGCTACTCTCAAGAACGCTTCCGATCTCGCTCTCGGCACAAAGGATCTTCCTGCTGAGATAGTATCTGATGACAAGCAGACAGACTTCGTAGGCTACGAGCAGCTCGGCACAGAAGCTGTGCTCCTTCACCTTATCAAGGCTGACGCAGAAGGTAATCTCAAGATCGCTGAGGAAGCTTCCGAGGGTGATGACGTTATCGCTGTTTTCGATAAGACTTCCCTCTACGCTACGATGGGCGGTCAGATCCACGACGAAGGTGTTATCACAGGCGACGGATTCGAGGCTAAGGTCATCTCCGTTGATAAGGATAAGTCCGGAAAGTATCTGCACGCTTTGAAGATCACTTCAGGCACTGTTAAGCAGGGCGCTAAGGTTACTATCACAACTGATAAGGCTGAAAGACTTGCCATTGCAAGAAACCACACAGCTACACACATCTTGCTCTCAGCTCTCCAGAAGGTCTTGGGACCTCAGGTAGAGCAGGCAGGTTCTTATGTCGGCAGCGACAGATTAAGATTCGACTTCAACCACTTCCAGGCAATGACAGCTGAGGAGATCGCTAAGGTAGAAGAGATGGTCAATGACGTTGTCCTTCAGGGACTTCCTGTTGAGACTAAGGTATTGGGCATCGAAGAAGCTAAGAAGCTCGGCGCTACTGCTATCTTCGGCGAGAAGTACGGCGAAGTCGTAAGAGTCGTTGCAGTAGGTGATTTCAGTGATCCTTTCGATCTCGAGTTCTGCGGAGGTACACACCTTACAAACAGCGCACAGATCGGCCAGTTCAGGATCGTATCCGAAGCCGGTATCGCAGCAGGCATCAGAAGAATCGAAGCTGTTACGGGTACAAGATGCTATGAGATGAACAAGGCTGACAGAAGCCTCATCAACGATGCGGCAGCAGCTCTTAAGGCACCTAAGGATAAGATCGTTGAGAGGATCGAATCCCTCCACGCAGAAGTTAAGTCTCTCGAAAAAGAATTAGCTGACATCGAGAAGGCTAAGGCAGGCTCATTTGCTGACAGCGCAATCTCCGGTGCCAAGGATATCGGCGGCGTTAAGGCAGTCATCGCAGAATGCGACGCAGCTGACGCAGCAGCTCTGAGAGACACGGCTGACAAGATCAGAGACAAGCTCGAATGCGGCGTGGTATTCCTCGCTGCAAACGGCGGCGACAAGCTCCTTTTCACGGCTATGGCTACCAAGTCTGCTAACGATAAGGGCGCTCACTGCGGAAACATCATCAAGGAAGCTGCAAAGGTCGCAGGCGGTGGCGGCGGCGGACGTCCCGACATGGCTCAGGCCGGCGGTAAGGACGTATCCAAGCTCGCTGACGCACTCGCTAAGGCAGAGGAAGTTCTGGCTTCACAGGTTAACGGTTAAAGGAGAAAAGCTATGTGCTTATTTTGTGATATAGTTGCGGGCAAGATCCCGTCAAACAAGGTTTATGAGAATGACTATGTTCTTTGCTTCAACGACATTAATCCCGTAACACCGGTTCATGTTCTCGTTGTTCCGAAGAAGCATTTCGATAACATCAACGAGCTGGCGGCAGATCCCGAGGGTGCTCTGTATTCTGCAGAGATCACAAAGGCTATCGCTGAAGTTGCCAGGATCAAGGGCATCAGCGAAGGCTTCAGAACAATCAATAACTGCGGCGAAGACGGCGGCCAGTCTGTAATGCACGTTCATTTCCACGTGCTCGGCGGCACAAAATTTACAGAGAAGATCGTCTGATAACCTATGGCTAGAATGAGAACTAAGCGCAATATTCCTGCGCGCATGGAAAAGTGTCATGAGCGCTGGTTTGACGCGCCCATGCTTAACCGCGGAAAGTGGAGAGAAGCCTGCGGCGTCTCTGAAGATACTCCCATCTGGCTTGAGATCGGCTGCGGCAAGGGCAAGTTCTGTGCCGAGATGGCATTAAGACACCCCGAAGTCCTTTATATCGCCATGGAGAGGGATGCTTCCGTTACTCTTGCGGCGATAGAGAAGGCACACGAATTAGAGATCCCGAATCTCTTCTTTATCAGGGGCGATGCAGGAATCATTGAGAACTATTTCGCTGAAGACGAAGTAGACCGCATTTTCCTCAACTTCTCAGACCCGTGGACAAGGCAGAATAAGCCCAAAAGGCGCCTGACTTACAGGGATTTCCTCAATAAGTACAAGGTCATGATGAAGCAGGGCGGAGCGGTCGAATTTAAGACCGACAATGACGATCTTTTCGATTTCTCGCTTGGCGAATTCGAACAGACGGGCTTCACCCTGACGCAGGTCACAAGAGACCTTCATAACAGCGAATGGAATGAGGAGAATATCCGCACGGAGTTCGAGCAGAAGTTCGCTGACCAGGGCATCACGATCAAGAGAGTCGTAGCTAATCTTTAAGGAAAGGCAGTTTTCTGATGGAACTGAATAAATGTCCCAACTGCTCCGGCAAGCTTGTGCTTGCGGCCAATAGAAAAAGACGCATCTGCTCTTATTGCGGCAGTGAGTTCCCTCTCGACGAGACAACAAAGCAGGAGATAGGTGACCAGCCCGTAAATAACGACTGGTTCATTTACGACTGGAACTACGAAAAACTCATGGAGAATCCCGCCTGCAAAGCGGTCGTTACTTCTTTTGTCAGAAGCCTTAACGAATATGAGACTTCCAAGGACCTCGAGAAATACATCAGAGACTATCTCATGAATTTCGAGGAGGTTTCCGCCATCGGTATCCGTGAAGATAAGATGCAGGGAATAGAGAGGCGCTTTGCGGGAAGCTTTCTTCCCGATGAGAGGATCATCATCTTTAACGACAACGGCATCTTTGTCCATGGCAAGACCGGAACGCTTGTTACGACAAAGCGCACATTTTTCATCGAAGCAAGGGCTCATAAGGAGATCATGCACACCGCGATCCCCTATATCAATTTCGGTTTTTCCTTAGGAATTCCCGATGTTAAGCTCGGCGAGCTGTATGCCCACAATATCGGTTCGTTCAATTCCCATTACGATCTCATGGGCTCTGTCGCAGCGCTTATCGTCAAGCTTGCTTTCGAGCAGAATCCCGACAGGCCGAAGATCAGGTTGACAGACAGTCTGAAATAATCGATTTACCTCACGGTTTCGCGCGAAAAAAGGGCCAAAAATACTCTTTGAAAGTCAAACAAAAATCGTTTGAGGAAAAAAAGGGGCAATCTGCCCTTTTTTTATTTAAATTTACATTTATATGACAAAAATAATATGGCAAACCCCTTTTTAGTGGAGTAGAATTCTTACGGTGCAAACCATTAGGCACTATTAAAGTTTAATAATCCCGGTTCAGGGAATTTAGGAGGAATTCAATATGGCAGTAAAAGTTGCGATTAACGGTTTCGGTCGTATCGGTCGTCTTGCTTTCAGACAGATGTTCGGCGCTGAGGGTTATGAGATTGTAGCTATCAACGATCTTACAAAGCCTTCCATGCTCGCTCACCTTCTCAAGTATGACACAGCTCAGGGCGGATATGCTGGTGTATTCGGCGAGAATAAGCACACAGTATCTTCTGATGACGAAGCTAACACAATCACAGTTGACGGCAAGTTGCTTAAGATCTACAAGGAACCCGATGCAAACAATTGTCCTTGGGGCGAGCTCGGTGTTGACGTAGTTCTCGAGTGCTCCGGTTTCTACACAT
>JAEEGI010000592.1_pt1 | contig 104528 bp, 109 predicted proteins | sample 8958751 | NCBI WGS metagenome assembly JAEEGI01 (sample SAMN16246545, study PRJNA631951) | gut metagenome | biome: gut microbiome; feature: rumen; material: KS-attached | host: Bos | place: Iran: Karaj | collected 2018-10
CTGTTGGTCGGTATCTCAGGAATGGTTAGTGTCTGCGGCTGAGTAGCAAACTGCTTCAGCAATTCTACAATCTCTCCCAAGGTAGCTTTGTGCGTAATCGGTACGTAGCAGTACCTTCCAAGATTCGTTTCATTCGTGCAATTCGTGGTCGGTATTACCGTAAGTCCCTCGAACTCGCAGCGATGCTCTTTGCCTTTCAGCGCAGCAATCATCTCGTCAACCAGATCGTCGATATAGAGCAGTTCCAGTTCTACGTTCGGATCATTTACTTGGATTGGCAAGTCATTGGCAATGTTGTTGCAGAATGTTGCTACCGCACTGTTATAGTTGGGCCTGCACCATTTGCCGAAAAGGTTAGGGAAACGATAGATTAGTACGCGCGGGAATAATTCCACTGATTTATCCTGCTGACATTTTGCTTCGTCTGTGTTTTGCAAGAACTCCTGTTCGTAGCGCAGGAAAAGATCTTCTCCAGCTTTCTTGCTCCTGCCGTACTCGCTGTTGCCAAACCGCCCTGTCAGCGAGGCTTGTTGGGAAGAGGAGAGCATCACGGGACATCTGTTTCCGTGTTTTTTCAGCGTATCGAGCAATGTAGAGGCAAAGCCGAAGTTGCCCTCCATGAACTCTTCCGTTTCCTTGGGGCGATTGACTCCAGCCATGTTGAACACGAAGTCGGCCTTCTGGCACCAGGCATCCAGTTCCTCGGCAGTTGAATCCAGATCGTATTCATATACCTCCTCAATGGCCAGCTCAGGAAACCGTCGGTCCTTCCCCGTCTGTATGTTCTTCAGTGCCCAGCAAAGGTTCTTACCAACAAATCCTTTAGCTCCAGTAACTAAAATCCTCATAATTCTTCGAATTCCGCTGATTCCGCTGATTAAGCATATCTCGCTGATTACAACCCGTTAACTCTTCGGTGTATTGATGACGCAATATCAGCTGTTTCAAAATTAACCAATATGCCAAGTTTCAATCCAGTCATTTTTAGGTAGGTTTGTAACTGTTTATAACACACATCACTGACGTGTTGGAGTGCTTTCAGTTCTACAATTACTTTCTTCTCTACCAACAGATCAATTCGATAGGCCTTGGGGATGGTTATGCCATCATAAACGAGTGGTAAATACACTTGGGTCTCAACCGTTAGACCTGCTTTCATGATCTCTAATTTCAACGCTGCCTCGTAAGCGCTCTCTAATAGTCCAGGACCTAGGTTGTTGTAAACATTAAATATGGCACCACGTATTATATATGATATCTCGTTCTCCGTCATAAATATGCGTGATCTGCCATTTCTGCGTAATCTGCGAGAAAAATGATTTTTACTTCACTATATTCTCAATCCCCTTCAACTCGTTTTGAATGTATTCCAAGGAAGCGATTTTCTCCTTCGTTTCCTCAAGGTTCAGCCTGCGAGTGTTGTCGCTGTTGAACTCTTCGATGGTCACGCGCTTGGTGTCTCCTTCTTTGAAATACTTGTCGTAATTCAGGTCGCGGTTATCGGCAGGTACGCGATAGAAATTCCCCATGTCCTCAGCCTTTGCGCATTCCTCCTTGGTGAGCAGCGTCTCATACATCTTCTCGCCGTGACGGATACCTATTACCTTGATATCCTCCTTCTTGCCGCCAAACAACTCACACACAGCTTCGGCCTGGGTCTGGATGGTGCATGCGGGAGCTTTCTGCACCAGGATGTCGCCGTTCTGCCCATGTTCGAAAGCAAAGAGCACCAGGTCTACAGCCTCTTCCAGCGACATGATGAAACGGGTCATCTTGGGTTCCGTCAAGGTGATGGGGTTGCCCTTGCGTATCTGGTCAATCCAGAGGGGAATCACCGACCCACGCGAGCACATCACGTTGCCATATCGGGTGCAGCAGATTTTCGTGTCGCGGCTGTTGCGGCTCTTGGCCACAGCTACCTTTTCCTCGATGGCCTTCGTGATACCCATTGCATTGATGGGGTATGCCGCCTTGTCCGTCGAGAGGCAGATGACAGCCTTCACTCCAGCCTCGATGGCAGCAGTCAGCACATTGTCCGTCCCTATCACATTCGTCTTCACCGCTTCCATAGGAAAGAACTCACAGCTGGGCACTTGTTTCAGGGCTGCTGCATGGAAGATGTAGTCCGTGCCGGGAATCGCTGTCCTGCAGGACTCCAGACTTCGCACATCGCCGATGTAGAACTTTATCTTGTGTGCCACATCGGGGTACCTTGCTTGGTACTCGTGCCGCATATCATCCTGCTTCTTCTCGTCTCTCGAGAAAATGCGAATCTCAGCGATGTCAGTACGAAGGAATCGGTTCAGTACAGCATTGCCAAACGAACCCGTACCACCTGTAATCATCAGGGTTTTGTCTTTGAAAATGGACATTTTATTGGTTTAAAAATTTATGTTTGTTTGTTGCGTTTTCTCCTGCCCACTCCATACTCTTGGTTCCTTGATTGCGTTGTAAGTGTATAGCAATCAACCACTTGGGTGAAATCTGCCTATTTTCTTCAGGGAGGATCAAAAGGCAGTTGCGCGCGAGCGCTCGAGAAAATCTATGCAAAGGTACAAAAAAAAGATGAATTTGCAACATTGTTGAAAAGAAAATGCGCATTTCGTCGGATAAGATGTGAAGTATGGGGCGTTTTGGGGAAAGCTGGTGTTTGGGGAACAGAATGTGTTGAACCTTTTTGGGGGAATAGATAAAAATTCTTTACATATTTTATCCTTTCCGTATCTTTGATGCATTCATGTTCTCTTTCTCCAGTTTGGGACTTTCTCCTTCTTCTCAATATTCTTTTTGTCGTTTCGACGAGAGGGGAAAGCCTCGTTTGGTTAGTGCCAAAAAGACGACACGTTGAAACTGATGGGACAACACGTTGAGTCCGCGGAATCGACACGTTGAGGTCGACAAGTCAACGTGTTGTCTTTTCTTCCCTCTTTTCTTCGTCCTCGTCATCGTCATCGTTGCCCTCCTCGTCCTCGTCATTGTCATCGTCCTCGTCATCGTTGCCATCGTCCTCGTCTTCGTTGAAAAATCTTTACAAACAACACTTATTTGTGTCCAGATACCTGAATTTCAATGGGAGTGAAGCTGATGCCAGTTGTGCTTCCTGCGACACTCAAAAAGACTTCTTTTGTGGTGTTCCCATTTCCCTTTTTCGTCCACAAAATCCCTTTTTCGTTTTTTTTCCCTGAAAATATTTTTTTCTTTCGTTATTTCTGCATACCTTTGCACACCTTGTATGTTCGTACGCACGTAGTACGCATACATATATAAGTGCTACTCTGGCATGAATTCTTTGATGTTGGAACGTAATTGATTGATAACTATGCATTTATGTGGTTGTCAAGGAGCCAAGAGTATGCTTTGCAGACAAAAATAAATAACGAACACGCAACTCCCAAACGAACTAGAGTCATTATCCGTTTTTCTGTGATTTCTGTGTTTTCTGTGTGATGAAGATCGATTCGTGTCCATTCGAGTGATTCGTGTTCAAAAAAGATAAAATACGATGAAAGTTTTTCATTTATTATTCGGTTCCCATGCATTGAGTCATGTGGAAGTGTTAAAAAGAGAATTGTCGAAAGGCGACATCCTCGTTGTCTCGCCAGATGCTGCTCTCATGGCACAATATGATGCCATCCTCGACAAGCAGTTGAAGGACAAGCTGGATGCAGAGAAAGACCTGAAAGTCCTGGCAGATCAACTCCAGAAGTATTCTGCAGATGAAGCTTATCATCGCTATGTGGAAACGTCCTTGGAGAAAGTCTATTCCATCTTGTGCCAAGGGATGTCACTCAGTTTCCAGGACGACAGCTTACATATTTTCCTCAGGGAATTCCTTGTCCTTATCTGCGGCAAGTGTGTTGCCTCTCTTATGGAGGTGAAGGACGTGGTGGATGGCCGCGAACTGATTGTTTGCGAAGGCAACAAGGGCTTGTCAGTCATCGATAAGAAGTTGACAGAGGAGAACGTGTCAGGCATGTCGTTGGAGGGCGTCACCCTGGTAGCTGGCACGTATGGAAAGAAAGTGACTGGCGAAACGGTTTCTTTGGGGAAAAGAGGATCTGAGTTGACAGCCAACATCATCGCTGCTGTCCTTCATGCAGAGTTTGTCCGTTTCTATGTTGCAGGTTACGAATACGATGAGGCTCCTCGTCTGAGCTACGAGGAAGCTGCCCAGTGCTTCTCAGGCGGAGTGCCCGTCTATCCTCCCGCCATGCAGCCTGCAAAGAAAGCCGGTATTCCCATCCAAGTGGCAGATATAACGAACGAAGGCAAGGTCTTCGTCACGATTTCTTCCGTTCCTGAGGACGAGGTAGCCAAAGGCATCTCTGGCGTATTCGTCTCTGGTCCTCTGAGTCTGGTCACAGTCTATGGAACAGGGCTATTGGGAAGTGTTGGCATCTCAGCCATCATCTTCAAGAAGTTTGCGGATCAGGGTGTCAACATTCACTTCATATCGCAATCGCTTTCCGAGTACAGCATCAGCTTCGCTGTAAAGAGGGAAAAAGAGCGGTTGGCAGAAACGGTTCTCAAGACCTTTATCGACGAGAAGACTCAATCCCAGTTCTTCGACATGTCCTATAGCCTCAGACCTGTCAAGATAGTATCCGTCTACGGTCAAGGCATGAAGAATATCCCTGGCATCTCAGGCCAGATCTACTCCGCGTTGGGCAAAGAGGGTATTAATGTGATTGCAGCCTCTCAGGGCGGCGAGGAGCTGAGTATATCCATTGTAGTGGAAGAAGAGGATGTGAGAAGGGCACAAGCCGCACTTACGGCACTGATATCATAATCCAATAGATTACGACGATAACGATAACGATGACGATGATGATGATGATAACTGGCAAACAGTAACGGCTTAACTACCGACTACTTAACTACTCCAGAAATTCAAATTATGTGATAAATGAATGGAAACAACCGCAATATTACTGCTGCATTGTCCTGACCAGCCAGGCATCATCTCTGAAGTAACGAAGTTCATTACCGACAACAAGGGAAACATCGTTTACCTGGACCAGTATGTGGACAAGCAGGAAGGCATGTTCTTCATGCGTATCGAGTGGGAGCTGGAAGGTTTCTCCATCCCACGTGAGAAGATAAAGGAGTATATCGAGACATTGTACGCCCAGCGTTACAGGATGGAGTTCTCGCTCTATTTCAGTGACCAGCGGCCCAGGATGGCAATCTTCGTGTCGAAGATGAGCCATTGCCTCTATGACCTGCTGGCTCGTTGGAAGGCCGGAGAGTTCAACTGCGACATCCCTTGCATCGTGTCCAATCACGAAGACCTGCGGTATGTGGCAGAGCAGTTCGGCATTCCCTACCATGTGTGGAGCATACGGAAAGACCACTCCAACAAGTCAGAGGTGGAGGCAGCTGAACTGGAACTTCTCCACCGCGAGCAGGTAACCTTCATCGTACTGGCCCGCTATATGCAGATCATATCCGATGAGATGATAGCAGAATACCCGCATCATATCATCAATATCCACCACTCCTTCCTCCCCGCATTCATTGGCGCAAAACCGTACCATCAAGCCTACGAGCGTGGAGTCAAGATCATAGGCGCCACCAGCCATTATGTGACGATGGAGCTGGACGCCGGTCCCATCATCGAGCAGGACGTGACACGCATCACCCACAAAGACACCCCCGAGAGCCTGGTCCTCAAGGGCAGAGACCTCGAGAAGATTGTCCTCTCCCGTGCGGTATCGAAGCACATAGAGCGCAAAATACTCACCTACAAGAATAAGACAATCGTCTTTTCTTAGTAGGTTATAGAACACGAATCTCACGAATCAACACAAAATTTAATTTTCTGTGATTGTTTACTCTCAGGAGAGTTATAAAATCGTAGGCGCAGCTTTCCAAGTCTACAATACTCTTCGCCACGGCTTTCTTGAGGCGGTTTATCAGGAAGCACTTGAGATAGAGTTTCAAAGACAGGAGATACCGTATGAGCGTGAGAAGGAATTGAAGATACGATATGATGGTGTGGAGTTGAAGCAGACCTACAGAGCAGACTTCGTTTGCTATGGGAAGATAATTGTGGAACTGAAGGCAGTAAGCAAACTTGACGAAGCTCACCGTTCTCAGGTATATAATTATCTTCATGCTACAGGTTGTAAGCTGGGTTTGCTCTTGAACTTCGGAAACCCTGACCATATTCAGATAGAACGAATAGTTTTATGATTTAGAGAAAAATTCGTGCAAATTCGTGCGATTCGTGTTCGAAAGTTATCTGTGTTTTCTGTGCTATCTGTGTGAAATTAATTCATGTTCGAGATGCTCTCAAAATAGTCTACACCCTACACCGATAGGTTCTAACGCACTGATAACTAGAGTTTTACACAGGTGTAGGCTGGTGCAGGTGCCCTACACCCGTGTAATCGACTGAATCTCAATGATATAAGGGGTGCTGGTGTAGAGTGTAGGTCATTTTAGAGTTGAGTTGAATCATTACGCTGCGATTTCAGTGAGTTTATACAACATTCCCATCTTGTTACGCTTCATCTGGCAGCCCAGATACCTCAGCGTCTGACCAATGCGGATGTTGGTGACATTGCCGCGTTTCATCGACGGATAGACCTTCAGGAGTGCTTCGATCACCTGCTTGCTAGTCAGCCAGACACCTTCCTCCTCCCCGCTGGGCAGGTAGAAACATTGTTGCAGGAGTCCCTCCATATCGTCCGTGCGAAGGAAAGGTAGGTTGGCAGCCTGGATGCGGGCCACCTCATCGTTCGTAAACCAATAAGGCACCTTTTCATCGCGCAACTCGTGCAGCACCTGAGCGTACAGCTGAGCATGATTGATAGGACTGACGTTGTCGATGAGCATACCCTTCTTAATCATCAGGCACAGATAGCAGCGACTGCCAGTGGGGTCACACAGAGGATGAGTATCATTGGTCGTAGCCAGGAAACTCGCATAGCGGACCCTGTCCTCCTGAGCCTTTCCAAAGATAGGTCGCCCGTTGACCTTCACCTTCGAGAGCGTCTGTTTGAGCCTCCCCTGTTGCGAGGGCCCCATGTTCGCAAACTCATCGATGTTGACAAGGAGGTTGTGCGTCAGAGCCATATCACAGTCAAACTTGTTCCCAAAGTTGATGTGATCCAGATAATAGCAACGCAGATGTTCAGGCAGGAGCCGCATGGCGAAAGTACTTTTGCCGCACCCTTGAGGGCCGATGAGGACAGGAACACACTCATTGCCGTGCAGAGGGTCCATCCCCATCCAATGGGCAACCATCGAACGCATCCACACAGAGCACCAGGCAAGCTGCTCACTCGTGATGCCAGGCAGACGGCCAAAGAGCTCTGCCACATGGTTCTTGCCGTCCCATTGAGGCAGTGACTCCAGGTATTCGCGGATAGGGTTGAAGGAAAGGATGTCGTTTGAACTGACATATTCCTCAATATCCCTCTTGGGAGACTTCTTCCCTCCGATGCCATTCTTCTTGGCACGTCTTACGATAGAGTTCAATACCTCAGTCGTCACAGGTTCCCACAGAAGCACTCCCTCCTCGTTCGGATTGACAGCAGCCACTTCGTTCTTGCCACTCAGGACATTACGACGAAAATGATAATTCTCACTAAGGAAAGTCTCTACCTCGTAGACGACATCCTGCGTCTCAGTCATCTCCTGGGATGACTCAAGATCAAAATTCTTTTGTTCGTTCATAATTTTACAAGTTTTAAATTCAGCGCAAAGGTACGAAAGTCGACAAACACGATGACCATCTTTGACCGACATTGACCATCTTTGTCTATCTTTGACCGATATTGTCAGTTATTGATCTCACACAGAACTCACAGAATTCACAGAAAGAATTATTTCAACTTAGTTCTCACAGAAACCACAGAAATTCACAGAAAGGAATATGCTAATGATACAGCACTCATTTTTTGCAGATGACGAGTTTTAATTTGTCTGAAGACTTTATGAAAGCAACGAGTAAGCGAGCTTTCAATCAATCTTCTGCCAAATCAAAACCTTTATTCACAGAATAAAGCAATCCTATCCAGGATTGTCATCTGCAAAAAATCATATCTTTTATTTCCGTGTGACAATAGAATTTCCGTGATTTCTGTGTTATCTGTGTGAAATTAATCTGTGTTTTCTGTAAGTAAGAAATAAAGTAAGGGTAAACAATCACCTTTTAATTAGCAAATATGACACATCTCTCAGATAAAGAACATCAGGCGCAGATGGCCGATATGAAGACCTTCGATGAACAGATGCCGTGCGTAGGGATTTTCTGGTACGACCCAGAGGAGCATTCGTTCTTCGGGGTAAAAAAGAAAGAAATAACGCCCCGCGAAGTCGAGGAGGCAGCAGAGAAGGGTGTCCCTTTTATTAACTATCCCCAGCTGCATCGGCAGATCTGGGCCAAAGAATACTTCAAGGCACAAGCCAAGCATACAGCGACAAAGTTCAAAGGTGATTACACGCAGGTCCCTCGGGGACGTGTTGCTTGGAACATTGATAAGTTCATTGTACTGGTTGGCCACTGGGCAGAGCCTATTCAGGACACGCTCACAGCGTTGATAGAGAAGGAATTTTCCCTTCCATACTTCGAATTCGTCTACGATGAACATTGGGATCTCGGACATGGTTGGTCAGGGGATATGATTCCAAATAGGTAACATAGACCTCAGACCTCAAAGATCCGTGCTTCCAACGGATAATAATAAGTTCACACAGAGCTCACAGAACTCATAGAAAGGATTATTTCAACTTAGTTCACACAGAAACCACAGAAATTCACAGAAAGGAATATGCTAATGAGGCAGCACTCATTTTTTGCAGATGATGAGTTTATATTTGTTCGAAGCACTTCTGAAAGCAACGAGTAAGCGAGCGTAATGCCAAACTTGTTTGAGCATTGCCGAGCGTGAGGTGGTTCGAGGAACTCAAAGCTCGCTTTCAAGATGCTTCAAAAAAACATAAACCTTTATTCACAGAATAAAGCAATCCTGTCCAGGATTGTCATCTGCAAAAAATCATATCTTTTATTTCCGTGTGACAATAGAATTTCCGTGATTTCTGTGTTATCTGTGTGACATTAATCTGTGCTTTCTGTGCTTTCTGTGTGATATTAATCCGTGCAAATTCGTGTCAATTCGTGTTCGAAATCAATCTGTGCTTTCCGTGTTTTCTGTGTGATATTAATCTGTGTTATCTGTGAGACATTACTAGTCCTATGCAACAAGAACAAGAGTTTTCGTTAAGCAAAACCAAGCAAGCCCTCCTCTTGCTGGTGCGTCTCAGCATCGGCAAGGAGCCGAATCCCCATTTCCCAGACCATATCAATTGGCCCCGCCTGATAGAACTGGCAAACATGCAGGGATTGACAGCTCTGGCAAGTGATGGCTTGCAGGTATACTACGACACCTATCCCCAGGTCGATGCCGCCACGCAAGCAGTTCTCGATCCCCTGTATGCCAGAGAGTTTAACATCCCCCGTCTGCAATTCCTGGGAATGCCCAATCATCAGCGGAAGCTCTATCGCCAGCATGGTCAGGCGGTGGCTGATTTGGCTCGTTTCTATGCCCAGCATGATATTCCCATGATGCTCCTCAAGGGACATGGCCTCAGTCTCAACTATCCCAAGCCTGCTTTACGTCCCACTGGAGACATCGATGTCTATCTTTTCGGAAAATGGAAAGAGGCAGATCGTGCCATTAAACAGGAATTGGGAATTGAAGTCCCATTGGGAATAGGACATCATACATTCTTTGACTTTCATGGAGAGCATATAGAGAATCATTTCAACTTCATGGATATCCGCTCTTGTCAATCATACAAAAAAATTGAAGTCGAGTTCAAACAGATGGCTCAGGATAAGAGACACTTCACGGAACTTGAAGGTCAGACCATCTATCTCCCCTCCCCCAACCTCAATGCCCTCTTCCTTCTACGTCATGCTTCCAAACATTTCTCATTAGTGGGACTTTCATTACGACAAGTCTTAGATTGGGGTTTTTTTGTCGAGAAACAGGGAAAGCAAGTAGATTGGTTTTGGTTGGTGGAGCGTGCACGTCATTATAACATGCACCATTTCCTTTCTTGCATCGACCAGATTTGTATCGAGCATCTTGGATTCTCTCCTTCTATCTTCCCTATATTAGAAACCGATCATAAACTTACCGATAAGGTTCTCGAAGACATTTTTTCTGTAGACGATATTCCTCCGCGTGACACTTTCTTTCAGAGGTTTAAAATTTGGGGTTCCCGTGATTGGCAATATAATATCTGTTTCAGTGATTCCCGTCTATCATATCTTCTGACCTCTTTTGGGGGGCGTATTTGGACGCAAATGTATAAACTGAAAAAGTTGGATTGGGAGAAATGTAGTTTAATATCTGATTTGTTATTTTTTTAAGAAAATACACCTTTAATCTTATGAAAAAAATAATGCTGGTCTTCGGTACTCGTCCAGAAGCCATCAAGATGTGCCCATTAGTAAAGGAGTTTCAGAAATATCCAGAGCAGTTTGAAACGATAGTTTGCGTGACGGGCCAGCACCGCGAGATGCTGGACCAGGTGCTACGCATCTTCGAGGTAATACCAGACTATGATTTGAACATCATGAAACAGGGGCAAGATCTGTATGATGTAACGGCACGCGTTTTGATGGGTATGCGCGATGTCCTAAAAGAGACACAGCCCGACGTGGTGCTTGTGCATGGCGATACCACCACCTCCACCGTTGCTGCTCTTGCAGCCTTCTATGCTCAGATTCCTGTTGGTCATGTTGAGGCTGGACTCCGTACGCACAACATCTACAGCCCCTGGCCGGAGGAGATGAACCGCCAGATTACAGGTCGTATTGCAACCTACAATTTCGCTCCTACGCCACTAGCCAAGAAGAACCTCGAAGAAGAAAAGGCTCATGGTCAGATATTTGTGACAGGCAATACCGTCATAGATGCTCTTCACATGGTGGTGGAGAAGCTTAATTCTGACCCTGCTTTGGCAGCAGAACAGGAAAACGTTCTTCGCGATGCGGGCTATGACATTAGTCGTCTTTCTCAAATCATAAATTGTAAATCGTCAAATGGTAAATATCGTAGGCTTGTGCTGATTACTGGCCACCGCAGGGAGAACTTTGGTGAGGGCTTCATCTCTATGGTAACAGCCATGAAAGATCTCAGCGAGAAATATCCCGATGTGGACTTCGTGTATCCCATGCACCTCAACCCCAATGTACGCAAGCCTATCCACGAAGTGTTTGGTGAAATAGTAAATGGTAAATCTGTAAATAGTAGATGGGGGAATTTCTTCTTTATTGAGCCCCTCCAGTATTTGGAGTTCGTCTATCTGATGGAGAAGAGCACGGTTGTGCTCACCGACTCTGGTGGTATCCAGGAGGAAGCACCCGGTCTCGGTAAGCCAGTATTGGTAATGCGAGACACCACAGAACGTCCCGAGGCCCTCAAGAGTGGGACTGTCCACTTGGTTGGAACCAACCACGACCTCATTGTGAACGAAGTCAGCACCCTGTTGGACGATGCGGCTGCATACAAACGCATGAGCAAAGCTGTGAATCCTTATGGCGATGGCAAAGCCTGCAGTCGAATCGTTCGAGTGCTTGCAGACGAAACTCCCGAACGATTCGAGGTCTAAGGACAAAGGCCAAAAGTCTAAGGGTAAAGGTATTAGGCAAAGCGAAAGGCGAGAATAAAATGGAAAGATCTTTTGAATCTCTTCGTGTGTGGCAAGATGCAAGAAAACTTGTAAATGATGTATATGACATGATGGAGTCTTGTCATGATTATGGATTTAAAGATCAATTACAAAGAGCAGCAGTGAGTATAATGAATAATATTGCAGAAGGTCAAGAAAGCGGCTCTGATGCAAAACTCATTAATTTTCTGAACATTTCTAAAGGTTCTTGTAGTGAGGTAAGAAGTATGTTATATCTTTGTGAAGATAGAGGCTTTTGTTCAAGGGAACAAGCAGCTAGTATGAAATTACAAGCTATATCTATCTCAAAGAAACTATATACTTTCATTCAAAAACTCAAACAACCATAAACCTTTGACCTTCGACTTTTGTCTTTTGACCTTCGACCTTTGTCTTTTGACTTTTGTCTTTGGATCTTTTGATATTTTTAAGAATTTAAATTCCATAAAATATGATCAACGTAATTGGATTGGGCTACATTGGTTTGCCCACGGCATTGATGATGGCTTCCCACGGGGTGGAGGTCATCGGTACGGATTATAATAAAGAGCTTGTAGCCACGCTTAACGCGGGCAAGACTACATTCAAAGAGGACGGTTTAGATGAATTGTTCAATAATGCCATCAAAGCAGGCATCAAATTCACCACCGAGTATCAGCGAACCGATATGTACATCGTTAGTGTACCTACGCCTTACGACAAATTTTCAAAGAAAGTGGATGCTTGTTATGTGGTAGCTGCTGTTAAGGAAGTAATGAAGGTGTGCCCCAAGGGTGCAACCGTGGTGATTGAATCCACCGTGAGCCCCGGAACCATTGACAAGTTCGTACGTCCCGTGATTGAGGAGAACGGCTTCAAGATTGGAGAGGATATCAACCTCGTTCATGCCCCTGAGCGCATCATCCCTGGCAATATGGTGTACGAGCTGTTACACAACAATCGGACCATAGGAGCTGACAGTCGTGAGATAGGCGAGAGGGTGAAGCAGTACTACGCCTCTTTCTGCCAAGGCGAGATTGTGGTGACCGATATCCGTACTGCCGAGATGACCAAGGTAGTAGAGAATACTTTCCGTGCCGTCAATATCGCTTTTGCAAACGAGTTGTCAAGGATTTGCCGTCATGACAATATGGATGTATATGAAATTATCAAGATCTGCAACATGCATCCTCGTGTGAACATCCTCCAGCCTGGTCCTGGTGTTGGTGGTCACTGCATCTCTGTTGACCCCTGGTTCTTGGTAGGCGATTATCCTCAGTTAGCCAAGGTCATTGACGAGAGCATGAAGACCAACGACTACCAGCCTGTATTTGTGTTGGAACGTATCCATGAGATCATGGAGCAGCACAACATCACCGACAACCGTCGTGTAGGCTTGTATGGGCTGACCTATAAGGAGAATGTTGATGACATCCGCGAAAGTCCTACTCTCCAGATGCTCGACATCCAAGAACGCCACCTCGCCCGTCCTCTGAAGACCTTCGATCCCTTCTTCACCCAGAAGGCCATCGTGCCCAACCAGATCCTCAGCTTCGACCAGTTCCTCTCCGAGGTCGACATGGTCGTCATCATGGTAAAGCACGACCACATCAAGGCCAATTGGGATAAACTGAGGGATAAGGTGATTTTGGACTGCCACAACATCTGCCCTCTCCAAGGCGTATACCACATCTAACACCTTCCTTCTTCCTTCTGACATCTATCGATTGCCATAATATTTGCCCGCTGGAAGGCGCTTATCACATCTAACGGACTGGCGCGACGAAGCCGCACGAGCTCGAAGAGCAAGAAGTTATGGTTGAGCACGAAAACATCACAAAGTCTAAGGAACTGATAGGAGAGCTCTCAAAACACTGTGTTTCATCTATGCAGAATAAAGAGTACTCCAATCTATCCAAACTCCCTTGGGAAGTGATGACTTTTGTCAATTCTATGAATTGGCGAATGAAGGAATGTGCGGAGGCTGCAGTGATGCTTTTGGAGAATGATCTTACTCATCCTGCCCTGATGCTCATACGTGGTGCTATGGAAAATGCGGCTATAACGATACGTCTTGCAGATGTAGTTAGAAATACAATTGACAGGAAAATCGTATTAGAAACAGATGATGAAGATTTAATGCGGCTTCTTCTTGCTAACAATTATCCCAAGGATGACCTATATATAGAGCCGGAAGACAGCCGCTTTAAGGCAGAAAAGATAGGGATTCATGTTACGAGAGCAGATGAACTTTATCCGGGATTCAAGAGTTATTACAAGAGCCTTTGCGAGTTTGTTCACCCGAATTCAGATGGAGTTGGACAAAGTTATTCTGACTTGCATTTTGAAGAAGGTTATACTGATTTTGGGGCCAAACTTAACTCGAAGCATGAGCTATACGATGCATTTACTATTACGCTGGTCTTAGCGCTTTCCTTTTACATTGATCAGATAGAATCCATTGATGAGCACCTCGAAGATTTCATACATCTCTGTGATATTGATGTTGTGAAGGACATACTAAAAGAGATTTGAAATGACACCCTCCATCTCTCAACAGCATTACATTTCAAAGTGTTTTGAGAGATTCTGGACAAGATTCATAAGGGGCTTCTGCGCATAAGTTTAGTCCGAAAATAAGAAGACAATATGACTTCTTCCATCTTCCATCAGTATGGGTCGAGTACACGAGAATGTATAAGTGGACAGGTGAAGAGAATAATGGATAATCGGTAATAACGATACCATAGCCATTCTGCTCAAACGAATATAGAAACAGATGAGTAGCAAGTAAAGTTGCTTATACTTAAATCATTCAATATTATCAATCTATATGGCACCCGCCCCAAGCTATCTATTTGCCCCTAAAGATCCTATATTAAACCTGTAAAATGTCAGAAACAAGTACTTCAAAGAATTCACGAATTGCAAAGAATACCCTTTTCCTATATCTGAGGATGATCCTGGTTCTAATAGTGTCGCTGTTCACTACCAGGGTGGTGCTTAGGGCTTTGGGCATAGAGGATTATGGTATTAATAACGTGGTGGGGGGCTTCGTTTCAATGTTCTCATTCCTCAACACATCAATGTCTAATGGCATTCAGCGATTCTATAATTTTAAATTAGGAAAAGAAGGTGAACAGGCATTAACAAGAGTCTATAATACTGCATTATTGATACAAATGATAATCGCTGTCATAATTGTGGTTCTGCTTGAAACAGTGGGTTTTTGGTACGTACACAATAAAATGGTGATACCAGCTGAAAGATTGGGCACCGCTCTTTGGATTTACCAGTTTGCGATTCTTTCACTTGTGTTGGTCATCATGCAGATACCATATAGCGCTGCAATTATAGCACATGAGCGTATGGACTATTATGCCTGTGTAAGTATTATTGATGTGATGTTGAAGTTGGCCTTTGCCTTGTATTTGCCGTATGTTCACCATGATAGGCTGCTCATTTATGGCGGTTTTGGTCTATGTGTAATGGTGATTAATTTCTTGCTATATTTCATTTACTGTAAAAAAAAGTTCAAGGAGATTCATCTAAAAATAGGTTATCATAAGGGATTGTTTAAGGATATGCTGTCATTCTCGGGCTGGAATATTTTCGGGACATTTGCATACATGCTTAAGGGACAGGGCCTAAATGTTTTGTTAAATGCTTTTTTTGGTCCAGTAGTAAATGCGGCCCGTGGCGTATCTATGATGATAGGTAATGCTATTCAAGGGTTTCAGTCCAATATTGTTGTTTCGTTCAGACCACAGACAGTTCAGTCATACGCAGAAGGAGATATTATCAGAGTGAGGAAACTGATGTATAGTCTGTCGAAAGTATCTTATCTGATGCTTTTCATGCTTTCTATGCCTGTGGTTATTGAATTGCCTGATATTCTTCATTTATGGCTTGGTGATGTTGTCCCTGAATATACGATTCCGTTTACAATCCTTATATTAGCGGTGATGATCTTATCTAGCCTGAATACGCCATTGTCTCAAGTTGTACATGCAACAGGCAAAATGAGAAATTACCAGATGGGAACGAGTATCATCATCTGTGCTATTTTGCCTATTGCATGGGTGGTTTTGAAGATGGGAGGTAATCCGACATCAGTATATGTGGTAAGCATAATCATGACAATTATCAATCAGGGAGTATGCATGATTTTATTAAAAAGAGTCTTTCCTTACAGTATCCGTGATTATTTGAAAGAAGTTATTTTGCCGTGTTTTTTGGTTACAGTTATAGCTGCAGTTTTGCCATTAGGACTTCACTTTCTGCTCCCCTCAACTTTCTTTCGCTTAATAATTGTAGCACTTGTAGGTGTTAGTTCAACGGCCCTTATATCATATTATTTGATCATGAATCAGACAGAGCGACAATTAGTTTTAGATTTTGTTCATAAGTTCCTTAGAAAGAAATGAATATTATAGAGGCGTATCTTGTCAATGAGGGAATCTCTTTTGAAAAAGATGTTGATTTAAGAAAAAAGACCTGGATTCATCGAGGCGGAAAAGCTGATCTATTTATTGTTCCGGGTAATACAACGGAATTAGAGGGTGTTGTATCTTATTTATACAAGAATTGTATCGAATTTCTTGTCGTTGGAGCCACATCTAATCTATATATCCTTAATACGTCCAATATCCCTGTTGTTATTTCTACCATAAAATGTAATAAATATCAAATGAATGGAGATGTTTTAGAGTGCGATTGTGGAGTTCTGGTCAGCAGACTGTCAAGGAATATGATAAGCAAAGGTATTCAGGGTTTTGAGTATCTTACAAAATTGCCCGGAACGATTGGCGCTGCTATATACAACAACAGTTCGGTGAAATGCGAATCCAACAGTATCACAGAGCTGTTGATAGACTTGGATATTCTAACTCCAGCGGGAATTAAACGGCTTAGAAAGGAAGACTTACATTTAACATTCAGATCTTCTGATTTAAAAAAACATTTGTTGCAAGGAGTGATTCTAAGAGCCCGTTTTAAAGCAGAGCATGGGAAAAAAGCGGAACTAGAGGCAATCATGACGAAAAACGAACAAGAACGAGACTTGTTACTTGAAGGCCCTGCTCAAAATTTAGGATGTACTGTGCATCGGATGTTCTGTAATGGAGAGATGCCTGCAAAATACCGTATTCCATACAAAGTATATTCAAAAGCATTGGACCTTTTTGTAAAGAATAAGCTCAAACAGAAAAAATACTTGAAGTCTTTTTTGTTAACGATATCCAGATATAGACATTTGAGTCCTTATATTTCTGATAGACAACTTATTACTTTTATTTGGAAAGACGAAAAAGCAGATGAGTATTTTGAAGAGTATCTCACTTTTATGAGAAAAGTGTGCAAGACCGATCAGATAGAAATAGAGATTATTAAATAAACAATGGCGAGAATTAATTTATTAACGATACATTGGGGGTGTTCATATGGTGGAACCATGCAAACATATGCAACGCTGAAAACGCTCCGAGCGATGGGGCACAAAGTTACACTAATTAATTTGGTCCACCCCAAAATCAGAGAAAATAAAGTAAAACTAACTCCTGGATACTTATTGGGTAATGTCCGTAATCTCCAGTTTAGTATTTTTAGGTTCTTCCATTTTGGCAGGCAGACAAGGATTATGTATTCGTTGGATTCTAGCCTGATACCAAAAGCTGATTTTACCATTGTTGGTTCCGATCAAGTATGGAATAGTGATATTACCACAAGAATAAAAGATGCCTATTTTCTTGGATTTGCAAAAGACACCCAACGATTATCCTACGCATCAAGTTTTGGAAAATATGAATGGGAGGAGAATGAGCAATATACAGCCCGAATCAAAGAGGAGCTTTCTGAATTTAAAGCAGTTTCTGTAAGAGAAACAACAGGTGTTTCTATATGTAAAGAGGTATTTGGCGTTGATGCTATTCAATTGCTTGACCCCACATTATTTTGCTTGGACTATTCTGAATTGGTAAGAGACAACAGGCCTTTAAAACAGATTTTCCCTTTTTTGCTGATTAATAAGAGCATAGAGAATGATAAGATATGCTCGTTAGTTTCTAAGGAGTTGGCAATACCTTTATATCATCGGAATAGATTTCAAAGTATTTTCGGCCGATCCCCGAAAAACTGGTTAAGATTGATGAAGAATTCTGCTTTTATCATCACTGACTCGTTTCATGGGTTGGCTTTTAGCTTGCTGTTTCATAAACAGTTTTTGGTGGTTTGTGCGGACAAAAAAAAATTCGCGCGTTTACAGTCCCTCTTGAGTCTTGTGAGACTTGAGAATCGGTTTATCCAGTCATACGAAGATTTGGAACGCAGGAGGAGTATTATTAAGGACCAAATAGATTACACACTGGTTGATACATTATTGGAAGTTGAGAGAGAGAAAACACGAAAGTTCCTTAATCAAGTACAATGCATTAATTAACTATGAAGCGTAAATTGTTTTATTTATACTATTGTTTCTTAATTCTTGTGCTGGCACTGTATACCAATACGAGCGGATCACCAAATACGATGATTCGTTTGGGATATTTTGCTGCATTGGTGGTCCCGTTGCTCAACTCTGTAGCCATTTATCCAGCTGTTGTTTTATGTGCTCTATGTATATCAAAAAACACTTTTGCTTATCCGTTTATGCCAACGGAAATGCCGTATTATGTCCTCTTGTCAATTGCTTTTGCGGTGTTGGCAATTGAAACGAATAAGAATAATAGTGGCTTTAATGCTTTTTTTGTTTTCGCATTGGTATATGTGGCAATGAATGATATAATTACCCAAGGTGTTTTTACACCCCTTGTTACTATGTTATTCATTATGATACTATTCAATTTTAGTTCTGCGAACGATATTGAAATGAGTAATAAACTACTTCCCTTGACATTCGTTCTACTATCATTATCTATTAGTTATTGGTTTCTTTTTTGTCCGGAAGCGAGTATTAATACTTACAACATACTAAAAGATATGGAGCAGACTGGATGGCGAGATCCCAATTATATTAGTTGCGCTTTAGGAACTGGGCTAGTTGTAGCAGTCAAAGAAGTTCTATCGGGTATCAAAAACAGGTGGTATTTGTTCTTGTTGTGGCTAACAATCATACTATCCACAATGGCTTTGTTGAGTATAGCTTCGCGCGGAATGTCACTGGCTGCAGCTGCAAGTGTCTCCATCTTGTTATTGTTCTCGAATATTAATAAAAAGAGAAAGGTCATATCGATATTGGCGATTACTGTTTTTATTATCTTATTGTACACAAATAATTACTTTAATTTCCTTATTGCTAGGTTCAATAATGATAATGGAACTGGAGCCCATCGAACGGAAATATGGAATATTAAAGTTAATGCTTTTTTTGAAGGAAGTGCGCTAAATTACCTTTTTGGTTTTGGAGCTGCAAATGGGTTTAAATTGGGGCGTATGGGGGGACTCTCAACCCACAATGACTTTATCGGCGTAATGATATATTATGGTTTTGTTGGTTTAGCCATTTTTATTAGCGCAATTGCATATCCCATAAGATATTGTTCAAAGAAAAACCGGCCGCAAATAGTTGCTCTAATGATTTATCTGTTGATGTGTAGCATGTCAATTGAACCTTTTTGTATGGGTAATATTGCATATATCGGTTTCTTTTTCTACATAACGCAATTGGCTCGTCAAAGTAGATATAAACAAACAAGCATTAGTTAAAAATATGAGGATACTTTTTGTCATACCGGGCTATAGTCTAGGAGGCACAACGTCCTCGCTGGCTAGTTTGCTGAATTCGGACTTCTCTAATAAATACGATGTGGAGGTGTTTTCGATAAATCGCAGAAGTTACACCCATCCTTCACTTATTGCTTACGACATTGGACTTAACGGCCTTACTACTGCTTTTAATGCTAATTTTTCGGCATTTAGAAAAATAGATCGCCTGAAATATCTTCCTATCAAGTTCTTAAAGCAGTTCAAACCGTTTACGAATTGCCTCCGGGAATGGGTCATTAATCAGACCGTTAGGAAAATTGAGAGTCGAAAGCATTACGACTATATAGTTGCTTTCCAAGAAGAGAACACAACTAAATTCACCCGGCATTTTACGAATCCTAACAAAATAGCATGGGTGCATTGTGACTATGCTAAAAGTTTTGCCGAGGATGTCAACGAACAGGAGTTATACAACCAGTACAAAAAAATAGTTTGTGTCTCAGATTTTACGAGAAAGAGTTTTGTAGGCCGTTATCCTTCGTTGAAAGAAAAGACGTTCGCGATTCATAACCTTTTTGATGCGGAAAAGATATTAGAAAAAGCGAAAGCCTCTATTGACGATGTTCGTTTTGATGATTCACATTTCACAATCTTGTCCATGGGCCGTATTAGTGAGGTGAAACGTTTCTATCTTATACCAGAAATGGCAGCAAAACTAAAAGAGGCGGGGGTGGATTTTCGTTGGTTCATTTTAGGCGGGGGAAACAACGGACAAGATCAGAAACGAGTTTCAGACGCAATAGTTCAAAATGAGGTTGAAAACGAGGTTCTTTGTCTTGGTGGTAAATCCAATCCCTATCCTTATCTCAAAGCTTCCGATTTATTAGTATCAACGTCTATTTCTGAGGCATGCCCGATGGTGTTCAACGAAGCAAAGCTTCTGCATATACCAATTCTTTCTGTTGATTTCGGCTCTGCATTCGAGTTTGTTGAGCAGGGGAAAGATGGTTATATTTCTTCAATTGATGAAATGCCTGATATGTTGCTTGAATTGGCGCATAATCCTCAGAAACTGGATTCTATCAAGATGATAGATTCCATTACAGATACAAATAGAACTATTCTAAGACAACTATACTCACTTTTCAGCGATTAACGAATAAATGTTCTATATTTTCTGTAATAGTATAGTCCCGAATACGGCTTCTGGTAATCGTTTCTTGTCGTTCCTTCGTGGATTCGATGAGTTGGATGTTGATGCGACAGTTGTTCTCTTAACCTCCTATATGGGCTATAAAATTGAGGAGAAGTACAATCATCTCAATGTGGAGTATCTTTGGAAAAAGTGGCCTTTCGGACGACGCGTACTAAACCGTCTGCATACCCCCATTGCATTCAGGCAATTCTTGTCACGATTGAATGGTGGTGATATAGTGTATTGCGTTGGGTCCGCCGGCTATCTGCATCATTTCACATCAACAAAAGGCATTCGTGTTTATCACGAGAGGACTGAAAGTCCTGATGTTCTTTCCCTGCCGACACAAAAGCAACAAGAAAGATACTTAAAAGCATGCACCGAACTGGATGGCCTTTTTGTTATATCAACTGCACTTAAAGCGTATTTTGTGGAGAAAGGCTTGGCCGAGGACAAGATCCAAATTGTAAATATGACGGTTGATCACCATCGGTTTGCCAGTTTGCGAAAGAATAACACAGTGGAGAAGTATATCGCCTATTGTGGTACAGCGTCCAACAATAAGGATGGCGTTGATGAGTTGATAAAGGCCTTTGGTATCGTTGCAAAGAAACATTTCGATGTAAAACTATATATTATCGGAAAGACGCCCTCTGCCGATGATAAGGCTGGCAATCTGAGATTAATTAATGATTTAGGTCTTATAGAAAAGGTGGTGTTCACAGGAATCGTGAGTGCGAACCAGATGCCTCAGATTCTTAAGGATGCAACGGTTTTGGCGTTGGATCGTCCGGATAGCCTTCAAGCCCAGAATGGATTTCCGACAAAATTAGGTGAGTACCTTCTATCAGAGAATCCCGTAGTTGTCACAAAAGTTGGAGATATCCCTAAGTTTCTCAAAGATGGCGAATCAGCATTGCTTGCAGAACAACGTAATCCAAAAGAATTTGCTTCAAAAATATGTTGGGCTATAGAACATTCAGTAGAGGCATCTATAATAGGGAAGAAAGGCAAAGAAGTCGCAATGAAAGAGTTCAATTATTTGATAGAATCGAAGAAGATAGTTGATGTTATTGGAATAATTGGACGTTAGACGGATTCCGCTTGTTAGTAATACTTAATAGGCACTTTATATGATACAGTCGAAGAGAGAATTAGAATTTTATATTGCCGCAGATCGAATCATGAACGGAAGACCTGCCAAGCGGTCTTTAAAAGAAATGGTTGGAGATCTTGTCTCTGGTGGTGGTGGGATTATCAGGTACTTACGCGCAATGAGAATGTATGCTTTTTATGCGAATACTGCCAAGAAAGGACAGCCTCTCCATGTGCTTAGAAGAGCCAATTGGGGGCGACGTTTTCGCAAATTGGGAATGCAGTTGGGCTTTTCAATTGGGCACAATTCTCTTGGGTATGGCGTAGTATTACCTCATTTTGGGACAATTGTCGTTAATGGAGAATCTCGGGTCGGGATTTTTGCTGTATTACACACCTGCTCATGTATTGCTGGGAAGAAAGTAATAGGAGATTACTTATATTTATCTACAGGCTCACAAATAACAGGCGATATAACATTGGGAAACGGTGTGTCCATAGCTGCTCATTCATTGGTAAATAAGTCTTCAGGTGATCACGTTTTGTTAGTCGGATCACCGGCAGAGGTTAAAAGAACCAATTATCCATTGTGGGTAGAACGTGACGGAGAAATATTCGTAAATCGCGTAAAAAAGGTAGAGCAATATCGAAGTCGATGTCATTATTATAAAGGTTAGTATCAGTATTTTATGAGAATACTTATCGCAGGAGATTTCTGTCCGCAAAACAGAGTGTCTCAACAAATAGATAAAGGGGATTATGAACCCGTCTTGGGGCAGGTACGGGAAGTGACCGCAAAGGCAGATTATTCCATCGTGAATTTTGAGTGTCCTGTTACAAAAGGCGGAGAGCAGCCAATCGTGAAGCAAGGCCCCAACCTCCAATGTTCTTCCAAAGGCATAGAGGCAGCCAAATGGGCTGGCTTTGATTGTGTGACCCTCGCCAATAACCACTTTCGCGATTATGGGGATAAGGGGGTAAAGAACACACTTGAAAAGTGTCGAGAAGCAAGGATAGACACGGTCGGTGGTGGAGCGGATATAAAAGAAGCTTCCGCAATCCTGTACAAGCAAATAGGTGATAAGACCCTTGCCATTATCAATTGTTGCGAACATGAGTTTTCAATAGCTACAGATACTCATGGAGGAGCGAATCCCCTAAATCCTGTTCAACAATACTACACCATTAAAGAGGCAAGGGGAAAAGCAGATTATGTGTTGGTGATTGTACACGGCGGACATGAACACTGGCAGTTGCCTTCACCCCGTATGAAGGAAACTTATAGTTTTTTCATCGATGCGGGAGCAGATGCAGTAGTCAACCACCATCAGCACTGCTATAGCGGTTATGAGATGTATCGCGAGAAACCTATCTTTTATGGATTGGGAAACTTTTGTTTCGATAGGCCTGGGAATTGGGGCGAAAAATGGCATGATGGTTTGTTGTTGATGTTGTCTTTTGAGAAAGACCAAGTTAGCTATGAAATAATTCCGTTTAATCAGTGCACAGAAAAACCATCTGTGGAGATTCTTGAGAAGGGGGCGTATGATATTCCGATAATTGAGCTTAATACGATTATACGTGACAAGAAACGATTGGCAGAGGAAACAGAGAGATATTACGCATCTGCAGAAGATAAGATGAGCGAGGTGTTTGAGCCATGCAATGGACGCTATTATCTTGCAGGCAAAAGGCGCGGTTGGCTGCCTTCATTGATTTCCAAGAAACGGAAACTGCTTGCTGAGAATTTCATCTGCTGTGAGTCTCATAGAGATAAAATGATATACTATTTGGAACATAAAAAATAATGTGAAGGAGGAGCGAGAATGCCAAGCATAAAATCTATATTAATCAGGTTGGTTATGAAAACCAACCGCCTATACTCAGATGAAACATATCTAAAGTTGCTGTTCCGTTTGAAGATGGGTTACAAACTGGATTTGAAGAATCCCAAGACCTATTCGGAAAAACTGATGTGGCTGAAACTCCATGATCATACCCCGGAATATACCAAACTGGTGGATAAATACGCTGTTAAAGAGATTGTGGCGCAAAAGATTGGAGAACAGTATGTTATTCCTACACTTGGAGTATGGGATAGACCTGAAGATATTGAGTGGGATAAGTTGCCGAACCGCTTCGTGCTGAAAACTACCCATGGTGGAGGGAATACGGGGGTCGTCATTTGTAAGGACAAGTCTTCGTTTGACAGGGGAAAGTCTATCGAGAAGTTGAACAAGAGTCTAAAGCAAGATATTTATAAAACCCTTCGCGAATGGCCCTACAAAAACGTGCCCAGACGTATCATTGCAGAGCAGTATGTCGAAAGTGGCAACAATGATCTGCCTGACTATAAATTTTTCTGTTTCGATGGAGAGGTCAAGGCCTTGTTTATAGGAACAGAGAGAGGAACAGGGGATGTGAAGTTCGATTACTTCGATGCAGACTTTAACCATCTGGAGTTGGTACAGCAGCACCCAATGTCGGGAAGAGATTTACCGAAGCCAGTTTGCTTCGAAGAGATGAAGAAAGTCGCATCCAAACTGTCAAGAGGGATCCCTCACGTTCGGATTGACCTCTATGCAGTCAACGGGCAGGTTTTCTTTGGCGAATACACTTTCTATCATCATGGGGGCTGTGTACCGTTCCATCCTCAGAAATGGGATGATATCTTTGGCTCCTGGATTACGCTCCCCAAAAGAGAATCTAAATGAACATACTCGTTATTACCCCCGACTATCCTGACGGATACAAGGTACATTATCCATTTGTCAAACAACTCGTAGATGAGTTTGCGAGACAGGGACATAACTGTACTGTGATTGCACCCTACAGCATCACTAAGAATAAACGTTTCTATCCTACCAAAGAGTATGATGGAGATGTGATGGTGTATCGCCCTAACCATCTGTCGTTCTCGAACCTGAAGATAAGAAAGATCTATTTGTCTGATTTGTTTCGCAGGAAAGCGATACATCGAGCGTCGAAATGGTTACCAGTAAAACCGGATGTGGTTTATTGTCACTTCTGGGAATGTGCGATTGAAGCTTATCCTTATGCCAAATCAGAGAATATACCTTTAATTGTTGCTACCGGGGAGAGCTCGATATCCTCCTTTAATGTTATTGATAAAATAACTGCCGAGATGCGGGATTTCGTCAAGGGCGTTATCTGCGTGTCGTCCAAGAATAAAGAAGAAAGTATCGAGTTGGGATTAACAACGGAAGACAAATGCTTTGTGAAGCCGAATGCGGTGAATAGTGAGTTTTTCAAGAAATTGGACAAGACTGAGTGTCGGCAAAAACTGGGATTCCCACAGAATGCCTTCATCGTTAGTTTCGTGGGAGCGTTTATTGAGCGTAAGGGCGTTTTACGAGTATCAGATGCCATCAAGCAGATAAGAGGTGGGCCTGTTTATTCTTGTTTCATCGGGCGAGGGGCACAAGACCCCGACTGTGAAAACATCCTTCACAAGGGAGGTCTGCGCCACGAACAGATACCAGAATACCTAAACGCATCTGATGTGTTTGTTCTGCCGACACTTGCCGAGGGTTGCTGTAATGCCATTGTTGAGGCGATGTCTTGTGGGCTTCCTGTTATCTCTTCCAACTTACCTTTCAACTGGGATGTGCTGGATGATAGCAATTCTATCATGATTGATCCTAAGAATGTGGATGCTATAGCCAAGGCCATCGAAAGGCTTCGTGACGATAAACAGTTGAGAGACCAGATGGAAGTGTCATCATTGAAAAAAGCAGAAAGCCTTACTATAGACAGACGGGCAAAAGCTATAACAGAGTTTATTAAAGAAAGAATCAACAAATAGTGATGAATAAAGTAGTTTTCTTCGTATTTGACCCTTCTCCTCGTATAGAACGAAGAATAGAAGATTTCATTGATGCGGGTTTGGATGTGGATGTATATGGGTACAAATATGACGTGGTCAATGTAGATTACTGTAATAGTCCGAAGTACACGTATAATGTTATTGAGACAATTCCTCATGCTGTTTCTTATAAACGTAGATTAGCTGGGTTAAAAAAAATCAAGGAGATTGTCAGGCGATATGATAAGAAGAATACTATCTTTTATTTCTTCTCTTTGAATGTTGCCGCAATTGCCCCCTTTTTACACATTAAGTATGTGTATGAAGAATCAGACATGCTTTTTGACCGTTTCGGGAATAAGTTAGCAAGAAGGCTTGTCATAGCTTTTAACAAACACGTTATTAAGAGGTCGGCAATAGCCGTTATGACATCGGAGGGCTTTGCGGAGTTTTATTATGGAGACAAGAGACCGAATAATATAGAGTTTGTGCTCAATAAAGTCAACGCGAAATGTCTAAGTTTACCGCCAGTCGAGAAACTCTCTTTTGATGTCAATCATATTCGTTTTGGCTTTGCCGGGAATATACGTTATAAAGCCACTTTGAATCTGGCCGCTATTATAGCGAAGTGTTATTCCAATCACGAATTCCATTTTTATGGGAATACCGAGAGTCTGCCAAGCAGTCAACTGGACGTGTTGAAAACTTATCCTAATATAGTGTTTCATGGACTATTTAAAAATCCAGTCGATTTACCTAGAATATATGCCTCTATGGATTTTTGTGTTTGTAACTATGATATCACGGGGGTAAACCCCAGATATGCCGAACCTAACAAATTATATGAAGCGCTGTTCTTTGATACGCCAATATTAGTAAGTCCCCATACTTTTATTGGGAAGAAAGTTAAAGAACAAAAAGTGGGTTTTGAAATTGATTCTTATGATGAGACACTGGTTAAGAACACGATTGATTCCTTAGACCAAGCAACCTATAATGAGTTGGTTAATAGAATAAAGCTCATTAAAAAAGAAACACTGATAACGGATAACGCTTTGTTAGTAAATAGAATAAAGAGTATAGTCTGATTATGGGAGTACTTAAGCGCATTACTGTTTTTGTATGGCAGTTGTTTAAAAGACCGTTCCTTTTAATGCGGGGCAACAAAGTGCCACTATCTACGAGGGTGGATTCGAATTGCACGTTGACTTATTGTTCGGTTGGACATTATAGCTACATCCGTTCAGGCGCTCAGTTTAATCATGCAATTATTGGAAACTATTGCTCTATCGCGGCCGATGTACAAATAGGTGGAATGGAGCATCCTATAAATGAGTATTCTACATCCTCAAAATTGTTTTCGGATGAATGTGTGGCTAACAATGATACTGTTATCGGAAATGATGTCTGGATTGCTGCAGGAGCCATCATTCGCCAAGGAATACATATTGGTAATGGCGCAGTAATAGGCGCTAACTCGTTCGTAAATAAAGATGTTCCTCCCTTTGCTATTGTGGCAGGCTCTCCAGCAAGAATCATCAAATACCGTTTTGATAATGACACGCAAGAGTTAATAATCAAGAGCGGTTACTGGGATATGCCTCCAAAGAAAGCGAAATCGGTTTTATTGTCGTTGAAACAGCAATGTAATTGAAAATGAAAATTGTTAATATCATCGGGGGACTGGGTAATCAGATGTTCCAATATGCTTTTGCAATTGCATTAAAGAAGCGATTCCCAACCGAAGAAGTGCTCATTGATACGAGCCATTTCCATTATGTGTTTTCAAAGAGTTGGAAGGGAACCAATTTACATAATGGATATGAGATTGATAAGGTATTCCCCAAAGCCGGCTTAAATACTGCGTCACCACTCCAGTTAATGAGAGTCACTTGGTATATGCCCAATTATATACTGAGTCGTATCGTAAGGAGAATACTACCCGTTCGCAAGACGGAATACATTCAAATGCGAGAAAACATCTTCGTCTTCCAGCCTGAGGTGTTGGAGAGAAAAGGCGATTGCTATTATGAGGGGAACTGGGAGTCAGAAAAATATTTTGTGGATTGCCGAAAAGAAGTACAAGAAGCATTCTCTCACGGAGAACCAAATAGTGTCAATGCAAAGTATATAGAGGAGATGGAGCTCGAAGAGAGTGTTGCCATTCATGTCCGGAGGGGTGACTATTTAGCTAGTTCCAAATGGTCCGGGATATGTACGTTAGATTATTATAAGAAAGGGATAGAAACAATATTCTCGGACGGTAAGAAGCATACTTTCTATATTTTCTCTAATGACATAGAATGGTGTAACGAAAATATCAAACCTTTACTATCAGGACACCAATGCAGGGTCGTAACTGAGAACATCGGCAAGGATTCATGTTGGGATATGTTTTTAATGACGCATTGCAAGGACTTGATTATTGCCAACTCATCTTTTTCATGGTGGGGAGCGTTTCTCAATAATAGAGAAGGTCGTGTTATTGCACCAGCTAAGTGGATGAATGAAGAGAGGAAGATGGAGATTTGGCTGGATGAATGGATAAGAATATAAATCGCAACCTTCGTAAATCATTTTTGTCTTATGAAACCAAGAGTACTATTAATCAATGGTTATATATATCTACCAGGAGAAGGTGGGTACAAACGCACATTGTGTTTATTCAATATGATGAGAGAGAGAGGGTATAGAGTGACTCTTCTTACTAGCGATTTTAATCATTATGCCAAGACGGTTAGGGATGTTGAGAAGTTTCGACAGGAGTATCCTGATTTCAATGATATTGAGATTGTTCATATGCCTTCTTACGAGAAGAATGTATCAATAGCGAGATGGAGATCAGGAGATGTCTGGGCTAGAAATGTTGATAACTGGCTTAAGGCACACTACACGAGTTTTGATATTGTGTATGCACATATGCCGGATATTCCCACAATATTAAGGATAAAGAATTTTTGTAAAGAAAAGAACTTGAAGCTTGTAATTGATATCCGAGATTTGTGGCCGGAGGTTTTCCGAGTTCTGCTGAAAAAAGAATGGCTTTACAAGAGTGTTACGTATCCTATTAAGAAACGAGCCGATCGCTGTTATGCGGCGGCTGATGAATTAATCGCGGTATCAGAAGAGTATCTGCAGCGTGGATTAAGTGTAAACAAAAAGTCAAAAGACCCTGTTGCTGTTTATATTGGGGCTACTTTTGATCGTTTTTATGAAGGAATAGAAAAGTATGCGCCGTCGATTGATAAGAAAGGTGGCGAGGTGTGGGTAACATATGCAGGTACGTTAGGTAGTACATACGATCTTTACACGTTGTTGGATTCTGCGGAGGAGATTCGTAAGAAAAGTAAGAATAGGATTGTTTTCAAGATACTTGGCCAAGGCCCAGAGAGTGAGAGTTTAATGAAATATGCGAAGACAAAACAAATTGACAATGTTGATTTTGTTGGTTTTGTTGAATATGAGAAGATGGCCGCATATTTGAGTAAGTCGGATATGACGATCAATTCAGTAAAAAGACGCGCATCTCAGAGTATCATCAACAAAGTCGCAGATTATTTCGCGGCAGGTGTTCCTTGTCTGAATGGGTCTCTTTGTAAGGAGATGCAGCAACTGATAAGTGATTATCAAGTAGGTATAAATTTTGAGCCAGAGAATGTTAATAGTCTTGTAGATGCGATACTTTTCATTGTTAACAATCCGGAAAAGGTTAAAGAATTTGGCGAAAATGCGAAGAGTTTGGCAACGAAGAAGTTTGATAGAAGTATAACATATCTGGAAATATTGAAGAGACTGGATAATATGGTTCATTGAAAAACAAATGACAGAATTATATAGAAGGATGTCATTAATCACATATAACAATAAGAATTTGTCATGGCAAAAATAGCATTCAGATTGGCAAAGCCAAGTGATGCAAAGCAAATTGCGTATGTTCATTATCACATTCGTGATAAATATGACCAAGGCTTCTTTGCACAAGTTAATTATGCATTCCTTAAGCAATACTACAAGGTGGTGCTTAATGACCCCTGTGAGGTGGTCGTTTGCGCTGAGGATGAGAATCAGAAGATAGTCGGCTTTAGCAGTGGATCATTGGATTCAGAAAGGCAGTTCAAAATAATGAGGAAGAAGAAGCTCAGTTTCGTTCTTCCTTTACTCACATCTGCTATAGTAAAGCCCCAACTTATTAAGAGTGCTTACGATAGATTCAAGTCGACAAAAGGCGATTCGGTGAATGAATATGTTACTTCTAAGGGTGCTCGTGTTGAGTATTGGGGATGGCTCCCAGGAAGAGATGATTCCGACCAGTCTGTGGTGATGCAAGACATCTTGTTTTACACAATGAAGATGTTAGGTGCAGAGAAACTTTTCTTTGAAGTAGATAAGGTAAACAAGAGAATCTTTAAGTTCCATAAGATAAATGGAGCAGAAGAGGTTAAGATGTTTATTATGCCAGATGGTCGAGAAAGAGTTGAAATGGTATATGATATGAACAATTATAATTTTAAAATCAAATAAATATGGAATTAAAAGATTATATCGCAAATTTTGCAGACCAATTTGAGGATACTGATCCTGAAGAGATTACAGCTGAAACTAAATTTCACGATTTGGAAGAGTGGGATTCTTTAATCGCCCTTGCAGTGCTGAATATGACCGAGAAGAAATACGGCAAGAAAATTACATTTGATGAGATGAAAGCATGTGAGACGGTTGAGAATCTGTTTAATGTTATAGCCGCCAAGTAATGAATAATCCATTTTCTTTAGAAGGGAAGACCGTTTTAGTAACCGGAGCCGCCTCAGGCATTGGTAAAGCTACAGCTATCCAATGTGCAGAAATGGGAGCAAGAGTAATCATTGTCGACTTAAACGAACAAGGACTTCAAGAAACGCAAAAACTAATAGAACGTGAAGACACAGAGTGCCGAGCATTAGATTTGACGAATTTGGATAAGTTGATAGAAATGGTGGGCTCTCTTCCTAAACTGGATGGCGTAGCAAGCAACGCAGGAATTGTGCTGTCACTGCTTGCTAAATTCAGTGAGCCTAAAGATATGGAACGTATTTTTAGCATTAATACTTTCTCTCATATCAATTTGGTTCAGCAACTTATTTCACAAAAGAAGTTGAACAAAGGAGCTTCTATCGTATTCACTTCATCAATGTCTGGGGTGTATTGCGGTTTGGCTGGCGGTTCACTTTATGGCGCTACCAAGTCTGCCATTCTTGGCTATACAAAAGCATTGGCAATAGAATTGGCACCACGTGGAATCCGCGTCAATACCATTCATCCAGGCATGATTGAAACCCCGTTGACAAGCGGAACGGCTCTATCTAAAGAACTGTTGGAGGAGGATGCCAAGAATTATCTTTTAGGACGCTACGGTAAGCCGGAAGAGATTGCTTATTCGATTGTATATTTACTGTCAGATGCTACCGTTTGGATGACCGGTACACAATTATTAATTGATGGTGGCTATTCTGTAAAATAAGAAACGATGGAGGCATATATAAAAGCAATATCTTATTATCTTCCAGAGAAAATAGTTACCAATGAGCAATTGGTAAAAGAGTTCCCTGAATGGAGTGTGGATAAGATAGCAAAAAAAGTTGGCATCTATGAGAGACATATTTCCGCTGATAATGAAACGGCAGGTGACATGGCTTTCAAAGCAGCAGAAAAATTGATTCACGAGAATGGGATTGATAGAGATAGTATAGATTTCGTTCTCTTATGCACGCAAAGTCCTGACTATTTTTTGCCCAGTACATCTTGTATTATTCAGAACCGTTTGGGCTTATCTACTAAGTGTGGTGCGTTTGATTTTAACCTAGGATGCTCTGGATATGAATATGGGTTGGCTGTAGCCAAGGGACTTCTTTTCTCAGGTGTTGCTAAGAATGTACTTCTTCTAACCGCTGAAACATACAACAAGCACATTCATCCAAAAGATAAAGGGAATCGCACCATCTTTGGTGATGGAGCATCGGCAACTATTGTTTCGTCTGATGGTTTCGCTAAGATAGGAGAGTTTGTGTTAGGAACGGATGGTAGTGGTTATGACCGACTGATTCATAAGACTGGTGCCATGCGTCATTATCAGCCTTTAAATGATTACCATGAGGATGAGAACGGGACACCTCTTTCTAGTGATCATCTTTATATGGATGGTAAGGCTATCTTTGATTTTACTTCTGATATAGTTCCGCCTATGATAGAGGAAACTCTCCAGAAGAATAAAATAACGATGGACGATGTTAATCTCTTCGTATTCCATCAGGCCAACAGGTATATGATCAACTATCTTAGGAAATTGATGGAAATTGATAAGGATAAGTTCTATGTCTTTATGGAGACTGTTGGTAACACAGTTTCTTCGACGATACCTATTGCACTCTGTGAAGCGCAGAGGCAAGGTCGTTTGCATGGGAATGTTGTCCTTGCAGGATTTGGAGTAGGTCTGTCATATGGCGCGACAATTTTGGAGTGTAAATAATATGGTAATGTAAATACTTTCCTGTGAAAAGATTATTCGACGTAATAGCGAGTGGTCTGGGGCTCATCGTGCTTAGTCCATTATTCTTTATCCTTTCTATATGGATTAAACTGGATAGTAAAGGGCCGGTGTTCTACCGCCAGATTCGGGTAGGACGAAATAATAAAGATTTCCGTATCTTTAAGTTTCGGTCTATGAGAATGGGGGCAGACAAAGGTAGTCTCGTTACCATTGGTGGGCATGACCCACGAATTACACAGTCCGGATACTTTATCCGTAAATTTAAGTTGGATGAGCTGCCACAATTGATTAATGTGTTTATTGGGGACATGAGTCTCGTTGGACCTCGTCCAGAAGTTCGTCATTACGTGGACTATTGGACTCCTGAGCAGATGCATGTGCTGGATGTGCGTCCTGGAATTACTGACCCTGCATCAATCAAGTTCCGTAATGAGAACGAACTGATGGAGAATGCAGAAGACCCCGAGAAATATTATATCGAGGTCATTATGCAGGAGAAATTGGAACTCTACTTGGAATACGTCAAAAATCATTCGTTCCTTGGAGATCTTGGCTTGATTTTTAAGACTTTTTGGGTGATAGTGAAGAACTGAGAGGAGATGAAAGGTTATAGGTTATGGGTTAGAGGTTATAGAGTATGGAGATGTGAAGGGTTAGAGGTTATAGGTTATGGGTTAGAGGTTATAGGTTATGGGGAGAAGAAAGGTTAAAGGTTAGAGGTTATTGGTTATAGAGTATGGAGGAGAAGAAGTTTTCGTTTGAGGGTTTAGAGGTATACCAGGCTGCAAGGGCGTTGGTACGAGAGGTGTATTTGTTGCAGAATAAGTTCCCTAAGACGGAAACTTTTGCTTTAGGTGACCAAATAAGACGTTCAGCATCTTCTGTCACATCAAATATAGCAGAGGGAAGCGGACGTAATTCTTTCAAAGAGAAAGTGCATTTCATTGAAATATCCTATGGCTCATTGATGGAGGCTTTTAGCCAGTTACAAATAGCACAAGATTTGGGTTATATCACAGAGAAGGATGTTGATGGCATCAGGCCATCTTTTATCAATGTGGCTAAGATGCTTTCTGGATTGAAAGGGTATTTTGAGGGGAAGAGATGAAGGGTTATGGGTTATGGGTTATTGGTTAGGGGTTATAGGTTATTGGTTAGGGGGTATAGGTTATTGGTTAGGGGTTATAGGTTATGGGGTAGGGGTTAGATTGTGGCTACCCTCGAAAAGTATAACCACGGAGGGAAAGACCAGTAGAAAAGAGGAGGATGGTTCGCGTAGCAGGGGCGAAATTAGGATGGTTGGAGACAATGAAATAAAGAATTATGGAGTGTCTTCTATACTAGCAAACAATGAAGATGCAAAAGTTTAGAGATCAAAATAAAATAAGAGAGTTTCTGAATGATATCCTTACCAAAAAGGAGTCGGAGGACTTGGAGTTTAAACATGCTTCAGGTGGTTTCCCAGGCAGTTTCTGGGATACTTATTCTGCATTTGCTAATACAGAAGGGGGAACCATCATATTTGGTGTAGAGGAGAAGAATGAAGGGCTTTATCTAGATGTAATATCAGATGAGACGGTAGATAAATACCAAAAGGTTTTTTGGAATAACGTTAATAACAAGGCGACGATAAGTTGTAACCTGCTGAAAAATGATGATGTGGAAGTTGTGAAGTATAACGGTTACAACATTATGTTCTTTCATATTCCTTGTGCAAGTAGAGAACAAAGGCCTGTTTTTAGAACTACGAATCCTTATAATGGAACCTTTAAACGAAATTATGAGGGTGACTACAAATGCACGGAGAAAGAGGTACAGCGGATGTTTGCAGATGCTAATGACTCAAGACCTGCAGATAGTAGAATTTTACCCAACTATAGTCTGAACGACATAGATAAAGAGTCTATACAGCAGTATAGACAGTTATTTGCTACGGCCAGACCTAACCATCCTTGGTTGGTTATGGACGACATGACGATGTTAGAGAAACTTGGAGGATACCGAAAAGACAGGGAAACTGGTGAAGAGGGATTTACACTGGCGGGCCTGTTGATGTTTGGAAAGTATGATTCTATCACTGACAATGCTTGTGCACCGGATTTTTTCCCTGACTATCAGGAATGGCTTAACAATGATCCGGATGGCAGATGGTCGGCAAGAATCTATCCTGATGGGACGTGGGAGGCAAACCTCTTTCAATACTATAGAAGGGTGTTGCCAAGGTTGCAGAGTTTCCTGCCTAATCCGTTCCGACTGGAAGGTAACACTCGCAAAGAGGAGACAACAGCTCATGTGGCTGTTCGTGAAGCTTTTATCAATCTTTGCGTACATGCTGATTTCAGTGTAAATGCCAGTCTGATAGTGAAGCATGTGAAGAACGAGTTTATCTTCTCGAATCCTGGCACGTTGCTCATCACCAAAGCACAGTATTACAATGGTGGGCAGAGCGTCTGTAGGAACAAGGCTTTGCAGAAGATGTTCATGATGCTTGGTGCGGCAGAGAAGGCTGGAAGTGGTGTGGATAAAATATTGAAAGGCTGGAGCGATGCAAACTGACGTACTCCGTTTATTGACACTACCTGTCGTCCTGATGTGGTGAACCTGTATTTGCCAATGCTTTCTCTGTTGGATGCGGACGTAAAGGAGGGACTTATAGAGTTGTTTGGAAAAAGTGTGCTAAGAATAGAACATAATTGTTTGCAGACATTGGCTCTTGCTTATACGGAAGGTTATGTGACAAATGAAAGGCTGAGATATACACTGAATATCCATAAAGCGGATATTTATAATTTGCTTAAGGATATGTGTGGTAAAGGCTATTTAGTGGCAGAAGGTCACGGAAGGGGGACTAAATATCATATTCCACAAGTTCGTAAGGCTTCCGATGTAAGTGATAATCTAGGAAGTAATCTAGGAAGTAACCTAGGAAGTAATCTAGGAAGTAACCTAGGGAGTAATCTGGGAAGTAAACCCAAAAGAAGATTGGGTAGAGATGAGCTAAGAAAAATTATATTGGGAGTGTGTGATGAATGGATTTCGCTTGACCACATAGCAACTACTATCGACAGAAACCCGGATTATTTGCTTACGAGTGTTATTCCTTCTATGTTAGAAGATGGACTTTTGGAGCGTATGTATCCCCACAGCCCGAAACATCCTTATCAGAAATATAAAAGGAGGTAAAACCCATAGTACGGAACTATGGATCTCAGATTCAAAGAATTGTAGAGATGACGCAATTAGAGATATTGAATAATTGAAATTCATGTAAGGTGTTGTGAATTTAGATGAGTTCTACAAATTAACTAAGGATATTTTACAGATAGAACGGAAAGAGAAGGATTTCCCTTCACATCTAAAGACTCTGCTCGGTGCATACCTTGAGTCTTATAGGGACCTTGATGATTCGTATTTCAAGGATGGAGCTGAAGAAAAAGCAGCCAAGTGGTGAACCACTTCAATTCAATATATTGACTGAGTGATATGACATAGGACGAACGGTGGCTGGCCAAGTATAAAGAGATAATGAAATTCAATGCTTTGGGACATAGAAATCCTTCCTTGTAATATGATAAAGAGAAACTGATGCCTCAAAGAGCCACAGTTCTTCATGGGCTATGACGGATAAGGTTTGAATTAAGCACTCTTTTTTTCGGTGATATCTGTGCTTTCTGTGTGAAATTATTTATGTATATTTGCATTACGAAAATAGTTGTAACGAAATAATGCGCAATATTGAGAATTCTTTTAAGTTCGGAACTGTCGTGGAGGAGGAATACTTTACGGACAGGATACAGGAAGTGAAGTATATTTGTCAGTTCCTTAGGAGTTCGAATCATTTGATGCTGATTAGTCCACGCCGTTTGCAGAAAGATGGGTATGTGATATATTCTGATCGGTACGAAATGGAGGATCCTTTCTTCAGAGAATGGATCGTGATGAATAATGGATGATATTTATAGTAATAAACGAAATATATGAAATTAAGGAATGTTCCGTTTTCGCCTCCGGACATGTCGGAGGCTGAGATTTCTGAAGTGGCTGAGGCTCTTCGTAGTGGCTGGATTACAACGGGGCCAAAGACTAAGGAGTTTGAGCATCTTATCTCAATGTACTTGGGTACGCGAAAGGTTGCGTGCCTCAACAGTGGCACGGCGGCAATGGAAATGGCGCTCCGCCTGATTGGCGTGGGGCCGGAGGATGAGGTTATCGTGCCTGCTTATACCTACACGGCTACGGCATCGGTGACGCAGCATGTGGGCTGTAAGGTGGTGATGGTGGATTCGCAGAAGGACTGCGTGGAGATGGACTACGATAAGCTGGCGGAGGCTATCACGGAGAGGACAAAGGTTATCTGCCCTGTGGACTTGGGGGGAGTGATGTGCGACTACGACAGGATCTTTGAGATTGTGGAGGCGAAGAGGGATCTGTTCTGCCCGGCAAACGCTATCCAGAAGAAGATTGGAAGGATTGTTGTGGCTGCGGATGATGCGCATGCCTTTGGGGCGTGGAAAATTGTCACACAGAAAGCACAGATATCACAGATGTCGCAGAAAGGACAGGAAGCTCAGAAGAGGATGGCGGGGGCGATTGCGGACTTTTCGTCGTTCAGTTTCCATGCTGTGAAGAATCTGACTACGGCTGAGGGTGGGGCTCTGACTTGGCGGTTGCCTTTTGGAAACGAAAACGTTGACATTAACGATATCAATAACTATTTCCCAACTGTCTCTAAGATGGAGAGGGAGACGTGGGATGAGTTGCTTTATCGGTTGGTGCAGTTGCTCTCATTGCATGGGCAGAATAAGGATGCGCTGGCGAAGACGCAGATGGGGGCCTGGGAGTATGATGTAATAGGGCCATGGTACAAGTGCAACATGACGGACGTGATGGCTGGCATTGGTTTGGCTCAACTGAGGCGGTATCAAGGCATGCTGGAGCGTCGCAGGCAGATTATCGGACGTTATAATGCGGCGATAGATGACCTTAACGTTAACCTTGACGATAACCACCAAGTGAAGTATATGGATCATTATGGGGAGGATTACTCTTCAAGTGGGCATTTGTATATCACTCGTCTGATGGGTAGAAGTGATGAGGAACGTCGAGAGGTTATTATGAAGATGGCGGAGAGGGGAATTGTTTGTAATGTGCATTACAAGCCTCTGCCTATGATGACGGCATACAAGGCGTTGGGATTTGACATCAAGGACTATCCGAATGCCTATCACTTGTATGAGAATGAGGTGACCTTGCCATTGCATACGAAGTTGACGGATGAGGATGTGGAGTATGTGATAGGTAATTACGTGGATATTATCAGGAATATGTAGATGGAGGACGTGGACGATGACGATGACGATAACCTCTAATCCATAACCCATAACCTCTAACCCATAACCCATAACCCATAACCCATAACCGCATAAATGGCTAAATAATATATGTCGATGAATATGAATATAAGTATAAGGGATATTTTTCCATACAGATATTTTTCAAAGAGAGCTATACCCTATTGGATAATTGTCTTTTGGGATTGTGTTACTATTGTTTTGGCTGGACTCTTTTCAATCTATTTGACATTGGGAGGTCTGGAAGTGATTGGAGATTTCTGGGAATATGTCAGAATTTGGATTTTCTCTCTGCCCATTTTTCTTCTCCCTATGTTTATGTTTCGAACTTATGGAGGGGTAATTGCAAAGTCGCTGCCTGACAACCTGATACGCGTATGCATAGCACTTGCCATTGGCGGTTTTATGCTGCAGATATTGAGTTGGATACTGTCGGATGTGGTATTCCCTTTCCGTCCTGCGTTGAGAGCAACCATCCTGACGGTCATCATTTCTTCAGTCATACAGTGCTTCTATCGGGCTGTTGCCAGACTGGTGATAAAGGTTGACAATAAGGGTAATGTCAGGTATTTCATTCCCTTCCGTTCGCCTTCAGATTCTGAAGGTGAAATGGAGGATAATGATGTCAGAACACGAAAGAGAATTAATCTCTGCTTGGCACAAATGAGTGAGGCTGGGTTGGAGAAAAAGTATGTCAATGAGGCCTTTGATACAAATTGGGTAGTACCATTGGGACCTAATGTGAATGCTTTCGAGACAGATCTGGAAAATTACGTCAATAAGATAGAAGGATCAGAGGATGTGCTGCATAGTAAGGTGGCTGCTTTGTCTGCTGGTACGGCTGCTGTCCATCTGGCACTGATTGCGTGTGGAGTGGGGCCTGGAGATGAGGTTTGCGTACAGGACTTCACATTCTGTGCTTCCTCGAATCCTATAGCCTATCTGGGGGCTTTTCCCGTGTTTGTTGACTCTGAACCAAAAACGTGGAATATGGATCCTGACTTGCTGGAGAAAGCTATAAAAGACCGCATTGCGAAGACGGGGAAGAAGCCTAAGGCAATTATTCCGGTGGCTCTTTATGGCATGCCTTATCAGATTGACAAGATCATGGAGGTGGCTGACCGTTATGGAATTCCTGTCATTGAGGATGCTGCCGAGGGCTTTGGATCCAGGTTCAGAGGGCAGGTGCTTGGTACTTTTGGAGATTTTGGAGTACTTTCATTCAATGGCAACAAGATGATTACGACCTCTGGAGGTGGTGCTCTTGTATGCAATGTTAGGAGGAATATGGGGGATGGAACGCTTGGAAAGAAGAAGGCTGGCTCCCTAAGTTCAAATGAGTTCTTGTCAGAAGGGTCTGAAGAAAAGTCCAAGAATAAAATTCTGTGGTATGCCACTCAAGCGCGGGAGGCGTATCCATACTATCAGCATGAGGCAATCGGATACAATTACCGATTGAGTAATGTTTGCGCAGGTATTGGGCGTGGACAGATGACCGTTTTGGAGGATCATTTGAGGCATCATAAGCATGTTCAGGAAATGTATGAGAAACTGTTGGCTGATGTGCCTGGAATCAGGGTGCATAAGGCTCCGGCCAATTCGGAAATGGGATATGATCCTCAAGGGCCTCAGTTGTATGATTCCAACTATTGGCTTTGCACCATTAGTCTTGCTCCTAATCTTCGGATCAAAGGACAAGAAATAGCTTACAAGAAAGCGGTTTCTGGGGCAATAGGTGGAGCGGCAGGTGTCGTTCATTCAGCGAAGTCGATGACTACAGATTGCCAACCAAATGACAACGTAGAGGCACTTCGTCTCATCATGAGTGATGCGCAAGTAGAAACCAGACCCTTGTGGAAACCTATGCATTTGCAACCTGTATATAGAAATGCTACAGCATACGTGAATGGGGTGTCGGAAGCATTGTTTAAGGTGGGAATGTGCTTGCCTGCTGGTCCTTGGGTAAGCGACGAAGATGTTCGTTATATTGTTGACACATTAAAAGAGGCTATAGAGTAAACCGTAAATGATTATATGTCTCTCTCTGCGTCCATGTTCACGAAACAAATGATGGGGACGATGAGGAGGACGAGGACTTTTCTGAAGAAGTTAAAAAGTTAAAGAGTTAAAGAGTTAAAGTAGTTAGGCCGATAGTTTTTGACGATGACGATGACGAGGACGATGACCTCTAACCCATAACCCATAACCTCTAACCGTTTAAATGGGACTCCGCCTGCGCCTGAGCACCTACTGGAGCGCAAGAACGACTTAACTACTTAACTACAAAAGAAAAAGAACAAGCGAAACTTTATTTATCTTGTATTATGAGGTTGTTCAATAACTTTTCAAGTTGGTATTTCTCGAGAAGTGCATTGCCTTATTGGTGTATCCTGCTGGTGGACGATGCTGCTATTGTTGTTTCAGGAATGGTGGCATTGTATTTCAGCCTTGGTGGAGGAAATATTGCATCACATTTTTGGGAATATGTGCTTTTGTGGACATGTATGCTACCACTATATTTCATTGGTATGCGCGTGTTCCATACTTATTCCGGATTTATCCGTTATTCAAGCTTCTCCGACTTGGTAAGGGTTGTTGGGGCAGTGGTTATGGGAACGGTATTGACTGCTATGGTGTTCTTCTTGGTTCCAATGCAGATAACTCAATCGTTGCCCAAATGGGAGATTATTTTCTATACGTTCATTCTATCGTTGATTCTCCTGTGGACCATCAGAATTCTAATCAGATACATGTATGCTATTTTGATTAGAGAGGAGACCCTCACAAAGACTTTTATATATGGTATACGTGAAGGAGGGGTGTCCATTGCTAAAAGTCTGCAGAACATTTCCCCTCGCCGCTATACTCTCAAAGGATTCTTGACAGATGAAAGAGAAGCTGTAGGTAAATATCTGATGGGGGTGAAGGTGCGTGAGGCAAACGAGGATACGGTAAAGATGATGAAAAGTGAGGGTGTTTCCGCCCTCTTCGTTTCTCCGCTATGTTCAGACCGCTTCCGTGAGAATGATGCTTTGGTAAATGCTTTGATAAGTGCTGGAATAAAAATCATGATGCTCCCTTCGGCTGAGACGTGGGATAAAAGTTCTCATTTGCAATTCAACAGATTGCATGAGGTGGACATTGAGGATTTGTTGCCAAGAGACAAGATCGAGGTGGATATGGAGGTGATAAGAGATCTGTTGCATGGAAAGAATATCCTCATTACAGGTGCTGCTGGGTCTATCGGAAGTGAGATGGTTCGACAGGTGGCTAAATTTGAACCTGCCGAATTGATATTGGTGGATCAGGCTGAGACTCCGATGCATGATGTCCGTCTGAAAATGGCTGAAAAACATCCGGATATTGCAGCTGAGACCATCGTGGCAAGTATCACAAACAAGGAATGTATGGAGAAGATTTTCTCTGAACACAGGCCTGACTATGTGTTCCATGCAGCAGCGTATAAGCACGTGCCGATGATGGAGGATAATCCGGGGATGGCTGTGCAGAATAACATTTGTGGAACTCGTGTGATAGCTGACCTTGCCGTGAAGTACGGAACGAAGAAGTTTGTGATGATTTCCACGGATAAGGCGGTGAACCCCACGAATGTGATGGGGTGTTCGAAGCGTATCTGTGAAATCTATTGTCAGAGTCTTGATAGGGCGATTCATGAAGAGAATCGTGAGAAGAAGATTCTGCAGGCTGACGGTACACCAGCTATCACACAGTTTGTGACGACTCGATTTGGCAATGTGCTTGGATCGAATGGGTCGGTTATACCACTCTTCAAAGAGCAGATTCGAAAGGGAGGACCCGTGACGGTGACTCATCCTGAAATCATACGTTTCTTTATGCTGATTCCTGAAGCATGTCAGTTGGTGCTTGAGGCTGGAGCGATGGGGAAGGGCGGTGAGATTTTCGTCTTCGACATGGGGAAACCTGTACGAATTGTGGAGCTTGCCCAGCGCATGATTGACTTGAGTGGAGCAAGGAATGTTGAAATCAAGTTCACTGGCTTGCGTGATGGTGAGAAACTTTATGAAGAGGTTCTCAGTGATGCGGAGCTGACGAAACCTACTATGCATCCAAAGATTAAGGTGGCTACTGTGAGGGAGAGTTCTTATGATTTAGCATTGGCAAATGAGGAGGAACTTTACGCTCTCTCTCTTTCCTTTGACGACATGAAGATTGTGGCTAAGATGAAGGAAATCGTACCTGAATACAAGAGTCAGCATTCAAAATACGAGATTTTGGATTCTCCTCTCTGATTGGGACCAAATGATGATAACGAGGACGAGGACGATAACGATAACGAAGACGATAACGATGACGAGGACTTTTCTGAAGAAGTTAAAAAGTTAAAAAGTTAAAAAGTTAAAGGAGTTAAGCCGATACTTTATGATGATGACGATGAAGCGACGATGACGAAGACGATAACCCATAACCCATAACCGCTTAAATGGTAAATGACAATGATCGCTAACCGACTCGAGCGGTGACGAAAAAGAATGCCCCCAGCATCCTTCTGTAATTGGAAGTGATGCTGGGGGCATTCTCGTTATGAGGGAGGAGGGACGTCTATCTCCACCGAATCTGGCTGATGGCAGCGACTTGTTTGCTGGTAAGCGATTTATCGCTCAAGGCATCCAGAAGGGTGTCGTAGCTGTGGATATCGGTACCTGTGAGGTTGTAGAGTCCTGCGGAGAGGAGGGATTGTGCCTTCTTGCGGACGGGTTCTCCATAGTATCCAAGCATGGACATAAGATTGAGCTGGAAGAGGATGCCTCGTTTCTTGAGGTCTTGATAATAGGCGTCGTCCATGTACATATAACGCTCTGGGTGAGCCAAAACGGGTGTGTAGCCGCGAGACTTGATGTCCTCGAGGATGTCGCGAAAACGATAGGGGGGATTGAAGTAGGAGGTCTCTACCAAGAGGTGGTCGCCCTTGCTGCCCAAAGGGAGTAGGTCGTTGGCTGCCAAACGCTCGAGGAAGAGGTTGTCGACCATGTTCTCGGCTGCCAAATGGAGGGCAATGGGGCCCTGATAGGATTGGCAGAGTTGTTCGAAGCGCTGGCGCAGTTTGCTGGGGGTGTTGGGGACATCCTCCATGATATGGGGCGTGAGCCAAACCTGTTGCACGCCAAGCTCTTCGTAGCAGGAGAGAATCTGGAGGGATTCCTCCATGGTCTCTACTCCATCATCTACTCCAGGGAGGACGTGGCAATGCCACTCTGTGAATCCCTGGAAGATTCCACTCTTGCGATAGTTCTTTTTGAAAAAAAGCATTTTATGACGTTGACGATGACGTTGACGATGACTACTAATTGACGATGACGATGACGATGACTACTAATTGACGTTGACGAGGACTATGACGATGTGTTTTTTGAACGTATGGATCTTATAAGGCCATTTATTTGCCGTTCAATGGATTGGAGTCTTTCTAATAAGGAGATATGAGTCTCTTCGTTGAGATATCCAACATTTCTAGCAATTATTATTTGGGTCTCAGCTTCATAAGCTGATCCTAGTGCCAAATCCAGAAAATGACAAAAATCCATATCAGACGGGCGGGCGCATCCTTCTGCTATATTGGAACTTATTGATACAACTGCACGCTGGAGCTGATCACAAAGTCCTTTTTTCTCGAACCAAGGCATTGTATTTGTTAATTCGTATACGTCCGTGGCATAGTCGACGGCAATTTGCCAAACTTCGTATTCACGAAAGTTCCGCGCTTTCTTTTCCATGCGTTTGGCTCATTGCCATCGTCATTGCCATCGTTATCGTCATCGCCTCGATTTATTCCTTCTTCTTTGACTTTTTGCTCTTGCCTCCGTACTGGTATTCGTAACCATATCCATAGCCATAACCGTAGCCATAACCGTAGCCGTAGCGGCTGTTGGCACTATAGGTACCGTTGAGAATATAGGACATGTTCTTGTACTTCTTCTCATTGTAGAGACTCTCCAATACGGGGAGCATGCTGCGCTCGAACAAGCCTGCACGCAGGATGAAGACGGTGCGGTCGGCAAACTTCTCGATAATCTGTGTGTCGGCTACTACCTCGATGGGAGGACAGTCGATAAAGACGTAATCGAATTGGGTACGGAACTGGCTGATCATCTGCTCGAGACGCTCGCTGAAGAGCAACTCTGTGGGGTTGGGAGGCATGGTTCCAATGGGTACAACCGCCAGATTGGGATATTCCTGTGGATGTACGACGATGCTCTGGAGATCATTGACTGCACCGCTGAGGTAATCGCTCAGACCAAGCTCAGGAGAATCGATGATAGCTGAAGTGGAGCCGTGGCGCATATCACCATCGATAACAACAACCTTCTTGTCCTTGATTGCCAAACTGATGGCTGTGTTGACACTGATGAAGGACTTACCACTACCAGGGTTGAACGAGGTGAAGAGGATGACGTTGCTGTTTCCTGCCTTACTTGCCATGAACTCCAGATTGGTACGGAGAACGCGGAAGGCCTCGTTGATGACATCGCGCTTGCCAGACTTGACCACAACGGTTCGGGTCTTGGGCACTTTCCTGCTCTTCCAGAATTGCCACCATCTGCGACGACCCTTTCCGTAGAAAGGAATCTCGCCCAGGAAGGGAAGACTGAGCTTCTCCACATCTTTGCGACCGCGTATGCGATTGTTGAAGACTTCACGCAGGTAAATGATGATAACGGGGATAGCCATACCCAGCAGGAAAGCTGCCATCAGAATTTTTTTACGCTGAGGTGCTGTGGGGGTCATGCTGCCGATGGGAGGAGTGACGATACGGGTGTTGTAGGCGGTGAAGGCCTGTGACAACTCGTTCTCTTCGCGCTTCTGGAGCAGGAAGAGATAGAGGGACTCCTTAACCTTTTGCTGACGCTCAACAGAGAGCAGGTACTTGGCCTGCTGAGGATTAGAAGTAATTTTGGCTGTACTGCGCTGCTCGCTAGCCTGCAAACTGCGAATCTGAGTGTTGAGTGAATTGATCTCGTTGTCGATAGAGGAAAGGATGGCACTCCGCATAGAAGCCAGGTTGGCATCCATATCCTGAACCAAGGGGTTGTTGGTACTACTGTTGGCTACCAGACTGTTGCGCTGGAGCAACTGTGAATTGTAGGAAGAGATTTGTGTACCTATCTGGGCATTCGAAATACCTGTGTTGACAGGGAGCAACTGATTGCTGTTGGCTGCATTGGATACGAAATCGCGTATGTAGCGAGCCATATACAACTGGTTGTTGAGACCCATTACTTGGGTGTTGGCCTGCTGGGCTTGGTTCATGTACATGTCTGCAGCGGATTGCAAGTCGGGAATCTGGTTCTCGCTCTTGTAGGAGGAGATATCTGTATCCACGTTGCCCAACTCTGCCTCGATAACCTTCAGACGGTCATCGATGAACTTAGAGGTGCTGACAGCAATCTGATTCTTGTCTTTCACCCAATTCTCGTTGTAGACGGATACCAGAGTGTTGAGCACTTCCTCTGCACGCTGGATAGAAACATCCTGGTATGAGAGTTGGATGATGGTGGTTTCCTCGCTAAGAATACCGGCTCCTAATCTGCCAAGACAAGTGCTGATACTTCCCAACATGCTGCTGCGAGTGACATAGATGGTACGATCCTGATTGTCTTCATCTTTGAAATAGGGCGATTTCTCGATGCAAACATTTCCAACGGGAGTGGAAATGGTATCTCCCAATTGTCCTTTGGCCTGAATGGTTTCGTCAATTTCCTCCTGACCGCTCATGGTGAACTTGGAGAGGGTAAGTTTCTTTCCCTTGCTGATATGAAGGGTGAAGGAACATGCCTTGTTGTCAGGGAAATCGGGGATAGAGACTTTGATGGGAAGGTTGCGTCCATAAAGGGTGTTGAGATGGAAGGTCCCGTCCTCTGTATAGTTCATTTCAAGATTGAGTCGCCTAACCACCTCGAGAATGAGAGCGGGGGACTTCATGAACTCCAATTCGTTATAGACGTTAGTGTAGTTGTTGAACATACCAAGATCAACGCCCCTGCTTAGCTGGGAAGAAAATGAACGACCGCTTCCGCCACCACCTTCTTCCTTGATTAGGATGGTTTCTGAACGTGTGTATACGGGAGGGGTCTTGAGTATATAATAAACGGCACCGCCCAAACAGATTGCCAGAGAAAGAACAAACCATCTCCAATGGGCCAGACACATCATCAAAAGTCCTCGGAGGTCTAACGTGCTGTCGTTGTTCTCTACGTTATTTCTATCAATTGCCATTTTGCTGTATTTTTATTTGTTTTTGGTTTAGTTTTTCCTTATTTTGTGAGGTTCACAATAAGTACGGTGATGGAGGTGAGCAGTGAGGTCAAAGAAATCCAGAAGGATGTACTGCGCACATTATTACCGTTGATGGTAGATTGGCGAATCCTGTTGTCATTGGGTTCTACGTATACGATATCCTTCTGCTGGAGGTAGTATGCAGGAGAAGAATAAAGGTTGTAGGCAGAAGTGAGATCAAGGCTATAGATGTCTTTCTTGCCGTTGTTCTCGCGGAAAACAGTGACGTTCTTGCGCTTACCATTGATGTTGAGATCGCCTGCCATACTGATGGCGTCCAAGATGGAGATCTTGTCCTGATCAATGTTGTAGCGACCAGGACGACTCACTTCACCCAAAACGGAGAAAAACAGGTTGGCAAACTCGACTGTTACAATGGGGTCAAGGACCAGCTGGCTTTCAATCAGTTTATTCTTGATGAGCGTGCCAATCTCTTGGCGTTGCATGCCTGTAACGCGAAGTTTGCCTAACTGAGGAAAATCGATGTTTCCTTCATCGTCTACGGTATAGCATGAAATGTTTTGACTTGCAGACAAAGTGGAAGCATTCCTATCTGTGGTTCCTATACGGTGAGTGAAGTAAGGCAGATTGAACATGTTGGCCAACTCTGGATTCTTACTGTTGACAACAATGGACAGTTTGTCGGAAGGTTGAACTCGGATGACTTGCTGATTGAGTACCTCAATGGAGGTTCCTTCTTCCCTGTCCTGGAAGTAGGCAACATCTTTGGGGGTACTGCAAGCAGCCAATGCAAGCACCATCCCGATGGCGCCTGCTAATTTCATGAATGGTTTTGATCTCATTTGTATTTTTGTTTTGTTATTATCGTTTGTTGACTTGTGGAACCTGAGTTTCTTCCCTTGAAAAGGGGAGAAAGGGACGGATATCCACATTAAGTCATGCAAAGGTACGGAAAATTATTCGAAATCCCACTATTTTCCATGAAAAAAGCGCTTGCAAAGCGAAAAACAGATGAATCTTTCCGTCTGAAACCACTCTATTGATAATTATAACGTGTTGATCTTGCAAAATCGACGTGTTGAAAGGATGGACTTGACGTGTTGGAGGAGAAGTGAGGATTGGTTGAGGGAGGTGAAGGGATTGGTGGGAGGAAAATGGGTGGAGAGAAGTTGGGTGTGTTATTTTTGGAGGGGGAGTACGGTGGCACGTGAGTTGGTGATTGTGTCACGCTGCCAGGCTGGGTTGGGGTAGGTGGCGGTCGAATCTGGGGTGAGGTTTAATCTGGGGAGCTCTTCTGCTTCGTTCTCAAGAGGGAAGAGGGAGGGGGGCAGATTCTCATCGAGAGGGGTGATTTCACATTGGCAGAAGCCGGCACGGAGGATGCCCAGTTGAGAGGCGGCTGCCCGACTCAGGTCAAGGATATAACGTTTTGAGTAGGGACCTCGATCTGTGACTGTGACGATGACCTCCTTGCCATTGGAGACGTTCTTGACTCGAATCTTTGTGCCAAAGGGAAATTTGCGATGCGCACAGGTAAGGCTGTCGCGATGGTACCGCTGGCCGTTGCTCATGAGGTTGCCATGCAGGCGGTCGCTGTAGTAGGATGCTTTTCCTCGCAGGATTTTCTGAGCCTCGATCTCCAGTGCCACTGGGATGCTGAGGAGGAGTAGCAGGGAGAGTATCTTTAGTCTTGCGTTTCGAGGCATTTCGTTTCAGTTAAGCGTGGAAAGGTGAGAACCAGTTCAGTAGTCTTTGTAGATGGCAATCTCGCCGCTGCCATAACAGATGCGGGCCTGATGGTCGTAGATGCAGCCAAACTGGCCAGGAGCGATGCCTTGGATGGGCAAATCGCTGTGGATGTGGTAGCCTTGGTCGTCGAGGGTGATGATGCCAGGCAGGAAGTGGTCCACGTGACGTATCTTGAACTGGATGGGGACTTCGTGAGGCGGCTCGCGCCAAGGGTTCTGGGTAATGAAGTGGAAGTCAGCCAGGCGGAAGTCGTGGCCATACTGCAGTTGCGTGTCCCATCCGTGAGCCACAAAGATAATGTTCTTCTTGACGTTCTTTTTCACAACGAACCAGGGTCCTCCGCCCAAGCCGAGTCCCTTGCGCTGGCCGATGGTGTGGAACCAGAATCCCTGGTGATGGCCGATGACTTTTCCCGTCTCGATGTCGATGACTTTCCCCTCGCGCTCTCCCATGAATTTGCGTAGGAAATCGTTGTAGTTGATCTTGCCCAGGAAACAGATGCCCTGGCTGTCCTTGCGGCGGGCGCTGGGCAGCTTGGCATCGATGGCAATCTGCCGCACTTCGTCCTTCATCAGATGGCCGATGGGGAAGAGTGTGTGCTGGAGCTGGCTGTAGTCGAGCTGTGCCAGGAAATCCGTCTGGTCCTTGATAGGGTCTTTGGCAGTTCCCAGCCATGTCAGGCCGTCCTGTTCAACACGTGTCGCATAGTGGCCTGTCGCAATCTTATCGTACTGGTATCCAATCTTCTGCTCGAAGGCGCCGAATTTGATGAGACGGTTGCACATGACGTCTGGGTTGGGTGTGAGTCCCAGCTTGACACGCTCGATGGCATAGCCCACCACCTGGTCCCAGTATTCCTGCTGTAGATCCGTCACTTCGAGATGGAGTCCGTATTTGCGGGCAGTGGCTTGCGAGAGCTCGATGTCCTCCTCGGCTGAGCAGTTGCTGTCCTCGCCCTCCATGCCAATGCGGATGTAGTGGAGGTCAGGCTTGTAGCCTTGCTCGCAGAGGAGATGGACCACGACTGCGCTGTCCACTCCACCTGATATCAGAACGGCAATGTTGCCCTTTGTCGATTCATAAGTCATAGTTTCTATTGCGACTTTTTGCCAATCCAGTATTATTCTTTCATATTATGTTGTAAATATTTTACACGTTATAATCACTTCAATAGGTTCCTGCCATTGTTTGCTTCGAGGACTTGCATTTGCTGAATAGCTATCTGGTTGAGCTTCACGAGGCGTTCGCCTTGGGGAATGCCATCGTTGATGAGGACAGCATTAATATTCTCCATGTTCGAGAGACAGATGACCACTTCGGCCAGCCTGTGATATGATTCCTATTGCGTTGGTAGCTGTAATCCAGCGTGTGGGCGAAAGGGTGAAGGCATTCAGTCCTGCTTCTTTTCTCAACCCCTCGAATTCGAGGGGATTAAAACTGGGGTTATGAATCGTTTCCCATATACCAAGAAACTCAACCGTATTGCGGTTTCGCATCCAGTTAGCGATTACGCCATTGGGGTCAATCGGGTTCTTCTGCTTCGCAATGTCAGTGATGCTGATGTAGTCCACGCCATTGACATTCATTGTCTTGATGGCAACCTCTCTGACTGTTATTTCGCTTTTCTTTGCCATAGCCTCTTATTTTCTGCAAAGATACACTTTTTTCTTCACATACCATCAAAAGAAGCGTGAATTATCCTGAAAGGTGCGAGCTATTGATTCACCTCGAGGAACTGCTTCTTTATCTCCTCGAGTTCTTCAGGAGTGATGATTCCACGCTTTTGCAGCTTCTCAATCTTCTGGATTTCTTTGTCTGCGTTATTGCTTGACTCGCTGTACCTGACGAGTAATTCCGCCTTCATCTCCTCGTATTTCTCAGCATCTACGAGGCCTTGATCCCTTAGCTTGACCAAGTTCTTTATCTCGTGGCTGAGGGAATGATCCTCAGGACCCAAGAGTCCGTCCTCGCCGAAAATGAAGGAATAGAACTTGAACTTTATGCCAATCACGATGATGGAAAGTGTTATGACACCCAGTAGAACAGCAAATTCTTTCATAAATTGTCGTGTTGTTGCCAACCAATCATCTAAGGTTTGAAATCGTATCGTTTGGAGCCCTTGAAGGTCTCGATGATGAGGGTGATGGTATCTGTTGCCTCGTAGCCAGCGATGCTGTCCAGGGGGATGGTGGCGTAAACGTCTTTGGTGTACGACAGGGGGTCGTTGGCCTGGCGATGGTGGAGGCTCAGGTAGGGATGTCGAGGGTGGATGCTGTCTGTGATGAACCCCCAGTACTGCGTTCCGCCTTGCGTGAGGGGAGCGAGATGGAGGTTGATGTATGGTCCGCGCCGCCATGCGCTGATGACTCCTGTGGGATCGTGCTGCTGACACGAGAGGCTGTCGCGCAGGAGATGGGCACCCTGCAGTTGGTAGACCTTGGCCTTTTGTCCCTCAGGCACGAAGCCGCAAACCACACGGAAGAGAGCCATGGGCACGAAACCTTCCAACAGGTTGGCGATCTGGTAAGTTTGTCCGTCGTCCGTCGTGAAGGACACCATCGTCCCTTTCTCGTTGGATTTCATGTCGGCAAACTCTGTGATGATGCTGGGGTACGTCTCGTCCTCGTCGTTGGAGCATCCCATGGGCAGGAAGGCAAGGGAGAGCAGGAGCCAAGCAGAAAGGAAGTGTGGCCTTTTCATACCTCTTCTGATGGTTGGGCAGGCTGTGGCTCAGGCTCCTCGCCAGCTGCCATAGCCTTGAACTTGTTCTTTACTGGGTTGGCATACATCGTGAGGATGCGCTCGCGCAGGAAGTCCCAGTCAGGGTTCTCCAGTTTGACCTTCTTGAGCTGCTTCTCGACGTATTGGTCGAAGTTCTGCTTCTCCTCAGGCGTGTACTGGTCTGAATAATCCTGGCGGCCGTTCAGCTCATCGAGTGCCACATAGTTGCCTGGGAAGAGCCTGTATCCCAGATGTATCTCGTGGTCGATGCGCTTGGCGATTTCCTTGTAGACCTCCGTCTTGGGCAGTTCAGCGAAGTCATCGATCCAGTCGTTGATGCAGGGGCTTGCCTCGTAGTGCACTTTCCCCTTGAAGCCCAGGATACCCGTGTCCATGTTCTTCAGGTCGTCCTGAGGCGTTTTCTTGTAGGACGGATCATCGCGCTTCATCTGGAACTCCATTGCCTTCAGGTAGTCGCAAGGGTCGTATTCGTAGCTGATGGTCAGGGGGACGATGTTCATGTCGCGCAGCCTCTCGACAGGCGATCCCTCGCCACCCAGCGCCACCATCTTCAGTACGCTCTCTTGCGTGCGGTCGTCGCTGTCCTTCGCCCGTCCCTCGCGCTGGGCGATCCAGATGTTCTCGTGCTTGGCGTTGATGGCGTAGTGCATGTATCTGCTCATCGTGAGGCTGCTGTTGAGCAGGTCGCGCGAGGCGAGCCCTCTCTTGACCGTAAACGCCTTGTTCATCTTGACGATGGTCTCTATCCAGGGATAGATGAGCAGGTTGTCGCCAATGGCAATCTCGCAGGTGGTGGGGAAGTGTGCATCGTGGAGCATGACGTCGAGGATGGCGCTGTCCAATACGATGTCTCGATGGTTGCTGATGAAGGTGTATCTGGGTTTTCCTGCCTTGATCTTGTCGTGTCCAAAGGAGTATCCAGTGCTGCATTTGCGCAGGATGTATCGCACGATGGGCTTCATGAAGCGCACCTGGAAGTCCATAGGACTCTTCACTCCAATGAAGGCCATGCGGATGATGCCGTTGCGAGCCCAGCGGGGCAGCCAGGGAACGGCTCCCTTCAGGATCACGTTCAGTTGGCGGTCCTTGAGCAGCGAATCCAGCGCCCCCTTCAGTTCATCGTCGTTGTAGGGGCGAATGGAGTCAAACTCAGGCAGATACTCGTATTCCATGCGTCAGCAATAATTGCTCAGTCGATCCTCGATGATGTCGGTCAGCACTTCCTTCATCTCCATTCCAGCGGCTTTCACCTGTTGAGGGATGAAGCTGGTGGGAGTCATGCCAGGTGTAGTGTTGATCTCCAGCATGTTGATGTGGTCTTTTTTCGTGATGATGTAGTCGATGCGGATGATGCCGTAGCAGCCCAGGATATCGTAGATCATGCTTGTGAGCATCTGCACCCGCTTGCTGAGGCGTTGGCTGATCCTGGCAGGCGTGATCTCCTGCACCTCTCCGTTGTATTTCGCGTCGTAGTCGAAGAACTCCTTGGCAGGCACCACTTCCGTGACGGGGAAGACGATGCTCTCCTCGCGCGTCTTGTAGCATCCGCAGGTGATTTCCGTTCCCTGCATGAAAGCCTCCACCATGACGTCCTCTCCCTCCTGGAGGGCAAGGCGGATGGCAGGACGCAGCTCCTCGATGGTCTTCACCTTCGTAGTGCCAAAGCTGCTGCCACCACGGGCAGGTTTCACGAAACAGGGCAGGCCGATGCGATTCACGATGTCCTCGTCCTTCACCCTTTCGCTTTCGTACTGACGGATGAGCATGCTGTCAGCCACACTCACGCCATAGGAGCGCAAATAGTTGTTCAACACGAACTTGTCGTAGGTCATCGCCTCTACCAGCACGTTGCAGGTGCTGTAGGGCATACCAATCAGGTCGAGATAGCCCTGCAGGATGCCGTTCTCGCCTGGTGCGCCGTGGATGGTGATGTAGCAGAAGTCAGGACGGATGCGCTTTCCCTCGTCCTCGAAACTGAAGTCATTGCGGTCCACCATGGCCCTCGTTCCGTTGGGCAGGATAGCTTCCCAATGTCCAGCGTGGATCTCCACCTTATAGGTGATGTATCTCTCGTGGTCCATGAAAGACTCGATGCCATCAGCACTTCTCAGGCTGACATCGTGCTCAGAGGTGTCACCTCCACATACAATTGCTATTATTCTTTTCGTATTTTTAGACATCTTGTTTATTTGTTTTTAGTAGTTTAGTAGTTCGGTAGTTAAGCAGATATCGCTTCGCTCGTCCTTCGGACAGTAGTTAAGCCGATAGCTTTTGACGATGACGCTAACCCATAACCTCTAACCCATAACCCATAACCCATAACCTCTAACCCATTAACCTCTAACCCATAACCGCTTAAATGTTAAATGCCTTGGCCGCTCCTACGTACCTTCTCCACTTCTCCAGGAGGGCTTCCATGTCAGGCGGGATGGGGCTGCTGAAGAACAGGTTCTCGCCCGTCGTGGGGTGCTGGAATCCCAGGGTTCTCGCATGGAGCGCTTGGCGGGGGCACAGCTCGAAGCAGTTGTGGATGAAGGCCTTGTAACTGGCTGTCTTCTCGCCTCTCACAATCACGTCACCGCCGTATCGCTCATCGTTGAAGAGCGTGTGGCCGATGTGCTTCATGTGGACACGGATCTGATGGGTTCGCCCCGTCTCCAGCCTACATTCTACCAGTGTCACGTGAGCCAGCCGCTCCAGCACCTTGTAGTGCGTCACAGCAGGCTTGCCAATCTCGCTGTCAGGAGGGAAGACCGCCATCTGCAGCCTGTCCTTCGGATTGCGTCCTATGTTGCCCTCGATGGTACCTTCCTCTTCCAGGAAATGTCCCCACACCAGGGCATTGTACTGCCGCTGAGTCGTGTGGTGGAAGAACTGCTTGCACAGGTGCGTCTTGGCCGCTGCCGTTTTCGCCACCAGGAGCAGTCCGCTCGTGTCCTTGTCGATGCGGTGCACGAGTCCCACCGTTGGGTCATTGGGGTCAAAGTTCTTGTCGTCGCGCAGGTGCCAGGCGATGGCGTTCACCAGCGTTCCGCTGAAGTTGCCGCAGCCAGGATGGACCACCATCCCCGCCGGCTTGTTGATGACCATCAGGTCCTGGTCCTCGTAGGTCACCTCCAGAGGAATGTCCTCAGGCACAATCTCCCAGTCCCTTTTGGGATGGTCCAGCACCAGCGTCACCACGTCGCCAGGCTTCACCCTGTAGTTGCTTTTGACGGGTTTCTCATTCACCCGTATGCAGCCTGCCTCAGCAGCCTTCTGTATGCGGTTTCGGCTCGTGTCAGGCATGTGGTCCATGAGGAACTTATCCACCCTTACCACCGCCTGCCCCTTGTCAGAGACGATGCGCCAATGCTCATGCTCTGTGGGAGCCGCCTGCGACTCAGCGCCCCAGTCCTCCAGGTCCTCCTCGTCGTCCCATCCGGCTTCCGCCAGGGGCAGAGGGCTCAGCAAGTCCGTTTCCGTCAGGGTGCTACTCATCCAGTTCCGTTTCAAAGTCAGCCAGGCCGCTGATGTCCATCAGAGTGTCCACCTCCAGCGAATCCTCCTCGAACTCGTCGAAGACATCCGTATCGTTGCCCACCACCAGGATGACAGGCGTATCGATCGACACCCTCTCGCCAGCTGCCACATGATGTCCGCCGCACTTCACGTCCATCACCCAGTCCTTGTCGCCATGCACGTACTCCACGTTGCCCAGCTTGAATCCCAGTGCCTTCAGCTTCGCCTGTGCCTCGCGCAGCGAGCAGTTGTCAGCGATGTCAGGCATCACCAGGGTAGGCATCTCGCGGCTGTTGATCGTCAGGAAGATTGTCCTGCCCGACTTCACCTTCTTGCCCTTCGCAGGTGTCTGGTCCAGGATGGTTCCAGCCGGCAGGCTGCGGTTGTAGCTGCTGTCCGCCACCTCCGCCACCAGGTCCACCTTCTCCAGGTTGAACTTAGCGTCCTCCAGGAGCATGCCCTTCACGTTGGGCACCTCAATCTTCTCCCCATGATGGGTGTACAGGCGCATTCCCTGCCACACCAGGAACACCAGCAGCACCGCTGCCACGACCATCGCCAGCAGGTTTCCCCAGATGATGGGACTGAATAACTTCCTCAGCAAATCCTTCATATAATTTTTATGTATGCGAGCGCGCGTAGCGCATATTTGGGGACAAAGGTACGAATAAGAGAGCAGAAAACCAAAAATCTTTTGAGTTTTCTCGAGCGAGAGTACTTTCGACGAAGTCAAAGGTACGAATAAACGAGCGAAATGCAAAAGAAAAGTTTATTTTTCTTTTCATTTCCGAGTGCCAGTACCTTTGCAGACAGAAATTCCCTGTAAAGGGAAGGGAAATAGATAGACTTAACTAAACTAAATTTCGAGGAGATGAAAGAGGCTGAGATGAGAGTGGCTGCAGAGATGCAGCTGGGGCGGTTCGCGCTGAAGACACACGGGCTGCGGATGACGGAGATGCGCCTGAGGGTGCTGGGATTTTTGGAGCAGACGGACAAGTTCGCTCTGCTGGGTATGCTGGATGACATGATGGACGATTTGGGACGCAACGGCGTGCGTTTGGCGGATTCCACTATCCTATTTCGCTAGCCGCTAACCCATAACCGCTAAACAAAATTCATCATTTCCAAGGCTAATTCGCGAAAAAAATGCTAACTTAGCGGCGACAAAGCAAGATTAGGCAACATAGGTTATGAAAGAGAGGGGAACGAAAGGGGCTCTGGCGAAGAAGAGAATCTGCTACCTGATGGCGGTTGGGGCACTGATTCCGCTGGGATTGATGTCACGACGGGTAGACTGGCTACTGGATCAGGTGGGGGACATGCTGTGGACCATGATGGTGTTCTGCTGCTGGAGAATCCTGCTGGTTCGCTCGCGTCTGGAACGGGTAGCTGTCGCAACATTGGCCTTCTCGTTCCTCGTCGAATTCCAGCAGTTGGTCCGTTGGGAATGGCTTGTCGGCCTGCGGTCCACCACGCTGGGGCACCTCGTCCTGGGGCAAGGTTTCCTTTGGCTGGATTTGGTTGCCTATGTCCTTGGCACTCTACTCATCTATCTCTTGGCAAAAATGGCAGAAAGGGACGGAATAATTCGATGAAATGGGCAAAAATCGCTCTTCAGGAGTTCAGTTTTCGGCTCTTTTTTTTGTAGAATCCATAAGATTGACGATATTTGCACTCGAACCAACTATGAATAAGCGATGAAAACGTTCTTTATCAACCGTTTCAAGAAGGGCAGATGGCTCAACAAGTCGAATTCTATCCTGAACGACAAGTCAAAGATGACGGCGCTGCTGAGCAAACTTCCCATCTACCTGAAGAAGGAGGGGCTGAAGAGGGTAAAGGAGGATCTGCTGCTGCTGAAGGATTACATCAGCGATATCGTGCACGGCCAATACAAGGACTACGGCAAGCGGGGGCTGGCACTGGCTGTGGCTGCCATCATCTACGTGATTTCGCCTCTGGACGTCATCCCTGACATCATCCCAACAGGACTCCTTGACGATGCCACCATCATCGCATGGGCGATCGTGCAGTTGAACTCTGAGTTGGAGAAATACAAAAGGTATCGAAGCGGCGGGGATGAGAAAAAAGAGGACGAGGACTTCTAAAACTTAAATGTGATGTTGCCAAGGAGGGTGAAGCCGGAGGAGGGGATGTAGCCGATCTCTGTGTAGCGGTTGCCTTCTGGGTTGCCTCCGCTGGCGAAGAGGGCGCTGTAGACCCAGCCGCTGGCAGCGTAGTGGTGGTTGAAGAGGTTGCCCAGCTGGAGGCTGAAGTGGGTGGTCTTGAGGCCTCGAGTGCCACAGGGGAGGTCGTAGCTGAGGGTGAGGTCTGTGCGGCTGTAGCTGGGCAGGGAGCGCTGGGTGTTGGCGGTGTTGTCGAGGTACATGCGGGAGACGTAGCCTGTGTGCCAGTTGGCCTGGAACCTGCGGTAGTGGAAGTCAACAAAGCCGTTGAGGATGGCGGAGGGGGAGAAGGCGAGGGTGGAGTGGTCGTAGTGGTTGATGGTGAACTCCTCGCCGTTGGTCCAGTCCCAGTCCTCGACATATTCGTCGAAGTCGCTGATGCGGTTCTGGCTGAGGGCTGCATTGGCCTGGAGGGAGAGCCAGGAGGTGGGGGCGAAGCCTGCTGTGAGCTCGATGCCCAGGCGGTGGCTGCGGCGGATGTTGGTGGTGAGAGACTCGCCTATGTCGCTGACCTGGCCTGTCTGTACGAACTGGTTGTGGTAGAGCATGGCATAGAGGTTGGCTCCTGCGTTCCAGCGAGAGTGGGTGAAGCTGTAGCCCAGCTCGATATCGTTGACACTCTCCGCATGAGGGGGAGGATAGGCACCATTGTCAGTAAAGTTGTTGCGCTCAGGCTCGCGATGGCTGAGGGCATAGGAAGCGTAGGCATTGTGGCCAGCGTGGTGGTAGCTGAAGCCCGCCTTGGGGTTGACGAAGTCATAGCGCTTGAAGACATCGAGCGCCTGGTTGGCATAGGAACCATCTTCGAGGGCATAGAACTTATCGTTGATGCCGCTGGTGGCAAAGCCCACATAGCGGTACTGGATATCAGCAAAGGCCTCCCAGGAGGGTGTGATGTGGTAGGTGCCCTTCAGGTAGATGCCCACATCGTTCTTGTCGGATGAGCTGTCGTAGTACTGCCAGCGGCCGTTGGCAAGGAGGAGCTGGCGCAGCTCTGGATGGGCGACATAGGTAAGATAGCCGTAGTGGATGCCCTGGAAGGTCTGGAAGGAAGCACCAGCGATGAGGTCCCAGTGGCTGTCCTGATAGTTGGCGTTCCAGATCAAGCCATAGGTGTCTTGCGTGAGGCCCTTTTGGCGCACGAAGTCAGTACGCTTGAGAGTGGAGCCATCGAGAAGGGTGAGGTTGGCTATGCCAAACTTGGATAGCTTGTTGTCATAGCGGAACTCATCGTAGTAGCCGTGGCCGTGGGTATAGTGGATGGTGCCGCTGGTGGTCCAATGATCGCTGAGTTGGCAGGCAACAGAGAAGAGGTTGTGGTTCTGCCAGAAATTGTCTGTCGTGCGAGGCCAGAGGGAGCCGTCGGCCATCTGGTAGCGCGAAGTGCCTGCAGCGGGGTCGTAGGCATCGTTGAGGTGCTCGTAGAGCGTATTGAAACGGCCCAGTCCCACGCGATGCATGTCAGCATAGGAGAAGATGCCAGTGCCCACACCTCCATAGTTCCAGTCGAGGAGCTCGCCCGTATCGATACCGTTCCACGCCTGCCCTGTCTTCTCGTAGTTGCCAATGTTCTTGTAGCTGATGCGAAGGGTTCCATCAGGGTTGATCCAGTTGATGGCTCCATAGTAGCTTCCGCTGTTGCCAGCCGTGCCATGAATGTAGCCATCCGTCCCCGTATGGTGGTAGGCTCCATCGAGAGTGAGGATGCCACGCGGGAAGCGTATGCCCGTCATGCCAGTGGAGAAGTTCAAACCTGCGTTGTAAGTATTGTAGGAACCGTAGGAAGTAGTGAGGTCGAGGGTGGGTCGATAGGAAGAGGCGCGTGTGGCAAGTGCGATGGAACCGCCAAAGGCACCGTCGCCGTTGGTGCTGGTGCCCACTCCACGCTGGATCTGCACATTGCTCAGCAGGGTGGCATAAGAATTCGTGTTGGCCCAGAAGACGCACTGGTCCTCAGGCGAATTGAGGGAGACACCATCGAGGGTGACATTGATGCGGCTGTCGCCAGCCCCACGGATGCGCATGTAGGTCGTGCCTGTGCCCAACCCGTTCTCGCTCCATGCAATCACGCCTGGGGTGCGCGAGAAGAGGATGGGCAGTTCCTGAGCCGTGCGGCTGAACTCCTCGAGCTCCTGCTGCTGAATCCTGCTGACCGCAAAGGGCGCGTTGCGTGGCGCCTGGACGGCCTTCACCACTACCTCGCCCAGTTGGCGCACCTGGATGGAGTCAGGCTCAGCAGCCTGGGCAGGAGACCCCACGAGGACACAGCCCACAAGGGTCGAAACAATCGATAATCTGTTCATGTCAGACGAAAAACGGAAAAGTAACTTTTTTGTTCATACTCTCTACGCCGGCATTATCCGGTTCAGATGTTAGGGTGTAATCTCAGCGCCACCAAACGATGGCGCACCCCTGATAACGAGTGCAAAGTTACAGATTTTTTTTCGTCTGACCAAAAGAAAAAGGAGAAAAACGTCTTAGAGGCTCTGCAGCATGCGCTTGAGAACGACGGTGGCGCTGATCTCTCGATTGGCTGCCTCAGGGATGACGAGACTGCTGGGAGCCTCGATAACCTCGTCAGTAACAATCATGTTGCGACGCACAGGCAGGCAGTGCATGAAGTGACCCTGATGGGTAACAGCCATCTGGCGGCTGCTGACAGTCCAATCGAGCCGATCGTGGTAGTCGCCCAGCACCTTGCCATAGTCAGAGGGACGAGTCACGCCAGGGCAGCTCCAGTTCTTGGCATAGATGAAATCAGCATCCTCGAAAGCCTTCATCTGGTCGTACTCGACAGGAGCATTGCCCACGAAGGCAGGATCGAGCTCGTAGCCCTCAGGATGGGTAATCACGAAGTCCACATCGGCAGCGTTCATCCACTGGGCAAAGGAGTTGGGAACCGCCTGAGGCAGCGCACGGGGATGGGGTGCCCACGAGAGGACCACCTTGGGGCGACGACGGCCCTCGACAGGCGTCTCAGCAATCGTGATGAGGTCTGCAAAAGCCTGGAGAGGGTGCACAGTAGCCGTCTCCATAGCAAAGACAGGACGTCCGCTGTAGCGCACGAACTGGTTGTAGACCGTCTCAGCATAGTCGTAGTCGCGATCCGCAAGGCCAGCGAAGGAGCGGATGCCAATGATGTCGCAGTAGCTGCCCATGACAGGGATTGCCTCGAGCAGATGCTCGCTCTTGTCTCCATCCATGACCACGCCCCGCTCTGTCTCGAGCTTCCACGCCCCTGCATTGACATCGAGCACGATGACGTTCATGCCCAGGTTCAGGGCAGCCTTCTGGGTGGAAAGGCGTGTGCGCAGGCTGTTGTTGAAGAAGACGAGCAGCGCCGTCTTGTTGCGTCCCATCTCGACATACTTGAATCTGTCACGCTTGATCTCCTGTGCCTCAGCGAGTGCCTGCTGCAGGTCGCCAAGGTCTTGAACGTTGAGGAATGTTCGCATCTTAGTATTTACCATCTTATCATTTACCATTTAATCATTTACCATTTACCATTTTGGGGTAGTTAAGTAGTTCTTGCGCTCCAGCAGGTGCTCAGGCGCAGGCGGAGTCTCGCATTCGCTCGTCCTTCGGACAGTAGTTAAGCCGATAGTATTTTGACGATGACGATAACGATGACGATGACCTCTAACCCATAACCTCTAACCGTTAACCCATAACCGTTAACCCATAACCTCTAACCCATATTTTTTTTACCAAAATCCTTTTCTCGAATCTCCACGCGCTTGATCTTGCCGCTGATGGTCTTGGGTAGCTCATCGACGAACTCTACAATGCGAGGGTACTTGTAGGGGGCAGTGACCTGCTTGACGTGGTTCTGCAGCTCGAGGACGAGGTCAGGACCAGCCTTCTCCTTCCATTCCTGAGCCAGCACGACGGTAGCCTTCACCACCATGCCGCGCGTCTCGTCAGGCACACCTGTGATGGCACATTCCACCACAGCATCGTGGGTCATCAGGGCATTCTCGACCTCGAAGGGCCCAATGCGATAGCCAGAGCTCTTGATGACATCATCCGCCCGCCCCTCGAACCAGTAGTAGCCGTCCTGGTCGCGCCACGCCATATCGCCAGTGAAGTAGTAGCCATCGTGAGTGACCTCGAGGGTAAGCTTGAGGTCGCGATAGTACTCCTTGAAGAGCCCCACAGGTTTGTCGCCAACAGGAATCCTCACAGCTATCTCGCCCTTCTCTCCATCCTCGCAGGGCGTGAGGTCAGGCCTCAGCAGCTCGATCTGGTACTGCGAATTGGGTTTTCCCATACTGCCAGGCTTGGGTGTCATCCAGGGCATCGTGCCCAGCGTCATGGTGGTCTCCGTCTGTCCGAATCCCTCCATCAAATGGATGCCAGTGAGCTCGTAGAACCGCTCGTAAACGGCTGCATTGAGCGCCTCGCCAGCCGTCGTGCAGTACTTGAGGGAGGAGAGGTCGTATTGGGAGAAATCCTCGCGGATGAGGAAGCGGTAGACCGTTGGAGGAGCGCAGAGCGAGGTGATATGGTATTTCTCAATCTGGTGGAGAATCTTGTCGGCTGTGAACTTGTCGTGGTCGTGGACGAAGACGCAGGCTCCAGCAAACCATTGGCCGTAGAACTTCCCCCAGACAGCCTTTCCCCAGCCTGTGTCAGCCACAGTGAGGTGGATGCTGTCCTCGTGGAGGTTGTGCCAGAAAACACCTGTCGTGAGGTGCCCCAGGGCGTAGAGGAAGTCGTGCGCCACCATCTTGGGCTCCCCTGTCGTGCCAGAGGTGAAGTACATGATCATGGTGTCCTCGTTGGTGTTGACAAACCTGGGTTTGACGAACTGAGGAGCCTTGCCTATCTCAGCATGCCAATCGTGGAAACCCTCAGGCACCAGTGGGCCTATGGAAACCAACGTGTCGACTGTAGGGCTGTCAGGAATGGACTTCTCTATCTCGCGCAATACATATTCCTCGCCCACGCAGATGATGGCCTTGACGGAAGCCGCATTGTTGCGATAGATGATGTCGTGCTTGGTGAGCATGTGGGTGGCAGGGATGGCGATGGCTCCCATCTTGTGGAGCGCCAGCAGGCATATCCACCACTCGAGGCGGCGCTTCAGGATGAGCATCACCATGTCGCCCCGCTCGATGCCCAAAGAGAGCAGGTAGGAGGCAGCCTGGTCGCTCAGTTTCTTCAGTTCAAGGAAGGAGACGCGTCGCTCCTCACCTTTGTCGTTGGTCCACAGCAGTGCAATCTTCTGTGGAGCAAGCTTTGCCCATTCGTCCACCACATCGTAGGCGAAATTGAAGTTTTTGGGGATGATGAATTCCAGATGCTGGCTGTAATCTTCTTCAGAGGAGAATTCTGTCTGCTTGAGGAATCTTTTTATGATGGGATTGCTCATAAGGTCAGATGATTACGGTAAGGAATTCCACCCTCGCATTGTTGATGGCTCTCATGCAGTGAGGGTTGGAAGCATCGAAATAAATGCAGTCGCCAGGGTAGAGGACGATGACTTTCTCGCCAATGGTGATCTCCAGCACACCGCTGAGAACGTAGTCCCACTCCTGTCCGTCGTGGCAGTTCTTGCTGCGGTTCTTACCCTCAGGAAGAGGGTCGATGGTAGTGAAGAAGGGTTCCACCTTACGGTCCTTGAATCCGCTGGCGAGTCCCTCGTATTTGTAGTCGTTGCGCATCTCCACCTGTGTGCTCTGTCCCTTGCGTGTGACGAAGTAGCCCACCATGCGTGGCTCCTCGCCAAAGAGCAGTACATCGAGCGAGATGCCAAATTTCTTGGCTACCCTGCTCAGACGATATACGCCAGGATCAGCCTCGCCACTCTCCATCTTCAGGTAGTGCTCGACACTGGTCTCGCAGACTTGTGCCATCTGCTCGATAGGAATCTCCAAGACCTCGCGCAGCCCCTTGAGCCGCTGGGCCAAATGTCTGATGTCTTCTGCCATAGCGTGCCTTAGAGATTATTGTTGATGCACCTTTTGAACTTCTCGATGAAATCCGCTGCCTGGTCCATGCTCAGGCAAAGAGGCGGAAGCAGGCGCAGCACATTCGTGCCGCTGCAGCCAGTGAAGCAGTGCTCCTCGAAGAGCAGACGCTCGCGGATGGACTTGTAGGGCTGGTCAAGCTCGATGCCAATCATCAGTCCCTCGCCACGCACATCCTGAATGTGGGGCAACCGCATGTCGCGAAGGGTATTGATGATGTAGCGCCCCACGAAGGCGGCATTCTCGACCAGATGCTCCTGCTCCATCACGTCGAGCACTGCCAGGGCGGCTGTGCAGGCCAGATGGTTGCCTCCAAACGTGGTGCCCAGACGGCCATAGACGGCTTCGAACTTGGGGTGGATGAGGACGGCACCCATGGGGAAACCGTTTCCAATGCCCTTGGCCATAGTGATCAGGTCAGGACGGACACCAAAGTGCAGGTGGGCAAAGAACTGCCCAGAGCGGCCATAGCCACACTGGATCTCATCGCAGATGAGGACGGTGCCCGTCTCGTCGCACAGTTTGCGCAGTCCCTGCATGAACTCAGCAGTGACCAGACGGATTCCTCCCACACCCTGGATGCACTCGATGATGCAGCACGCCACGTCGCCCTTGCGCAGCTCAGCCTCCCAGGCTGGCAGGTCGTTGAGGGGCAGGTAGGTAGCATGCCCATTGTCGTTGATGGGTGCAATGATCTTGGGGTTGTTGGTGACCTCGACAGCCAGGCTGGTTCTGCCATGAAAGGCTTTCTCCAGCGAGAGGACACGCTTGCGGCCTGTGTGGAAACTGGCCAGTTTCATCGCGTTCTCGTTGGCCTCAGCTCCAGAGTTTATCAGGAACAGGCTGTAGTCGTCGTAGCCGCTGGCCTTGCCCAACCTGTGGGCCAATTCCACCTGCAGCTTATTGACCACGCTGTTGCTGTAGAAACCCAGCTTCTGCAACTGGGTAGACATCATCTCGATATAGTGGGGATGGCAGTGTCCTATGCTGATGACAGCATGGCCGCCATAGAGATCGAGGTATTCAGTTCCCTCTGCATCCCAGACTTTGCATCCTTTTCCCTGGACGATGTTGATAGGAAAGAGGGGATAGACATTGAAAAGTTCCATAGTTTTGTTTTCGTTTTCTTTTTTCTAAAATGCGGAAGCCTTGAGGGTGAGTCCTGCGCACTCAGGGAGGGCAAACATCAGGTTCATGTTCTCGATGGCCTGCCCCACGGCTCCCTTGAGAAGATTGTCGATGGTGGACGTGACCACCAGCTTGCGTCCAAAGACCTCTGTGTGGACAAGGGCCTTGTTGGTGTTCACCACCTGCTTCATGTTGATGGCTTTCTCGCTGTAGTGAGTGAAGGCAGCGTCCTGGTAGAATCCACGATAAAGAGCGGCTATCTGCTCTGCATCAGCTTCCTGGTCGAGGGTGACCACCTCAGTGCAGAAGATGCCTCGTGTGAAATCCCCACGATAAGGGATAAAATCCAACGTGATGCCCTGGGCAGAGAATCCTTCGTCGAGGGTGTCCACCACGTGAGGAGCGGAGGAGGGACGCAACTCGTTGAGTGTCTGGCAAATCTCATGCAGATGCTGATGAGAGAAGAGCTTGTAGACACTGAAATTATTGTCTCGCCAGCTGAAATGTGTCGTCGCGCTGGGTTTCTGTCCAGCCCCTGTGCTGCCTGTGATGGCGTTGATGCTAACATCATGCGTCAGCAGTCCAGCCTTTGCCAGGGGGAGGAGTCCCAGTTGGATGCAGGTGGCGAAACAGCCAGGGTTGGCGACGTGCTGCGCCTGACGAATCTGCTCGCGATGCGTCTCTGGTAGTCCGTAGACAAAATCGTGGTTGCCAGCGATGCGGAAATCCTGCGCCAGGTCGATAATCTTCACATGGGAGGGTATCTCATGCTCGCGCAGGAATGTCTCGCTCTTGCCATGACCAAAGCAGAAGAAGACAACATCCGTCTGCTCCCAAGGCAAGTCGCTCGTGAAGGAGAGGTCTGTCTCGCCCACCAGGCTCTCATGAACCTCGCTCACCAGGTTTCCTGCATTGCTCTCGCTGTTGGCGAAGGCAATCTCTGCGCGGGGATGGTTGAGCAACAGCCTGATCAGTTCGCCGCCCGTATAGCCGGCAGCGCCCAATATTCCAACCTTCACCATGCCTTATCTCTCTTCGTCAGGATGAGCCAGATAATAGGCACGCAATGGGGTGGAGGTAACCTTGATGAAACCCTTGGCCTCGTCGCTGGTCCAGCCCTTAGCACCCTCGCCATACTCGCCCAGTTTGTTCTTCACCAGATCGTCAGGAGTGTCGCATCCTACGGTCTGGAAGCTGTAGGGACGCAACTCCAGGGTCACCTCGCCATTCACGTGGCGCTGGCTGCTCTCGAGCATCGCCTCGATGTCAGGCATGACAGGCTCGAGATACTGGCTCTCGTGGAGGAACATGCCATACCAGTTGGACACCTGATCCTTCCAGTATTGCTGCCACTTGGAGAGCGTGTACTTCTCGAGGAAGCGATGGGCACCAATGATCAGCATGGGAGCTGCAGCCTCGAAGCCTACACGTCCCTTGATGCCTATGATAGTGTCGCCCACGTGGCAATCGCGTCCGATGGCATAGGCTGCTCCAATCTTCTCTACAGCTTGGATGGCCTCAATCCTGTCCTCGTACTTCGTGCCGTTGACACTCACCAGCTCACCCTTCTCGAATCCCAGTTTCAGCAGTTCAGGCTCTTGTTTGGTGGGATGCTTGAGATAGGCACTCTCAGGAAGGCCCTGCTTGCTGTCGAGAATCTCGCCACCACAGATGCTGGTTCCCCAAATGCCTACGTTGTAGCTGTATTTCAGCTTGGTGAAATCGGCATTGAACCCATGGGCGTTGAGGTAATCCACCTCTTCTTGGCGCGAGAGGTTCTTGTCGCGAGTCAGGGTAATGATCTCTACTCCAGGTGCCATGACGAGGAACGTCATGTCGAAACGAATCTGGTCGTTCCCTGCTCCTGTGCTGCCATGAGCGATGGCGCTTGCCCCAATCTCCTTGGCATAGCGTGCGATGGCCAGAGCCTGGAAGATACGCTCAGAGGAGACGGAGATGGGATAGCAATTGTTGCGAAGCACATTGCCATAGACCATGTAGCGAAGGCTCTTCTGGTAATATTCTTGGGTTACATCGAGAGTAACGTATTTCGTGGCACCCAACTTGTAGGCGTTTTCTTCGTTTGTCTTCAACTGTTCGTCACTGAAACCTCCCGTGTTGGCACATGCTGCATGAACCTCATAGCCCTCGTTGGCTAAATACATGACCGTATAACTGGTGTCTAATCCGCCGCTGTAAGCGACAACAACCTTTTTCTTTTCCATATTATATATAATAATGTATTATCCGTTTATTTCCTTTTTCTCTGCCTTCTCGATTCTCCTGATTCTCTCCAGGACACTGTTGGGTATCTTGGCAGGCAGATACTCCTCAGGGTCGTAGAGCATGGCGGTGCAGATGCAGTACTTGCGTTGCGTACGATGGAGAACATCCACATTGATGCAGCCCTCGCATCCCCGCCAGAAAGCCTCGTCGTCTGTCAGGTCAGCAAAAGTCACAGGCTTGTAGCCCAATTGGGTGTTCATTGCCATTACGGCAGCACCACTCGTCAGAGAGAATATCTTGGCGTGTGGCCATCGTGTGCGCGCCAAGGAGAATGTCATGTCCTTGATGCGTTTGGCGAGTCCCAAACCACGATAGTTGGGGTGCACGATCAGACCTGATGTGGTGACATATTCCTTGTTGCCCCACGTCTCGATATAGCTGAATCCAGCGAATGTCTCACCGTCGAGGGCGATTACCGCCTTGGCCTCACGCATCTTGGCAGTCAAGTATTCATGCGTTCGCTTGGCGATACCTGTCCCACGGACCTTTGCTGCGTCCTCGATTGTCTTCAGGATGGTGTCGACATATTTCTCGTGGCTTTCGTCTGCCACTACCACCTTTATAGCTGTTTTGTTAGCCATTTTCTTTTATGAGATAAAGATATGTGAGAAAAATGAGAGGGTTAATTCAATTGTGGCAGGAGCCGCTGCATCTGGTAAATTACTTCTTCGCGGTCTGCGTCCTCTGTCAGGATAATCAGCACCGTATCGTCTCCTGCAACAGACCCTAGTATCATGGAGTTCTCAGTAGAGTCTATGTCGTAGGCAACCATTCCTGCATGGCCAGGCGGTGTGTGGATGACCAGCAGATTGTTGGAGGCTCGAATGTTCCACTTCGTGTTGTTGATTTCTTTCTGGGTGGGAACTGGCACGAACTGCCCCTCACGCGGCAGAGCGTAGACGGAGTGTCCGTTCCGCCCGCGTACCTTACTTATTCGCAACTGCTTCAGATCACGGCTGAGAGTGGCCTGTCCGCATGGGAATCCTGCCTTGTCAAGCTCGATGAGCAATTCTTCTTGACTCTCTACGTGCTGAGAGCTTACGATCATGCGTATTACCTGAAGTCTCGTTTTCTTGTTTTGCTTATCCTGCATAAATTTCCAGTTTTGTGGTGCAAAGATACAACTTTTTTGCATATAAACCGCATATTTGACGAATAAAATATGAATAATAACAAAAAACGTTAAGAAGTATCCGATGTTTTAGTCTTGTGGTGTCACCAGGAATCGAACCAGGGACACAAGGATTTTCAGTCCTTTTCTCTATCAACTGAGCTATGACAGCGTTAGATTTTGGCTGCAAAGGTAAAGATAAAAAATATTTGCATAATATTTTTGTTGGCAAAATATAAAATTCTTTATCCTTTCATTCGATATCCAACGAAAAGTTTGTATATTTGCATTCGCTTATTGCAAGATTCGGATAGTAGCGCAGTTGGTAGCGTACTACGTTCGGGACGTAGGGGTCGGGAGTTCGAGTCTCCTCTATCCGACAAAATGGGAAATCTGACTTCTGAGCTTCAATGGTTTGCAATGCGTGTAACCTATCGTCGTGAGCTGAAAGTGCAGGATATGCTGCATGAGGCTCAGGTGGAGACTTTTATCCCCATGAAGATTGTCAAGAAGAAGTGTTTCGGACGGGTAAAGGTCATGAAAGCTCCTGCCATCAGTAGTCTGATATTTGTTCATACCACCAAAGATTTTATACAGGAATTCAAGAAGGATGTGCCTTATCTGCAGTATATGATAACGCGCGAGAGCGACAGGTCTTATCCAACCATTGTTCCTGAAAAGCAGATGCAGGATTTCATTGGCGTGTGTGGCAGCGAGGATGAGAGGCTGTTGTTTATGGATCCATCCACTTTGAAGCTGAATCCAGGTCAGCGGGTTCGTGTCCTGGCTGGTCCATGTGCAGGTATGATTGGTACCTTCCAGCGCGTGAAGGGTGCGAGGGAGAAGCGTTTCATCATCAGTGTGCCTGGTGTGATAGCTGTCATTACCGCTTCCGTTTTGCCAAGTCAAGTCATGTTGTTGAAAGACGACGAATAAACTATTGTTGGGCTTCAGTTTTGAGAGGAAAAGAGATGAGATACTCTGTGATCATACCAGTTTACAATCGCCCTGACGAAGTTGATGAGTTGTTGGGTAGTCTTGTGAGTCAGACTTTTCAGGACTTTGAGGTTGTGGTCGTGGAGGATGGTTCCTCAATTCCTTGCCAGGAGGTGGTGAATCGATATGGGAACAGCCTCGACGTGAAATACTTCACCAAACCAAATTCTGGACCAGGGCAGACGAGAAATCATGGCGCAGAGCGTAGCCAAGGGGAGTATCTGATCTTCTTGGACAGTGATTGTGTCTTGCCCTTAGGGTATCTGCAAGCAGTGGAGAACGAGTTGAGGAAGAATCCTTGCGAAGCCTTTGGCGGGCCAGACAGAGCACATGAGTCATTCACTCCTGTGCAGAAGTCCATCAACTACAGCATGACGAGTTTCTTCACTACAGGTGGAATCAGAGGTGGCAAGAGGAAACTGGACAAATTCTATCCGCGTTCGTTCAATATGGGCATTCGTGCGGATTTGTATCGCCAGCTGGGAGGTTTCAGCAAGATGCGATTTGGCGAGGACATTGACCTGAGTATCCGTATCTTCAAGAGTGGAGCAGCCTGTCGACTCTTTCCTGATGCATGGGTATGGCATAAGCGCCGCACGGACATGAAAAAGTTCTTCAAGCAAGTGCACAACAGTGGCATCGCACGAATCAATCTCTATAAGAGATATCCTGAAAGCCTGAAACTGGTCCATCTCTTGCCTGCTTTTTTCACCTTGGGAGTTGGTCTCCTCTTGCTGATGGCTTTGCTGGGATTGCTATTCCTCCTATTGAGCGTTGTGGCTTTGCATCGCATCCAAACGCCCTCTTGTGTTACAGGACCTATGATGGGAGTATTCTTGGGGGTAACCTTGATGGGCGTCGCCCTGCTGCCCCTTCTGCTTTATGCACTGATTGTCTTTCTTGATAGTGCTGTAAGGAACAGAAATCTGAAGATAGGCCTTTTGAGTGTATTATCCAGTTTTACTCAGTTGCTTGGCTATGGCACAGGATTCCTGCGTGCCTGGTGGTTGCGTTGCGTGTGTGGCAGGAATGAGGATCTGCAGGCTTTTAAGGAGAACTTTTACGAATGAAGACAATTAAAGACTGGGCATCAGACGATAGGCCACGCGAGAAGATGATTGCGAAAGGCGCAGAATCTCTCTCCAACGCAGAATTGATGGCAATTCTGATAGGAAGTGGTATCCCTGGTATCTCTGCTGTGGATTTGATGCGTCAGATCTTGGGAGATTATAACGATAGCCTGAAACTGCTTGGACGAGCTACTTTGAAAGACCTGATGAAATACAAGGGCATGGGTGAGGCTAAGGCTATCACAGTGTTGGCTGCCTGTCAATTGGCCCAGCGTCGGCTCTCAGAAAACGTCCATGAGAAGAAACGTATCTCATCTTCTCGCGATGTGTATGATTTCTTCTTGCCCTTGATGCAGGACTTGTCGATTGAGGAATGCCATCTGTTACTCTTGCGTCAGAACCTGACAGTCATTGGCGAGACACTCCTGAGCAAGGGAGGAATCACAGGGACAGCGGTTGACATTCGCCTGGCAATGAAAAGGGCCATCTTATCGGATGCTCCAGTGGTGGCGTTGTGTCATAATCATCCCAGTGGAAGTACGAATCCAAGTACTCAGGATGACCACTTGACGCACGAGTTGTTTCAGGCTTGTCGCTTGATGAACATCCATTTGCTGGACCACGTGATTCTGGCAGATGGGGATTTCTATAGTTACTCAGAAAATGGAAGACTGCAGTAAAAAAACGAAAATGAAAGAAGCGATGGACATTGAACTCCGCCAGAAAACAGAGGAAAGGATCATAGAGGTCTTACGAACTGTCTATGACCCGGAAATTCCTGTGAACATATATGATTTGGGACTGATATATCGTATTGAATTGAACAGTGATGCAACAGAATTGGCTGTCGACATGACATTAACGGCTCCCAACTGTCCTGCTGCTGACTTCATCATGGAGGATGTACGTCAGAAACTGGAGACGATCCAAGACTTGAAGAAGGTGGACGTCACCTTGGTTTTTGAGCCAGAGTGGGACAAGGATATGATGAGCGAGGAGGCAAAACTGGAACTTGGCTTGATTTAGGTGATGAAGAACATATACTTTATTTCGGATGCTCATTTGGGCTCGTGGGCCATTCCCCACCATCGGCAGCAAGAGAGACGTTTGGTTCGATTTCTTGATGAGATAAAGAATCGAGCCAGCGCTGTCTATCTGCTGGGCGACATGTTCGACTTCTGGTATGAATACAAGATGGTTGTCCCTCGTGGATTCACCCGTTTCTTAGGAAAAGTCAGCGAGCTGACGGATATGGGCGTAGAAGTCCATTATTTCACTGGCAATCATGATATTTGGTGCAGGGATTATTTGCAGGAGGAATGTGGAATCATCCTCCATCGAGAACCTATCACGATTGAATTGGCCGACAAGGTGTTTTATCTGGCTCATGGAGACGGGCTTGGAGATCCAGACTGGAAGTTCAAGATAATTCGTGCTGCCTTCCATAGTAAGATCTGCCAGACGCTCTTCAGCAGCATTCACCCACGTTGGGGAATGCAGTTTGGCTTGACTTGGGCCAAGCATAGTCGCCAGAAAAGAGGGAACATGGGGGAACCGCTCTATATGGGAGAGGATAAGGAATGTCTGGTCCTCTACTCAAAGAAATATCTGCGGGAGCATCCAGATGTGAACTATTTCCTATTCGGCCATCGACACATCGAATTGGATTTGATGTTGAGTAAACAGTGCCGCCTTCTCATCCTGGGCGACTGGATAAGTCAGTTCACTTATGCAGTGTACGACGGAGAGAATATGTTTATGGAGAATTATGTGGAAGGAGAGACCCTGGTTTAAACCAAGGCCTCTGTATCCATTGCAATCATCAGTTCTTCGTCCGTAGGAATGCAGCAGACGGTCACCTTGCTTTCGTCTGCAGAGAGAATCGCTTCCGTAGCTCGACAGCCGCGGTTTCTCTTCTCGTCCATCTTGATGCCCATGAATTCCAATCCTGTAGTGGCACCCTCGCGGACTTCCCATTGATTCTCGCCAGCACCACCAGTAAACACGATGATGTCTACGCCACCCATTGCAGCGGCATATTGGCCAATGTATTTCTTGATGCGATAGGTGTACATCTCTTTTGCCAGACGTGCCTTGTCATTCCCTGCTGCGATGCCAGCCAGAATATCACGAAAATCGCTTGACAGTTCGCTTACGCCAGCCAGTCCTGATTTCTTGTTGAGAAGGTTGCTTAGCCCCTTGGTGTCGAGATTCAGCTTATCCATCAGGAATGTCACAGCGCCAGCATCGATGTCTCCAGAGCGGGTTCCCATGATAAGACCTTCCAGGGGTGTAAGGCCCATCGAGGTGTCCACGCATTTGCCATCTTTCACAGCAGCGATGCTGGCACCATTGCCAATGTGGCAGGTAATGATCTTCTTTCCCTCTGCTTGAATGCCCAGGTATTCGCAGACACGTTGAGAAACATAACGGTGGCTGGTTCCGTGGAAGCCATAGCGACGTACACCATATTTCTTGTACAGCTCGTAAGGAAGGGCATACATGTATGCGTAGTCTGGCATCGTCTGATGGAAGGCTGTGTCGAACACGCCAACCTGAGGAATGTCAGGCAACAATGCTTTCACTGCATTTACTCCCTTGATGTTGGCTGGGTTGTGCAAAGGAGCCAAGTCATTGCAGGCTGCGAACTCTTCCATGACTTCAGGAGTCAGCAGCACAGATTTGTTGAACTTCTCTCCACCATGCACCATGCGATGACCTACGGCATCCAGTTCGCTCAGGTTCTTCAGCACAGCATAGTCTCCTTGAGTGAGAACCTCAAAGATGTATTCCACACCAGCTGTGTGCTCGCTGATGGGATGTTCAATCTTATGCTTCTCACCATTGAGTTTTATGGTGATGAAGGAGTCGGGCATTCCTATCTTTTCAATACCTCCACTCGTGATGACAGACTTGTCTGTCATGTCATACAATGCATATTTAATGGAACTGCTTCCGCAGTTCAGTACAAGAATTTTCATTGTTCTTTCTTTTCTGTTTACCTATTATTATTTAGTATCCATTGCCTGACAGGCTGTGATGGCCACCATCTTGTAGATGTCGTCTACGGAGCAACCGCGAGAGAGGTCATTCACAGGGCGAGCAATACCTTGCAGGATTGGGCCGATAGCATCTGCATTGCCTAATCTTTGGACAAGTTTGTAACTGATGTTTCCCACTTCCAGACAAGGGAACACGAGGACATTTGCATTGCCTGCTATCTCTGAGCCTGGGGCTTTCTTCTGACCTACACTGGGGACAAGAGCAGCGTCGGCTTGCAGTTCTCCATCGATTTTCAGGTTTGGGCTCAATTCGCGAGCCAATCGGGTGGCTTCCACGACCTTGTCTACCACATCGTGCTTGGCGCTCCCTTTGGTGGAGAAACTCAACATGGCGACTTTGGGATCAGCAAATCCTGCCACACTCTTCGCAGTTTGGGCTGTGCAGACGGCAATCTGTGCCAACTGTGCCGCATCTGGCATGGGGGTTACTGCCACGTCGCCTACTACCAATACGCCGTCTTCGCCGAATTGGGGAGTCTGGGTGATCAGGAGCATGGCACCGCTGACACATGTGATGCCAGGAGCACATTTTATGATTTGGAGGGCAGGGCGAAGGGTGTCGCCTGTCGTGCTGAGAGCACCGCTGATTTGACCGTCAGCATCGCCGCTCTTGATGATGAGGCAGCCGAAATACAATGGATCGAGAACTTTCACGCGTGCTTCCTCGATGGTCATGCCTTTCTTCTTGCGAAGTTCATACAGCAATTGAGCGTATTCTTCAGTTTTGGGGCTGCTGGCTGGGTCGATGATGGTTGCTTTACCAATGTTCTTCAGACCAAGTTTCTCTGCTAAAGCGAGGATTTCTGATGGGTTGCCTATCAGAATGATGTCTGCCAAACCGTCGGCCAGCGACTTGTCTGCGGCGGTCAGGGTTCGCTCTTCCAGGCTTTCAGGCAACACGATGCGCTGCTTGTTGCTCTGGGCTCGAGCGATGATTTTCTCCATTAATGTCATGATGTTTTTTTGATTTTTATATGGTTTCTATCTTCTCGTTTCTCGTTCAGAATCGTCCTCTCATCAGCAGGACCTCCAGTTGCTCAGCAGTCAGGTGGGTGCGAAGTACGTCGCTGTAGGCTGCGCTGATGTTGCCTGTCTCCTCGCTGACCACAATGGCCAACGCGTCCGTTTCCTTGCTGATACCTTTTGCTGCACGATGGCGCAAGCCAAACTCCTTGGGGATGTCCAAGTCGTGACTGATGGGCAGAATGCATGCAGCTGCAGCAATCTTGTTGTTGGAGATGATTACTGCTCCGTCATGAAGAGGGCTGTTCTTGAAGAATATGTTTTCTATCAAACGTTGGCTGACGCGTGCGTTAACCGTTTCGCCAGTACGGATGAAATCGTTCAGGGGGAGGTCGTTCTGCACCACGATCAGGGCTCCCACTTTCTGCTTGCTCATGTTCAGACAGGCCATGACGATGGGGAAGATGGTTTCCCTGTCATGCCTCATGCCGTCCTCGTTGGTCTTGTGACCATAGTGGAACAGGTGAAGCAAACGTCCTGCCTTCTTGTGGGTCCCCAGGGTGTAGAAGAAGTGACGTATTTCTTCCTGGAAGAGGATGATGACAGCGATGGCTCCCACGTTGACCAGTTGGTCGAGGATACTGCCCAGCAGCTTCATCTCCAACACTTTGCTCACTATGATCCAAAAGCTGATGAAGATGAGCACACCATAGAAGATGTTGACAGAGCGCGATTGCTTCATCACCTTGTAACTGGAGAAAAGCAGGAGCGCTACCAGAAAGATGTCGATCAGGTCTTTTATTCCAAAGTCTAGCATGAAAGCATCTTTTTGATTATTGTTATAGTTTCCACGCAGGCCTTCACGTCGTGAACCCTCAGAATGTTGGCTCCCTTCATGAGGGACAACGTGTTGAGAACGGTGGTTCCATTCAAGGATTCCTCAGCTGTGGAGTCGAGTAGCCTGTAGATCATTGATTTTCGGCTGACTCCAACCAGCAAGGGTAGACCCAGAACTTTCAGATCTTGCAGATGATTCATCAGTTCGTAGTTCTGATCCAGCGTTTTGGCGAAGCCGAATCCAGGATCCAGGATGATGTCCTTCACACCCATTCCATGCAATTCTTGCACTTTGCCCCCAAAGTATTGCAGCATCTCTGCCATCAGATGGTCGTAAGTGGCATTCTCCTGCATCGTTTGGGGCGTTCCCTTCATGTGCGTCAGGATGTATGGAACGTTCAGTTCCGCTACTGTCTGGAACATCTTCTGGTCCATTTCTCCGCCAGAGATGTCGTTGATGATCTGTACACCATATTCTTCTACGCACATGCGCGCGATGTCTGAGCGAAAGGTGTCGACGCTGACAATCGCCTGTGGGGCAATCCTGCGAATCGTCTTCAACCCCAGCGCCAATCGCTTCATCTCTTCCTCAGGACTCACTTCGTCTGCACCAGGGCGGCTGCTGTATGCTCCAATGTCTATCATGCTGCCGCCCTCCTCCAGGATTTGGGTGACCCTGTCTGCCACCTCAGCCTCCGTCTCTTTTCTGCTGTCGGCATAGAAGGAATCGGGTGTCACGTTCAGGATGCCCATGACCTGTGGTTCAGACAAACTCAGCAGTTCGCCGTCGATGTTCAGCGTGTATGGTAAGAGTCCTTTCATCGTCTTTTCACCTTACTTTGCCACAAAGTTATACATTATTTATAAAATAAGCAAATTATATGAAAAAAATGGTGTAACTTTGCTGGGCAAAACATTAAAGAACAAAGTATGGATATAAAAGAACTATACGCTGTCTATCTGCAGCATCCTCAGGTTACCACTGATAGCAGGCACTGTCCTGCCGATTCCATTTTCTTTGCGTTGAAAGGGGCCACCTTTGACGGCAACCAGTATGCCGCTTCCGCTTTGGAGAAGGGATGTGCTGTGGCTGTCGTCGATGAGGCTCAGTATGCCGGCGATGACTGTTGCATTCTGGTGGACGATGCGCTGAAGACCCTCCAGGACTTGGCTGCATACCATCGCGAGCAATGGGGAGGAACCATCCTGCAGATTACTGGAACGAACGGCAAGACTACGACCAAGGAGCTGGTCGCAGCAGTTCTGTCCAAGGCTCATAATGTGCTTTTCACAGAAGGCAACCTGAACAACCACATTGGCGTGCCTCTCACGCTGCTTCGCATCACAAGCGAGAACGACATCGTCGTCGTAGAGACAGGAGCCAATCATCCAGGCGAGATTGCCTTCCTGAGCGAGATGGTGAAGGCTGACTATGGGCTCATCACCAATGTGGGAAGCGCTCATCTGGAGGGCTTTGGCTCGTTCGAGGGAGTGAAGAAAACGAAGGGAGAGTTGTATGACAGCCTCAAGGAACGCAATGCCTGCATTTTCATCAATGGGATGGATGACGTTCTGCGCGAGATGGCTGCTGAGCGACATTTCGTGATGGACGAGACGGCTATCCCCTACGTGGAGGGTAGAGTGGAGGAGTGCAACCCGTTCCTCTGCGTCCGTTGGAGAGAGGACGACTGGAAACCTTGGCATACAATCAGGACTCACCTCGTGGGAGCCTACAACGTGGCAAACGTGCGTGCTGCTGTCACGGTTGGATTGAAGTTTGGAGTCTCGCCAGAGCAGATCGACGAGGCAATCGCTGATTACGTGCCCACCAACAGCCGAAGCGAGTATCGCGATACGGGCAGGAACCACCTGCTGCTGGACGCCTACAACGCTAATCCTACCAGTATGGCTGCTGCGCTCGATAACTTCTCGATGATTGAAGCAGAACACAAGATGGTCATCCTGGGTGACATGCGGGAGCTGGGCGAGGAGAGTTATGCGGAGCACAGGAAAATTGTGGAGCGGCTCGCTGGTTCAAGGTTGGAAACCATCTGGTTGGTTGGCCCTGAGTTCCAGAAAGCATCTGAGGCATCGAACTTTTCCTCTATGGTCTCTGTCTTCAAGGACGTTGAGGCTGTAAAGGAAGCCTTGCAGGAATCGCCCCTCGAGGGCCAGACGATTCTCATCAAGGGAAGCAATGGGACCAGGCTTTTCCAGTTGCCAGAGTTGCTTTGATTCCAGCTTGTCGGCTCGAGCCTCGAAAGAGTCTTTCTTCATCGAAGAGGAGCAGCAAAAGAACCCCTGCATAAGCCTCACTTTTGAGCCGAAAAAACACAACGTGTTGTCTCGACGGTTTCAACACGTTGATTTGCCCGTTTCAACACGTTGATTTTGTCCTTTCAACGTGTTGTCTTTTTTGACTCAATCAGAAGGCTGGTTTCGAGCAACGTTTTCGTGCTCCTCCAGAGTCAGTTCTCGCCATCGTTTTTTGCGTCTTGGCAGGTATATGTCCTTCGAAAGGAGGAAAATATGTCTCTTTTTTTACTTTTTTGGTTAAAAGAGTTTGTTGTTTGCCTTGGAATGATTATCTTTGCATGATAACAGGTGAAAGGGCTCCTTTGCCCTGCTCCCTGTATGGATAATTAAGCTGGTAAGAATGAGAAAACAAGATGTCACAGAGTCGAGGACAATGCGTGTCATTGTTGCCATGTGCGACATGCTGGTGCTTGCCCTTTGCTTGTTTGCTGCCTATGGAGCCATTTATCTCGTCTTCCCTGACAAGGTGGCTCACATGAACCTCCACAATTATATGCTGCTGGCCGTCCTGTGCTATGTGCCTATAGCAGTCTATATGCCTCCTTTGTTCCTGCGTCGTGTGGTTCGAGGCGACCATATTGTGGAAAGGTGTTTCCTGACGGCTCTGGCCTACATCGCCTTTTTCGTGGTCGTACTCTTCCTGATGAAGGGCGCCACAATCAGCCGTATGTTTGTGTCGGCTTTCTTCTTGCTGTTCTCCCTGGGATTGAGCATCGAGCACATGTGCTTGCGTGGCTTGGTGAAGACGAAGCGGTCAACGGGCGGAAACCAGAATCACGTGATCCTGATAGGTGCTGTAGATGAATTGCAGGATCTCTACCAGAGTCTCCAGAAGCGAGAGTATGGACTGGTGGTGGATGGCATTTTCACGGACGACAACATAGAGCAGACTCCATCTGGCATCAGCCGTCTGGGAAGTGTTGCTGAGGCTTTGGGATATCTGCAGGAACATCCTCATATCGATTCTGTCTACTGCTCGATGGCTTCCATGCGAAAGAGTCAGATGCTGGAATTGTACCGTCATTGCGAGAATAGCGTGACGCGCTTCTTCGCCTTGCCTATCTATGTGAACTTCCTGCGTCGCAATATGGTGGTATCCTCGATCGGCTCCACCATCATGCTCTCCTCTCGTCCTGAGCCACTCCGCGACTTGGGAAACCGCATCGTCAAACGTGTCTTCGACGTGCTCTTCAGCGGTCTTTTCCTGCTGACCATCTTCCCCATCATCTACGTCTTTGTGGCTATCATCATCAAGCGTCAAAGCCCAGGTCCTGTCTTCTTTTTCCAGAAGCGGAGTGGATTGAACGGTAAGGAGTTCGAATGCATCAAGTTCCGCTCGATGTACCTGAATGATGCGGCGGATAAGATTCAAGCGACAGAGGATGACCCTCGAAAGTTCCGCTTTGGCGATTTCATGCGCAGGACAAACATAGACGAACTTCCGCAGTTCATCAATGTACTCAAGGGCGACATGTCCATCGTGGGTCCTCGTCCTCACATGTTGTCGCATACGGAATCGTATCGTCAGCTGGTGAACCGCTATATGGTGCGCCACTGGGTAAAGCCTGGCATTACAGGTTGGGCTCAGATCCAGGGTTTCAGGGGCGAGATCAAGGAATTGAGCCAGCTGGAAGATCGTGTTCATGCGGATATTTGGTACGTTGAGAACTGGAGTTTCTGGCTTGACATACGCATCATCTATCGTACGATATTGAATATGCTTCTTCACAAAGAAGAGAATGCTTATTGACAAATTTAAATTACTGATAACAAATAATGTCTTTTCTAAGTAAAATATTCGGACGTAAGTCCAAGGAAGAAATGCGGGTAGGCGGTATGGAGGATTTCATGCTGCTCATTCGCGTGTATTACCAGTCCGTGATAGCTGCGCAACTGGGAATCAACAATCTGGCAGCATTGCCTGATTTGAGAATATTCAAGCAAACGTATCACGTCGCCACAGTCAACAATAAACTGGGCTTGGGTGAGAAGAAAGCCTGTAAGAAACTAATTCAGGACATCTATGGCGTGAGTCAGGAGTTTTTCGCTGAGGTGGATAACAGCGTGAAGAAACATTGCAGGAAAGTTCAGGACGTGCAGAGTTATCTTTACTCTTTCCAAGGTTTCAGTCAGGATCTGATGATGCTGATGGGAAACTTGATGCAGTGGAAATTCCGCTTGCCTTCCTTCTTCCGCAGTGCTCTCAAAGAGATGGTAGCCAAGCAGATACACGAAGTGATGAACAAGAATGACTGGAAGGATGAAGGTGTTCGCAGGACATGTGTCTCTGTTCGCAAATATCAGACTATGTTGGGCTACAGCGAGGCTTGGATGACGGAATACGTGCACACGATTGTGATGCTGGCAAAGAAGGAACCTCGCAAAAATAGCGAGGAATAATTTTGTGTTGTACAAAAAAAGTTCTAACTTTGTCCACAAATAAGATAAATTAGTAGGTGATGGATGCACAACTGATGGATTTGGTCGTACGGTTTGAAACCCGTACACGACAGCTTCTGATGCAGTACAAGCAATTGCAGCAGGAGAATGCCGCGTTGTTGCAGAAATTGGGAAAACGTGAGGACGAGATCCTCACGTTGCAGATTGAGAACGAAGATCTGAAGAACCAATACCAGCGCCTGAAGACAGCGAAATATATAGATCTGGCTGATGATGACAAGAAACAAATTCGAGGTCGGATCTCCAAAATGGTGCGAGACATTGACAAGTGCATCGCCTTGCTTAAAGTGGAATAACGAATCGATATGGAACAGCAGAGCGATACTTTATCAATAACCCTCAAGATCGGCAGTTGGACCTTGCCTATGACCATCCGTAGATCGGACGAGTTCATCTACAGGCAGGCAGAGAAGCTGATTAAGGAGAGGTTCAACTACTATACAGGAAACTATCCAAATCAAAGTACAGACTTGTACTTAATGATGACTATATTGGATATTGCTGTACGCTTGAAGCGACAGGAAACATCCTCGGATACGCAACCGGTCAAGGATCGTTTGCAGCCTTTGCTTGTAGAGTTGGAGTCCGCACTCAAGAAAATGTGAAAGTGTGATTTAGTGACCCCAATTTACTAACTTAAATAAAAAAAACTCATGACTTTAGAGATAATAATAGCGCTGATAGTAGGCATTGTGGCCTTTTTGGTACTTGTCGCTATTTGGTATTTGGTTTTTGTCCCATCGAAACGTAAGGCATTGGCTGCTGAGGCAAGTGCCAGTGCAGAGAAAGAAGCGGAAGTAATCAAACAGAGAAAATTGCTGGAAGTAAAGGAGAAGTTCCTGAGCAAGAAGGCAGAGTTGGAGAAAGAGGTTCAGCAGCGTAACCAGCAGATACAGCAGGCTGAGAATCGTGCCAAGCAGCGTGAGCTGAGCCTGAATCAGCGTCAGGATGACCTGAATCGAAAACGTCAGGAAACAGAATCCATGCGTCAGCGGGTAGAGAACCAGCAGGCGCTGCTCCAGAAACGTGAGGAAGAACTGCAAGTTCGCCAGAACAATCTGTTGGAGCAAGAGCGTACCAAACTGGAGGAAATATCTGGCTTGAGTGCTGATGAGGCTCGCGAACGGTTGATTGAAACGTTGAAGGATGAGGCAAAGACAAATGCAGCAGCCTATATCAACGAAATCATGGATGACGCTAAAATGACTGCCAACAAGGAGGCAAAACGAATCATCATCCAGACCATCCAGCGTGTGGCAACGGAGACAGCTGTGGAGAACAGCGTGACAGTGTTCCACATCGAGAATGATGAAGTGAAAGGCCGTATCATTGGACGTGAAGGCAGAAATATCCGCGCGTTGGAAGCTGCGACAGGTGTTGAGATCGTGGTAGATGATACTCCTGAAGCTATTGTCATCAGCGCGTTTGATCCTGTTCGTCGTGAAGTGTGTCGCCTGGCATTGCATCAGCTTGTGGCAGATGGTCGTATTCATCCTGCTCGTATTGAGGAAGTTGTTGCAAAGGTGAAGAAACAAGTGGAGGAAGAGATTATCGAAACAGGTAAACGCACTACTATCGACTTGGGTGTTCATGGTCTTCATCCAGAATTGGTTCGTCTCATAGGTAAGATGAAGTATCGTAGCAGCTATGGACAAAATTTGCTTCAGCATTCTCGTGAGACTGCTAACTTGTGTGCTGTGATGGCATCAGAGTTAGGTTTGAACCCAAAGAAAGCGAAACGTGCAGGTTTGCTTCACGATATAGGTAAGGTGCCTGATGAGGAACCTGAGATGCCTCATGCATTATATGGTGCAAAGTTGGCAGAGAAATACAAGGAAAAACCAGATATCGTGAACGCCATAGGTGCTCATCACGATGAAATGGAAATGACTACGCTGATGGCTCCAATCGTACAAGTGTGCGATGCTATCAGTGGTGCCCGTCCTGGAGCTCGCAGGGAGATAGTCGAAGCATACATCAAGCGACTGAAGGACTTGGAGAATATAGCCATGAGTTATCCTGGTGTAGTGAAGACTTATGCTATCCAAGCTGGTCGTGAGCTTCGTGTCCTTGTTGGTGCAGATAAGATTGACGACAAACAGACGGAGCAGTTGAGTAGCGAGATTGCAACAAAGATTCAGAATGAAATGACTTATCCTGGTCAAGTGAAGATTACGGTAATCCGTGAGACTCGTTCTGTTTCCTATGCTAAGTAGAAATAACCGGATTTAATAAGGAAAAAAATGCATCGCAATAGCGGTGCATTTTTTGTTTGTTTCCGTTGGCTCAGTTTATTCTTCTTCCGTGAATGAGTCCAGGATTTTCCTGTATACGGTAGGCAAATCATGCTTGTAGTAAATAGTCTCGAACCACATGAAAAGGTATACAACCAAGTCAAAAGCCAGCCATGCCAAGATGACGATTGTTAAAGTACTCATAGGCTTTCTTATACTTCAATTAATAGTTTGTTTCCATTAGAAATTCTATAGTGACGCAATTTCTCCCATTCTTCTGTTGATATTTGCCATGAGCGGGAGAGGTGATCTGCACCATAGCTGTCTATTTGTTTCATTACCATGCTGATGGTCATTCGGTGAATGTCAAAAGCGGGCAAATATTTGGTGATAGTACCTTTCTCGTTGTGGGTTTCCACCAAGAGTTGCATGTTGACTAATTCATCCAGCAGGATGCTGACCAGTGTTTGGGGAAGACGTGTGTCGCTAGATAATGATTTCACTGTGAAAGCTGTTCCTCCCTGGGCAAATTTCTTGCAGATTCTGCACATTAAAAGCAGGCTCAATGAATCTTTGTATCTTCTGCTCAAATCCCTGCTGTTACGTTCGAAGGCATAGTCCTCCATCCGTTGGTTAGCATAACACATTTGTGCGCCAATGAGACAAATGCTCCAAGATATGTTTGCCCAAAGCATAAACATAGGTATCGCTGCGAAGGATCCGTAGATGGCATTATAGCTGCTCAGTTTCAACTGGTAGTGCATGTATATGTATTCTACCAATTGGAATGCAATACCTGCCAAAATGGCAGGAAAAATGGTGTGACGGAATTTGACCTCCGTGTTTGGCATAAATGTGTAGAGAAGTGAGAAAGCGAAGCAAATCAGAATGGGTGGTGAGATTCGTAGGATAGATTCAACGGTATTGCTTACTATTTGGTAATCGGGAAAGACGTTCGTTATCGTCATCAGGAACAACCTGATTCCCATGGTGATGACTACAGCAATAGGCAGTAACACGAAGACGCTGATGTAATCAGTTATCCGTCGATAGACATTTCTAGGTGTGCGGACTTGCCATATCGTGTTGAATGCCTTCTCTATGTTAGTGGTGAGTGAGACGACTGTGTATAGCAGGATAATCAAACCAACGCCAATGAATACACCACCTTGAGTATGCTGAAGATAGGAGTCCACGAAATTCATGATGGTGTCCGTAATCTCTGGATTTGCCTGAAGAGATTCGCGAATGCGTTCCTCAATCATGGTCCCAAAACCAAATCCGCGTGCGATGGCGAAAACGATAGCCAAAACGGGCACGGCAGCCAGTAGCGTGCTGTAGGTAAGTGCTGAAGCGTAACTCGAGAGATTGTTTTTGTTAAAACTCTCCACGATGATGATAGTTCGTTTCAGCATCCTGAGATTCCATCGTTTCCAACTGGAGAAGCGGGACTCGTCGACGTTCCAGATGTGGTTTATGCTGTGTAACTTCATTTTTTCATAATAAAAAACAGTGGTCCTATAAGCCGGGTTCTGTACCTCATTATATATAAAGAGGTGCTTGCCATTTATCTACTACCTGCGTCACCACAAGTCTCTATCGTTCTACCCTCCGACTCAGACGGGCCATCTTCTCTTTTGTTCGCCGGTATACATGAACTTTCAACTTCCGGAATGCACAGCACTGATATCACTACCAGCCTGGTAGGCTCTTACCCTGCCTTCTCACCCTTACCAGTTGCCTGGCGGTTGTTTTCTTCTGCATTATCAGACTCTCACGAATCTCTTCCCGTTAGGAAGCGGAATGCCCTGTGTTGCCCGGACTTTCCTCTTCCCCCAAAGGGTCAGCGGCAAGCCAGTCCACTGTTTTCAATGGCAAAGATACAAATAAAAGTTGAAATCCAAATATTCTTGCTGTCATTTCGTCTTTCTTTGTAAGTAAATGAATGCAAAAATGCCCCCTCCTTGTTTTTAACTATCGTTAATCGCATTTGTGGCAGTGTTAAATATTGGAAAAACTCTGACAAAACCTGCACGACAAAAGGATTTAGGCAGTATCTTTGCAGTGGATTTTTTGAGTGTGTAAATTATATGTATTAACAATTAAACTAAATAAAGTTATGAAACAGACAATTAAAACATGGTTGGGAGCAGCAGCTTTAGTATTGGCAAGCAGTGCTGTGACAGCATCAGTCGTACGGGCTGAGGCACCAGATGTACCAGCAACTCCCAATGTTGCACCTGCTCCTGTTGCGACAGGTGGATTGGTTGATTTGACAGCAGCAGCAGAATCTTCTGTGAATTCTGTTGTGTATATTAAGGTAACACAGACAGGAAAGACGCAACGTGTACAAACAATGGATCCATTCAGTGATTTCTTTGGAGATTTCTTCGGATTCGGCAATCGCGGCCCACAGCAACGGGAATACAAGACTCCTGACCGTCATGCGTCAGGTAGTGGGGTAATCATCAGTACGGATGGCTATATCGTTACCAATAATCATGTGGTAGGTGATGCTGATGAGATTGAAGTGAAAATGAATGATAACAGAGAATTTAAGGGTCGCATTATTGGTTGTGATGAGACTACAGACTTGGCTTTGATAAAGATTGATGCTAAGAATCTGCCTGCTATAGCCATTGGAAATAGCGATGACTTGAAGCTTGGCCAGTGGGTATTGGCTGTTGGAAATCCTTTTAACCTGACAAGTACAGTGACCGCTGGTATCGTAAGTGCAAAAGCACGTTCTCTGGGTGCAAATGGCATCGAAAGCTTCATCCAGACGGATGCTGCTATCAACCAAGGTAACAGTGGTGGAGCTTTGGTCAATGAAAAGGGCGAATTGGTTGGTATCAATGCCATGCTGTATAGCCAGACTGGTAGTTATAGCGGTTATGGCTTTGCCATTCCAACCAGTATTATGAATAAGGTTGTCTCTGACCTGAAAGTTTATGGTACAGTACAGCGTGCTGTCTTGGGTGTACAGGGACAAGATGTATCAAACTACATTGATGCAGAGAAAGCAAAGGGCAACGAGATTGATCTTGGTGTCATCGAGGGTGTGTATGTGGCTACAGTTACAGATGCCAGTGCTGCCCAAGACGCAGGAATTGAAAAGGGTGATGTGATTACAGAATTCGATGGCAAGAAGGTTACCAAGATGTCTGAATTGCAGGAGGCCATTTCTAAGCATAGTCCTGGAGACAAAGTTAACATGACTTATGTGCGTGATAAAAAGGAGAAGAAGGTGGCTGTGACTTTGCGTAACACTCAGGGTACAACGAAGGTAATGGAAGAAGTTGATCTTGACCAGCTTGGCGTATCACTGAAACCTGTTACAGAGGAAGAGAAGAAGACTATGAACATAGATTACGGATTGTCAATTAATGCGATACGTAACGGTAAGATGAAGTCTGTGGGTGCAACGAAGGGAACCATCATTCTGCAGGTTAATGACCAGAAGATGACCACAGAACAAGATTGGGAAGAAGCTGTCAAGAGTGCTAATCAGAGTACAGATAGAACTTTGTGGATCAAAGCTTTGACTCCAAGTGGGCGTAAAGTAAGTTACGTGATTGACTTAAATGAGTAAAGAGGTATTTCTACCTTTATTATAGGATTGTTTCCCCGAAATTTGCCAATTTCGGGGAAACTTTGTATATTTGTGCCCTTGATTATATTCTGTCGCTATGGGGCAACCTGATATGACAGAAAACATGACAAAATGTGCGAGTGCGTCGTAGGATATAGTCTTTGTCAGAGTGATAGGAGCAAGATTTTGAAAAATATTTAGAATGAAGATAAATAAAACCATTTTAGGTTTGTTGGCATGTCTGGTAGTGGCTCATGCCTTTGCAGTTAAACCTCGCCAGACAAAAGTATATATGTTTGGCTTTGGCGTTTCCTTCCTGGATTCCGTAGCATATGTTACGGATATGCAGTTGGTGGATTCTGTTACGATTGATGACCATACAAAATTCCTTCAGGCAAGAGCCTTGTATGGAATTCAGCTCCAGACATATCTCAAGGATTCTATGCACAAAGAGAATGTGACATGTGTCGTCTATTTCAATGAGAAAAAAAAGAAGGTAGAGAGACTTTATTCCAAGATTTGCAAGAAATATCGTGCTAATCCTTCTTTGCAGTTCTCCATCTTGAATACTGATGTTTTCAGGTTCCATTCAGAGAAATATGAAGCTCCTGTTGTGTCTGAGGAAGTGGAAAAGGCAGGCAAGGCAAAAGGGAAAAAAGGTAAGAAAAAGGAGAAACAGAAATAATCTTTAAGAACTCTAGAAAGAAAGTATTGGTTCTTATAGATGGTTCAGATAAAAGTTTGGTGATAAGAATATAGTATTGATAAATGGGGGATATTTACAAGAGATATTATGAAGACGAAACAATATAAAGTTGGTGATCATGTTTTTGAAATCCAATTTGTGGATGACAACAACGATGAATCTTTATTGCCTTCATTCAGACCGTTTGAATTGAAGGATTCCGATGATGTGCCGTTGTTTAGAGTGATTGTCGACGATTCCTTCAAATTCGACGAACTGGGTCATGAGATTGGCCAATTTGATTGTGGCGGAAGCAATCATGGGGTATATCTGCTCCCCAATGGAGCATATCAGTTCGTGGTGACTGACGTGAATGGTGTTTTGTGTTGCCACATGCAGTCTACACCTGATTTTAATGAGATTAAGGTAGCCATTAAGGGTAAGACTTGGATTCAGCGCAACTTTGGTCTTAACAATGCGATGATGATGGCTTACGCGTTTGCTACTGCAGAAAAGATGACAATGCTGATGCATGCCTCTGTCATTCGTTGTGACGGCTATGGATACTTGATGACAGCTCCCAGTGGCACAGGTAAAAGTACTCATACAAGACTTTGGTATGACAACATCCCAGGTTGTGACCTTATGAATGATGATAATCCTGTAGTTCGTGTCGTGGATGGCAAGGCAATCATCTATGGCAGTCCTTGGAGTGGTAAAACTCCTTGTTATCGTAACATTCAGGCTCCGATTGGTGCGATAGTTCGCATACAGCAGCGTCCCAAGAATGAGATTCGAAAGCTGGGTCCTGTTGAGTCTTTCACTGTTTTATTGCCAGCAATGAGCAACATGAAGTGGGATAGCCGTGTCTACAAAGGTATTTGCGATGGTATCACAGGATTGATAGAGCATTGTAATTTGTATGAATTGGGCTGCCTTCCCAATGGAGAGGCTGCCATATTATGTCACGATACAGTTTCTGTAAATTGATGATTAAAAGTATTCTTGAAAAACTTGCCAGCATTCTGATGTATCCTTGGCGTAAGGCATACAGAAAAAGGAATGGTATATGTGTACAGGAAAATCGTCATGAGATTCCTAATGATATTTTTTTGGGACTTGTTAGTGAGAAACTGGCAGAAGGACACACTGCAATTATCTGGGTGAAAGGTTACAGTATGCGTCCTTTTATCGAGTATGGCAGGGATCGAGTAAAACTGGCTTTCCCAAAAGAACTTCATGTGGGTGATGCTGTGTTGGCGCAAGATTCCCCAGGACATTATGTCTTACATCGGATTATGGATATCACTGGCAACAACGTAACTTTGCAGGGAGATGGCAACCTGAGAGGATTTGAGCATTGCTTGCGTGAAAATGTATGTGGCGTTGTGACTGAATACATACGTCCCAATAGGGTGATTCTTGCGAGTGACAAGACTTTAAGACGTCGTATTAAGATATGGCGGAGACTTCGTCCTATTCGCAGATATTTGTTGTTTATTTATAAAGCATGTATTTGAAATATGAAAATTAAGAAAGGTTTTGAGTTGCGTACTGTATGCAAGGAGAATATTATCGTTGCATTTGGCGAAGAGAACATTGATTTCAGCAAAGTCATCAGTCTGAATGAGAGTGCCGCTTTGATGTGGCGTGCCGTATTAGGTAAGGACTTTTCTGCAGAGGATATGGCTGACGCTTTGATGCAGGAATACGAAGTGGATCGTGAGACTGCCCTGAAGGATGCCCAAACTATGTTGCAGCAGTGGCTGGAGGTTGGTTTGATAGAATAGTTCCATTATGAAAGTCGTCGTATTAGATGGCTATACTTTAAATCCAGGCGATCTTTCTTGGAAAGAACTGGAGGAGTTGGGTGATGTCACCATTTATGATCGCACGTCACCTTGCGATGTAATTGCACGCTCTTTAGGTGCAGAGGTCATTCTTACCAACAAGGTCGTTTTGACAAGTGCTATCCTGACGGAACTTTCTCCCACTTTGCGTTATGTGGGCGTGTTGGCGACTGGATATAATGTTGTGGATATCAATGCGGCGAGCGATTTGGGAATTGTGGTTACTAATATCCCTGCCTACAGCACGATGTCAGTTGTTCAACATGTCTTTGCTTTGCTTTTGAATGTGACGAATCGTGTGGCTCATTATTCGCATCAGATTCTATGTGATGATGCATGGACCCGCTCTTCCGATTTCAGTTATACGGATACCTCGTTGATAGAACTCTATGGAAAGGTGATGGGAATAGTGGGATTGGGCCGGATAGGTTCTGCTGTTGCAAAAGTTGCAAATGCCTTAGGTATGAGCGTTATTGTCTTCACCAGTAAAGAAGCATCGGAATTGCCGCCATACATTCAGAAAGTGTCTATGAGAGAATTGTTTGCCCATTCAGATGTTCTCTCTTTGCATTGTCCTCTTACTGAAGAGACAAAAAATTTGGTTTCTGCAGAGAAACTTCAATGGATGAAGCCATCAGCAATTATAATTAACACAGGACGCGGTCCCCTGATTGATGAAAGGGCAGTGGCACAAGCGTTGATTTCAGATCGGTTGGGTGCATTCGCTGCAGATGTTTTGTCGAAAGAGCCTCCATCTTCTGACAATCCTTTGCTCTCTGCTCCTCGCGTATATCTTACTCCTCATATTGCATGGGCTACCTTTGAAGCACGGACTCGTCTTATGCAGATATGCGTAGGAAACATCAAGTCATTTCTCGCAGGAAATCCACTCAATGTCGTGAATAGATTGTGAATTGAAGACAACCATGAAATATTTCTATCTGATTCTTCTCGTTTTGATGCCTTCTAAGGTTTTTTCTCAAGCAGGGAAAATCTACGGTGATAATATCCGCACGTTGCAGGTGATTGTCGACGAGAACCCTTTGCTTCCTCCTGTGATGGAGTTGAGAAAACATCAACATATAGAAATTTCATGGGATGAGTTGAGCCATCAGTATCATCGTTATATATACCATATCCAGCATTGCGGATCAGATTGGACTCCCTCTGACGAGATTTTCGAGAGTGACTTCCTTAGTGGATTGAATGACCAGCCCGTCGAGAATTACGAGAAGAGTTTCAATACAGTTCAACTTTATACCCATTACTCGTTGCGTTTTCCCAATGAAAACGTTGCCTTGTTGTTGAGTGGCAATTACCTGGTTCAGATTTATGAGGATGGTTCTAGTGTGGAAGAATCAGTCTTGGAAGCCAGATTCTCTATTTATGAGAAAGTTGTGAGTATCCGTTCAGAGGTAAGTGGCAATACTGACATTGATTTCAACAAAGGAAATCAGCAGGTCAGTCTTGCTATTGGTTATGGCACTCTGAGTGTCGTTGATCCCCAGCGCGAGATCACTACTGTGGTGATGCAGAACCGTCGATGGGACAATTGCGTTGTCTTGCAGGTTCCCAACATACGTAATACGACAGGTATTGAGTTCACTCACAACCGCAATCTCATCTTCCCTGCAGGAAACGAGTTCCATAAGTTCGAGATTCTGGATGTGAATCGAACTGCGATGGGAGTTGACAAGATGGAATGGTTTGAGCCATATTACCATGCAACGTTATTTCCAGAGAAAGTCCAACATAATTATTCTTATATTGAGGATCAGAATGGTATATATGTCCTTCGAAGTTCTGATGATGAGGATGATGAAATCACGGCAGAGTATATATGGGTTCATTTCATTCTTTCGACCCCACGTTTGCCAGGAGGTGATGTGTATGTCTGTGGGGAATGGACGAATGAGCCTTTCGATGCATCGTGTATGATGGAATATAATGATTCGAAGCACGAGTATGAAGTCGCCATCTATTTGAAACAGGGATATTACGGATATCAATTCCGTCAGGAGGATGGGTCCACTGGCCGTACAATGGGCGATTTTTATGAAACTGAAAATGAATATTCCACCTTTGTTTATTATAGAGGCCAAGGAGCACGTTATGATAGATTGGTGGGGTATTCTAAAGTGAATACAGGAAACAACTAAGACGTAACAGCGATGAAACCAGTAAAACCATTCATATGGGTTCCCACTCTTTATTTGGGTGAATCCCTACCGTATGCTGCAGTGATGTTGATGTCTATCGTACTGTATCAGGAAATGGGGTTGTCAGATACCAAGATTGCGCTTTATACAAGCTGGTTGGGTTTACCTTGGGTAATCAAACCTATTTGGAGTCCTTTTATCGACAGCATACGGACAAAACGCTGGTGGGTTCTTTCTATGCAGTTGCTGATAGGTGCCGCCCTTGCATTGGTTGCTTTTACCTTGCCAACTTCAGCATGGCTTCAATCATCATTGGCTTTGTTTATGCTTGTGGCATTCAGCAGTTCGACTCACGACATTTCTGCCGATGGCTTTTATATCCTTGGATTGAGTAATCAGGATCAGGAACTTTATGTGGGAGTCCGCAACACCTTTTATCGGATAGGAATGGTATTAGGTCAAGGAGGTTTGGTCATGTTTGCAGGCCTGTTGCAGCAAAAAGGGGTTGGGATACCTGTTTCTTGGTCTATTACCTTCCTTATTGTTGCAGCTCTTATGGTAGTTCTTTTCGCTTATCATTCTCAAATGTTGCCAGTAGTTGAGCAGAATGAGATGAAAGAAAAGAGGACAAACATCTGGCATGATTTCTGTCAGACATTTATCGTTTTCTTTAAAAAGCCCCATATCATCACAGCGCTTTGCTTTATCTTGCTTTTCCGCTTGCCAGAAGGATTGCTTACCAAGATTGTCCCCCTCTTCTTGAAGCGCTCTTTGGAAGAAGGAGGCCTGGGACTTTCGGATGTGAATTATGGAATCATATATGGTACGCTGGGTGTCATTGGATTGCTTGCAGGAGGGCTTGTGGGCGGATGGCTTGTGTCGAGATATGGTCTTAAGAAATGTCTGTGGCCCTTGGTTCTATGCATTACGCTCCCTGATGTGGTTTATGTATATTTGAGCTATGTTCAGAGCACGAATCTATGGCTGATTGGCTCATGCGTGTTCGTCGAGCAGCTTGGCTATGGTCTTGGCTTTACTGCTTATACGTTATATTTGGTTAGTTTTGCTCATGGCGAGCGCAGCACTTCAGTGTTCTCCCTTTGTACTGCTTTTCAGTATCTGGGTGGAGTGATGCTGCCAGGTATGGTTTCAGGTTGGATGTCAGATAGCTTGGGCTATTACCAATTCTTTATCTATATCATGGTCTTCTGTTTGGTTACATTCTTCGTTACGGCTTTACTTAAACTTCCTGAAGAAGAAAAATGATGCGCATTCACTTTTTGTATCTTTGTCTTGTATTTTGCTTGCCAGGTTTTGCTGCAGAAGTTGTCTATACCAAGGCAGATAGCCTTCGCGTTGTGGAATTGTTGAGCAAGGGAGCTGCTGTTCAGCAGGGAACCAATCTGCCTCTTTTTTATGCTCATCAGTTGGAGAACGTACCGTATGTGGCAGCAACGCTGGAGAAGAACAAGACGGAAAAGCTGGTAGTTAATCTTTATGAATTGGATTGCACGACACTTGTCGAGACTGTGGTGGCTTTAACCCTGACAACTGTACATGGTAGTCAGAAATGGTCAGATTACTTGGAATGGCTCGAGAAGGTGCGTTACAGGGGAGGACATCGTGATGGTTATGCAAGTCGCAATCATTATTTCAGCCAATGGATTGACAGTAATGAGGAATTGAAACTGGTTTGCGAGCAGCATGCAACTCCTTCTGGGAATTTTTTCCCATTTACGAAAACACAGAAGCTGGACCTTCATTATATGAGCCAACATCCTAATTCATATCCGATGCTGAAAGGTTCTGACGCTTTGCAGAAGGAGATCCGTTGTTATGAGGAAGCTTCTTCTGGCAAGGTTGTTCGTTATATTCCCAGTTCTTTGGTTGGGCGTGATAAGCAAACGCTAAAGTATGTCCAGGATGGCGATATCTTGGCGATTGTGACCAGTAAGGACGGATTAGACGTTTGCCATCTTGGATTAGCGGAATGGGGAAAGGATGGAAAACTGCATCTGTTCAACGCAAGCAGCATTCATAAGAAGGTTGTATACGAACCAATGACTTTGCAGCAATATATGTCACAACATTCAACTCAATTGGGTATTCGTGTCATCCGCATAAACAGTAAATGAGTATAGCAGAGTAAAGTTTTTTGTCTTCTTGTTTGATGTTTCAAGAATAATCTTTATTTTTGCTATCTCAAAACAACTCTTTGTTTGAGTTGGGTGAAACGTATACATTATATATTAATTATAGTAACAGGATTTGGGAATGAAATCAATCAGTAGTTATCTTCTTCGTTCGCTTTGCACATTAATGGTGGGATTGTTATTGATTCTGAATCCAGATACCCCCACGCTTCTCATCCAGGTGATTGGTGCCTTGTTCGCCTTGTCTGGATTGTATGCAGTCCTCACGAATATCATATCGCGTTTCAGTCGTAATGCGGAAATCCGTCCTTCGTTTCCTCTTGTAGGGATTGGATGCCTTTTGGCAGGTGTCATTTTGGGACTTTATCCTGAATATTTTCTTCAGGGTTTAATGTATCTTCTGGGTGCCTTGATACTCCTTTTGGGGATAGGCCAGTTGATAGCTGTTTTCCATTACCGCAGGTTAGCACCTCTCAAGTGGTCCGTTTTCGTGGTTCCTGTCCTGCTGATTCTTGCAGGAATCTTCGTTTTGGCGTATTATCACGAGGCTGCAGCCCTTCCCTTCACTATTCTGGGAGTATGCTGTATCTTCAATGGACTTTCGGATTTGTTCTATGGATTGCGTCTACGCCATTACGAGTCCTTGAACAAGAAGTTTACTGAATACGAGGAGGTTGTAGACGAAATAGAGGACGCTGAAGAAGTGGAAGAAGCAGAAGAAATAAAGTCTTGATGCGTATGAGATTGAGAAGTGATTTGTTGATTATATTTCTGTTGAGCCTGATGCCTGCATGGGGCCAGCGAATCATGTCTTACAACATCCAGCATGGTCATGGAATGGATGACCAGATAAATCTGGAGCGTACTGCAGAGCTGATACGTTCTGAGAATCTGGATGTTGTAGCCCTTCAGGAGTTGGACAGTTGCTGCAAGAGAACGGAGTTTGTGGACCAGCCGAATGAACTGGCTCGACTGACAGGGATGTATATGACGTTTGCTCCTGCCATCGACTTCCAGGGAGGACGTTATGGAGTGGGAATCCTCAGCAGAGAAAAGCCTCTCTCCGTTCGACGCATTCCTTTGCCAGGCAAGGGAGAAGCTCGCGTGTTGCTGATCATCGAACTGAAGCAATATGTGATGGCTTGCACTCATTTGGCTCTCACAGAAGCAGACCGTATGGCATCCATTCCTCTTATAACTGAGGCTGCCAGTTCTTACAGTAAACCTTTCCTTTTGGCGGGCGACTGGAACGATTCTCCTCAAAGCGATTTCATTCAGACGATGGCGCAGCATTTCACTCTGCTTTCAGGTGTCGACATGCTAACCTTCCCTTCAGATACTCCCAAGGAGTGCATCGACTATATTGGTCTATATAAATCCTCGCATCATCATTTGCAGTTGCAGGAACGTGCCGTTATCCATACTCAAAACTCTGATCATTTGCCCATAGAGATAGAAATTAGGTGAAGCCACCATTGACTGTTTCCCTTCCAGATACAAAAAGTTCGTTAAAATGATGGCGGAATGGAATGTTTTGTCTAACTTTACCACAAATAAAAAGATATTATGGCAAGTTATTGGACCAGAAAGGATGATCAGTCAGGTGAATTGTCGACTGTGAAGCCTTGGGAAGAAGTCCTGGGGCATGGTGATCGTACAGTTCCTCACATGCGTTATCATGTGGTGTGTGGTGTGATAGAACAGAATGGTCGTTTCCTTTGTATGCAGAAGGGGCAGACCAAGTATGTCTATACGACAGGCAAGTGGGAATTCCCAGGCGGTAAGGTGGAGTTGGGCGAGAGTCCAGAGCGTGCTTTGCATCGTGAATTGCTGGAAGAGATGGACTATGAAGTCAAGGTTGGCGATTTCTTGGGCGAGGTGACGCATACCTATCCAGATTTCACCATCAGCATGCAAGCTTTCCGTTGCTCAGCTGTTTCTCCTGAGTTCCAATGCAAGGAACATCAGTCTTTCCGTTGGTGCAGCCTCGAGGAGATGGACGATTTGGACTGGTGTGAGGCAGATAAGGCTATCGTTGGGATGTTAAAGAGCGTATGTCATGTTTAGAAACAGGCTTTTGAAACTTGTCAATGCTGTTTTGGCTCTTTTGCTGGTCCTGTTGGGGCTGGAGTCATGCCATCGCAAGACCTATGGTGTGAACGATCCGCAGAAGGATGCTATCCGTGGTCGTGAGAAAGTCATGAGGCTCATGTATGGTGTCTCTCCTGTCCGTTATCAGCGTCAGGCAGAGTTCCGCCAGCCTGAGGCAGAGCGTATCATGCAGGAAGTGGTCAAGTAAGATTTTTCCTCCTTTTCTTTGCTTTCCCTATTTCTCTCCCATTCCTGCTTGGAACTCGTTCAGCATTTTCATTTTGTCCATCAGGTCTTTTGCGTCGTATTTTCGTTGGATAACCAGAATGTCAGGGTCAAAATAGACGATGAGTCGACCTACCTCTGGGTTCTCAGAATGGATTTTTGCGCGATAAGTGTGAAAGGCTCTGAAGCCAATGAATTTGCGTGGAGCCTGAAGGAATTGGATCAGCTCAACTGATTCCTTTTGGATGGTGGCTGACAGACTTTCCATCTTGTCTGTCATTTTTGTGATTTCCTTCTTGCTAACCTTCGTGCGAAGCAGACTGTCCAATTGTGCATGGAGGGCAGCCATCTCGTTCTTGTCGCTCTGAATCTTTTCCACCTTGTCCATCAGTTCAGGACTGTCCAGCGGAGCAAATGCGCTGTCCAGGTGAGTTCCTCGAGATTCGTAACTTTCTGGGTCGTAGAGGGTTGGCTTTACTGCTTCTTCCAACATCTCTTCGGCGCGGCTCTTTGATGTTTGCGAGCAAGCACTCAAAACCAATATTGCTGCAACCAATGCGATAGAATATCTTCTATGTTTCATAATGCACCTAAATCCTGTTATTGAGAAGCAAAGATATGAAAAAACGTTGAGCAAGACCTCGCTTTTAGGCAAACTTTTTGTGTTTGGTGGAAAAAAGTTTTTATCTTTGCGTTGTGATAATGGCATTGAGCAGACGAAACCATATAAGAAAATGACGACAATGAAGAAATCTCTCTCCCTTTTGCTTTCCGCAATGCTTCTCCTGGGTTCATGCTCTTATTCTCAATATTCAGGTTTGATGGCTGGAGCATCGGCTGGTTCCCTTGTGGGACGAAGTGTTGGCATGCTCAAAGGTGGACCACGTGGTTACGACAGGGGTACTGTTATCGGCATTCTGGCTGGTGCGGCAGCTGGAGCAGCCATCACGAATGCCATCGAGAACCGTAATCGCAAGTCTTTTGCTGGCGAGGGCATGCCTTCGTATTCTCGCGAGTCTCTTCCGCTGAAAGTCCAGAACGTGTCGTTCCGCAATGAGCAAGGCAAGAAGACCAGCACGCTCCATCGCAACGAGGAGTGTATTCTCTACTTCGAGCTGAAGAACGTGTCAAGGAATGATCTTTATTCTGTCGAGCCAGCCATCTACGAGGCCAGCAACAACCAGCAGATTGGTTTCTCTCCCTCCACTTGTCTGGAATATGTTGGAGCAGGTCAGGTGATTCGCTACAGTGCTGTGGTGAAGGGCATGAGCCGCTTGAGGAATGGGACGGCTCAACTCGTGATCTCTGCCTCAGTGGATGGAAGCAATTTCGTGGATTTGACTGACCTGACCGTGACCACACGGAAATGAGGTTTTTCTGTAAGATAATTCTGAAAAAAAGTGGAGTGTATTTGATTTTTCCTTAATTTTGTACTCAAAAGAAAAACGTCTCTTAGCGTATGGCAAACTATATTACAAGCAGTTTGGAAGAAGGCGAGCACATCGTGTTGAATGGTCGCCTCCATTGGGTTTCTATTTGTGAATACATCTTTTCCAGCATCTTCCTGTTCCTTTTGGGCATAGGTTTCGTTGTGGCGGGAGTCATGGTCCCCAATCCTCTTTTCTACATCGCTGCTGGAGTGTCTGTCTTGGTTGCTCTCATCGTCTATCTGGTGGGTCGCCTGATTCGCACGCGCACAGAGTTTGCTGTCACCACAGACCGCTTCATTCAGAAAGAGGGAATCCTCAACGTGAAGATGACAGAGATTCCTCTCTACAAGATCGAGACGGTCAATTTCTATCAGTCCTTCTGGCAGCGCATGTTGGGCACAGGTTGCATCGAGATGGTTGGATCAGGCGGAACTTCCCATCAGATTCATCGCATCGAGCATCCTATGGAGGTGCGCAAGACCATCGTTTCTGCCATCAACAAGCAGGACTCCAAGCTTCAGGTGCAGGAAACCTAAGGGTAGAGTAAGGGCAGCCCCTTATTTCAGTTTCACCACTTTTCCCGTTGCTGCACTTTTGCGTGCAGCATCCAGAATCTCCACTACGAGCATGTTGTTCTCCAGAGAGCTCAGGTCGTAGTGGGGCAGTTTGTATTCTCCTCTTACAGCAGCCTTCAGGAAACGGAAGGAATCGTTGATGGGCGCGTCCAAGCGGGGTGCCTCGAAAGGTCCTGAGTTCTTGCGGTCGATGAAGGTTTCCATTTGTGTGGGAGTCTTTTGGAAGATGCTTCCCTTGGAGCCGTAGACATACATGTCCTTGCGTCCCTGAGGCCAGCACCACGAAGCCATGATTTGGACGGTCGTACTGGGATATTCTACCACGATGGTTGCATCGTCGTCCACCTTGGGATAGATGCTGGGCTTGTGCTGTTTCGTTACGCAATAGACGCTCTTGGGCCGCTCTCCATGCATCAGCCAAGTGGCAAGATTCGCGCCATAGCAGCCAAAGTCGATGATTGCCCCGCCTCCGTTCTGGATGGGGTCAGTAAGCCATTCCAGGAACATGCTGCTGCATCCGATTTCCTTGGGCCCCTCGTGTCCGTCATAGATGTTGATGCGTACCAGGTCGCCTATCTTCCCCTCTTGGATGAGTTGGTAGGCATATTGGTTGGTGCTGTACCACGTCGTCTCGTAGTTTGTCAGCACCATGATTCCATGTTCCTCTGCCAGTTTCTGGATGTGCTTGGCAGCTTTGGGGGTAGTGGCAAGCGGCTTCTCCACCATCACATGGATATGGCGGGGAGCACATGCCTCCACCACTCTCTCGTGCTCCAGGATTGAACCATAGGCCACCACGACTTCAGGTTTTGTGGCATCGAGCATCTCGCCCAAGTCCTTGTAGAAAAGCGATGCGTCCACCTTGCCCACCAGATCGTTGTGCTGTCGATACGTGTCGTTGGGCTCAGCCACACCCACTACCTGGAAGTCTCCTCGTCCGATGCGTCGTGCCACTTCGCCCAGATGGCCGTGAGTCACTCCTGCCACACCCAGACGTAGGGGAGCATCCTGAGCGTACGAATGGATAGATATCAGGCACAGCACGATGCAGAGCAGCATCCTGCAGCTGGATTTCAGAAAATGGAGATGAGACGTCATGGTGAATCGTTTTTTAGGTTTTCGATGGTGTAAATTTATGAAAAAGAATCCGTTTCCCATCGTTTTTTGAGGAAAAAAGAGTAAATTTGCATTCAGTAACCTGCTTTTCTGAGAAAATGAAACTCACTTCAGAACTACGGATTTCGTTTGTTGCTTTTTTTGACAGTTTGGCAACATACCCTTTGAATGAGAACAAAACAACCATGTAACAATATATAATATGGAAAAGTATGTCTTAGCCCTCGACCAGGGAACCAGCAGTTCGCGATCCATCCTTTTCAACCAGAAGGGAGACATCTGTGCTGTGGCACAAAGAGAGTTTACCCAGTATTTCCCCACCCCCGGTTGGGTGGAGCACGATCCACAGGAGATATGGTCTTCCCAGCGCGATGTGATGCTCGAGGCGCTCAGGCAGGTGGGGAGCGACGGAGGTGATATCGTTGCTCTGGGCATCACCAACCAGCGTGAGACTACCATCGTGTGGGATGCCACAACGGGTGAGCCTGTGTATAACGCCATCGTATGGCAGGATCGTCGCACCTGCGAGTATTGCGACAGTTTGAAGGAGGCTGGACTGGTCGAAGACATCCGCCAGCGGACAGGCCTGATTGTTGATGCCTATTTCAGCGCCACCAAGATACGCTGGATACTGGAGAATGTCCCTGGAGTCCGCGAGCGGGCAGAGCGTGGGGAACTGCGTTTTGGGACGGTCGATTCCTGGCTCGTGTGGAAACTGACGGGTGGCAAGGTCCATGTGACTGATGTCAGCAATGCCAGTCGCACGATGCTTTTCAATATCAACACCCTGCAGTGGGACGACTCCCTGCTTCAGCTTCTGGGCATCCCCCTTTCCATGATGCCTCAGGTCTGCTCCAGCAGCCAGGTGTACGGCTATACCCAACTGCCTGAATTGCGCCACCAGATTGTCATCGCTGGCATCGCAGGCGATCAGCAGGCAGCCCTTTTTGGCCAGATGTGTGTGGCTCCAGGGTCTGTGAAGAACACCTATGGAACTGGTTGCTTCCTTCTGATGAACACAGGGGAGCATCCCATCCTCTCCCAGAACAGTTTGCTGACGACCGTTGCCTGGAAGATAGGCGATACGGTCAACTACGCCCTCGAGGGCAGCATCTTTGTGGGCGGTAGTGTCGTCCAATGGCTCAGGGATGGGTTGGGCATCATCAAGTCCTCCAGCGACATCGAGACACTGGCAGCTACCGTTCCAGACAATGGTGGCATCTATTTCGTTCCAGCCCTGACGGGCATGGGAGCACCTTATTGGGATCCCTATGCCAAAGGCTCCATCAACGGCATCACTCGAGGTACCACCGCTGGCCACATAGCGCGAGCCGCTCTCGAAGGCATCGCTTTCCAGACAATGGATATCGTGCGGGCTATGGAGCGCGACGCAGCCATCTCCCTGAGCGAACTGAAGGTCGATGGTGGAGCATCGTGCGACAACCTGCTGATGCAGTTCCAGTCCGACATCCTGGGCACTACCGTCATCCGTCCCAAGATAACGGAGACGACAGCCAAGGGAGCCAGCTATCTGGCAGGTCTTGCCGTGGGGTACTGGAGCTCGCTCGACGATATCCGCCAGCAATGGCAGGCTGAGCGCGTCTTCACTCCCCAAGCCAACGCAGAAGAGGTGGCCAGGCTCCAGGCTGGTTGGAAAGACGCCATCGAGAGGACAATCCGACAGAATTAACCATAAAAAATTTCGAATACAAATGGAAACAACATTATTTCAGCAATGTGTCTTTGAGTTCCTTGGCACTATGGTACTGGTGCTGATGGGAGACGGAGTGTGTGCAGCCACTACGCTCAACAAGTCCAAGGCAAAGGGCGGCGGTTGGGTCGTCGTCTCTTTCGCATGGGGTTTCGCTGTCATGTGCGGCGTCTTTATCGCAGGTCCCTACAGCGGTGCCCATCTGAACCCAGCCGTCAGTGTCGGCCTCGCTATGGCAGGCACTTTCCCTTGGGCATCCGTCGTCCCCTATGTCTGTGCCCAGTTGGCAGGTGGATTTTTGGGAGCCGTCCTCGTTTGGGCCTTCTATAAGTACCATTTCGATGCCACGCAGGACAACCCTGATGGTATGTTGGGATGTTTCTGCACCATGCCAGCGATCGACAAGCGTGGCAACAATCTCCTCAGCGAAGTCATCGCCACCTTCGTGCTCGTGTTCATTATCCTCGCTTTGGGAACTGATGGAAACATGGGTCACGCAGGCGATACACCCGTTGGAATGGGCAGCCTTGGCGCCTTCCCCGTCACCTGTCTCATCATAGCCCTGGGCATGTCCCTAGGAGGTACCACAGGCTACGCCATGAATCCTGCCCGCGACCTTCCGCCTCGTATCGCCCATGCCCTTCTGCCCATCAAAGGCAAGCGCGACAGTGGCTGGTCCTACAGTTGGGTGCCTGTCGTTGGCCCAGTCCTTGGAGCCATCATAGCCGCCGCATTGTATCTCTTGGTATATTGAGGGTTAGCGGTTTCCATTTAGCCATTTCTTGCGCTCCACTAGACTCAGGTGCAGGCGGAGTCCCATTTAAGCGGTCTTCGTCATCGTCATCGTTATCGTCATCGTCATCGTTATCGTCGTACAATATTTCAATTTCTCTTTCTCTGAGTAGTCTGTTTTTTTCCGATTACTCAGAGTTTGTTGAATCCGCTGATACAACGTGTTCTATCGAGTGTTTCAACGTGTTGATTCCGGACTTTCAACGTGTTGTCTTCCTCATTCTAACGCGACAGCAAAGTTACGTTTAAGCGAGCGCGATACAATAAAACTCTTTTTAATTGTATGGTCGAGCGGTAGTACCTTCGCGACAGCAAAGTTACGAAGAACTGATGAAGTGCTGTCGTGGTTTGTCGCGATTTGGCGTGATTTGTCTTTTTTGTTGATGGAATTATATGGAAGACGAGCCATTTCATTGCCTTGTTGTTAAAATCAGGTTGTGAATGTATGGACAAATCAAGAAAAAGAAAAGACAGAAAAAACAGGTTTTCCTTTTGCATTTCCTTCGCTTATTCGTACCTTTGTAACCTGAAAAAGAAAACACGAAATACCACATAGACATGAAAAGGATTCTCATAGCACTTGCTCTCGCATTTGGGCCGATGAACGCCCAGCCACAGCCGACAAACTTGATACCGGCGCCAGTAGAGTATTCGGTTCGTCCTGGAAGCGTTTCGCTGGACAAATTGGCTGGACATGGCGAGAAAGTCCGCATCTCTCCAAAGGCGCTCCTCCGTCGTTTGGAAGGCAGGAAACTGGCTGATTGGCAGCTGAAGTCGGCCTATTGGCTGGAGTTGGGCAAGAAGGGCGTGAAGATTGTGGCAGCCGACGAGGAGGGCGTGTTCTATGCCCGTCAGACGCTCAAGATGATGGCCTCCGTGGACAGCTCGTTGACTTGCTGCACCATCCTCGATTGGCCACGTTTCCCCTACAGGGGCGTGATGCTCGACGAGAGCCGTCATTTCCAGGGCAAGTCGTTCGTGATGAAGCAGTTGGAGATGATGGCCCTGTTGAAGATGAACCGCTTCCACTTCCATCTGGTAGACAATCCTGGCTGGCGTGTGCAGATTGATGCCTATCCCAGGCTCACTAAATTGACGGCTTGGCGGCCTCAGGCTTTCTTCTGGGACTGGGAAAAGAACGAGATAGGCGGGCCTTTCGTGGAGGAAGGAACGCCTGGGGCTTACGGCGGATACTACACGAAGCAGGACATAGCCGACATCCTCTCCTTTGCCGACGAGCGACACATCGAGGTGATTCCTGAGATAGAGATGCCTGGCCATAACTACGAGACGCGATATGCCTTCCCAGAACTGGCTTGCAGCCTGCCTGGCGGAGGAAAAGACCCTTGGGAACTGTGTCCTGGCAAGGAGAGCACCTTCGAGTTCCTGGAGAAGGTTCTGCTGGAGATTTTTGATATGTTCCCCTCGCAGTACATCCATATTGGCGGAGACGAGGCCAGGAAGAACAACTGGAAGCTTTGTCCGGATTGCCAAGCCAGGATGAAGGCTGAGGGGCTGGAGAGCGTGGAAGGGCTTCAGAGTTACATGATCAAGCGGATGGAACGTTTTGCCCATGAGCATGGCAAACGCATCATCGGCTGGGACGAAATCCTGCAGGGCGGACTGGCTCCGGATGCTACCGTAATGTCCTGGCACGGCATAGAGGCTGGTCTGCAGGCAGTCCGTGAAGGGCACGATGTCATCTTCACGCCCACACATTACTATTATCTGGATTATCATCAGGACCCTGCTCAGTTTCGACCTGTTGGCCGCCATGTGCCTCTGGAAAAAGTTTATTCCTTCGAGCCGATAACGGAGGGCGTTTCTGAGGCTGATGCGCATCATGTATTGGGCGTTCAGGGCAACTTGTGGACAGAGCATGTTCAGGATGCCTGGCATGCGGAGATGATGCTCTATCCGCGTGTTTTCGCTATTGCAGAAACGGGCTGGAGCCAGACTGAGAGAAAGGATTGGCTAGACTTCGAACGTAGGGCATCGGCTTTGTCGGATGTTGCCCGCAAATGGGGATATACTGTATATCCTCCATTATCGCAGCAATAGTTGTTGTCACTTGTAGCTGCCCAATGGATATGCGGGCAGTATGGGATAGATGAGAAAGAGCTGTGAGATGGTGGCGGGGGCGCACCAGCGCACCATTTGCATTTTTCCATTTCCGCGCCAAAGAAAGAAGAATGAACTTTATATTATATATATTATAATATAAATATTATAATATATATAATATAAAAATATCCAGGCACACTCTAATGCAAGTTTTCATTTTCGTTTTGGTGCGCTGGTGCGGTGGTGCGGTGGTGCGGCTGTCAGACAAGAAAAGCATGAGCGATATTTGTTTGTTATTATATTTTTCTCTAATTTTGTAGGCGAGAATGAATGAAAAGAACAATGACAAAAGCAAAACCTTTTATCAAATGGGTAGGCGGCAAGGGCCAACTCATTGAACAACTGGACGCACAGCTGCCAGCTGACTTTGATAATTGGGAAGACGTGACATACATTGAGCCTTTTGTGGGAGGAGGAGCTATGTTTTTCTATATGTTGCAGCGATACCCTAATATCCGTCATGCTGTCATCAACGATGTGAATCCAGATTTGACTACCTGTTATCGTACGGTAAGGGACATGCCTGAGCAATTGATAACTTCTTTGATGTGCTCTATGGGGCATATACGAGAACTCGCATCTATGAACAGAACGGGACTCCGAATATGATAATAAGAAACTACTCAAAATCCGATTCCATCGGATTCAGTACAATTAAGTAATTTGATGATTTTTCTTAATTATTTTGCATAAATACGCCGTATATAAAAATTATTTGTACATTTGCAACGTGAAATAGAGCATTAATACGTATTAAGACTATGGCAACAGCAATAAGAGCTATCCCGACACTCTATGGCGAGACGGCAAAAACATTTGAAAGCGAGGCCACGCGCACAGAACAAAACCCCGGCACAGAGGACTATCGCCATGAGGCACAGGTGGTCGCCGACTTCCTGAAGACATGCACAGCCCTATGACTGTAGAGCAACTTCTAAGCGAATGTGACCTCGTGCGGCTCACAGAAGAAAAGCTTGCCGCTTGCAAGCCTTTCAGTTGTGGCGAAGATGACCTTGATGAATTCTTTGCCAAGGATTGCCTTGTCAATCAGCACAAGCTGCTTGGCAAGACTTACTTATTCTGTTTAAAAAGCCAGCCTGATACCATTGTCACCGCCTTTTCACTCTCCAACGACAGCATCCGTTTGACCAATCGAATAGCCGATGAAGACAAGGAACAGTTTCTTGATGACACAGATTTGCGCGATAAAACGTTGAAGCGTTTCCCTGCCGTACTCATCGGGCGTCTTGGTACTAGCAAGGACTTTGCTGGGCAGGGCTACGGAACGGCCAATATGGACTTTATTAAAGTGCTCTTCCGCACCAATAACCGTACGGGATGTCGTTTTCTTATCGTCGATGCGTTGAACCGTCCAGATACCCTCCATTACTACGAGAAGAACGGCTTCCGTTATCTTATTGCTGACGAACGTCTGGAAGCCAAATACATGGGTATCGGCGTGGGGCGCCTGCCGCTGAATACTCGTCTGATGTATTTCGATTTGCTTAAACTGAAAGTAAATTCATAATAATGACACATGTGCACAGCGGAGACCCTTCTGTGCATATTAGAGAAAAGAAGTATGCTCAACAGCCGTATACTCTAATAACGACTGCACTTCCCACAAAGTTTTATTGCGTTCCTCAGCAAGTTACAGGAGATCCTATACAAACATATTACGAAAACACCCAAATTGGGATGTTGTTTGCAAGTAATTCATACGCAAGACCCTTCGTATTTGATAAGGCAATATCGCAAGATAGGAGGTCTTTTGTTATGATGGGGAAGGATATTTATGGAGCTGTAAAACCTTGGGTGGTATATGTAATCATGTGGAATGGAAATAAAATGCAGATTCACGGCTAAATAACGCTACGAATGTCTGGCACTGGTACGCATGCCAAATTAAATACTAAATTTTTCTTTGATATCGTCCCATTCGTACCAGAATTTTCGTATCTTTGCAGACTAATATGAGACAAGATATATACAAAGGAATAGACAATGAAGCAGATAAAGACGGCCAGGGAGATGCTGGCATATATTGAGGGGAAATTCTTCAAAGGAGCAGGTCTTGCAAAGGCAAGTCTGTTGGAGGGTGACGAGCGCAAGGCTTTCGTGCTCGCGCAGGTGGACCGGCTGCTGACAGAGAAATATGGATCATCACTGTTGGCTATGCATCTGTCGGACATGTTCTGGACGGCTGACGAGGGAAGAGTACAGTACGAAGAATACCCTAGCCCGTTGATGTCGCTGAAGGAACAGCAGGCGCTGACGGAAAGGGAGATGAATCGTCTGCGGCTGATACTAGAAGTGGCTGGTCTGTGCCACGACCTGAGTCTGCATTTCACGTTCGACCTGAAGGAGGCCTTTGGCGTGAAGAATGTATGGTGGGTATCTAACAAGCAGTTAATTGAGTGGCTCAACACCACGATGTATGAACGAATAGCGATGCACGTGGCATACATCATGAAGAAACACGCTATTAGCGTGTATGAATACGGTCATTACCAACCTGCACAAGACGCGATGGCTGAATTGTTCTCGATGGAGTACCGTGAAATGGTACGCGACCCTCAGAGAACGAAGATTTCTCCTTGCGACTACGTGAAGACCATCGTTGATGCTCTTCAGCAGATAGAGCGGCATTGGCAGCGCGGTCGCAGGTTGAAACTGCGCCCCGACTTAGTAATGCTGCACGATGAGATATATGGTGTAGTGCCCCGTCAGTTTGACAAGGGTGTATTGGCAGCTGCTCAGGCTCTTTACGATTATATGGACAGGGAAGTGCAAGGTCGGTTGGTGTTGAAAGACTATAATGACAATGCCACTTCGTGGGACGAGCAGCCAGAATCTGTAAAGAGCACCACGAAAGAAGTGCTCAATCGCTTTGCTCAAAAAGTCCGTGAGGTGCGCTCTGAGTATCTGGCTGAAGGTTGGGTGAGGGACGACTCACTGGAATTTGCTTATCTGATGGCTCATGCCCAGAATTGCGGTTATGGTTTTTGGCGCGAGGAGGACGATGCCCTATGATGAGCAGTAGTCGTGGTGATTATGCCTCAGCATCAGAGTGGTTGTCGGCTCTTAGACAAGATGATGCTTGGGTGAGTCAGCAGCAACGTCTTGAAACGTCGACAGCTGCCGATACCATTGTTCATCAGAACGATGCCCTTAGGAGAATTGGCCAGGGTTACACGTTTGAGTTCTGGGAGATCTACGGTCATCAGGTGGAGCCTGTGATAAGTGAGGTTTGGGATATGGCTGAGTTGTCGCTGCCTAAACTGAAGATTCAGGCTATTGGTATGCTTTCGATGGAGTGGATAGAGCAGCGCTCCTGTGGCGGACAGAGCGTGCCCGGGAAGTTGACGTCGAAGGAAGCCAAGAAGTTGATGGAGAGCTTGATGAGTGAAGACTTGCTGACAGAAGACTGGCAGCCCAAGGAATTGAGTGGCCCCGAGCGAGCCTTAGTGGCAAAGGCTGTTTGTAAGCGCCTTAAAATCAATGCTGTGTGGCAAGTATTCGGGCAACTGTGGGATGAGAATCCAGAAACCTTGCGCAGCTACTTTAATAAAGCTATGGAACAAAAGAAATCGTTGAAATTTCAAGAAAAATTGAAAAACATTTTAGGCTGATAATCAGTTATTTACGCTAATCCGTACCCCCTACGCGTACCCACTACGTAGGGGGTTTTTGTTTTTGTATGTTTGTACCTTTGCACCGTGAATCAATCACAAGTGCTCTTTGGGCTTCGCTCGAAAATCGGTTTCGCCTCAGCAA